>Ga0105242_10002832_pt1 | contig 13592 bp, 9 predicted proteins | sample KBSM24metaG_FD_81521 | JGI IMG/M metagenome (GOLD analysis project Ga0105242, IMG submission 81521) | Miscanthus rhizosphere microbial communities from Kellogg Biological Station, Michigan, USA - KBS M2-4 metaG | ecosystem: Host-associated > Plants > Roots > Rhizosphere > Soil | place: Michigan...
AATATCAAACTTCCTGTACAAATTGAAATTTTATAAGTTGCATTTACAGAAGTTTTGATCCAGTTTATAAATTCATGGTCGAATTGTAGTTTTCTTGTGCCAAATCCGCCGGGGATTATTACAACATCATACCCCGTTAATGAGTTTTGAATTTTATCGGGTTTTATTTCCAGTCCAAAATTATCGGACACGGTTTTTGTATACGAACATATGTCCCATGTCAGAGATGGTATGTAGCCTAAAGATTTGAGCCGGCTGATGGGATCATAAAGCCCGATAAAATCTAACCATGACATCCCATTAAAAACTATGTAAGCGATTTTCATGTTTGTTATTCATTTTATTTTCTCTCAAAAAACTCAAAATTCATTGCCCACTCACATTGCCGAACTAATCTATTTGCCGATCCATTTATGTAAACGGAAATATTTGATCTTTTTATTTCAATTTTTTGTCATATTTAGCATTCAACTGTTTTCATATTCAGAATATCGATTGCTATGTTGCCGACGATTTTTATTTCTTCAGTTCAGTTATTTGTTTTTATAAATACAGATTCTGATTGTATATGGAGCAAATAGAAAAATCAAGGAACATATTAAGTGATAAAGGCAGGTAGCTAACTAATTGCTACCTGCCTTTGTTTACTGATAAGCATTCTTAAAAAATGCTTTTGGCGGAGAACATTCCTAATCTTGTGGCTCACTATAAATGAAATCATCCATTACTACCAGGTCTTTACCTCCGCCATCAGATAGATCATCCTGTGTAGGTGAAAGAGGAGCGTTGCCGCAATAGATGCGTACACGGGTCACTTTTTCATTGGGGAAATAAACACCCAGGAATGAAAAGCCACCGGGATTGTTATTGCCAACGTTTGGAACTTTAAAAGACCCTAACAATCTTTCTCCATTATAAAATTCTAATGAAGTGGAAGATGCATTATTTACATCGCTGAATACCACGCCAAAACCCTGCACAGTAGCATTTATGTTGGTGCCTGGCACTTTAAAGAAATTATCTGTAATGTTACTGCCCACAGCAATAAATGTCTTTTTAGGACTAAAGTCATTGAACTGGTCATCGTATTTAGGATTAATAAAAGAGAAATCGTTATCACTTATACTAAAACCAGTACCCGGTGTAGTATTTATAAGTCCTCTTTTTCTTCCATCAGGAAGCGTAGGGTCAGTAGCGGCAAAAAAATCACCTGGAAATAAATTGTTATTGGTTAAGTTGGCCGGTCCACCATCCCAATTAACTTCTCTTCGGCCGCCTTTTGTACCAGGCTTGGAATTCAATGTACCAAGCGAGACACGAAATTCGTTAAGTGCTGGTAGAATGGCAAGGCTATCACCTGAAGCTTTGAAAACAATTGCTCCTGTTTTCACCTCTTGGTTAAATTCCTCTTGCTGTGATAATGTACTTCCGGGTTTATCTTTCATTTCGCCGGAATCTTTTTTGGAACAACTAGCCAATGATGCAAAAGCTACTGAGGCCAGTAAAAACTTGACTGTTACTTTCATAATTAAAATTTGAGTTTAAAAATTACGCAGGTGAGCTGATTGCCACCTGCCATTTTAAATCGTAAACAAATGATCTTTGGTAGTAGGCGAAACTTCCTATTTATTTTTTATCAGCTCCTATTTTAGAAATTGAATAAACGATAAGAATGAAGAGAACCAGCTTTGTTCAGTTTGCCAAAAACTCTGATGTGCGAATTAATTATGGCAAGATTATTTTTTTATGACCGAGCCGATATATGGTGTAAGCAACTATTCCCGCTTACTATATCCATTCAAAATTCTTTACGGTTTTTTTGTGCTCAATATCACCTGTATGTTTGGTTTCTTTTGGCTCGATCAGCATTATCCAGACTTCTTCTCCGTTTGTACGAGGTCTATGCTCCACAGTTTTAGGAATAATTAAAATTTCCCCCACTTTTGCTTGATGACTGTGCCAAATTAATTCGTCTTTGATTTTTGCAAGCTTAACGAATTGACCATTAAGTTCACCTATGATTTTTGGCGTCCAATATTCATCGATTAACTCAAACTTCTTACTGATATTAACTTCGGTTATCATCTTTTGGTGCTCTTTATTTTACCCGTTTAATGATAAACCCATTTTCAACTTTCTCCATACCAATTTTTGGATAATATTCGATTGCTGATGGCGCAGCTAAAAGTAAAAGCATAGAATTTTCGCTAACTTTTTCTTTTGTCAGTTCAACTAATTTTTTCCCAATACCTGAATATTTATATTCTTGTCTTACCGCCAGGTCAGACAAATAACAACAGTAACAAAAATCAGTAAGCGATCGGGAAATACCAACCAACTTGTCTTTGTCCCAGGCTGTAACAATTAGATTTGAATTAGCATACATTTTGGCAATCCTGTCAAAATCTGCAGTTGGCCGATTCAAACCTGCATTGTCATATAACGCTATTATAACTTCTGTCGAAGGGATTATATTGAACCTGTATGTTATTTCCATTTTATTTTTTATTGGGTATTTTACAGTATTCAATTAATTATTGACTGCGCCATTATCGATCCAACACAGAATTGCATTTCTTTCACTTGCAGTCAAAGATCCATTCAATGGCATATGTCCCGATGCCACATTGGAGCGAATATCTGAGCGGGCATTAAATACCTGGGAGTAGTTAAGTAGTGGGCCAGGGCCATTATTACTTCCTGTAGCATGACAACCGGAATTAATTGCACAGGATGTCTGAATAATAGGGTGAATATCGTTGGCAAAAGATTTTGCAGGCCCGCTACAATCAATTGGACTTATATCAGGGTTTTTTTTGCATGCATATAAGAAAACAAGAATAGTAGTAACAGCGAATAATCTTTTCGTTAATGAATAGGGTTTAATAGATGATTTCACAGTAAATCGCATTCGGAAAATAGTTTTAAATATGATTAATATAATTTCTGTGTAAAATAACTGCGAACACTATAAAACTCGTTAAGAATTGTTACCCATTTTAGAACAGGTGTTTTCCTATTTTACACATTATTACGGAAACCTATGTCAAAAAATAACAAGAATCAATAAGAGGACAACTATTCCTGCAATCAAAAAGAATCGCAAAATATTTAGCAGCAAACAAATCAATTCTATCATCAAGTATTTCTTCCTTTTATCGAGATGCATAATGTCATTATTTTCTATTATTTTAAACTACTGTTCCAGTGCCTGTACTTTTTTCTTTATTATTCCAATATGAAGAAGTAGTATAAGCACCAATTGCCAGCGATTTGATCATATTCTTTTTTTAGTTCTCCATCGGCTAAAGCCGCCAGGCATTGATCCGTTTTATATTTGCCAGGCATTAAAAACTATAGTTCTCACCCTATCACAAAATCCAGTAACGTAGTTATTATTCTACCTGATCAATATAACATTACCCTTCATTGATCTTTTTACGTTTTTCTTATCAATGGCCCCAAGTGTCCAGATGTAGTTATCAGCTTTTTGATCCAGGCCTTTATATGTGCCATCCCAACCCTTTGAAAGATTGTTAGTTTCAAAGATCAATTCACCATACCGATTGTAAATCCTGAAATAATCTAATCTTTTTATTGTCGTACCAAGTGGTCGAAAGATATCATTGAGCCCATCTCTGTTTGGTGTGAAGGCGGATGGAACATATATATCTACGCCTTTGAATAATTTGATAGTGACTGTATCATAGCCTTTACAACCAATCGCATCTTTTACTGTCAAGTAAAATGTAGTGGTGGTAGTCAGCCTTGCAACTGGGTTAGGTATATTGGCATTATTTAGCAATGGCGGACCAGGCGACCATTCATATTGCACACCGCCACTGCCTGATAATTGATAAGGCTCAAAACTTTCTGTACTGTCATCATTTCCTGCAAAAGCAATTACTGCAGGTTGTATCACAAGATTAACAAATGCCGTATTCATACACCCCGAGGAGTTTGTTGCAATAAGCTGATATCTCCCGGCTAATGAAACTGTGGTTGGGTCTGTAACAGGAACTTGGTTCAAAAACCAGTTAGTTGTACTTCCCGCTATATTATATAGGCGTGTAAGATTTGTGGATTCTCCATTGCATATTGTAATCGTTTTATCTGGTCCAAGAATAATGACGTTAGAGACGTTTACTGTTATCGTTGTTCGCGGGCTTTCACAACCGGCAAATGACTGGCTCACATAAAAATTTGTAACACCTGTATTTGTTGTAGAAGGAACCGGTGCTATTGATGAACCAATTCCGCCTGAAGCAGAAGTGTACCATATCAAATCACCTATCGCAGTCGCGGAAAGTGGCTGCGTTGTTTGGAACTGGCACAAGTTTACTGGTGATAATACCAAAGGCGTTGGAAGAGGTTGGCTAACTTCAAGGTTAAGAGTAACTATTGAATCACATCCGTTCCTGCCTAGTAGAGTAGTAGTATAAGTGCCAGGTGTATTATAATTTTGACCGTTCCAGTTATAGGGCAATTGAGAACTGCAAATAGATGTGTCAACTACACTTGTAATCACGGGATATACTGTCAGGTTTAAAGTAGCAATAGAATCACACCCACCTGTATTGGTAAATGTTGCCGTATACGTACCGGATGCATTATAATTCTGACCGTTCCAGTTAAAGGGTAACTGGCTGCTGCAGATGCTAATATTTAGTGGAGCCGCATTAACCAGGTTTCCCGGGCATGAAGCCATATCCAGAGCTAATGTTATATTAAGACCCGAGGGGACAAAATTTATTGTGTTTCCATTGATCGTACCATGCAATAATGGAGGAGAAGTAAAGGACGAAGAGAGATCATCATAATAGACATCATTGCCAAAAACCACCAGTCCGCCACCACCGAAAAATACTGGCGCACCGGTAACAGAATAAACATTTAACACAGCACCCGAAGGGCTGTATTTTGTTATTGTCTGTGGTATATCATTATGAAAATGATAAAAATTACCTAAACAATCTACTGCCAGATCTGCTACAGAACCAATAGCAGGCAGCATTGCTATAGCTATAGCATCTCCTGTTCCATCATATCGTGTAACATTGCCTGTTACATCATAATTAAAAATATATCCGCCACCTCCACCAATATTAACACCTGATCCGGCACTATCATTTGTATTTACCCATGAAGTACCATCATAATACTGATACATTCCATTAACGACAGTATAAAAAGTTAACGCAGGACTGGCAGCGTTTAAGTTAGTGCTCACAGCCAACCCCGAAGCACCTACGGGCAACGATATTGTATTCAGTACCTCGGCAAGTGCTGGTTGTGACAAGTCAATATTATGTATACCATCCTGTGTCATAGTATATATAATATGATTTGCCGAGCAAACTGGTAACTGCGCTTTTCCATGGAGTAACGAAAAGAAAAGAATAACAGTTAATAAGAGTTTTACTCTGGACATTGTCAGCAATAGTTATAAATGAAGCTTATTTTTAAAAGATGTTTTTATGAAACATTATTGTTTTAATACCTGTACTGTTTTTTTCATTTGTCCATTATTCCAGTTCACAGACAAAGAATAAATTCCATTAGTTAAGGATCTCATGTCTATACTTAACTGGTTGTTGCCTTGCAAGAGAGTAGACTTTTGTTCTTTTACCAATGCTCCTTTGCTATCAAATATTTTAATCATTGCTTGCGATTCACTATTGGAAAAAATATTGATGAATGCCATTTCGTGGACTGGGTTTGGCCACAGCTTGAATAGATCCCTTGTATTACAGAGTGACCTGACTATATTGCTGTATTGGACTCTACCATCCAAATCATATTCAGCTATACGATAGAATCCATTTTGTTGAGGGTTGTTATCAGTAAAAGAATAATCTATTTCAGTGTTGCTGTTATTCGATGCTGGCACATTGCCGATCACGGTCCAACGCATACCATCAACACTTCTTTCAATATCGAAACGACTGCTGTTTTGTTCTTGTGCAGTTTTCCATTTTAGCTGTACTTTATCTCCTTCACAGTTTGCATTAAATGAAATAAAATGTACCGGTAATGGATTATTATCATTGGATAGTGTAAAACGGCCGAAATTATTGATACTTGTTTTCTCAACAAAGTTGTCAACCAGATCTCTTGAAGTAAACCCAAGGCTTGTCCAATTGATGGGATCAGGACTTTCAAAAAATATTAATGAATTTTTATCAAGACCATTTAACTCATCATTGAAATAATTAAATCGCAATGTGGCATTAAGATTTGTATTATTTACGGGTATGATATCATAGTAACGCAAAATACTACTGCCTAAACCAGAGCCATTCTGTGATTGATGACCTCTTTTTATGATTACATTGCCCAGGTTTTGATTAGAAGTAATAGAGATACCAAGGTTAGCAGGGTTGGAGTTTGTCGGAATATTGAGATTGGTAGAAAACACAACATTACCCCCATTAGCTCCTGTAATATGCCTGTCGTCGGTTTCACCATCCAGGTGACCAGTGGTTTCAAGATCAAGATCAAAGCCATTCAAGTTTAAAAAACCAGAAATAAAAGAAACACTACTTCCTGCACTAATTGTTTTCTGTAGTAAGACTGATTGGTTCCTGGTTTTATTTATCTCGAGTTTAAAAAACCGAACAGCTTCATCACCTCCGATAAACGAAGAGGCATCACCTGTAATAGAAATGGCGCTTGTTGTTGCTACAAGAAAGTTCCCATTATTGATCAGGTCTGTATTTTGAAGAGTCAGCTTTGTGTCGCTAAATATTGAAAATTGTGCCCCGGGAGTTATTGTTAGTTGTGCTGAAAGTGTATATGTACAAAACAGCAGCAGCAGAAAAAGAATTTTTTCTTTCATAAAGAAATATTTTAATTAATCCTTTAAATTTTCAAGTCGAGATTTTTTTTGCATGTCACTGTTTTTTTTTAGTTCCTCTATCATATAGTGTTGCTTCTGTATGGCTTCCTCGCTGGTTTATTAAAAAAAGAACCACTGTAATCGGCTTACCGCAGTTCTTTTAAAAAAAATTCTAATCTTCTATTTTTATCAGTTTTACTTCTTTATGTTCAGTGCCCTGCATGATGCGAACATAATAAGCTCCCGGTATGTACTTATCACCAAAATTTATGACCGAACCCGGGACAATGTTACGGCGTGTATCCATTGTACGTCCATTCTGATCAAACACCTGCATCATGATCTCCTCCTTACTATTACTATTTACAGATATTGTAAAATAATTCTTAGAAGGATTGGGATATGCATTAACCACTAATCCATCCACTGCCGCTTTCACTTCAGATAAACTTTTCTGGCTGATATTTGTAACTGTTGTATTTGTATTATTACCCTGGATCACAATTACACTATTTGAACCAACTGTTGTTGCCGGAAGAGCAGCATCGCTTGCTCCTGGTTGATTATCGTAAATGACAGCGCCGGTGATCTTATTATAAATCTTCATCCTTATTTTATCAGCACCGCTTCCATCCAATGCACCATCTTTTACCGTCATGGTAAATCCAATGCCGCTTTGTCCGCCGGTAATTTTCCCGGTTCCTTTAAATTGCGCCATGGCACCATTGATCACGAGATAATCAAAATTCAAGGCATTGAATTCAAAAGACCCGACCTTAAATTCAAATTGTGTTTCGCCCTGCGGTTTGGATGTGTTTTTATAATTAACCGCGAATCCATAACTGGCTTTGCCGGTTGCTGATGAATTGGAAACAAGAGCACCTGCGGGGGAATTGAAATAGCCACCACCATAAGTGTAACCGCCATTGGGATCATAGATCACTACAATCGATTCAAGATCACCATTCGTATTTGCAAAAGAAGTAGCACCGGTTTGATCGGTTACATTCATTTGTAATTTATATACACCTGCTGTGTTGAATTTATAACTGCCGGTTACCTTTCCATTTTGATTGCCTGCAGGCTCTGTCACAGTTCCATTGGCAGCAGCAGAACCATCTAACAACCATTTAGCAGAATGTTTATTACCTGCTTTATCCCAGAATGTACCTGCAAGATTAACTGTTGAACCGATCTTAAATGGATTGCCTGATTGTGGCGCCGTAATGTTGTGTGCAACGAATACCTGTTTTGTTACACTTACCGGGGGATTGCAACCGTCATCAGCCGTTACAGTAATTGTATAAATGCGGCCATTGCCAATAGCTGATCTTTCAGCCCTCAACTGAATATGATGATCATCCACGACAATCCAGTCAGGATCTGTATCACCATCACCAGTACCATTCACTGGTTCATTGCTTGTAATTGTAATTTTAACCGGCGTGTTGCTGACACAATTATCAAGCACCTGGTAGTTCAGCGTTATATCCTGCATTGAATGATTGGGCGGGAATAATGATTCTTTTGATAAACCAAAGCCTGTGATTTGCGGAGGTACTATATCATTTACACTTATGATCTGGGTACAGACAGCAGTATTGGCATGACTGTCTGTAGCTACATAAGTGCGGGTTAGGGTAAACCTGTTTGCACAAGTTTGATTACTGATAACATCACCTGCATGAGAAATTGTCACCACTTCGCAATTATCTGTAGCTTTTACCAAACTGATATCTGGTAACGGCACATCTGCTGCACAGCTTACAGTTAACGCGGAAGGACACTGTGTAATAACAGGCTTTTCATTATCAACAACAGTTATTACAAACGAACAAGTCTCACCTGTAGATTCTGATTTAACAAGAATTGTATGTTGACCTACGGAAAAGAACGATCCAGATGTAACAGTATTCTCACCTTCAAGAAATACAACTGGTCCACAATTGCCGGTTGTTGTCGCTTCAAATTTTACAATGGCGCCGCATTTGCCTGGATCGTTGTTTATTGAGATGTCCTGCGGACAAACAATGGCACAAACGCCATAACTAACTGTGATAATGCTGGTGCCCGATCCTCCGGTAACATAGGCATTTCCTCTCTCATCAACTGTAATATCGGTCGCACCTTCGAGCCCTCCATTGTCCAATCTCGCTGAGCCCAATTCATTTCCATCGGAAGACCGGTATTTGATAGTAAAAATGTCCGCCTTAGTATCGTTGAATTCACTTAATCCAGTAACATACACGTTATTTTCCGGGTCAAAAGCAATGGCGGATGGTATATCGTGTCCTACCAGCGATCCAGAGTGGTCATCGAACTGATCGTTATCATAATTTTGGATCCACAACGTTTTCCCGTCTGATTTTTGATACTTGATTGTATGCCATCGTGCAAACGCGGTAGTGCCGATCACAACTACATTGTCGTTTGCATCCGTCGCAATATTCAGTGCCCTGCCTTCGAAAAAATTTTGATTGTCGTCCTGGTCCCGGCCAAATCTTTTTTGCCAGACCTGCTTGCCATTAGTTCTGTCATATTTAAATGTGGTGATGACTGTCGTGCCCGCAAAGAAATCACTGTTGATCTTTTCGGTGCTAAATCCTGTCACCAACACGTTCCCATCGGCGTCAAGCGTGATCGCCTCCCCTTCGTCATCCTCCTGCAAGCTTCCATTGTAAAGAGTTGCCCATTGCTGTTCCCCATCGGTATTATATTTTATGGTGGTAACATCGTCTAAGTGCACTTCATCGCCAGATTTGGGAACAGCACTGCTGCCAGTCACATACACGTCACCAGTAAAAAAGTCTACGGTCATGTCCTTTGCTCTACTTGTGTTTGGAAAAGTGACCTGCCATTGTCGAACACCATCATTATTGAATTTCGCGGTGTATATTTTATCATGCAAGCCAAAATCGCCAATACTAAATGTGCTGCCGGCAATGTATATGTTGCCGAACTGATCAATACCGATGTCAACTGCTTCGTCGTCCAATTCGTGTCCTCCATCAAAAAGATGAGACCATACCTGCTGTCCGTCCGAATTATATTTAGCAACAAAAAAATCTGTGGTGCCACCCAACTCACCAAAGTTGAGTGACCGGGCAGCAGTGATATAAATGTTACCTGCTTGGTCAGATGCCATCGAAAATCCTTGTGATGTCAACGTACTCGGGAGAGCAACATCCGTTTGCCAGATTATTTTACCGGTGCGACTGTATTTGATGATCCTGGATTTCCCCGACGCCACTATATTTCCATCGGAAGTCTTCAAGATGGCATGCCTGACATTTCCGGCGGAACTCTCGGATGACACCACACTTAACCATCGTTCAACAAACTGAGCATTAGAAGCAAAGGAGATGATAAGAAAAACAAATAACAATAATTGAAGTTTGATTTCCTTGATAGTAATAATTTTTTTCATAAGCACTTTTTAAATTAAAATTTGGGTATAGAAATAAAGTTTATTGTGTCCTTTCTTTTGTTGTGTTTAATAACTCTTCCAGCTTTTCAATTTTTTTTGTTAGTTTTTCAATAAGAACTTGTTGTTCCTGTACAGCTTTTACCAGTGGTACTACAAATGATTCATAACTCAAACTGTAATGGTCATTCTCAGTCTTAGGTTTGATGATTCCGCTGAAATTATATCCTGAGGCGTCTGCAGCTTTTTCCACTTCTTGTGCAATAAAACCTGTACGCCGAATAGAAGTGGCTTCATTGTAAGAAGCCATTACAACATCTCCGGCAGAAACAGTTGACTTATTGTTCCATTGATCATCAAATCGTTTTACATCAAACTGGTAAGTAACAGGACGAAGCTTCATAATGAAATCCAATCCGCTTACATCTTCTTGTACATTGAATTTAAAACGACCATCAGAGGGAGTAGTGAATGGTACCTGGCCTTCTATAACAGTAACAGCGCTATTTCCAATGCGTACTTTATTGGAAGCATTTACTATGGCCCCTTCACCAATGGCTGTTGCATTAGTAAGATTTCCTGCACTGACATCTGCACCAAACCCGATTGTTGTGATGGAATTCCCTGTAACATTTGATAATGATGAAAAAACGCCAATAGCTGTATTTTGAAATCCAGTCGTGTTTGCAGAAAGTGATGAAGTACCCGCAGCTGTATTATTTATACCGGTGGTATTTGCAAAAAGTGATTGAACACCAGTAGCTGTATTATTAATTCCACTTTTATTAGTAAAAAGAGATTGAGTTCCGGCAGCAGTATTATTGCTGCCGCCTTCGTTAGAGAAGAGTGATTTAAAGCCAGCAGCTGTATTACCATTGCCATCAGTGTTATTGAAAAGCGAGTTAGAACCGACAGTTGTATTGTTGATACCAGTGGTGTTGTTGGTCAATGATGCACTACCGGTAGCTGTATTATCATTACCCATAATATTTCTTAAAAGTGAAGTGCTGCCAATAGCAGTGTTATTAAGACCTGTGGTATTTAAAAAAAGCGATTGAAAGCCTGTAGCTGTATTAAAATTGCCTTCAGTATTTGTAAAAAGTGAAGAAGTTCCATTGGCAGTGTTGCTGGTACCTGTGGTGTTGTTAGCAAGTGATGCATTGCCGGTGGCTGTATTATTAAAACCCGTGGTATTGCTGCCTAATGATGCATTACCAATAGCGGTATTTAAACTACCAGTTGTGTTGCTAAAAAGCGAATTAGCTCCTGTAGCCGTATTATTAGTGCCCGTCGTGTTGGAAAAAAGTGATCTTATACCAGTTGCTGTATTGTTTTCTCCAATAGTATTTAAATTAAGAGATGCGAACCCAATAGCAGTGTTATTTTTACCGGTTGTGTTGGCATTAAGTGAAAGCGTTCCGTATGCAGAATTAAAAAAACCTGTAGTATTGGCATTAAGCGATTGCCAACCGGTAGCTGTATTATCATTGCCAGTGGTATTGGAAAAAAGTGCACTCACTCCGATAGCGGTATTTGAGAATCCTGCAGTGTTCGATAAAAGTGAACCAACTCCATATGCGGTATTCTCACTGCCATCAACGTTTGAAAAAAGTGATTTAAACCCGATAGCTGTATTATCAGTACCAATAGTATTAGAAAATAATGCTTTTGATCCTATCGCAATATTATTAAATGCAAGGGCACCCGGAACAGGATTGTCTTTGCCATTATTAAATAATGCGGAATCACCAATTGCCACTAAGTTGTTACCGTCTTTATCAAATTTTAGTGCATCGCTTCCAATGACAATATTGCTAAAGCCTGAGATATTAGCCTCGCCTGCACGCAAACCCAGGAAAATATTTCCCGTTACAGGATTCAATTCCCCTGCCTGTAAATTATTTATCCTGAAACGCAAAGGCTGATTATCCACGGTCCCGAGAAATTGATTTGCGGGGTTGATCCCGCTGTTACCAGTAAGGCTCCATCCACCAGTATTGCTATTTGCAACCGATTGCCAGTTGGGCGTTACAGGGGTTCCAATATTCACCATCAGCTGATTTGCTACTGAATCATAAACCAATAAACCTCGTGCAGGATTAATAATCGCATTTATAGATGTTATACTCATTCGTGGCACTAACAACCCTTTATTTGTAGCCGTAATATCTAACGCGGCAGAGGCATCAGGTGACGTGGTCCCAATTCCAACTCCCTGTGAAAATGAACAATAAGAGATCACGAATAACAATTGTGCGAACAAAATTTTCTTCTTCATAAACAACTTCTTTTTCTAATTAAAAGGTATAATGTTATGGAATTGATGAATAAAAATTCCGAAGCAAAAAAACTTTCAATTCCGCTATTAGAGTTAAGAGGTCTTGCCCATTTTAGAATTTACCTTCTCTCATTTTGGGGTTTGATTTAATCGGTGAACTTTGCAAGCAACTAAACATTAATAATTACCGATTTGAATAATCCTGAGCAAACGAAATTGTGGGAAACCACATAGATAATGATATGAGCTTTGATATGAAGGGCAAACTATAGGAATTGATATAAATTGAAATTTCAGAAACAGTGGATAGCATTTTTACAATTACGATGGATTTAAAAACTCAATATTACTCAGGTTAAATATATTTTATTTTACTCTCAAAAAGTCACCATCAATAATAAGAAGCTTCACTCCATTTTCAGAACTCGATCTATGAGAGCTTAATTCATCAGAGACAACGTATGTCATCCCCTTTGTTAAAACGAATTTCTCTCCGTTTTCAAGTTCACTGATAAACTCCCCTTCAAGACAATGAACAATATGACCTTTTTTACACCAATGATCTGCTAAATACCCTTTCGAATACCTAACAATTCTTATGCGAAGACTATCGAATTCAATAGTTTTCCAAAATGCATTTCCTTTTTCCCCTCCGTGCAAAATTGTTTTAGTTAAGTTCCAATCTATAGTTTGAAATTCAATTTCCATAAAAGAGAATATTAAATTAGTTCACAATAGGTCCGTTTTTTTACGCTGTGTATATCCATTTTTTGAATTCAGGAACTGTTTCCTGGCTGATAATAATAAAATATTCAACATTTAATTCAGTTGGGTTCATATCTACTTTCACTTTCACCTTTTCATAGACCCTAAAGCTTCTGACATGGTTTATATTTATTATATATTGTCGGTTGGCGCGGAAAAAAAAGCGATTGTCAAGTTCCAGTTCGAGTGAGGAAAGATTTCCTTCTGCAATATATTTTTTGCCAGCATCATCAATTGCATATGCAATTTTATTTTTTGTATAAAAGAAAGCTATGTTTTTAAGTAGA
>Ga0105242_10002834_pt1 | contig 13590 bp, 14 predicted proteins | sample KBSM24metaG_FD_81521 | JGI IMG/M metagenome (GOLD analysis project Ga0105242, IMG submission 81521) | Miscanthus rhizosphere microbial communities from Kellogg Biological Station, Michigan, USA - KBS M2-4 metaG | ecosystem: Host-associated > Plants > Roots > Rhizosphere > Soil | place...
ACTACGATAAGCGTGCAGAACAGCTGCGGGAGACACATCCCCTTGGTATTCAAGTAAACCTTGCCACCGGCGTCGCCAATGGGGTTCTCGTTGTCCGCACCGTTGACGATTGTGCAGAACTAGTGCGCCGGGTTATCACAAATCAGCTGGAGTTTTACATCGAATCAAAACAACTAGGTGATCGCGAGTATCTCATTTTGCGCGAGGAGATCTCAAAGTCGATCTTCCGTGTCGTAACGGGTGATGCCATGCTCATGAACACGTTCTGGAACTTTTACCTAGAACCAGTCGAATGAAGGAGTTGACGATGACAAAACAAGGTACATCAAAAACGAACGCGTACGACCTTGGTCAGGTCTCGCGCGCATTGAGCAACAAGTCCGGTACCGTCGTTACTCATTCTACCGGCAGCGGCTACGACCTTAATCGCGTGAATGCTGCCAAGACCGCACAGAAACCAGGACCGCCGCGGCCAGTGAAGCGGTAATCGCCGCCCGCTAACTCCTACCAGGGGCTGACACGCCAGGCTTTCGGCCCCGGCGCTGAAGCGCCCCGGCGACAAGCGTCAGCCCGACGGAGATCGCTTCGAGAAAACGGTAGCGCCTTCCAGGCCTTCGAAATCTGAATCCGTCGTGAAGATCTGCGCATCGTGTGCGCGTGCCGTGGCGAGAATGATTGCATCCGCCATCGCCAGTCGATGAGCCAGGCTGAGATCGGCGGCAGTCAGCGCAATTTCGTCGAACAGGCCGACCACCTGCGTCTTCGCATCGTGGCGGCGGCATACATCGCGTCATCTTCCGAACGTTCTCGTTTGATCCACTTGTAAACCTCGTAGATCGCGATTGTCGGCGTCAGAACATTCGCCGGTTGCCTCAGGCGGTTGGCGAATTCCTTCGCATGGGGCCCCTCGCCGAAGAACTCGAGCCATCCTGAAGAATCGATGACGATCAAATCCGGTCCTTCTTCTCGCGGAAACCTGTCGTCTTGATGCCACGAACGAAGCCACGCATCGAGGATACGGGCCGGTCAGGGACGAAGCTGATGATGCCGCCCTTCGTAATCACCTGAAATTCCTGACCGGGCTTCACATTCACCTTGTCGCGAATGTCCTTCGGAATGACGACCTGGTACTTGGGAGATACTCGTGTTCGTCCCATGCGTTACCTCATGTACGGCATCGATCCGCCACATCGTAAAACGCATGAGCAACCCTTGCAAGTCAGCCAGGGAAGGCTGCCGCCGGGCCACCGGGCAACCCGGCCACCGGGCAACCGATAGAATGGCGCCGTGTCGTCCGCAGCTCCCCAGATCCGCGCGCTCGTCATCGACGACTCGGCTTACAACCGCGTGACGCTCACGCGCATGCTCGAAGCCGATCCGCGGATCCGTGTCGTGGCCACGGCCGTCAACGGGGAAGACGGCATCAAGCAGGTGATGAAGCACCGGCCCGACGTGATCACGCTCGATCTCGAGATGCCGATCATGGACGGGTTCGCGTTCCTGCGCTGGCTGATGGTGAACCTTCCCACCGCCGTGATCGCGGTATCGTCGCGGGCGAGCGACCGCAGCGTCTTCAAGGCCCTCGAGCTCGGCGCGCTCGACTTCATCGCCAAGCCCGGCGGACGCGTTTCGCCGCGGCTCGAGGAGATCCAGAAAGACCTCGTCGCGAAAGTCATGCAGGTCGTCGAGCTGCGGATGGAGAACCTCCGCAAGCGCGTGCAGGAAGAAGCGCCGCACGCGGACAGCGGCGCGCCGGTCGCCGAGGTCTGTCCGAAGGGAATCGAGCTCGTGGCCATCGGCTGCTCGACCGGCGGCCCGCCGGCGCTGCAGCATCTCTTTCAATCGCTGCCCGTGCTGCCGGTGCCGTTCATCGTCGCGCAGCACATGCCGCCCGCATTCACGCGCCTCTTCGCGGAGCGCGTGAACAAGCTGACGAAATACGAAGTGAAAGAAGCGAGCGACGGAGAGATGCTCGTGCCGGGGTCGGTGTACATCGCACCCGGCGGCCAGCAGAGCGAAGTCCGCCGGATCCCGGAGGGCTTGCAGGTGCGCGTGTTTCCGGCGGGCATCAGCGACCTCTACGCGCCGTCCGTCGATCGCCTCTTCCGCACGGCGAGCGAGGCCTGCCGCGAGCGGATGATCGCCGTGATTATGACCGGCATGGGCGACGACGGCTCCGAAGCGATTCGCGACGTTCACGAGCGCGGCGGCCGGACCATCGCCGAGTCATCCGAAAGCGCGATCATCTTCGGCATGCCCGCCGAGGCCATCAGGACCGGGGCCGTGGACGAGGTGTTGCCGCTCATGGACATCCCTGCGGCAATCCGGAAACTATGCTTGTGATTCGAGTTGCCAGTTGGCGGCTGGCAGTTGGGGGAGGCACGCCACTGCCAACCGCGAACTGCAAACTGCCAACTCCATCTGTGCTACATTCACCCGGTTTGCAGGGTCCGCGAACATGAGCGACGAACAGAGGGCTGAGAAGTTTCTCGAGCTGTTCAACAAGGGGAAGGAGTTCACCGAGGAGCTCCTGCGCGAGAACCAGCGTCTGCGCTATCGCCTGGCCTCCCTCGAGACCGAGCATCCTTCGCCGGAAGAAGTGGCGCGGATGCGGGAGCAGATCTCGCAGCTGACCGAGGAGAACCGCCGCATCCAGCAGCGCTTCCGCGAAGTCGAGGAAGAGAACAAGGACTTCGCCTCCCGCTACATCGAGATCGAAGAGCAGAACAACAACCTCGCGAACCTCTACGTCGCCAGCTATCAGCTGCACTCGACGCTCGACTTCCGCGAGGTCATTCAAATCGTCCAGGAGATCATCATCAATCTCATCGGCGCGGAGGCCTTCGCCATCCTCCTGCTCGACGAGAAGACGAACGAGCTGAAGACGATCGCCTACGAGGGCGACGATGTCATGCCCGGCATCGAGCAGATCTCGACGCGCCTCGGCGAGGGGGTCCTCGGCAACGTCGCGAAAACGGGCGAGAGCTACTACGTGAATCAGGACGTGGAGGGCGGTGCGATCACCATCGACAAGCCGCTCGCCGCGGTGCCGCTGAAGATCAAGGAGCACGTGATCGGCCTGATCGTGATCTACAAGCTCCTGCAGCAGAAGGACTCGTTCTCGGCCGTCGACTACGAGCTCTTCTCGCTGCTCGCCGCGCATGCCGCGACGGCGATCTTCTCATCGAAACTCTACTCGCAGTCCGAGCGGAAGCTGAACACGATCCAGAGCTTCCTCGACCTGCTCACCACCACCAGCTAGGAGAGTAACCAACTCGTGGGGATGGAGAACGCGAATTTCCTGGTCGTCGAGGACTCGCCGACCATGCGACAGTTGATCTCGTTTTCGTTGAAGCGATTCAAGAACGCGAAGATCATCGAGGCGGTCGACGGCGTGGACGCGCTCAAGAAGCTGTCCGGCCCCGACAAGATCGATCTGATTCTCACCGACATCAACATGCCGGTGATGGACGGACTCAAGCTGGTCTCGCTGGTGCGTCAGAACGCGCAGCTGAAGAACATCCCGATCATCATCATCACCACCGAGGGGGCGGAGGAGGACCGCGAGCGCGGCCTGGCCCTCGGCGCGAACGCGTACATCTCCAAGCCCATTCAGAGCTCGCATCTGATCAAGACGATTTCCGAGCTGTTGTCGGTGTGAGTTGTGGGTTGAGTTTGTGGGTGCCGCTGCCTCAGCGGCACCGCGACCGCTGAGGGCAGCGGTCGCCACATGGTCACGGGAGCAGTCCTATCCGGCGGCCGTTCTCGGAGTCCTCGATCAACGTCGCCAGGCGGCGCTCGCGGGTCTCTTCCTTCTTCGCGCTCAGCACCCAGTAGATCGTGACGCGCCGGTACCACGGCGGCTGCGCGCTGAAAAACTCCCACGCCTTCCTGTTCGCGCGGAAGCGCTTCTCCGCTTCGGCGGGAAGCGTGCGCGGCGCGTTTTCGTACGCGTAGATCGCCGACTTGGCCTCGCTCCGCGCCTCGAACGCGCGCCTGCCGGCCGGCGCCATCATGCCGAGCTTCTCGAGCTCCGCGACGCGGCGGATGTTCACCGCGCGGTCTCGTGGTGTTTCTCGAGCCATTTCCGAAACTTCGCCGGAGTCTCGAAGAACGTTGGCTTCATCGGCAATTCCCCTCTTGACGCGCACGTTACACTGACCCGACACCATGCCCCACTTCATCACTGACGCATGCATCGGCTGCTCGGTCTGCGAGATCAAGTGCCCGACCAACACGATCTGGGGAGAGGCCAAGGGCCAGTATTACATTCACCCGGAGCGCTGCATCGACTGCTCGGTGTGCGGCATCTACTGCCCCGTCGACGCGATTCAGAACCAGCACGGCGAGCTGATCCCGCGCATCAAGCCGAAGGACATCCCGAAGGCCGAGGTCATCAAGGACCTCTGCACCGGGTGCGAGTTCTGCGTCGACATCTGCCCGTTCGAGTGCATCAAGATGATCGACGCGAACGACGAGACGCTCGCGAACCACTACAAGATCGCCTTCGTCGAGAAGAACAAATGCGTCGCCTGCCGCCTCTGCGAAAGCGTCTGCGACAAGGACGCGATCGTGGTCCCGGACGCGCCGACGCAGCTGAAGACGTACTTGCCGGACTTTGTGGTGGCGGGCACCGGGCGCTGAAGCGGATTGAGGATTGAGAATTGAGGATTGAGGAAAGGTCTTGAACGAACGTCCCCCAGAGCTTCCTCAATCCTCAATCCTCAATCCTCAATCCGGCACGTCGCAAGACGTGCCGCGTGAGTCCTCCAAAACCATCCTCTTCCAATTCGTCCTCTTCCCTCTCGGGATCGTGGCGATCGCGGTGGGGATCTTTTTGCTGTTCGGCAAGCTCGCCTCGGATGAGCAGACCATTCCCGACTACCTGAACGAAGTGCGGTCGGGGGGGAGGCGGGAGCGGTGGCAGGCGGCGTATCAGCTCTCGCAGCTCATGAACGCCGGCGAGGCGAAGAAGTATCCGAACCTCGTCGATGACGTCTCGAAGGCATTCCGCGACGCGAAGAACGACGACCCGCGCATCCGCCAGTACCTGAGCATGGTCCTCGGCAATCTCGGCGACCGTCGCGCGACGCCGCTGCTCGTCGAGGCGCTCGGCGACTCGCATCCCGAGACGCGCATCTATGCCGCGCTCGCACTCGGACGTCTGCGCGATCCCGCCGCGGTGCCGGCCCTTCTGGCGACCGCATCCTCCGACGAGCGCGACGTGCGCAAGTCCGCGATCTACGCGCTCGGCGAGATCGGCGACGCGCGCGCCGTTCCTCTGCTCGTCCAGACCGTCAACGACGAGACTCCCGACGTCCGCTACAACGCCGCCATCGCGCTGGCGAGATTCGGCGACACGCACGCGATCGGCGTGATCCGCGAGATGCTCGACCGCCCGCGCCTCGACCTCGTCCCCGGCATGCGCCCCGATCAGAAGGAAGCGACGATGATCGCGGCCATCCCCGCGCTGATGAACATCGCCCCGGAAGAAGCCCCGAAACTCCTCGCGCCGATCGCGCAGACGGACCCTTCGCTGCGGGTCCGCGCGGCCGCGAAAGAGGCGCTGAGGAGGAAGTAGGCCGGGGTCACGGATTCAAACGGCAAAATGGTTTCGCTTCCGCCGTCGTTCCGCAGCGTTGTTCCGTGACGACGCCCGTCCGGACGTCGTAATACGCCGTCTTGATCGGCACATTTTTGAGCGTGGGACTCCATCGGCGAAGCTGCATCGCGGTGTAGCAGATGTTGTCGACCGTTCCGGCGAGAAGATCGGGATCGGGCTTCCTGAACGAGCTCCGGATGCGGACGATCAGGTCGTAGAGCGAAGGCGTCGGCTTATCGTCGTCCGGCTCGTCGAGCGATGAGGCGATCGCGCCGCAGTCGCTGTGGCCCATGACCACGATCAACTTCGTCCACCCTTTGAGCACCGCGTATTCGAGGCTGGCGACATTGAATGCGTCCTCGACGTTGCCTGCCGTGCGCACGACGAAGAGCTCGCCGACCGTTCGCTGGAAGACGATCTCCGCGGGCACGCGGCTGTCCGCGCACGAGAGGACGGACACGGCGGGATCCTGTGCGGTGGCCCACATGGCTCGCGCCGACCGAAGACTTCCGTACACGACCTGTCCCTTGACGAACAACTCGTTGCCGGCCAGCAACTCGCTCCATAACTCGTCCGCGGTTTGACCGAACGCAGAGACGGAAAGTAACGCGGTGAAGGCCGCCAGGATGAATTTGCGCATGGGGGATTGTACCTGTCACGCGCTGCTGTGTTTCGTATCACTGTTTGTGTTGACACGCTTTCCGTTTTCACCGATAGTTGCCGCGGTTTAGACGCCTCGATGTCTGAGCAAATCACGCCATATCAGGTGACTCCGAAAACGCCCCTCGCGGGCAGTGCCGCGGCTGAAATCCGCGAGCAGGGGGAGATCACCCGGCGGAAGTTCCCCTTCGTCCTCACCAGCGCCTGGGTCGCGCTCAGCGCCGCCCTCGGCGGACTGGCCGCCGTCCTCGGCCGCTTCATGTTCCCGAACGTGCTCTTCGAGCCGGTCCAGAAGTTCAAGGCCGGCCTCCCGAACGACTACTCGGTGGGTGAAGTCGACGAGCGCTGGAAAGAGAAGTTCGGCGTCTGGATCGTGCGCAACGAGGAGATGATGTACGCCCTCATCACTACCTGCACGCATCTCGGATGTACGCCGAACTGGCTTCCCTCGCAGAACAAGTTCAAGTGCCCGTGCCACGGCAGCGGCTACTACCGGACCGGCGTCAACTTCGAAGGTCCGGCCCCGCGCCCTCTCGAGCGGGCCAAGATCGCCGTCGATCCGGCCGACGGCCAGATTGTTGTCGACAAGTCGGTGCAGTTCCATCAGGAGCGGGGTGAGTGGACCAATCCGGATTCGTTTCTCAAGGTGTGAGGTATCAGGTCTTAGGTCTTAGGTCTTAGGAAAAGCGCGCATGCCACCGCCGCCCAAGACCTAAGACCTAAGACCTAAGACCTAACCCCTAAGACCTCGTGACAAGAGGACATCGATGACGCTGAAGCAAGTCCAGGAAGGCATCGTCAACTCGCAGGTCTGGAAGTCGATCTTCCGGGTCGGCATCCCCAACACCAACCGCAAGCGCGTCCTCGCGGTTCTCGGGTCCCTCATCCTCCATCTGCATCCCGTCAAGGTCCGCCGCTCCGGCGTGCGCATGAGCTACACGTGGTGCATGGGCGGCACGTCGTTCTTCCTGTTCCTCGTCGAGACGGTGACCGGACTCCTGTTGATGTTCTATTACCGGCCGACGATCGAATATGCATTCACCGACATCATGGACCTGCGCGAGCAGGCTCCGTTCGGGATCATGCGCGAGATGCACCGCTGGGGCGCGCACGCGATGGTCATCGCGGTCTGGCTGCACATGTTCCGGGTCTTCATGACCGGCTCGTACAAGCCGCCCCGCGAGTTCAACTGGAACGTCGGCGTCATTCTGCTCGTGCTGACGCTGCTCCTCTCCTTCACCGGATACCTCCTGCCGTGGGATCAGCTCGCGATCTGGGCGATCACCGTCGGCTCGAACATGGCCCGCGCAACACCGGGGGCAGGAAACGAGGGGCCGATGTCGGCCCTCATAAAACTTGGCGATGTGCCGCTCATCCACGCGGGTGACGACGCGCGCTTCGCGCTGATCGGCGGCCGCTCCATCGGCGCGGCGACCCTGCTCCGCTTCTACGTCCTGCACTGCATGGTCATCCCCCTGGCCGCGGGTTTCCTGATGGCGATCCACTTCTGGCGCGTACGAAAAGACGGAGGAATCTCAGGTCCCCTATAAAAGTGGAGCGGCGGGCTCTCAGCCCGCCGGAACAGACGGCGGGCTGAGAGCCCGCCGCTCCACCAGACGAGAGCACTGATCGACATGACATTCCTCAAGAACTTCGTCAACGTCCTGTCCGTCGCGTCGATCTCGTTCATTCTCCTGTCCTCCGTTTTCGCGTTCATCGTCTACTTCAATCTCTTCGACGGCCGCATCAAGTCGAAGCCCGGCATCGCCTTCATCGCCCTCGGCCTGTTCCTCGCCGTGACCGGTCTCTGGATCACGCCGCTGCTCTATCTCTCCATCGCCTACTTCCTCAGCCTGTGGGCGCTGGCGAACCTCGGCGGGAGGCTGTGGGAACGGAAGACCGGACTGTGGCTGCTGATCGCGGGCGCGGGCGGATTTGCGCTCTCGCTGCTCGATCCGAATTTCTTTCTCATCGCCGCGAAGCCGGACAACGTTCCGATCGGCGCGATGATCTTCCTCCTCGGCATCTTCACCTGGATCGCGCTGCGGAAGGCGTACTACAACGACAAGCAGATGGCCACGGGGGGCATCCCGTTCGAGAAGACCGAGACGAACGAGAAACTGTTCGTCTGGCCCGACCTCGTCTACACCGAGATGCTCTGCATGATCGTGCTGACGATCGTGATGATCGTCTGGTCGGTCGGCCTGCGCGCGCCGCTCGAAGAAGCGGCGAACCCCACGTCGTCGCCGAATCCCGCGAAAGCGCCGTGGTACTTCCTCGGCCTGCAGGAGATGCTGGTCTACTTCGATCCCTGGCTCGCGGGCGTCGTGCTGCCGACGCTGATCATCGTCGGCCTGATGGCCATCCCGTACATCGACACGAATCCGAAAGGCAACGGCTATTACTCGTTCCGCGAGCGCAAGTGGGAGATCGGCGTTTTCCTCTACGGCTTCCTCGTGCTCTGGTCGTTCCTGATCATCACCGGAACGTTCCTGCGCGGGCCGAACTGGAACTTCTTCGGACCGTACGAGTTCTGGGATCCAAACAAGCTCGAGCCCCTGGTCAACATCGATCTGTCGGAGTTGATCTGGGTCAAGGCGCTGGCGATGCCGCTGCCGAAGCTCTGGATCATCCGCGAGGCGCCCGGCCTGATCCTGGTGCTGCTCTACCTCGGACTCGCGCCCGCGCTGGCCAAAGGACCGTTCCGCCGCTTCTACCTGAAAATGGGCGGCCCGCGTTTCTACGTCGGCGCCTACCTGTTCCTGATCATGCTCGCGCTGCCGATCAAAATGGTCCTGCGCTGGCTCTTCAATCTGAAGTACATCGTTCATATCCAGGAGATCTTTTTCAACATATGAGAGCGCAGAGGGCAGAGCGCAGAGCGCAGAAGATGCCACCACCCCGCGGGCGGCGGGATCTTCTGCGCTCTGCGCTCTGCGCTCTGCCATCCGAGGCGCAGCCTTGAAACCGCAAGAGCCGATCCCGCACAACTACGAGATGAGGAAGTTGAACCTCATCTTCGCCCTGACGAGTCTCGGGTTGCTGCTCGTCACCGGGATCATGGTCGGGTACGACTACGTGCGCGGCTGGAAGTGGTTCCAGCTCGAGTTCAATCGCATTCAGGAAGATCGTATTAATCAGGAGCTGAAGGCGAAAGACGACGCCGCGACGCGCAAGCGTCTCGCGGACCTCGACCGCGAGATGAAGCTCGGGCAGGTCGAGATCGCCCGCAGCCGCGACGCGTATCTCGAAACGCAGAAGGTCCTCGACGAGTGGGAAGGGAAGCATTACGCCGCCGATCAGGACTATCGCTTCACCAAGGCGAAGCTCGATGCGCAGCGCTACATGCTCGAGCTCTCGATCGTGCAGCATCGCGACGACGTACCCCAGCAGCAGAAGACGTTCGACGAGCTGACCGCGAAGGTCAGGGAGCTCAACCTCCGCCTGCAGCAGGCCACGCGCGACCGCGACGCCGCACGCGCGCGCGTCGACAAGTTCCTCACTCGCATCAAGGAGCTCGAGGACCGCAAGAAAGAGATCACCGCCGACGTCGAGCTGCTGAACAATCAGATGGAGGCCGTGTCGGCGAGGTCGAAGCGGATGGTGCTCAACGCGCCGATGCTCGACTTCATCAACCCCACGCTCAAGATCGACCAGGTCGTGCTCGCCGATCTCTTCATCGACATGAACTACATGTCGGTGCCGCGCGTCGACCGCTGCATGACCTGCCATCGCGCGATCGACCGTCCCGGCTTCGAGTCGAAGAAAGAAGCGGACCGGCTGGCGACCGAGCTGCAGACCGCGCTCGACCGCAATCTCATCCTGCCGTCGAAGCGCGCCGAGACCGGGGAGCGGGTGGCGTCGCTGCGGAGACTCGCGGAGGCGCCGCGGGACATCATGAATCCGTTCCGCACGCACCCCAAGCTCGACGTCTTCGTCGGCTCCTCTTCGCCCCATCCGCTGCTCGAGTACGGATGCACGGTCTGCCATCGCGGACAGGATCGCGCCACCGAGTTCGGACGCGCGGGCCACACGCCGATGTCGCTGCGCATGGAGCGGCGCTGGGAAAAAGTGAAGATGCCGTTCTTCCCCGGCTCGTGGGACTACAAGCAGCGCAACTGGGGATACGAGGTCAATCCCTTCCTCGAGACGCCGATGTACCCGCGCCAATACACGGAAGCGGGATGTCTCAAGTGCCACGGCGGCCAGGTCGAAGTGCGCGACGGCGAGAAGATCAACAAGGCCACGCACATCGTCGAGCTGTACGGCTGCCACGCCTGCCACAAGATCAACAACTGGCGCTTCACCGGGCTGCAGAAACCGGGGCCGAGCCTCGAAGGCATCGCCGAGAAGACCACGCCCGCGTGGGCCGTGCGCTGGATCTCGAATCCGAATCACTTCCGCCCGACCACGCGCATGCCCTCGTTCTTCTATCAGCGCAACATGATCGGTCCGGCGGTCTCGCCGAAAGAGCGCGCGCAGAACATCAAGTATCAGGACGCCGAGATCCACTCGATCGTCACCTATCTCTTCGACCGCTCGACGCGCCGCGTGTGGAATCCCGGACCGCAGGGTGACGCCGGCCGCGGCAAGCAGCTCGTCGAATCGATCGGATGCCTGGCCTGCCACATCGCGCAGGACACGGTGAAGGATGAGAAGACCGGCGTTGTGCGCGTCGCGCGCCGCGACGACTTCCCGATCGAGCGCCATTTCGGATTCAACCTCACCGGCGTCGGCTCGAAGACGCATCCGGCCTGGATCTTCAACTGGGTGAAAAACCCCAAGGCGTACGACCAGTTCGCGCCGATGCCGAGCCTCCGCCTCAGCGATTCGGAGGCCGCGGACATCACCGCGTACCTGATGACGCTGCAGAAGCCGAAGTTCATGCAGGAGCCGGTGCGGCCTCCCGATCCGAACGCCGTTCGCGAGCTGGCGAAGGGTTACATGATCGGCACGATGACCGACACCGACGCCGATTCGAAGCTCCGCTCGATGCCGGTGCGCGAGCAGATGATCTACCTCGGCCAGCGCAGCATCGAGAAATACGGCTGCTTCTCCTGCCACGACATCAAGGGCTTCGACGGTCTCAAGCCGATCGGCACGGAGCTGACCACCGAGGGATCGAAGACGCTGCACCTGTTCGACTTCGGCTTCGCGCACGAGTACGAGCACGAAGACGGGAAGAAGGAGCACATCCTCCACAACGTCCCGTCGTGGATCTACAACAAGGTCCGCAGCCCGCGCATCTACGACGACGAGCGCACCAAGCCGTACAACGACAAGCTGAAGATGCCGAACTTCCACCTCTCCGAGGAGGAGGCGCGGCTCGTCACGATGGTCGTGCTCGGCCTCACGAAAGAGAAAGTCGCCGACAACCGCATGGCCGGGCGCGACGCGCGCATGCGGGCCATCGAGGAAGAGCGGAAGATCATCTCCCAGCGCAACTGCCGCGGATGTCACGTCGTCAATCACCAGGGACGCGCGATCGCGGCGATGATCAGCGACACGAACTTCCTTCCGCCCGACCTCACGCCGCAGGGCGGACGCGCGCAGTCGCCGTGGCTCTTCAACTTCCTCAAGGATCCGACGGTGATGAAGATCCGCCCGTGGCTGAGCGTGCGCATGCCGACGTTCGGCTTCACCGATCACGAGGCGGCCACGCTGGTCGCCGGATTCGCGGCGGAAGGCAACGAGCCGCAGTTCGAGACCAAGCGCTTCGAGACGCCGGGGCAGCAGAACGTCGCCGTCGGACGCGAGGTGTTCGCGATGCTGCGCTGCGCGCAATGCCACGCCACCGCGCCGGTCGATCCGGCCAACCCGCCGGTGCCGAACGTCGCCAACGCGCAGTCGCTCGCGCCGAACCTCACGCTGTCGAAACTGCGCCTGCGCCACGACTGGATCGCCGACTGGATCCGCCGTCCGGGCGAAATGATCCCGGACACGCGCATGCCCGCGAACTTCCCGCGCGACGCGGAGAGCGGCGGATTCAAGTCGCCGCTGGCCGGCGTGATCGATACGCCGCAGTTCGCCGCGCAGAAGGCCGCGCTGCTGCCGTACTTCGAGAACGAGGAAGCGCTCCGCAAGACCATGAACGACGCCGTCGCGCTGACGAACTATCTGCGCGACTACATCTGGTCGATCGGCATCAACCAGATGCGCAACGCCGGCTCGGGACTGGAAGCGCCCGCGCCGCAACCACCACCAACCACGCCGCCGGCGCCTGCCCTGCAGACCGGTGAAGTGGAGCGGCGGGCTGTCAGCCCGACGCCCGGCGCGGTAAGACCGCGCCGCTCCACGACGAATACAAGGAGATGAGAATGTCCCTCCGGAAGTATCTGACTCTGTTGTTCGCCTTCATGCTCGTCCTCGCCGTTGCGTGCGGCGGCGGGAAGGAAGTCGTCGATGAAACCGATCAGGGCGAGGACGACGGCGCGTTGCAGACCGCCGACACCGGCGCGACCACGACCGTCGCCGCGTCGGGAGCGACCGCCGCCGCGCCCGCGGTCGCGGACGCCGCGACGATCAGCGGCCTGGTGAAGTTCGAAGGCGCGCCGCCGAAGATGCCCACCCTGCAGATGGGCGCCGATCCGTATTGCGCATCGCAGCATTCCACTCCCGTGGCGGAAGAGGACGTGGTCCTCGGTCCCGGCGGCGAGCTGGCGAACGTGATCGTGTGGGTGAAGAACGCCCCGGCCGGTCCCGCGCCGTCCACGCCCGCGGTGCTCGATCAGAAGGGTTGCCAGTACCACCCGCACGTCAGCGCGGTGCAGGTCGGCCAGGCCATTCAGATCAAGAACAGCGACGCCACGCTGCACAACGTGCACGCGATGCCGAAGGTCAACAGCGCGTTCAACGAAGGCCAGCCCGTGCAGGGCATGGTCTCGACGAAGAAGTTCGACAAGGTCGAGATGGAGCCGTTCCGAGTGAAGTGCGACGTGCACGGCTGGATGAAGTCGTTCATGGTCGTCCTCCCGCACTCGTACCACTCGGTCTCGCAGATGAACGGCACGTTCTCGATCGCCAACCTCCCGCCCGGCAACTACACGCTGGTTGCATGGCACGAGAAGTACGGCCAGCAGGAACAGCAAGTCACGGTGGGAGCGAAAGAGACCAAGCAGGTGAGTTTCACGTTCAAGGGCTAAGTGGAGCGGCGGGCTCTTAGCCCGCCGTTCGTGAGCCGGCGGGCTGAGAGCCCGCCGCTCCACGAGGAGGCAGAGTGCCACCAAAACGACAGATCCGAGTGGGCTCGCAATGGATGTACGCCCGCGACGCTCAGCGCGCGCTCGAGGAGGCGCTGCGTGTCGCGGAATCGGAACGGAGCGAGCATG
>Ga0105242_10002835_pt1 | contig 13581 bp, 10 predicted proteins | sample KBSM24metaG_FD_81521 | JGI IMG/M metagenome (GOLD analysis project Ga0105242, IMG submission 81521) | Miscanthus rhizosphere microbial communities from Kellogg Biological Station, Michigan, USA - KBS M2-4 metaG | ecosystem: Host-associated > Plants > Roots > Rhizosphere > Soil | place...
CATCCAGCGGCAATTTTCGGTTAGCCACAATACCCCCCAGCGGAATAGCGCAGCCGGTTTGCTTTTCCCAGTAATCACCCAGATCGATGATCTTTTTCAAGCCTTTATTTTGATAGGTAAACCTATTTTCGTGGATGATCAGCCCTACATCGATCTTCCCATCCAGTAACGCATCTTCAATTTCTGAAAATACCAGCTCCTGCTTGTTGGTCGCTTCAGGAAAAGCAAGCCCCAACAAAAAATTTGCTGTGGTATATTTTCCGGGAATGCCTATGGTAAGTGGTGAGTGGTGAGCAATGAGTTGTGAATGCAGTAACTCAGGGTCACCTTTGCAAATCAATAGTGGACCAACGCCAAAGCCCAAAGCGCTGCCCGCATCCAGTAAAACATATTTATCTACCACATAAGCAAAAGCATGATAGCTCAGCTTGGTAATATCCAGTTCACCACTAAAAGCTTTTTGATTCAGGGTTTCCACATCATCATAAAACACTTCAAATTCCAAACCCTCCGTGTCGATCTTGTGGTGGATCAGCGCATCAAAAATAAAGGTATCGTTGGGACAGGGCGAAAATCCGAGAGATAGTTTCATATTGCTAGTTGTATTGGTTGTAGATGTTGTAATGGCTGTAGACGTTGTAAAAAAGTAACTGATATACAGAATAACCCTTACAACTCCTGCAACTTCTCTAACACTTTCAACAATTCAGCAGCAAAACTATTCAGATTTTTAATAGCAAGTCCTATCTGCCAGGCATCGCGGTTGCGTTTTTCTACATAATTTGACACTGCCCTGATCTGTAAACATGGAACACCAGCCTGCGTGCAGGCATAAAAAAAGGCTGCGCCTTCCATACTCTCCAATTGGGGTTGAATACGGCCGGACAATTTTTTAATGCTGGGTTCGTGCCCGTGAACGGTATTTACTGTAATAGCAGATACTTGTTTTAATTGCTGATCGGTATACGACGACAAACGGACATCTGTCTTAAAAATACTCTCACCAAAACCTAATGCTTCTATAGGCAAAAATGCCTCATCGTCTTCTGCACCCAATTCGGATAATTGATCTTCGATAATCTCCACTACTTCTCCTGTAGCAATATTCCGGTCAAAGCTGCCTGCTATGCCCAAGTTAATCGCCAGGTCGTACTGATGAGTTGTCAGATGTTTCCCTAAAGCAAATGCAGTTGCCACCATACCCACACCTGTAACCAAAAAATCTATTCCTTGATTCTTGACTCTTGATTCTTGACTCTTACTTCCGGCTTCCGACTTCAGACTTTCGACCTCTAAAGAAGTAGCAGAAACAACCAATATCCGCATAAATAAATGGCTTTATTTTGACAGCTAAGATAGAACAAAGCCCTTGTTTTTGTTTTGTATATTTGCACCAATTATTACTATGATGATATACATGACACGGAAGGAGCATTTTAATGCTGCCCACAGAATGTACCGTGAGGAATGGAGCGAGGAGAAGAATGCAGAGGTGTTTGGCAAATGCGCCAATCCGCACTGGCATGGTCACAACTATAACCTGTTTGTAACGGTTAAAGGCGAGGTAACACATGCAACCGGCTACCTGATCGACCTGAAAGAGCTCAAGATCATTATCAATGAGTACGTGATAGAAAAGCTTGACCATAAGAACATCAACCTGGATGTTCCTTTTATGGCCGGCAAAATGGCATCGACGGAATTACTCTGTATCGAGATATTCAATCAGCTAAAGGGTCCTATTGAAGCACATCAGGGAGTATTTTTACACTCCATAAAGCTGTACGAAACCGAAAATAATTCCGCCGAGTACTTTGGCGATTAAGTTTGACAAATGAGCAAGAAGAATCTTATCCAGGACGATGACGATAATATAGAAGGCTATATCAAGATTGACAGGTACAACCCTGAACTGATCGATAGCCTCAGCACACATTATCACAGCGTTTTAAAACAAATCGGCGAAGACCCTCAAAGGGAAGGGTTGCTAAAAACCCCTGAACGGGTAGCAAAAGCCATGCTTTATCTTACCCAGGGCTACGAGTTAGACGCGAAAACGATCCTTAAATCGGCTATGTTCAAAGAAGAATACAGCCAAATGGTAGTGGTGAAAGATATTGAAGTATATTCGATGTGCGAACATCATATGCTGCCATTTTTCGGAAAGGCTCACGTAGCTTATATTCCGAATGGGCATGTAGTTGGTCTCAGTAAAATACCGCGTATTGTGGATGTATTCGCCCGTCGATTACAGGTCCAGGAACGTTTGACCAACGAGATAAGAGATTGCATCCAGGATACTTTGAACCCTTTGGGTGTAGGCATTGTAATTGAGTGCCGCCATTTATGCATGAGTATGCGCGGCGTACAAAAACAAAATTCAGTTACTACTACTTCTGCATTTACAGGGGAATTTTTGAAAGAAAAAACCCGTGCAGAGTTTTTAAATTTGATATCGGCTAAATTAGGTTAAATGAGTCGATTAGGTTGGATCAAGTTGAATAGTTATTTAAACGGCCTATCAACTCAACCAACCACTTAACTCAATCAGCATAATCAACTAATAAACCAATTAACTATCGTGAAAGCATATATTTTCCCAGGGCAAGGTGCCCAGTTTGTAGGCATGGGTAAGGATCTTTATGAAAGATCTGAACAAGCCCGCCAATTATTTGAAAAAGCAAATGAGATATTAGGTTTCCGTATTACTGACATCATGTTTAGTGGAACCGATGAGGACCTAAAACAAACCAAAGTAACACAGCCTGCCATCTTTTTGCATTCAGTGATCCTGGCTAAAGTTTTGGGCGATGACTTCAAACCGGGTATGGCTGCAGGCCACTCTTTAGGAGAATTTTCAGCCTTAGTATCTGCCGGGGCATTGTCATTCGAAGATGGCTTACGCCTGGTAGCTGCGCGTGCCAACGCCATGCAAAAGGCTTGTGAGATACAACCATCAACCATGGCAGCAATTTTGGGTCTGGATGATTTTACTGTTGAAGATATCTGCCACGAATTGACAGACGTGGTGGTACCCGCTAATTATAATTGTCCTGGTCAGCTAGTCATTTCGGGCACTATTGCTGGCATTGATGCCGCTTGTGAGAAGATGACTGCGGCAGGTGCGAAGCGCGCATTAAAACTCAATGTTGGCGGAGCGTTCCACTCGCCATTAATGGAGTCGGCACGGGTTGAATTGGAGCATGCTATTTTAAATACCGAAATTAAAGAACCGGTTTGCCCAATCTACCAGAACATTGACGCCAAACCATACACTGATCCGGCGCACATCAAACATAACCTGATCGCGCAATTAACAGGACCTGTTCGCTGGACACAAACTGTGATGCATATGCTTGAAGACGGCGCTACTTCATTTACTGAAGTGGGACCCGGAAATGTACTACAAGGCCTGGTAAAGAAAGTGGACAGGGCTATGCCGACCAGCAGCGCCGCTTTACCTGATTAAAAATGTTAAATTAAATATTAAAGCCATCCCAAACAGGATGGCTTTCTTTTTTGTATTGTATCTTTACGTTACCTTGTTATCAGTTTCATCTTGACGACATCTGCGAAAATACGATTGTTGCTGGCGTTGCTATTTGCCAGCTTATTACTCACGGCAGTTATTGTCCAGAAAACTTACACCCCAAGAAATAACCTTTATCAAACAGGCCAAACGCTTGAGGATAATCTTCAAAAAAAGGAAATCGTAGTTAAAACCTTTCTTGACGATAAGGAAAACTTCAACAAACTAAAAACACTTGGCAACGACGAGCAGGAAGCTTTAAAAATCATAAAACAGTTTACCACTGATGAGAATATATGGGTACTTACTTATAAAGATAATCGCCTTATATTCTGGAGTGGCATTAAGGTGATCCCCCTGCATCCGGCTACTATACATGATGGCTATTCATTCGTCCAGGAACCAAACGGCTATTACAATGTCATCAGAAAAAGTGAAGGTAAATTTTCGGTAATGTTTTTTATACCGGTAAAAATCAATTACCGGGTTCAAAACCAATATCTGCATAACATTTTTGCCAGAAATTTATTGAAGGATAACAACATTGAAATAGCCGATTTTACCGAAAAAAATGTTTTTGAAGTACATAGCCTGGATGGTACACTGTTATTTTCTGTCAAGATAAAAGATAATGAGGTCGGCCATAAATTCTTTTATTTCGAAGTTGTGCTATGGGTATTGTGTGCATTTGTTTTATTCCTGCTTGTACATAGCATCTGCAACTACATAGCGCTTAAAGGCTATGTTTACTTATCGTTTCTGATTTTGGCTTCCTTTATAGTTCTGCTAAGAATTATTAACCTGCATTATGGCTGGCCGGGGTTTTCACATCAGCCCCAAATTTTTGATCCACAGTATTACAATTATGGTCCATTATTCCCTTCATTAGGCGATTTCTGCATCAACATACTCTATTGCACGTGGTTTGCAACATTTGTTTTTCGCCACAAGGATAAAATTCTTACCAATGTTTATAACAAATTTATTGGCTATAGCATAATCATCGTTTTTGTACTCATTTTGGATGTCAGTTCGACTGCACTTTTACGTTTGTTTTTTGGCCTTGTAAGGTACTCCGATATCAATTTTGATGTCAATAATGTGCTTAATCTTTCTGGTTTTAGCATACTTGGCGTCATCATGTTATGCTTTAGTTTCTTAATATTTTACCTGCTAACCGAGGTTACGCTAACAATTTGCAGCAGGTTAGTTGTACCGGTCTCTCACCAGGTAGTCATATTGTTATTGAGTATGACAGTCGCCACCATTATAGTCGGCTACCAGGACCATGAATTTACCAGCTTTTATATGTTATGGGCCGTGTGGGTTATTTTGCGGGGATATGCATACCGGTATGAGCAAGGTAAAATAACTTCTTATTCGCTCGTCATTATCATCCTGCTCTGCGCCATACTATCTGCCATAAAACTCAACCATTTTCAAGCGATTAAAGAGAAAGAAACCCGTAAAGATCTTGTCAGGCAGTTAGAGGCACCTAATGACCTGGTGGCCAATAACATGTTCAGGGATATTGATAAGCGTATAGTTATTGATCCTGTAACTCAGCGCTATTTTTCCGACACTGTCCATAATACGCTTACTGCACTGGCAGACCATATACAACGAAGGTATTTTGATGGTTACCTTGCAAAATATGAGTTTAAAATGCACGAATACGATAGTAAAGGAAATGCATTGGGTGACAAGACTTATGACTTAGGTATTTTTAAAGATATGATCAAATTCGATTCTTTCTTTAAGGAATCGGATCACTTTTACCGAAACATTGGCACGTTTGGTGCATTGAAATATATTGCCCTGATACCCATATTTAAAGGTGACGCAAATGTCGGCACCATTGTCGTGGAGCTGGAATCGAAGTTTTTACATGGGGAAAATTCTTTCCCCACGTTGCTGATTGACGGGACCTATAAATCAAATGACCTTTTTAAAGATTATTCCTATGCATTTTATGCGGACAACAAGCTAATAAGCCAAAACGGCCGTTACGTTTACAGTCTTATTAATCATGACCTGAAAGGTAATTTAAAGGAATATTTGTTTACCAATACCAGCAGTTCGGAATCGGAAAGGTTCGGGGTATTAAAAGGATATAGTCATCTTATTTATGAGCCATCCAAACGAACACTCATTGTTGTTAGTAAGGAAAATGATATTCTCATCAATACCATAACATCCATTACTTTCTTCTTCATCGTATTTCTGTTCTTTGCAGTTATTTGTATTACCGTAAGATGGTTGTGGGCACGTATCCGCATAATGTATATTAAGGATAACTACCTGCATTGGGTGCTCCAGCTAAACTTTGACAAGGTATTATATAAAACGCGTATCCAATTATCCATTGTTTTCGCTGTGGTTATAACGCTCATCATGGTTGGCATTATAACTTACTTGTCTATTGTTGACCAGTACAATGCGCAGCAGGAACAAACTATAAGCGAAAAGGTATCACATATTGCAAAAGCATTTGAAAGCAGTAACCTGATTTACCAGGCCTTTAATAACAACTCGATTGAAAGTTTTCAGCTCAAATTTAACGAGTTCGCCAAAACCTATTCAGTCGACCTGACCCTTTTCAATACAAGCGGTATTGAACTGGTATCAACACAGCCTAAATTATATGACTATGGTTTACTCGCCCCCCGTATAAACGCCAAAGCTTTTATCTACCTTAATAAACTCCAGAAATCAGAATACATACACAACGAGATCATTGGCGATTTGAATTATAAAGCGGCTTATGTTCCTGTTAAAGATTCGAAGCGTACATTAGGTTATTTGCAGTTACCTTACTTTTCGAATGAAGCTGACTATAAACAGCGTGCCGGCTCGTTACTAAATGCGATGATCAATGTTTATGCATTAATATTTATCGCTATTGGTTTGCTTGCCGTATTTATAGCACGGCAAATCACCAATCCGCTGACCATCATTCAGACAAGTCTGAGCCGAACTATCTACGGACAAAAGAACGAACCTATAAAATGGCAACGTAACGATGAAATTGGTGCGCTGATCACAGAATATAATAACATGATCGCCGCTTTGGAACAAAGCGCGCAAAAGCTTGCCCAGTCTGAAAGAGAAAGCGCCTGGCGCGAAATGGCTAAACAAGTGGCACACGAAATCAAGAATCCGCTTACCCCATTAAAGCTTGGTTTGCAACTCCTTGAAAAATCATGGAGGGATAAGGACCCAAAATTTGATCAGAAATTTGAACGCTTCAGCAAATCATTTGTTGAACAGATAGAAAGCTTATCATCTATCGCATCTGAGTTCTCTGCATTTGCGAAAATGCCTGATACCCGGATAGTACGAATGGACATTTTTGAAGCATTGACACAGGCAGTTACCATTTTTAAACAAATGGATAATATCAGGATCATATTTAACCCTCCGGATAGCCAGTTTTTTATCAATGCCGACAGGGATCAACTACTCAGATGTTTTAATAACCTATTGAAGAATGCTATAGAGGCTATTCCACCCGACAGGCAAGGCACAATAGAAATAAACTATTTGATAACCAGTAAAAATATCTTGCTTAGCGTAAAAGATAATGGCAACGGCATACCTGATAATCTGCGCGAAAAGATATTTGAACCCAACTTCACTACCAAAAGTTCGGGTACCGGGCTTGGCCTGGCATTCGTAAAAAACTCCATCGAAAATGCGGGTGGCAAAGTGTGGTTCGAAACCACTATTGGCGCCGGTACGATTTTCTACTTTAGCTTGCCGGAAGCACCGTAAATATTTATAGAGTAGAGACGCGATGCATTGCGTCTCTTACATTACTTTTATTTAACCCAGCCTTCTTCAAAACCGGCTTCCTTTTCTGTCTTGCTTGCTGCCATATCGATATTCCATGCCGATATAAGGAAATACGGCAATGCATGTGCCGAATCAGTATTTTCATATTTGCAATGAACAACCCTTGTCTCGCCAGGAGCCAATTCCAGGTAATTGTCGCTGAATATCACCGGGAGGATATCATCACCAATTTTACTCTTCAACGCACGCAAGTGCACCTGGAAAGCTACCGTTTTACCTGTATTGGTAATAGTTACTGCATGCATAGTGGCATCTGTCCCTTTTTCGGTTTGATAAGAGACCTTTAATGCCGTTTTGCCTATATTTTGCAGAGCCGAAAAATCAGTATACGAGGTCTCCGGCGTCATGTACCATTTCGACCTTTTCCAATTCAGTACGTCCGGTTTAGTTGATAGCCAATACCAATTGATATCTTTTATTTTTCCGGCAGCGTCCTTTAATTCCAGCCGCAGGAAGTAGGTGGTGGATAAACCGGTAATACCCGGCAGGTTAAAGCATTTTTGCGTAGCATCAGGGTCTACGCCAATGATAGCTATGTTGGAATATTTTATAGTGCCATCCAGGTTATAAATGGTTGCTTTAGCTTTTAACCCGTTAAACTTTTCCTGCAGTGAATTAATAATATTCACCGAATTGGATGCATAGGAGTACATAATGTGCAGCGGCTCCATTGATTTCTTCATTCCAAAATAAGTGCCTGCCGGATAAAGGTAATAATCATAGGTATGCCAAATCAGCCCGGGCCATGGATTGCTGCCCATCCATTGCACCACACCAGTTGAAGTATGGTATTTACGCAGGCCGTAACCTTCCATCATCGCGCGATGTGCCTCATAGTTTTGTGCCTGGGCCTCGGCCACGTATTGTTTGATATTAGCTGGATTGCCATAACGTCCTATCAACGCTTCGTTGAATACTTTGGTCGTGCCGAAGGTCATAGTGCCGCAGTGGTAATTCCAATCGGCGGTTGTAAACCAAAGCGAATCTTTTGGTATAAATTTGATAAGGCTTTCATAAGGCGGAATAGATGGCCCGGGAGAAATTTCAGTTGCGAAGCTCCAGGTACCGCCACCATACTTACCGGTTGAGTCGGTTTCCCAATAGATAGGCGGGACCCATTCATAAGGGCCTGCCATTTTTACACCACTAAAACCCGACACTTTCGATTTACCTTCATTGGCCGTAGCGATAATGGGGTTAGGCCATTTTAATGCTTTTTCAATTTTCAGATAATCACGCTCTACGCTGGTGTCACGCGGCGGCATATCGCTGCCGTTCAGCCAAACCATCAGGCTTGGCTTGTTACGTAGCCAATACATCACGCTGCTGTCTGACGCCATAGCAACCTGCCTTTTAGCTGCATCCCAGTTTTCTGGATATTGCCATGCACCACAGCACATCCAGCCAGTCATAACCAGCAGGCCATATTTATCGCAGAGCGCATAAAAATTATCGTCTTCCATTTTTCCCTCAGAGCGGACCAGGTTCATGTTCATATCACGGTACAAACGAATTTCTTGCTCCTGACGCTCTTTTGATCTGCGCTGAAATATATCCGGCGACCAGGCCGCACCACGTATCATAATGCGTTTGCCGTTTACAATAAATACGCGCGAGTGATCATTGATGAGTTGCGAAGTGATCTGGCGTATGCCAAAATTTTCTGCAATGTTATTGCTTACTACACTACCATGCGCTACAGATAGCGCTATGCGGTTCAATTCCGGCTTACCGTATTGCCATGGCCACCAGATACGTGGGTTTTTAATATTTAATTGCTTGTATTGAGTTGGAGTGAAGGTGATGTTTTTAATCTCATTCGGGCCCAAATGCACTTTCTTTTCAAAGGTGATGTCACTATTGATCTTGCCTTTTACAATTACATCCTGTTCGTTTTTAGAGTAATTGGTCAACAATGCATCTACTGTTAAATGAGCAACAGCCAGCGATGGCATGTCGAAATTGGTGGTAACCAAAGGGTACTGTATCCCTACTTTATCATATGTCTTTATTTCCACATCGTTCACTATGCCGGCATTATAATCTGGTGGGTAATGTATCCAGTCGGCATAATCAATAGCCAGATCACCTTTTTCCTTATTCGGATTGAATGGGCGGGTAATTTCTAATGCCAGCACATTATTACCACTTTTGATCTGTTGGGTGATATCCAGCTCGATGATACGGAAGGGCCCTTTTATTTTAGTGGAATCAGCAATTAATGCCCCGTTTAGCCATATGTTAGCTTTGTAATTGATCCCATGCAGTTTTAAAACTATATTCTTATCCTTCGCAGATACTGGCAACTCAAATTGTTTCCTGAACCACCAGGGATGATCCAAAGCCGGGTCGCTCAGCTTCTCAAAATTCATCCCGAAAAACGGGTCGAAATCATAAGCATGATTCGCCAGCAAACCTGCAATAATTGTAGATGGCACGCTGATCTTGTACCACCCTTTTGGCTCAAATTGCGTTTGCGATACCGTTGCACCAGGCGTGGCGTCCTTCATAACCGACTGCATTTGCCAGTCGTTTTTCAATATCATACGGTGGGTTTCAACTTCCTGTGCTAAGGAATAATTGACAAGCAACCCCAATACGAAAAGAGGAATAAAGTTTTTCATGATAAATAAGCTTACAGGGGATGGGGTAAGGATGGTCAGGCCTTCCCCGCTTCAATATCAGAATTTTTTGCGGAAATATCTTTGCAAAAAGTTAAATATTTCTCCCGTCTTCGCTACCTATTTATCACTCAGCATAATCGGGTTCCCCTTACCGCCGCCAATAATGATCACTTTTGCGTTAGGCGATAAAGCAATTTCCTTTTGCGCCTTAATGCTTTCGTATATTAATTGCTTGTCCGATAACCCGGTAGAAAGTATCTTTTGGTAATCAGCTATACCTTGCGCCTCCACGCGTTTACGGTCAGCCTCCTGGCGCTCTTTCTGCAACACAAACTGCATTTTTTGAGCGTCTTGCTCGGCGTTGATCTTTGATTCGATACTTGCTTTTACCGAGGCAGGCAACGAAATGTTTCTAACCAATATTTGCTGCAATTCCAGGCCTCTTTTGGAAAAGGTTTCAGTAATGGTACGGTTAATCTTTTCCTGGAATTCCTGCCTTTTGGATGAGTACAGATCTACAGCCTGATAATTAACTGCATTGTCGCGTATTGCAGTTCGGGATACCGGGCGGACAATCTTTTCAATATAATCCTCGCCTATATTTTGAAGTATATACGGCGCTTTTTGAGGACTAACTTTATAAAGTACAGAAATATCAATAGTCACTTCCAGCCCGTCGGATGATAAAACGCGAATAGCATCATCTCCCTCTTTCTGACCTTCACTGCTCACCCCGCTCATCGTATAGTTTTGGGTTTGAATATCGAACAAGTGGACATCAACCAAAGGGTTTATAACATGCAGGCCACTTTCCAATACGTTGTCCTGTACCTTACCAAAAAGAGTTTGCACACCAACTTTACCAGCATCTATCTGCTTGATCATGGATAGTAATAGTCCCAGCACAACAATAACAATTCCTACAGTGGATACTATTCCACCAAAACGATTGCCCGGTTCTGGCGAGCGTTTGAGCACCATACCCACAATGAGTACTATGATCCCTAAAATTGCAATAAACATAGGATTTAATTTAAGGTTTATTCTGCATGTTGCGCACCTCTTTCAGGAGGCGTATTTTTAAAATAACAAACACAGCGCCTATAAACAATGCCCCCAGGATATATTCATACCGGCCCTTTTCAATACCGGTCCATATCATGATGATGCAGAACACAAGGGCGAGGTTATAAATAACGTTAAGCGCTAATTTCTTCCCCATATTAATAAACTTCTATAGTTGGGTCAATTTCCTGTTGCCAGGCTAAAATTCCGCCTTGGAGGTTGTATAGATTAGTGAAACCAAAATTTTGTTCTAATTGGGCAATAGCTGCGGCACTGCGTTTACCGCTGCGGCATTGTACTATCACTGGTTTATCTTTGGCAATGCGTTCAGCTTCGATCAATACACCTCCGAGCGGGATTAACAGGCCGCCCAGGTTAGACATTTCATATTCAAAATCCTCGCGAACATCTATCAATTGAAAATCTTCGCCTTTATCCATCATCTCTTTCAGTTCTTCAACATTTATTTCTTTCATGGTGTTAAAAATAATTTAAATCAAATGTAGCCTTTTTCTGTATAATTAATTAGTTACACATTATGTAACAATCACTAAGTAACAGCGTTTTATATATGTTTGTATAAAATTTACATCGACGGATGAAGAAGATAAACAGGTTTTTTTGGTTCTGTTCCGGAGCCCATGTAGGTACGCTGAAGAAATATCCCATAGAACATAATAAATACGTAGGTATTGGTGCCACTATATTTTTTACAGCATTATTCGCCTCTTTGTCAGGCGGTTATGCTATGTATTTTGTTTTCAATGGCAGCCCGTTTGCAGTAGGGTTTGCTATTTTATTCGGCATGTTGTGGGGATTGGCCATATTCAATATGGACCGCTATATCGTATCCAGTATCAATAAAGAAGGCACCACCAGGCAACAGATTGCGCAGGCCTCGCCGCGTATTTTACTGGCCATTATGATAGGCGTGGTGATATCCCGTCCGCTCGAATTGAAAATTTTTGACAAAGAGATTAGACAAAAATTAAAGACCGCCTACCTCAAAGGTCAAAACAGAAAGATCGATACGCTGCAGAAAGCATATAACCAAAAATATGCTATGGAGCTAACCAAGAACGGCGACCTGAAGAAAGAAAAAGATTCGCTGGAAAAAGATATTAACCGCTCACGCTACCAATTGAACCAGGAAGTTTTTGGCGATAAAACCAATCAGACATCAGGCATACAAGGTTATGGCACTTATGCCAAGCAAAAACAGACCGTTTTAGAAGAGAAGGAAGCCAGGTTGAAAACGGTTACAGATAACCTCGGCCAGATGGACAATTACCTGGGTCAGCGGAAGGATTTTGAAGGATTGAATGGCACACGGATGTTTAATCCTCACGAACTGGACAGTTTGGCAAACGTCGCCGGCTTCTCCGACCGCAACTGGGCGTTGGGACAGTTGACCTACAATGATAATGGTACCCGCGATCTGGATACTTACCTCGCTATTTCCTTTATCGGCTACCTGTTCATTTTATTCGAATGTTTGCCGGTGTTCGTGAAGCTGATGTCGCCAAAAGGGCCTTATGATGTCGCCTCAGCAAAAGTAACAGACTCGGATATTTACTTTGCCGAGAAAGAGAAGGAACGCGAAATGGCCGCAACTGACCGTATTTTCGATCATAACCTGGATGTCGATGTCGACCGGAAAAAACGGATCATCACTGCGCAATCAGAGTATGATTTTGAGCATCATACGTATGATTGAGACACGATTTCAAGATTAGAAAGATTATTCTGATTTATCACATCAAAATCTTTTAATCGTGTCCGATTTAATAGTAATTTCAGCTCGATTAACTCGGACACATGAAGAAATTTTACCTATTGGCAGCAGCCTTATTATTTGCTGCTGCATCATTTGCTCAGGACGACAGCAAGCAAAAGCCCCTTTTTTATTCCATCTCATTTCCAAACGCGGTTCACCATGAAGCTGAGATAGTATTAACTATTCCCGATGCTCCGTCAGGTGCGATAAGGATCCGAATGAGCCGTTCATCAGCCGGAAGATATGCCACCCATGAGTTTGGTAAGAATATTTATAACGTTAAAGCTTCAGATGCAGATGGCACTGTTCTCGAAGTAAAACAATTGGAAGGCGACCTTTACGAGGTTGCCTCACACGGCGATGCTGTTAAAATAAGCTATACGCTTTTTGCCAACTGGACCGACGGCACCTATGCGAGTATCGATCCAAGCCATGCACACCTGAATATGCCGGCTGCTTTTATGTGGGTAGCAGGTTTGGATAAGCGCCCGATCAGATTCCAATTTAACGACCTCGATAAATATGGCTGGAAAGTGGCGACTCAATTAAAAAATGAGGGAGCCGGGGTTTACAGCGCGCCTAATATGCAATATATGATGGACAGTCCCACCGAGCTGTCAGCTTACAAAGTGAGTAGCTGGGATGTAGACAATGGCGACAAGAAGGAGAAGATCAACCTGGCTATCCACTCGGATGATGACCAGGCTGTAATTGATGCTTTCGCTAAACAG
>Ga0105242_10002839_pt1 | contig 13572 bp, 14 predicted proteins | sample KBSM24metaG_FD_81521 | JGI IMG/M metagenome (GOLD analysis project Ga0105242, IMG submission 81521) | Miscanthus rhizosphere microbial communities from Kellogg Biological Station, Michigan, USA - KBS M2-4 metaG | ecosystem: Host-associated > Plants > Roots > Rhizosphere > Soil | place...
GCGCGCAAGATTGTGCAGGGCCATCGCGGAATTGGCGGTGCCCACATCGACGTGCACCAGGACCGCCTGGCCGCGCCCCGTGACCATCGTGTAGCCCGCGGCCATGTGCACGGCGACGTTCTCATGCGGGCAAAGCACGGTTGGCGCATGGCGCCGGCCGTCCTTGCGCCAGCGCGCCATTTCCTCGATCAGGGGTGCATGGTCGGTGCCCAGGTTGCAGAACAGGTGATCGATGCCGATCTCGTTCAATCCCTCGAGGAAGTAGTGCGAGGTGCTGCGCAGCTTTACCTGGGGCGTCTTGTCCATGCTCAGCAGTCGAAGAAGACCGTCTCGTCAGGGCCCTGGAGGATAACGTTCCATTGCAGCTCGCCCGCTTTTCCCGGGAGCTTCGTCGCGATCAGCGTCGCGCGGCGGTCGGCGGGGACAAGTGCCAGCACCGGGTCTTCGCCGTTCGCTGGATCGTCGGGAAAATAAATTCGGCTCACCAGCTGCTTGAGCTGGCCACGCATGAAGATATTCACCGCGATATGCGGCGCCTGCAGGCCGCCGCCGGGTGCCGGCACGCGGCCGGGCTTGATGGTCCGAAAGCGAAACACGCCGCTGTCGTCGGTGGGAGAGCGCCCGAAGCCGCGAAACCCCTTCTGTCCGTACTTGCCGTCGACATTGGCCTGCCAGATCTCCACCAGTGCGTCATTCACCGGCTTGCCGTCGCCATCGACGACGCGGCCCTCGATGGCGACGCGCTCGCCGGCGACTCCGGCCGGCGCAAGGTCCTCGATGGTCATCCGCGTCAGGCCGATGTGGAGATACGGCCCTACGGTTTGCGACGTGGTGGCATGGAGTTTCACCGTCTTTTCTCCATGGGCGTTTCCTCCGGGCCGCGCAGGACTATGTCGAAGCGATAGCCGAGCGCGGTTTCGGGGATGGTGGTTTCCAGGTCGAACGCGGAAACTAGGCGGTTGCGCGCGCCTTCATCCGGCACGCAATTGAACATCGGGTCGTAGGGCAGCAGCGGATCGCCCGGAAAATACATCTGCGTCACGAGGCGCGTCGCGAATGCCGGCCCGAACAGTGAAAAGTGGATATGCGCAGGGCGCCAGGCGTTGTAATGGTTGCGCCACGGGTACTCACCGGGCTTGATGCTCACGAAGCGGTAGCGGCCGTCCGCGTCCGTGAGCGCGCGGCCGAATCCGGTGAAGTTCGGATCGGTCGGCGCGTCGTGCTGATCGGCGCGGTGCGGATAGCGGCCGGCGGAGTTTGCCTGCCAGATTTCGATCAGCGTATGGGGCACCGGCCGCCCGTCCTCGTCCAGCACACGGCCGCTGACGATGATGCGCTCGCCGATCGGCTCGCCCGCATGCTGCCTGGTCAGGTCGTGGTCGGTCGGCTGCAGGTCGTCGTGGCCGAATACCGGTCCGGTAGTTTCGCTCAGCGAATGGGGCAGCATTACCAGCGGCCTGGTCGGCGCCCGTTTGACCGTGGAAGCGTAGGGTGCGAACAGATAGTCCGGCTGTGTGCCGGGGGCCGGCCGGCGGTAGCCGGTGATTTCGGGCATGCGTTGGCTCCTGTTATTCCGCGTCGGGCTGCTTCGAGGGCTGGGCCCGGTCGAAGGCCTCGAGTTTCATGCATTCGGCGAAGATGCGCATTGTCGCCGGATATGGCGCGGTGTCGCATTGATAGCGCTGCGCATTGAAGATCTGCGGCACCAGGCAGCAGTCGGCGATGGTCGGCGAATCGCCATGGCAAAATTTTCCGGACATTCCGCCTGCAGCAAGGTCAGCCTCGAATTTCGTCAGTCCATCCGCTATCCAGTGACGGTACCAGGCGTTGATCTGCTCTTCGTTCTGCCCCAGCACGCGCTTCAGGTGCTGCAACACGCGCAGGTTGTTCAGCGGGTGGATCTCGCAGGCGATCAGGAGCGCGAGCGAGCGCACGCGGGCGCGCCCGGGCGCATCCTGCGGCAGCAACGGCACCGCCGGGTGCGTTTCCTCCAGGTATTCGAGGATCGCGAGCGATTGCGTCAGCCGCTGTGCCGCGTCCTCGAGGGTTGGCAGCAGCGCCTGCGCGTTGAGCGAGCCGTAGGCGGGCGCCCGATGCTCGCCCTTGGGCAGGTGCACAAACGCGGGCTCGTAGGCAAGGCCCTTGAGGTTCAGCGCGATGCGCACGCGAAACGCCGCTGAACTGCGGAAATAGGTGTAGAGCTTCATTTCAATCCCAGCAGCCTGGCCGCATTCTCCTTCAGGATCAGCGGCCGCACTTCCGGCTTGATCGGCAGCTTCTCGAACTCCGCCAGCCAGCGCTCGGGCTGGATGACCGGATTGTCGCTGCCGAACAGCACGCGATCCTTGAGCAGGGTGTTCGCATATTGCACCAGCTTGGGCTCGAAATACCTGGGCGACCAGCCGGACAGGTCGATGTAGGTGTTCGGTTTGTGCAGCGCCACCGACAGCGCCTCGTCCTGCCAGGGCACCGAGGGGTGCGCCATGATGATCGGCATGTCGGGGAAATCGGCGGCCACGTCGTCGAGGTGCACGGGATTCGCGTATTTGATGCGCAGCCCGCCGCCACCCGGCATGCCGGCGCCGATGCCGGTCTGGCCGGTGTGGAAGAGCGCCGGCAGCTTCGCCTCGGCGATCACCTCGTAGAGCGGGTAGGCATCGTGGTCGTTCGGGAAGAACCCCTGGATGATGGGATGGAACTTGAAACCGCGCACGCTGTAGTCCTTGATCAGGCGCCGCGCTTCACGCACGCCCATTTTGCCGCGCGCCGGGTCGATGCTCGCGAACGGGATCGCGACATCGGCGTGCTCGTGCGCGGATTCCGCCACTTCCTCGTTCGAGATGCGTTGGATGCCCATGCCGCGCTCGTGGTCCACCGTGAAGACGACGAACGCCATTTTCCGTTCACGGTAGTAGGCGGCCATCTGGGCGATGGTCGGGTGCTGCACCTTGTAGCGGAAGTAGCGACCGCGCGCTTCCAGCGCCTCCTTCTCCGCGGCGTCGGGCAGCATGCGGGTGGAAGTCTCCGCATGGGTATGGACGTCGATGGCGACGAGATCCTTGATGTTCATGGTGATGCCGCTGCCTGGATGATGTCCGGACCGGGCTGTTCCGCATAGAGCCGTTCCACCATCCCGGCGCGGCTCTTCAGCACGGCGCCCTGGTTGATGGATCCCTTGTCGGTCACTTCGCCGGCGTCGATCGAGGGCGGCACCTCCATGATCAGCGCGCGCGCCACGCGCGTCGAGCTGCCGGTGCTTTCGCGCGCGAGCCGCTCGAAGATCGGCTGCAGGCGCGCGCGCAGCGCCTCTTTGCCCAGGTCGCGGCAGACCACCAGGTTCGGAAATACCAGCGCCCCGAGCACGGCGCGATCGTGCCCGGTGATCACGATGTCCTGCACGAGGGGCGAGCAGGCGGCGTTGATCCTCGCCCGCAGCGGCCCGACGCTGACCCAGGTGCCGGTGGTGAGCTTGAAATCCTCCGTAATGCGGCCGTCGAATTCGAAACCCTGGCGCGGGTCGGCCGCCTGGACGAAGCGCATGGCGTCGCTGGTTCGGTAGTAGCCCTCCTCGTCGAAGGCGGCTTGCGTCAATTCGGGCTGGCGCCAGTAGCCGGGCGTGATGCTCGGCCCGCGGAAGCGCACTTCCAGCTTGTCGCCGACCGGCGCGAGCTTCATCTCGACGCCGTCCACCGGCAGCCCGACGGTACCGGCGCGCGCCGCGCCACGGTTGGTGAACATCGCCGCCGGCGCCGTTTCGGTCGCGCCGTAGCCCGTGATCCAGAGAATGCGCTCGCCGCAGGTCTGGACCGCGAGGTCCTCGTAGGCCTTCCAGATCGGCTGCGGCAGCACGGCGGCCGCATACTGCAGCAACTCCAGGCGGCTGAAGAAAGTCTTGCGCAGCTGCGCGTCGTCGCGCAGGAACGGCAGCAGCGCCTCGTAGCCGCGCGGCACGTTGAAATAGATCGTCGGCCCCACTTCGCGCAGGTTGCGCACGGTTTTCTCGATCAGGCCGGGTACCGGCTTGCCTTCGTCGATATGCAGCGTGCCGCCGTGGTTGAGCACAATGCCGAAATTGTGGTTGCTGCCGGCGGTGTGGTTCCAGGGCAGCCAGTCCACCAGCACCGGCGGCGCCTTGCGCAGCGAGGGCAGCGATTGCGTCAGCATTTGCTGGTTGCTGCAGAGCATGCGCTGGGTGTTGATGACGGCCTTGGGCTGCCCCGTGGAGCCCGAAGTGAGCAGGAATTTGGCAATGGTGTCCGGGCCGACTGCGGCATGCGCCTGGTCCACGCGGCTGCTGTCGTCGGCCCTTTCCAAAGAGGCAAACTCAGAACCCGTCAAGACTTCGGTGCCCGCGGGGACGGCGGCCGCGATCGCCTTCGCGAAACGCGCGCCGTCGGAGGCGTAGACGAGGCCGGGAGTCAGGAAACCGAGCACATGCTTCAGCTTTGCATGGTCGGTCGAAACGAGCGAATAGGCCGACGATACCGGGACGTAGGCGACGCCGACGTGCATGCAGGCAAGCGCGAGCAGCGCGTGTTCGAGGTCGTTGTCCGAAAGGATGGCGAGCGGCCGGTCCTGCGACAGTCCGCGATCAAGAAGTGCTTGGCCGATGCGGCGCACGCGCCGGTAGGCATCGCCGTACGTCAGGTTGCGCCAGCCACCCTCGGCGTCACGCTGCGCGAGAAATGTCCGAGCTGGCGATTCGCGCGCCCAGTGCACCAGGCGCTCGGTGACCTTCTGCGCATGCGCGGACAGCGCATGCGGCGAGCGCAGCAGGATTGAACCGTCCGCGCGGCGCTGCATTTCGACATCGGCGGCGCCCAGCGGTACTTCGCGCACCCGCGCCGGGCTCATCGTTGCCGAATTCATCCCCGTCTTTTCACCTTCCCGGCGCGCTTTTCGAGGAAATCCTTCATGCGCCGCTTGGCCTCGGGCTCGCTTTGCGCGATGCCCGCCATCAGCGATTCCATCAGCAGGCCGGCATCCTGGCCGAGTTCGGCGATACGGGGCAGCGCATGCATCAGTGCGAAATTGGTTGCCGGTGCGTTGGAGGCGATCCTGCGCGCCAGCTCGATGCCCCTGGCGAGCCCTTTTCCCTGGCCCACGAGGTACGTGGAGATGCCCGCCGCCTGTCCTTCCTGCGCGGAAAGAACCCTGCCAGTGAACATCATGTCGGCGACGCGGTGTGCGCCGATCAGGCGCGGCACCCGCACCGATCCTCCGCCGCCGAGAAAAATCCCGCGCTGGCCCTCGGGGAAAGCGTAAAACGCCGAATTCTCCGCTACCCTCAGATGCGCGCAACCGGCAAGTTCGAGACCGCCGCCGACCACCGCGCCGTGCAAAACCGCGACCACGGGCGCGCGCCCGAACTGGATGCGATCGAAAATCCGGTGCCAGCCGCGCGAATGCGCCACGCCCTGCGCCGCCGAGCGATCCGCAAGCTCGGCCAGATCGAGGCCCGCGCAAAAATGCTCCCCGGCGCCGTGCATCACCAGCGCGCGGACGCCCTCCGGAACTGCCGCAATGCAGGCGTCGAGTTCCTCGACCATTGCATCGCTCAGCGCATTGCGCTTGTGCGGGCGGTTGAGCAGGAGGATGCCGATCGCGCCGCGCCGGCTGAACCGCAGCGATTTGAATTTCATGTTCTCAAACCCGAGCGCTAGAGCGCCGGGACGACCTTGACCTTGAGTTCGCCCACGCCGTCGATGCCGGCGAGCATGTCGTCGCCCGGATTGACCGGGCCGACGCCGGCAGGCGTGCCCGAATAGATCAGGTCGCCCGGCTGGAGCGTGTAGTACTGCGACAGGAACGCGATCTGCTCGGGTACCGACCAGATCATGTCGGACAGGTCGGCTTTCTGGCGTTCCTTGCCGTTGACCTTGAGCCAGATCGCGCCCTTGGATGGATGGCCGATCTCTGCCGCCGGCACCAGTGCGCTGCAAGGCGCCGATTCATCGAAGTTCTTGCCGAAATCCCAGGGACGGCCGTGGTCCTTGCCGAGCTGCTGCAGGTCGCGGCGCGTCATGTCCAGTCCCACGCCGTAACCGAAGATGTGCTCGTTCGCCTTTTTCGCGTCGATGCGCCGTCCGCCCCTGGAGATCGCCACCACCATCTCGGTTTCGTAGTGGAAATTCGACGTCTTGGACGGATAGTGCAGTTCGCCGCCGCCCGGCACCAGCGCAAACTCGGACTTGATGAAGAAGAACGGGGTTTCGCGGCCGTCGCCGCCCATTTCCTTCTGATGCTCGACGTAATTTCGGCCGACGCAGAAAATGCGCCGCACCGGGAACAGGTCCTTCGAATCCCTGACCGGAAGCGACGGGATATCCCACGTCGAAATCGCGTGTGCCATGCAGTGCTCTCCTAGAAGAAACGGAATTCTAGTGCTAGGATGCCCTCGCAGGTAATCGCCACCAAAGGAGGGGACGATGCATATCAAACTGGCGCAGGTGTTCACTGCGGTAATCCTGGCCGCATTCGCGGCCGGCGCGGGGGCCCAGACGGTCAAAATCGGCGTGGTTCTGCCCTATACGGGCGTGGGCGCGGAGTTCGGCCAGCAGGTGGACCGCGGCATGCAGATGTTCATGAAGCTGAATCCGAAGGCATTCGAACCCTACAAGGTCGAGATTGTGAAGCGCGACTCGAAGACGCCGAGCGGCGCTGAGGCAAAAGTCGCGGTGCAGGAACTCGTCGCGCAGGAAAAAGTGGATATCCTGACCGGCTTCATCTACTCCCCGGACGCGATCGCCTCCGCGGCGTTGTTCACCGAAGCCAAGCGTCCGGCGGTAATCATGAACGCGGGTACCGCCTGGATTACCAACCTGTCGCCGATGATTTCGCGCGTCTCGTTCTCGATGTGGCACGCGGGCCACGCGATGGGCGTGGCGGCGGCCAAGATAATGAAAGCGAAGACCGCCGTGATCGGCTATACGGATTTCCCGCCCGGCAAGGACAGCCTGGACGCGTTCAAGCGCGGCTTCGAATCCAACGGCGGCAAGGTGATCGACGAGATCCCGATGGGCGGCCCGGGCCAGGTGCCGGATTTCACCCCCTTCTTCCAGCGCGCCAAGGACAAGAAGCCGGATGTGTTCTTTGTCTTCGTGCCCGCCGGTGACCACGCGCTCGGCGTGCTGAAAACCTACGGCGCGCTTGGCATGCGCGCCGCCGGGATCAAGCTGATCGGGCCGGGCGATATCACGCAGGACATCAAGCTGCAGGCGATGGGCGATAACGCGGTCGGCCTGATCACCATTCACCACTACAACGCCGATCTCGCGAATCCCGTGAACAAGCGCCTGGTCGAGGCTTGGAAGAAGGAATATGGTCCGACTTCGACGCCGGATTTCATGGGCGTACAGGGCTATGACGGCATGGCGGCGATCGCGCATGTGGTTACCACGCTCAAAGGAAAGATCGATCCGGACGCGGCCATCAACGCGCTGCGCGGCTGGAAGTACGACAGCCCGCGCGGGCCGATTTCGATAGACCCAAGAACCCGCGACATCGTCATGAACGAATACCTGAGCGAGATCGTGAAGAAGGACGGGCGCCTGGTGCAGAAGAACATCGGCGTCATCAATGCGGTCAAGGACATGTGCAAGGAGTTGGCCGAGGGCCGTTGCAAGCAATAGCTGAACGCCTGAGGTTGCCGCACGCCGCCGCCCGGGGAAGCTGCCGGGGCGGCGGTTTCTTTTTATGGACCTGAACAGCCTGATCAGCATCCTGCTGGGCGGCATGGCCGCGGGAATGGTGCTGTTCATCGTCTCCGTGGGCCTGTCGGTGACCATGGGGCTGATGGGCTTTGTCAACCTGGCGCACGGCGGCTTCGCCATGCTGGGCGGCTACGCCATCGTGCTGTCGATGAAGCACTGGGGACTGCCGTTCCCCGCCGCGCTGGCATTCGGCTTCTTTGCCGTGGCCGGGGTGTCGGTCGTCCTGGAACGGCTGCTCTACGCCCCTTTGTACCGCGCGACCGAACTCGACCAGGTGCTGCTCACCATTGGCCTCGCGTTCGTGATGATTGCGACGGTGACGCTGAGCGTCGGTCCGGAGACGCAGACCGTGGAGCTGCCCGAGTGGCTGCGCGGCCAGACGGACCTGGGTTTGCTCCAGTACCGGACCTACAGCCTGGTGCTGATCCTCGCAGGTACCGCGCTGATGATTGCGCTGTGGCTCGGTTTCGAGCGCACGCGCATCGGCGCGCGCATCCGTGCCGCAGTCGACAACCGGCGCATGGCGCAGTCGATGGGCGTGGATGTCGGGCGCCTTTTCACGCTGACCTTCGCGTTCGGCAGCGGCCTGGCGGCGATCGGCGGCGGGCTGGGCGCCGAAATCCTCGGCCTCGACCCGCAGTACCCGTTCCGCTACCTGGCGTACTTTCTCATCGTCGTGGCGGTTGGCGGGCTGGGCCGCATCAGCGGCGTATTCTTTGCGGCGATCGTGATCGGCGTGCTTGATTTCGTGCTGAAGATCTACTTTCCGAAGGGCGGCACGCTGTTCATCTACGCTTTGGCGCTCATCCTGCTTCTCGCGCGGCCGCAAGGATTGTTCGGGAAGAAGGGCGCGCAGTGAATGCCGCCACGGAACTCGCGCGCCGCCACCGCCTGCGATGGTGGGAGGCGCTGCCCTGGATCGCCAGCCTCGCCTGCTTCTTTGCGTTTCCAAACTACCTGGCTTTCGCCACGCAGGTTCTGATCACGATCCTGTTTGCGCTTTCCCTGGACCTCGTGCTCGGCTACGCCGGCATCGTCACGCTCGGCCATGCGGCATTTTTCGGCGCTGGCGCCTACACCGTCGGGATGCTGGCGATGCATTTGGGCTGGAACGAGCCGTTCTCCGGCCTGCTCGCGGCGGCCCTGGTGGCGGGCGCGATCGGCCTCGCGAGCGGGCTGGTGTTGCTGCGTACGCATGGGCTCGCGTTGCTGATGCTGACCCTGTGCACGATGGCCCTTCTCGAGCAGGCGGCAAACATGGGGGCGGCGTGGACCGGCGGTTTCGATGGGATGCCCGGGTTGTCGTTCAGCAAGATCCTGGGCCTGTTCGGATTCGACGTGCTGTATTACCGGTCGCAGTACCTGTATGCGTTGGCGGTCCTGTTCGTCTGCTTCGCCATCGTGCGGACCCTGATCTATTCGTCGTTCGGCCAGAGCCTGACCGGCATTCGCGAGAATCTCCTGCGCATGCACGCGGTCGGCGCGCCAGTACGGGCCAGGCAGGTACTTGCCTATACGATCTCAGCGGCGCTTGCCGGCGTGGCCGGCGCGCTATTCACGCAGGCCAATGGCTACGTCAGCATCCAGGCCGTGCTCGGACTGGAGCGGTCCGCGGGCATCATGATCGTGCTGATTCTCGGCGGCTACGGCCGCCTTTACGGCGCATTCGTGGGCGCCATCGTCTACATGCTGCTGGAGCACCTGCTGGCCAAGGCCTATCCGACCGCCTGGCAGCTTGGCCTGGGCGTGACGCTGATCGCGGTTGCGCTGTTCGCGCGCAACGGCGTGATCGGCATGTTCGACGCGCTGCGCAGGCGCCTGGACGGACCTGCATGAGCGCAATGCTCGAAACGCGGGGGCTATGCAAGAGCTTCGGCGCGCTCGAAGTCGCGCGCGACGTCAATTTCCGCCTGGAACGCGGCGCGCGCCATGCGCTGATCGGCCCCAATGGCGCGGGCAAAACCACTTTCATCAACCTGCTCACCGGCGTGCTGCCGCCCTCGCGCGGCAGCGTGCTGCTCGAAGACGAGGACGTGACGTCGCTGCCGCAGGCGCGGCGCGTCAAGCGCGGTATCGCCCGCACGTTCCAGATCAATCAGCTGTTCCGCGGCCTTACGGTGCAGGAAAACGTCTGCATCGCGGTGTCCGAACGGCTGGGCGTGGGCGGATCCATGCTGCGCGCCGCAGGCAGGCGCGCCGACGTGCTGGACGAGGCCACGCGCCTCATCGACATGCTGAAGCTCGGCGAAAACGCGGGCCGGAGGATAGGCGAGCTTCCTTACGGGCGTCAGCGCCTGGTGGAAATCGCAATCGCGCTGGGCCTGCAACCGCGCGTGCTGCTGCTCGACGAGCCGGCGGCAGGCATTCCCAGCGCCGAGAGCCACATCCTGCTGGACGCCATCGCCACGCTGCCCAAGGACATCGCGGTCCTCATCATCGAGCATGACATGGACCTCGTTTTCCGCTTCGCCGAGCGCATCACGGTGCTGGTGAGCGGCGCCGTCTTTGCCGAAGGGACGCCGACGGAAATTGCGGGGAACCGCGAGGTGCGGTCGGTCTATCTCGGGACTGCGCTCAATGCCTGAAGCGCTTTTCCTGAAAGGCGTTACTGCCGGCTACGGCGAGACGCATGTGCTCGAGGGCGTCGATCTCGCGCTCGCGCACGGCGAAAGCCTGTCGATCATCGGGCGCAACGGCGTCGGCAAATCCACGCTCCTGGAAACGATCATGGGCAATACGACGATGCATGCCGGGGAAATCCGCTTGCGCGAGCGGCGCATGGAGGCTTCGCCCCCTCACCGTCGCGCGCTTGCCGGGTTGGGCTACGTACCGCAGGAAAGGGAGATCTTCCCGTCCCTCTCGGTGCGCGAGAACCTGGAACTTTGCGCCAGGCCCGGTCCGTGGACTTCGGAGCGCGTGTTCGAGCTGTTCCCCAACCTGAAGGAGCGGCTCGCAAATGCCGGCACCCAGCTCTCGGGCGGCGAGCAGCAGATGCTGGCGATCGCGCGCGCCCTGATGACCAATCCCTCCGTCCTGCTGATGGACGAGCCGACCGAAGGCCTGGCGCCGGTGATCGTCCAGGCGCTTGCGCAGGTGCTGCTGCGCCTGCGGGGCGAGGGCGATTTGTCGATCGTGCTGGTGGAGCAAAACAGCCGCGTTGCGCTTGAGTTTTCCGCGCGTACGGTGGTGATGGACAAGGGCAGAATCGTGTACGACGGTGAATCCGAACGCCTGCGCGGCGACCCGGAATACCTCGCTAGTCTGATCGCGGCCCAGTAGGCGGATTGAGTTCCCGCTCAATCATCTCCCGCAGCTTATAGCGCTGGATCTTCCCGGTTGCCGTACGCGGCAGCTCCGCGACCACACGAATCCATTTTGGCCGCTTGAAGCGCGGCAGCTTTTCCTCGCATATGCGTTGCGCCGCCGCGAGCGCGTCGGCCGCTTCCCCGCGAGCGGCGACGAACATGGCGAGCATCTCGAACCCTGCCTCATCCGTTGCCTGCACGCAGGCGGCCTCGCTGATCGAAGGATTGCCCGCGACCGCCTCCTCCAGCTCGCCGGGTTGCACCCATTGTCCGGCAACTTTCATGAGCTCATCTGACCGACCCTGGTGGGAAAAGAATCCTTCGGCGTCTTGCACGAACAGGTCGCCGGTGCGGAACCAGCCGTCACGGAATTGGGCCGCCGTTTGCTCGGGCCGGTTGGCATATCCGAGCGCGAGTCCCGGGTGCCGCAGCAAGAGTTCCGCCGCCTCGCCGGGCGCGGCGCTCCGTCCTTGCGCCGTGACGAGTTGCGTCTCGATGCCTCGAAGCGGTTTTCCGGTGCGCGACCCGTTCGAGGTGCCCGGAGGGGTGACGATGCAGGCGCAGAAAGTTTCGGACATACCGTAGAGGGAAAGGATTTCCCCGCCGCTCGCCGCGCGCCATTGCTCGATCAGCTGCGCGGGCAGCTTTTCCCCGGCCGCGACAAAGCGCCGCACGCCGCGAAACGGGGCCATGCGCGCCGCGCCCAGCGCGAGCAGCTGGCGGTAAAACGTCGGTACGCTGAAGAATGCCGAAGGCCGGTGCTCGGCGATGCGCGCGAGCACCGTCTCGACGTCTGGCCAGTCGGGTTCCAGGATGGCGGTCGCACCGGATGCAAGTGGGCCGAGGAAACCGTGTTCCAGCGCATAGGCGAAGAAGAGCTTCGAAGTGGTGAACGCCCGGTCGCCCGGCGCGAGGCCGAGCACTTCGCGCTGCGCCTGCCCCGCCAAAAGCAGGCTGCGGTGCGCGTGGATGATGCCCTTGGGCATGCCGGTCGTACCGGAGGAATAGAGCCAGAACGCCGGATCTTCGTCGCGCGTCTCGCTGGCAGTGGCCTGCGGCGCAGCGCGTGCAAGGGATTCGCGCCAAGATTGTGCGGAGCCGGCATGCTCGCCCGCGATCGCCAGGCGGCATTCCCCGGCCTTAGCGCCCGCTTGTTCGGCGGCCAGGTCGGGACGTGCGCGCGCGAACACGTCCTCGACGATCGCGAGGCGCGCGCCGCTGTCGTCGCGGATGTGGCGGTACTCGGCCTCCGAGAGCCGGGTGTTGAGCGCCACCGCTACGGCGCCTGCGTGCACCACGCCCAGCCAGGCCGCGACGAACTCGGGCGTATCGCGCATCAGCAGCAGCACGCGGTCGCCGCGCGCGACGCCGAGCGAGCGCACCGCATTCGCCGCGAGCGCGACACGCGCCGCGAGCTCGGCATAGCTGAGCGTCTGCGCGCCGCAGATTAGCGCCGTACGCGTTGCGTGCCGCTGCAGCGCTGCAGGGCCAAGAAAATGCTCGACAGCGTTCAGGCGGTTTCCTTGCCGGGGGTCGGGGATTCGCCTAGGATCGTAGCGTTGCCGCTGTTGCAAGGTCAAATTGTTTGGAACCCAAACAAAAACTGAAACCCGGTGCGCTGCCGGAGCTGCTCGGCTATCGGCTGCGGCTCGCCCAACAGGCGGTATTCCGCGATTTTGCGGCCAGCGTGCAGGGACTGTCCCCCGGACGAGTCGGACTGCTGATCTATATCGACGCCAATCCGGGCGTGACCCAGAGTCGCCTGGCCGAGGCGGCGGAGCGCGACCGCTCCACGATGGTCGGCGTCCTCGACCAGCTGCAGGGACGCGGCCTGATCGAGCGCCGCCGCGGGGCTGACCGGCGTACCAACGGGCTGTGGTTGACGCGTCCGGGCCGTTCGTTGCTGGCGCGAGCATTGCGCGCCATCGCCAAGCACGAGCAGCGGATCGCCGCGCGTCTTTCAGCGCGCGAGCGGCACCAGCTGCTCGCCTTGCTGGGAAAGATCTCGGGGTAGTGCCAAGGGTGCTCTCACATGCGGTACGCGGCCTCGCCGTGCGAGGTCACGTCCAGGCCTTCGCGCTCTTCTTCCTCCGGCACGCGCAGGCCAATCGTCAGATCCACCAGTTTGTAGGCGATGAACGCCACCACGCCGGACCAGACCGCGGTCAGGCCGACCGCCTCGGCCTGCACGATCAACTGGCCCCAAATGGAATAGTCCTTTGCCGCAATCATTGTGCCTGTTACCCAGTCGACCGGAAGACTCGGCCCACCGAGCGACGGCGAATTGAACACACCGGTCAGCAGCGCGCCGAGAATCCCGCCAACCGCATGCACGCCGAACACGTCCAGCGAGTCGTCCGCGCCTAGCAGTTTTTTCAGCCCGCTCACGCCCCACAGGCATACGAGGCCCGCGGCAATCCCGATCACGAACGCACCCGGGATGCCGACATTGCCGGCGGCCGGGGTGATCGCTACCAGGCCCGCGACCGCGCCGGAAGCCGCGCCCAACATGGTTGGCCTGCCCTTGAAGACGGCCTCGCCGAGACTCCAGGAGA
>Ga0105242_10002841_pt1 | contig 13567 bp, 13 predicted proteins | sample KBSM24metaG_FD_81521 | JGI IMG/M metagenome (GOLD analysis project Ga0105242, IMG submission 81521) | Miscanthus rhizosphere microbial communities from Kellogg Biological Station, Michigan, USA - KBS M2-4 metaG | ecosystem: Host-associated > Plants > Roots > Rhizosphere > Soil | place...
GCGGATCCGTTCGAAGTCGATCTCGTAGCCGGCGAAGAAGAAGAGCATGCCGAGGCCGAGGTTGGAGAAGAATTCGATGAACTCGTCGGAGTGGGCGAGCTTCAGCACGTCGGGGCCGATCACGATCCCCAGCATCAGCTCGAGCACCACGACCGGCGGCGCGAATCGCTTCGGCACGACCGCGACGGCGATCGCCGCCAGCGCGGCGACCACGACGATCGCGAAGAAGGAGCCGGTGTCGACCTCGATCGCGGCTAGTGGCATCACGGTCAAGAGAGTGATCCTAGGGCGGTCCCGGTAGGATCGCCAGCGGACCGTGCTAGGCGGGGAACCAGCGGTGCCTTGTAACCCGAAATCCGCTTAGCGGGGCCGAATCCCGTTCCGAGGGGCTGGCCGTTGGGGTCAGTGCGTCGTGGCGGCGTTGACGGTCGGGTCCTGCGCGACGTGGGCACGCGAATCAGGTCAGATCCGGAAGGAAGCAGCCTTAAGCGGATGCCGCGGGTGCCGCAGGCGAGCCCGGCTCGAGCCTCAAGCGACGGACACGCCCAGTGACCTTGTTTCGAAGGCGGGTGCACGGTCCATAACTTCAGCGCTGTCGACTTTTCCCACCCTATGGCGGGGGAAAAGTCGACAGCGCTTAGTCAATCAGCCGCTTCGCCATCCGGTCGATCGCCAGCCGCCACATCGCGAAAGCGAAGAGGACGAGGCCGGCGAAGCGGGCGATGTCGACCGTTTCGAAGCCGAAGGCGCCGCCGCGGACCAGTTCGACCAGCTGGTGCAGCGGGTTGAACTGGGCGACCACCTGGATCCCCTCGGGCAGGCCGCTGATCGGGAAGAAGGTGCCGGCGACGAGGAAGAGCGGCGTCACGAACAGCGCCGTCACGTAGTTGAACTGGTCGATCTTGGCGACGATCGCTGCCATCGTGATCCCGAAGCCGGCGAAGCTGAGCGCGGTGACGAAGCAGAAGATCGGCACCAGCAGCATCCCCGGCGCCGGTTCGAGCCCCCAGAAGAAGGTGACGATCAGCGGCACGCAGCCGTAGACGGCGGAGCGAGCGGCGATCCAGAGCATCTCCGCGGTGACCAGCTCCTCGACGTCGACCGGCGCCGCCAGGATCGCTTCGTAGGTGTTCTGGAAGCGATGCTTGACGAAGGTGCCGAACATCGCCGGCAGGGCGCTGGAGAAGATCACCGCCGTCGCCACCATGCCGGTGCCGACGAACTGGATGTAGGGGACGCCTTCGACTTCGTTGACCAGGGTGGCGCCGAGGCCGAGCCCGAAGGCGAGCAGGTAGACGATCGGTTCGAGGACGCTGGAGAAGGTCGTGCCGCGCCAGTAGGTGCGGAAGTTGGCGACCTCGCGACTCATCACTCCGGCGATCGCCGCCGGTTCCAGGCGCCTCACTCCGCCTCCTCCCCGGTGAGCAGGACGAAGACGTCCTCAAGGGTCGCGGCGCGCATCACCGCGTCGGCCGGGACGACCCCGTCGGCGGCGGCCTCGGCGCCTACGATCGCGATCGCCGGGCCGGCTGGGCGGACCCGCAGCCCGGTCTCCTCGACCGCGGATCGCAGTTCGGTGAGGCGCTGCGGCGCGGCGTAGACCTCGGCGGTCTGGCTGCCGGCGTGCTCGGCGATCAGGTCGGCGGGGCGGCCGCGGGCGATCACCCGGCCCTTGTGCATCACCGCCACCTCGTCGGAGAGCCGCTCCGCCTCCTCGATGTAGTGGGTCGACATCAGGATCGTCGTGCCGCGCGCCTTGAGGTCGCCGATCAGGGTCCAGAGCTCGGTGCGGATCTGCGGGTCGAGGCCGACGGTGGGCTCGTCGAGCAGGACCAGCCGCGGTTCGTGGACGAGGCCGCGGGCGAGCAGCAGTCGCCGCCGCATGCCGCCGGAGAGCTGGTCGACGGCGTCGCGACGGCGGTCGCGCAGGCGGGCCAGGTCGAGCGCCCGGTCGACCGCGGCGCCGAGGTCCTTGACCCGGTACAGGCGCGCGTAGACGGAGAGGTTGTCCTCGACGGTGACGTCGACGTCGAGGTTGTCGAGCTGGGGGACGACACCCATCTCCGCCCGCGCCGGCTTCGATTCGCCAGGCAGCTCGTAGTCGAGCACGCGCAGCCGGCCGGCGTCGGCGATCGCCTGCCCGGTCAGCAGCCGCATCGTCGTCGACTTGCCGGCTCCATTGGGGCCGAGCAGGCCGAGGCAGATCCCCTCCGGGACCTCGAGGTCGAGGCCGTCGACCGCGGTGATCGGGCCGAAGCGCTTGACCACCCCGCTCAGTTCGATTGCTGGCATCTCGGGGGCGAGGCTAGTTGAGAGACTGCCGCGATGCTGGACGAGCGCTGGATCCGGTCACTGCACGTCGAGTCGATGCGGCACGCCGACCTGCACGGGGATCGCGAGGAGCACGTGCTCTTCCAGGCCTCGACGATCGGGGCGCTGCTCGAGGGCGCCTACGACGGCGACCTCAGCTTCGCGGAGCTGGCCGCTCACGGCGACCTCGGGCTGGGAACCCTGAACCGGCTCGACGGCGAGATGATCGCCCTCGACGGGCGCTTCTACCGAGCCGACGTCGACGGTGCGATCCACCCGGTGCCGCCGCAGGCACAGACGCCGTTCGCGGTCGTCACCCGCTTCGAGCCGACGGTCGACGAGCGGATCGAGGGCGAGCTCACGCACGAGGAGCTACTGGCCCGGCTCGATGAGCTGGCGCCGGCCGGCGCTGCCTCGTGCGCGATTCGCCTCGACGGGCGCTTTGCGCTGGTCCGCGCCCGCTCGGTGCCGGCGCAGCAGCCGCCCTACCGGCCGCTCACCGAGGTCGTCGCCGACCAGCATGTCTTCGACCTGGCGGACATCGAGGGGACGATGCTCGGCTTCCGCTTTCCCGCCTACGTCGAGGGGATCGAGGTCGCCGGCTATCACCTGCACTTCATCAGCGCCGACCGCGAGCGGGGCGGCCACGTACTCGACTCACGCTCGGCCGGGGTACGGGCGCGACTCGACCCCAGCGACGACCTCCACGTCGAGCTGCCGCCGGGGATCGACCTCGGCGACCCCGACCTCGCCGCCTCGACCCACGCCGCGGTCAGCGCCGTCGAGCGCGGTTAGGGGATCCCACTGCTCAAGTTCCGGCGTTCGCGCGCCGATGGGGCCGCGATGCGTCTCGTCCCCGCCAAACGTGCCTTGATCGCGGCCGTCGCGAGTGCCGCGCTGGTTGGCGCCGTCGCGTTCGCACCCGGCGTTAGCGCTCGCCCTTCGACCGCGGTGATCCCGAACGGCAGCTACGGCGCCTACAACGCGTCGCGGGGCGAATACGTCGTCTTTACGGTCCGCAATCGCAGGGTCCGTGATCTCAACTTTCAGATCCAGATCACCTGCCAGGCCTCGGACGAACCGACCAGCGAACAGCGCTTCTTCACCGCTGGAGCCGTGGCCCCTCAGGGCCGGCTGATCCCCGCCAGCGGCAAACTGATCCTGAACTGGCAGGAGCGCGGCAATGGCCGGCTCGGCAACGTCAACGTGGAACTCAAGTTCGGCGTTCGCGACGTCGCCAACTTCGCCGTGATCGTGCCGGAAGAGCCGGGCCCGGAAGCGGTGCCGGACGAAGCCAAAGAGAGCTGCGACGGCGTCGGCTCGCTGCGCTTTCGCCGCGGCTTCGAATTGCCGCCGATCCCGCCCCTGCCGTCCTAGCGGCGGCGGCCGGTTCAGCAGCGGCGATAGACGATCCAGGAGTCGTTGGCGGCGACGCGCTTGAACCCAGGCGGAACCGGGATCGAGAGGTCGGTCGGGTCGTTGGGGTCGAGGATGAAGTTGTGGGTCACGAAGGGACTGGCCGGGGCGACGAAGTAGCCGCGGCGCGGGATTTCTTCCTCGCTGGCGCTGACAATCTGGGTCGGCTTGATTTCCAGTCCGTAGGCGAGGCGGGGAACGGCGCGGTGGTTGGGCACGGCGATCGGGCCGCAGAGCGGCTCGAAGGCACCGGCGTCGACGAGGTCGGTGAGGTCGTTCTCGATCCGCGCCTGGTTGGTGAGGTCGGTGTCGACGCGCGAGTCGAGGTCCCACTGGTTCGGCAGCCAGACCACGAACATCAGCGCCACCACGGCGGCGAGCACCTGCCAGGGCCGACGGCCCCGGTGGCCGGCGGGAAGCAGCCGCCAGCCGAGCAGGGCGAGGGCGACGAAGATCGAGAGGATCGCCGCCGCCAGCATCGTGTAGCGGGCGATGATCGCCAGGCCGCCGATTGCGAGCAGCGCGAAGGCGCCGAGTGCCAGCAGCGCCGCCGCGATCCCCAGCGCCGCCCGCCGCCGTAGGTAGAGGAAGCCGAAGACAAGGCCGCCGAGGGCACCGACCATCCCCGGCCACTGCAGCACTTCGCCGAGCGCTCGCGGCCCATAGAGGACGAGGTCAACCGGCCCGGTCCGCCGTTCCAGCGTTTCCACCGTCTTCTGGGTGCCGGTCCAGGAGTAGAGCGGTTCGCCGGTGGTGATCGCGTCGAAGGCGACCCAGAGGATCGGACCGGCGAGGGCGAGCAGAGCGAGCCAGACAAGCTCGCGGGGCGAGCGTTCGCGGCGCCAGCGCAGCTCCCAGCCGCGCCAGCTGAGAATCGGTTGGTGGCTTTTGCGCTCTATAGATGCAGAAGTGACCAACCGATTCGGCCGCTCAATCGTCAGCGTCAGGTACAGCCAGTAGACGCCCGCGAATAACCACGCCTCCGGTCGCAGCAGCCCGGCCGGGACGAGCAGCGCCAGGACCGGCCAGCCCACCCGCGTTCGTTTGGCCTCGACTGTCAGCGCTCCCAGGCAGAGGGCGATGAAGGGGAGGTCGATGTAGGCGCGCAGGCCGTTGGAGAGGTAGGGCGCGCGGGTGAGGACGATCGCCGCGGCGACGGCGCCGATCCAGCGGTCGAACCAGAGCGAACCGAGGCGGTAGACGAAGTAGCCGGCCAGCGCCAGAGAGACGTAGGCGATCACCATCGTCACCGTGATCGCGCCCCCCGTTGGCGTCATCACCAGGCCGATCAGGTCGGTGAGGGGGTGGGGGGTGGGGGGCAGGGCAGCGCCGTAGTCGGGGCTGAGCCCGTGCGCCAGTTCGCGGCCCCAGACGAGCGCGTAGATCGTGTCGTAGTTGGGGAACCCGACCGGGAAGACGAGCAGCAGGACCGCCGTCACCGCGGCGACCCAGGTGGCCGGCACCAGCCAGCTGGAGACCCTCGGTGGCACGCGCGCACGGTATCGGGGACCGCGAGACCTCGTGGATACACTGGCCCGAGCGCCTGATGACCGAGTCGACCTCTCTATATAGACGCCACCGCCCGGGCTCTTTCGAGGAGGTGGTGGGCCAGCAGCACGTGGTCCGCACGCTCCGCAACGCGGTCGAGCAGGACAAGGTCCACCACGCCTATTTGTTCGTCGGCTCGCGCGGCACCGGCAAGACCTCGATGGCGAAGATCCTCGCCCGCTCGCTCAACTGCGAGCGCGGCGGCCCGACGGTGACGCCCTGCGGCGAATGTGAGTCGTGCGTGACGATCGCCGCCGGCACCTCGGTCGACGTGATCGAGATGGACGCTGCCTCCAACCGCTCTGTCGACGACGTCCGCGACCTCCGTGAGCGGGTCGCCTACGCGCCGGCCGGCGGCCACTGGAAGGTCTACATCCTCGACGAGGCGCACATGCTGACCAAAGAGGCCTGGAACGCCTTCCTGAAGACGCTCGAGGAGCCGCCTCCCAACACTGTCTTCGTGCTCGCCACGACCGAGGCGCACAAGGTGATGGCGACGATCGCCGACCGCTGCCAGCGCTTTGACTTCCAGCGTCCTTCGCTGGAGCAGATCTCCGAGGTACTGAACCGGGTCGCCGCCGCTGAGTCGATCACGGTCGACGAGGGCGCCACGGCGATGATTGCCCGCTCCGCCTCGGGCAGCTTCCGCGACGCGCTCGGCACCCTCGACCAGCTGGTCGCCTTCGGTGGCGACCAGGTGACCCTCGACTCCGTGCTCGAGGTGCTTGGTGCGGTCGACGCCGAGTTGCTCTTCGAGACGGTCGACGCGGTCGCCGCTGAGGACCCCAAAACGGTCCTGCTGACCGTCGAGAAGATGGCCCGCTCTGGCCGCGACCCGGCCCAGTTCGCCCGCGACCTGCTCGGCCACTTGCGCCACCTGCTGGTCACCCAGACGACCGGCGAAGTGCCGAACACCTTCGTCATCACCGCCACCGACGCGGGGCGGCTCGAAGCGCAGGCGAGCACCGTTGGGGCCGCGACTCTCGTCCGCACGATCGACGAGCTTGCTGCTGCGTTGACGGCGGTGCGGGAGGGAGACGAGGCGCGGATGGCGGTGGAGATCGCGCTCTTGAAAGCTGCTAGGCCTGATCTTGATCCGTCTACGGAGGGACTGCTGCGGAGGATCGAGAGGTTGGAGAAGGGGTTGGCTGACGGGGCGGGTGGCGCGCGGGGCCTGTCACAGGAGCAGGGGGGCGCTGCGGGCGAGGGCGTCCTCGACCCCCCTGCTCCTGTGCCACCCGCGCGTGCCACGTCCCAGCAGGAGCCCCCTGTCCCACCCGTCCCGGCAGAAAGTGACGAGGGACCCACCTCCCAGGCGGTAAGTAGTGAGGGACCAATCTCCCCGGCGGAGCCCGAGCCACCCACTCGGGACGAAGTGGACCCGGGTCCGACCGACTCGGCTGGTCCCGACGACACTTCGACGCAGACGCCGGAGCCCGCGGCGCCGGACGCGGACGCTTCTCCCGCGGGTGGCGCGGTGGCGGGGGTCCCCCGCGGCGCGGAGGACGCGGAGCGTCCGAGCACCGTGGGGGATGCCGCCGCGACAGGACCCGCGGGCCAAGACCCCCTCGACCTGAGCCAGGTAGTTCGCATCTGGCCGGTAGTCCTCGACAAGCTCACCGAGACCGCCCCCGCCCTCGCCGCCACCTTCGAGGGCGCCCGCCCCGTCTCCCTCGACGACGAGGGCCTGAAGATCGGCTTCCCGGCCGACAAGACCTTCAACAAACGCAAGGCGGAGTCGCCGGAGCGGCGCGAAGCGCTGGCGGGGGCATTCGTCGCGGTGGCCGGGCGGGAGCTGCGGCCGACTTACGTCCTCCTCGACGAGGAGAGTGCCGAGGCCGAGCCGGCCGAGGAGCCGGCGGCCGGCGCCGCCGACCACAGCGAGCTGGTCGAGCGGCTGAAGAGCGAGTTCAACGCGGAGGAGGTCAGCTAGTGGCACGTGGAGGCGGTCCTGGAGGGTTCGACGTCAACGCCCTGATGAAACAGGCGCAGCAGATGCAGAGCGAGATGCTGAAAGCGCAGGAGCAACTCAAAGACGAGGTGGTCGAGGCCAGCGCCGGCGGTGGCATGGTCAAGGTGAAAGTCGGCGGCGACCTCACCCTGCGCGAGATCTCGATCGACCCCGAGGCGATCGACCCCGAGGAGGCCGAGATGCTGGCCGAGATGGTCCAGGCGGCCGTCAACGAGGGGATCCGCGCCGCCCAGCAAGTGGCCGAGTCGAAGATGGGCGGGATCACCGGCGGCCTGGGCGGTCTCGGGCTCTAGTGAGCACCGAGGGGCCGGCACCGCTCGCGCGCCTGGTCGTCGAGCTCTCGCGGCTGCCGGGGATCGGCCAGCGGACTGCCCAGCGGCTCGCGTTCCACCTCCTGCGCGCCCCCGACGAGGAGGCCTTCGCGCTTGGCGACGCGATCCGTGAAATGAAGGAGAAGGTTGGCCTCTGCGAGGAGTGCTTCAACCTCGCCGAGGGACCGCTCTGCCGGATCTGCGCTGATTCGAACCGCGACCGCGCTGCGATTTGCGTGGTCGAGGAGCCCGGCGATGTGATCCCGATCGAGCGCACCCACGAATATCGCGGCCTCTACCACGTGCTTGGCGGGGCCCTCTCGCCGATCGACGGCGTTGACGCCCAGGACCTGAAGATCGCCGAGCTGCTCAACCGGATAGAGCGGGGCGGGGTGGAGGAGGTGGTCCTCGCGACCAACCCGACGACCACCGGCGAGGCGACGGCGCTCCATATCGCCGAGCAGCTACGCGGCCGTGTCACCGTCACCCGCCTGGCCAGTGGGCTGCCGGTTGGCGCCGACCTTGAGCACGCTGACGAGGTGACGCTCGGCAAGGCGCTCGCCGGTCGCCGCAGCTTCGGCTGAGCGCTCCAGCTTCGCTGACGGGGCGGTTCCCGGATATTTGTCCTGGACGGCTATCACTCCGCAAATAGCGGTTTTTTGGACTGGCCACCGTCCGGCGTGTGCGCCAAGGTCATCGCGTGAGCGCGGGAGCCCCGACAGACGTGCCGCGCGAGGGCGCCGGCGGTCGCATCGCTCGCGAGGTATCGGCGCTGCAGGCCTCGCTGCTGGCGAAGCTGCGCACGGAGATCCACGGCGACGAGCACGACGTCTTCGCTGAGGCGGCGCAGCGGCTGGCGCGGCAGTTCGGCTCGGTGGCCGCGACCGCGGTCGATGCCGCGAGCCCGCCGGCCCCCGCCGGTCCCGAAGAGCTGGCCAGTCTCTACCAGCCGGGCCACATGCGGCGCCGCCTCGACCAGCTGCTCGAGACCTACACCCGCTACGGGCACCCCTTCGCGCTGGCCGTCTTCGATGCCTCCGGGCCGGACGCCCGCGACGGCAGCGGCAGCGGTGGGCAGGAGAACGTGCTGGCGATCGTCGGCGCCGCCCTGCGCGAGAGCATCCGCATCGTCGACGAAGCGTTCCGGCTTGAGGAGGACGCGATCTGCGTGCTCGCCCCCAACCTCGGCACGGTTGAAGGGGTGCAGATGGCCGAGCGGTTGCTGCGTCTGCTCGACGACCTCGAGCAAGCGGGCGGCCTGCGGATCACGATTGCCGCCGGCGTTGTCGCCTGTCCCGACCACGGCACCGATGCCGAGCGGCTGCTGCAGAAGGCCGACGCGGCGATGTGGCGGGCGCGGGCACTGGGCCAGCCGGTCGGGGTCGGCGAGTTCGAGGTTGTGCAAGATCGCTGACAGATTCCGAAAATTTGTCCATAACCGGTGTAAACCTGACGGGGCGCTGACAGAATGCCCCGCAGATGCCGGGAATCCGCACCAATGCCGCCGCCGAAGTTCTCGGCGTCAGCCCCAATACGCTGCGTAGCTGGGAGCGCCGCTACGGCTTTCCGACGCCGAAGCGCACCGTCGGCAACCACCGCAACTACGAGCTGGTCGAGCTGCAGACGCTGCGCGACGCCCTCGCCGAGACGGGCAACATCTCTTCGGCGATCGAGCTGACGCGGCAGCGCCAGGCGGCCCCGGCCAGCGGCGGCACCCTGCTTGCCGCCTTCGAGAGCTTCGACGAGCCCGCCGCCGACCGCGCCATCGAGGAGAGCCTGGCGCTGCGGCCGCTTGAGCGCACGGTCGAGGAGCTGCTGCTGCCGGCGATCGATCGGCTTGCCGCCGACCCTGAGCGCGAGGCCGAGCTGGAGTTCGCCGCCCGCTGGGCGACCGGCTGGCTACACGGCGCCCGCCGCCTCGCTTCAGCGGCCTCGCGGCCGGCCGGGATCCTGCTGCTCGATTCGAGCCACGGGCAGGACGCCGAGGAGGTCCACATGCAGGCACTCGACCTCGCCCTGCGCCGCGCCGGCTTCCGCGTCTTGGTCCTCTCCAACGAGCTTGGTGACGAGCGTCTCGAGCGTGCCCTCGGCGCCCTCGACCCGACCGCGATCGTCCTCTGCGGCCCCGGCGCCGAGACCACCGACGCGGTGCGACTGGTCCGCAAGATCCGCGAGCTCGGCTTCGTCGCCCCGCTCTACGGCTTCCGCGCCGCCGGCCTGATTGGCGCCGCCGTCCCCTCCGCGGGCGATAGACCCAGCGAGGTGACCGGCATGCTCAACGCCGATCTCCGCCGCCGCGCCGCCCAAGCGTTCGCCTGAGCGCATAAAAAAACCGGCACGAGGCGCAAGGCCCCGTGCCGGTTGTCGACGCCTCCCGGCGTCTCGATGAATCCCTGCTTACAGCGAGCTGATCGCCTTCTGGGCGGCGCTGAGGACGACCTTGGGCAGCGGTGGGAAATCAAGGGCGGCACCGTAAGCCTGACCTTTGGTGACCGCGTAGTTGAGGAACTGCTGCAGGAAGCCCTTCTGGGGGGCGTTGTGCGGCACGATCGCGTAGGTGAAGGTCGAGATCGGGTAAGCCGTCGTCGCCTTCTTCGGCGGGTTGACGATGCTGAGGGCGTTGCTCGCAGGCACGCTCTTCACCGTCGAGGCAGCCGATTCGATGTTTTTCAGGTTCGGCAGCTCGAAGTTGCCGGCGCTGTTTTCGACCGCGGCGGCACCGAGGCCGGCGGCGATCAGGTAGGACGCGGAGATGTAGCCGATCGCGCCCGGGGTCTTGGTCACCGTCGAGGTGATGCCGGCGTTGCCTTTGGCACCGACACCGGCTTTGAAGCCGACCGAGGTGGCGAAGCCGACTTCGCTCTTCCAGGCGGGGCTGATCTTCGAGAGGTAGTTGGTGAACGCGTAGGTGTCACCGGAGCCGTCGCTGCGGAAGACCGGGGTGATCGTCGTGCCCGGCAGCTTCACGCCCGGGTTGATCTTCTTGATCTTGGCGTCGTTCCACTTCGTGATCTTGCCGAAGTAGATGCCGGCGAGGATCGGGCCGGAGAGGTTCAGTTTCTTGACGCCGGGGATGTTGAAGCCGACACCCGTCGCGGAGAGGGCCCAGGGGATCTGCACGCAGCCGTTGCAGGCGGAGGCCTGTTCCGGGGTCAGCGGCGCGTCGGAAGCGCCGAAGTCAACGGTGCGGGCGGTGATCTGGGCGATACCGGTTCCAGAGCCGACGGCGCCGTATTTGACCGGGATGCCTTCTTTGATTTCGAAGCCGTTGATCCAGTTGTTCATGAGCGGCGCGACCAGGGTCGACCCGGCTCCGGTGAGGCCTGCGGCGGAGGCGCTGGCGGGGACTGCGACCAGTGCGAGCACGCTCACGATGGCTACCCCAAGCAACCTAATGCGATTCAAGAGGATTCCTTTCGACATGTTTCGATCTACTACTGGCGGGCGCGTGGGTGCAGCCCGGGCGGGGCATAGCATCGAAGCGAGCTTTCACACACATGTTTCAATCTCGTGAAAGAGGTTGTGACCATCCTGTGAACAAACAGTGTTAAAAAGATGTAACAGTGTTACTAGGATGTGAATAGGAGATCTCTGCTCTAGCCTCGCCTCCGCGATGAGTGGAGCGATGCTCGAACCGGCCTCGGTTCCCGACGTCAGGCCGCCCCGGCGCGACCGCTCCGCCGAACGGCTACGCCGCATCGACCGGATCGGCGATGGCCTCCTCTACGGAGTCTGTGCCTTCGCCTGCTTGCTTTCGATCGTCACTTTGCTGCTGATCGTCTACGAAGTTGTGAACGGGGCTAGCCCGGCGATCTCCAAATTCGGCCTTGGCTTCCTCACCAACACCACCTGGCAGCCCAACTTCGGAGAATTCGGCGCCGGTTCGCTGATCTTCGGCACCGCTTTCAGCTCCTTCTTCGCGCTCCTTCTCGGAGCCCCCCTCGCCGTTGCGATCGGGCTCTTCCTCAGCGAGCTGGCGCCGAAGAGCGTGCGCGGCATCGTCTCGCCCCTGGTCGAGATGCTGGCGGCGATCCCGAGCGTCATTCTCGGCTTTTGGGGCATTCTCGTCCTCGCCCCCTTCGTGCAAAAGAACATCGAGCCTTTCCTGCACGACACGCTCGGTTTCCTGCCTATCTTCGGCCCACCGCAGACCACCGGAGCCAGCGTCTTCACCGCCAGCCTGATCCTGACGGTGATGATCATCCCGATCGTCGCCTCGATCTCGCGTGACCTCTTCCTCGCCGTCCCCCCCGACGTCCAGGACGGCGCCAGCGCTCTCGGCGCTACCCGTTGGGAGGTTGTCCGCGGGGTCGTGCTGCCTTCGACCAGCTCGGGCGTTGTCGCCGCCTCTATCCTCGGCCTCGGGCGTGCCCTTGGCGAGGCGATCGCGGTCACCCAGGTGATCGGTGCTGGCTCGGAAATCAAAGCCTCGCTGTTTGAAACTGGCGACACGCTGGCCGGCCGCATCGCCAACCAATTCCCTGGTGCGATCACCGAACTGCACATCGCTTCGCTCTTCTACTGCGGCGTGGTCCTACTCGTGATCGGGCTGGTCTCCAACCTGCTGGCGCAGTGGATCGGCCGCCGCTTCAGCTACGCGCAGGCGGCCAAGTGAACGCTGTGGACCCAGGGGCGGGGGCCGGTTTTGACCCGACCTCACCGCTGACCCCGTCGGGCAATCTGCGCAGGCGTCAGCTCTTCAGCCGCTTCACCGAAGCCGGGGCCACCGTGGCGGCGCTGGTCGCGATCGCTGTGCTCGGAATCGTCATCTATACGGTCGCTGTGCGGGGGGCTGGCGCGGTCAGCTGGGAATTCCTCACTACCGATGAACCGACCGGCATCCGCGCCGCCCTCCTTGGCACTGCCGAGATCGTCCTGATCGCGACGGCGATCGCGATGCCGATCGGGGTGCTGATCGCCATCTACATGATCGAGTTCGCCGGTCCCCGGTCGAATCGGGTGATGAAAACGGTCCTCGACCTGACCAACGGCTTGCCTTCGATCATCATCGGCCTCTTCGTCTTCGGGTTGCTGGTCAAACCGCTCCAGGAACAGATGGCGTTTGCCGGCGCCATCGCTCTCGCGATCATCGAGCTGCCCTTGATCGCCCGTGGATCCCAGGAGGTCCTTCTCCTCGTGCCGGGCAACCTCCGCGAAGCCTCGGATGCCCTGGGGGTGAGCCGCTGGCGCGGCGTAGTCGGAGTGATCCTGCCGAGTGCGATTGGCGGCATCGTTACCGCCACCGTTCTGGCGGTCGCCCGCGCCGCGGGCGAGACCGCACCGCTTCTTCTCGTCAGCTCGGTCTTCAAAGGTCTGACCCTCAATCCCTTCGAAGCCATCCCCAATATCCCGGTGACGATCTATTTCCTCTCCGAAGAAGGAAACCCAGCCGGGTTCGAACGTGCCTGGGGCGCCTCACTGGTGCTGATCGCGATCATTCTCTTCGCCAGCCTCGGCGCCCGCGCCCTACTCGCCCGCAATCGCGAAAGGATGTCCAGATGAGCAGCCCCGTCGACTCGCTTGACAGCTTCGAGCAGCAGCTCTCCCCGTTGTCGCCGGCGGCGCGCGTCCGCATCCAGGACCGGGACGCCGGCCCAGTCGATGCTTCTGCCGCGGCTCGGTACCGACACATCGGAGTCGAGGCGGTCTTCGAGGCCAAGGACATCTCGATCTTCTACGGCAAGACGAAGGCGCTCTCCGGGGTCTCGCTGCAGATCCCGCGCAGCGAGATCACGGCCTTGATCGGTCCTTCGGGCTGCGGCAAGACGACCTTCCTGCGCAGCCTCAACCGCATGAACGACTCGGTGCCGGGTTTCCGGATCGAGGGCGAGATCCTCTATCACGGCCACGACATGTATGCCGGCAACGTCGACCAGGTCGAGGTGCGGCGGCGGATCGGCATGGTCTTCCAGAAACCGAACCCCTTCCCGAAGTCGATCTACGACAACATCGCCTGGGCGCCGCGCAACCTCGGGATGCGCTCCGGCCTAGACGACCGGGTCGAGAAAGC
>Ga0105242_10002843_pt1 | contig 13566 bp, 10 predicted proteins | sample KBSM24metaG_FD_81521 | JGI IMG/M metagenome (GOLD analysis project Ga0105242, IMG submission 81521) | Miscanthus rhizosphere microbial communities from Kellogg Biological Station, Michigan, USA - KBS M2-4 metaG | ecosystem: Host-associated > Plants > Roots > Rhizosphere > Soil | place...
CCTCGACGCGATCGGCGCCGGCCATCACACCGAACTCGGCGGCCGCGACCGCGCAACCACGGTCGTTGTGCGGATGCAGGCTGAGTACGACCGAGTCGCGGTTACAGATCGTGCGGCCGAACCACTCGATCACGTCGCCGTACACGTTCGGTGTGTAGCACTCGACCGTCGCCGGCAGGTTGAGGATGATCGGCTTGTCAGGCGTCGGCTCGACCACGTCCATCACCGCCTCGCAGATACGGATCGCGAACTCCGGCTCGGTCAACGTGAAGCTCTCCGGCGAGTACTCGTAGCGGATCTGCGTGCGGCCCATCGTCTGTTCCAACTTGCGGCACAACTTGGCGGCGTTCACGGCGATGTCGATGATCCCGTCCATGTCGAGTCCGAACACGACCTCGCGTTGCAACGGGTTCGTCGAGTTGTAGAAGTGCATGATGACCCGCGGCGCGCCTTGCACGCACTCATACGTTCGCTCGATCAGCTCCGGGCGACATTGCACCAGCACCTGGATCTCGACATCGTCGGGGATGAGGTCCTCCTCGATCAACTGCCGGATGAAGTCGAAGTCGGGCTGGCTGGCGGCGGGAAAGCCGACCTCGATCTCCTTGAAGCCCATCTTGACGAGCGCGTCGAACATGTGCCGCTTGCGCTGCGGATCCATCGGGTCGATGAGGGCCTGGTTCCCGTCGCGCAGGTCGACGCTGCACCACAACGGCGCCTTGTCGAGAACGACATCGGGCCAGGTGCGATCGCGCAGCACGATCGGGACGTAGGGCTTGTACTTGTCGAACTTCATCGGTTTCGGGGTTGCTGGTCGAGGAGGCATGTCGTGCTTTCGTTGGCGTGTGGTGTGGTCGGAAAAATGAAGAACCCCCCGGCCGTTCGGCGGGGGGTGCGGGCAAGCGCAGCGACGCGAGCGCTTGCCCTACATAAGAAGCAGGAGGTTGCGGGCGGCGGTCATCTCCTTCAGTCTGCCCGCGAAGCTCGAACTTGTCAATGTGGGGGCGACCAGCGACCTGGTCGCCCCCACACCCGGTGAATTGTGGGAACAGCTACCGCGCGACGACCAGATTGGATCTGACCGATTGCGGACCCGAACCGACCTTGTTGCGGGCCTGGACGGTGAAGCGGTAGTTCCCGCTCGGCAGTGTCATCGTCAGTTGCCTGGCCGAGCCGGGCAGGACCGCCGAGGTCGTGGTCGCCAGCACGGTTCCGGTTGACGACATCTTCAGCGCGCGCACGACGTAGCCGGTCACTGGCGATCCACCGTCACCGAGCGGAGCGTTCCAGTTGGCGGTAGCCGTGATCGCTCCGCCGGCGACACCCGCTGTCGCCGTTCCGATCACCGGTGCACCTGGCACATTCGCCGGGACGACCATCGTCGACAGGGCCGAGTTCGGGCCGGTGCCGATGGCGTTTTGCGCTGCCACCTCAAACCAATAGAAGGAACCGTTGGTCAGACCGGTGACGACCAGGCTGGTCGCCGTGGCACCTGCCGGACGCAGCGCACCCACCTGAGCGCCGGAGCTGTCGAGCACGCGGACCTGATATCCGGTGATCGGCGAGCCGCCGTCGGTCGACGGGGCGGTCCAGTGCACGGTCGCCGACGCGTTGCCGGGCGTCACGGTGCCGATCGTGGGCGCACTCGGAAAGGTTGGCGCCGACGGCGGTCCGCCGTTCGCGAAGCCGGCGTCGACGAGGCGAACGGCCGCGTTGGCCTCTTCGGAGAACACGAAGCCGCCGCTCGGGGTCGACGCCACGGCGAACGGCATGTCGATGTTGGCGGCTGTCGCCGGGCCACCGTCCCCGTCGCGGAATACCGACACGTTGCCGGTGCCGGCAACGGTGGTGATCACGCCAGTAGGCGAAACCCACCGCACCTTGTCGCCGAAGAAGTCGGCGATCAGGAAGCCACCATCCGGTGTGGGCGCGACGCCCATCGGCGTGTTGAGCTGTGCGGCGGTCGCCGCACCGCCGTCGCCGGAGCTGCCCTTGACGCCGGTGCCCGCGACGGTGGTGATGGTCCCGGCGGGGGACACACGGCGCACCCGCGAGTTGACCTCGTCACCGATCAGGAAGCCACCGTCCGGCGTTGCCGCCACCGTGTAAGGGCTGTTCTGTCCGAGCTGTGCCGCGGTCGCCGGGCCGCCGTCGCCGGAGAAGCCGGGCGTGCCGGTGCCGGCGACCGTCGTGATCGTCCCGGCGGGTGACACCCGCCGCACCCGTGAGTTGCCGGTGTCGGCGATCAGGAAGCCGCCGTCCGGTAGCGCCGAGACCCCGGACGGGGCGGACAGTTGCGCCGCAGTTGCCGCGCCGCCGTCGCCGGAGTACCCGGGCGTGCCGGTGCCGGCGACCGTCGTGATGATCCCGGCGGGTGACACCCGCCGTACCCGGGCCTGGCCGGCGTCGGCGATCAGGAAGCTACCGTCGGGCGTCACCGCCACCCCAAGTGGGGCCTTCAAGTCGGCTGCGGTGGCCGGGCCGCCGTCACCGGAGAACCCGAAGTTGCCGGTGCCGGCCACGGTGTTGATCGTTCCGTCGGGGAATATCCGCCGCACGCGGCCGTTGCCGGCGTCGGCGATCAGATAGCCACCGTCGGGAAGTACCGCCACTCCGGTCGGAGTGTTGAGCGTGGCCGCGGCCGCGGGTCCGCCGTCGCCGGAAAAGTTGCCGAACGAGTCGGATCCGGCGATGGTGCTGATGGTGCCGGACGCCGCTATGGCCTGCGACGGGAGGATGAAACCGGCGGAAAGCGAGGTCGCCAGTGCGACCATTGCTACGCGGCTCTTCCGCCACCCGGTTCGGGCGGCGAGAGGTCTACTGAGTTGGGGGGTGGGAGTTGGCAATTTTCTGTCCTTTCTCGGATCATTTGGATGACTTGGGGGTGACTCCTGGGAGCGACTCCGAGACGGGCACGCCACCGTCCACGGCGGTGCCCGTCTCGGATCGCTTCGGCTCCGACCTACCCGACGTGGAAGGGGATCTGGACCACGTTGGAGATCGGATCGACCGTGGACATGTCGACGATGCCCGGTGCAGTGCCGTCGACGACGAACACCGTCAGCACGGCATCGACGTTCACGCCGAAGAATCCGGGCGAACCGACTTCCCAGTCGTTGAATACCAGGTCCCGGCCGTGAGCCTGCTCGACGGCATTGAGTTGGAAGACGCCGGCCAGGTTGGCGTTCGGACCACCGGCCGCGTCCGGCGTGTTCGACAACAGCACGACCAGGCCTGGGGCGCCCGGATCGGGCAAGCCCGGCCCGAACGTGTCTGCGGGAGGAAGATTCAGGAAGGGCATGTACCCGGCGGCACCCGAGAGCGGTCCGTTCTCGTCGTGCCTGGCGCTCAACCTGACGTCGACGTTGAACGCGCCTCCGGCACCGGCGATGCCGTTGCGCGACGGCGTCAGGACGTCGACGTGCACCGGCATGGAATGGCGGTGGTGATCATCGTCCGACCTGTCGTGGGCGGACGCGGCCGTAGTTGTTGCGCCGGCGACGATGCCGATCGCGGCCAGCGAAAGGACGGCAGCGCGTGAGCGACCACGCCCTTTCAAGCGAGCTGTGAGGTGACGAATTTTCATGGATGTGCCTTTCGTGTAGTGGGTTGCAACGGCGCTGCCGTCGAAGTCGAGTGTCGAGATGCCCGCTGACGAGTCGCTGTGGTGTCGCTGAGGTCCTCGGCGTGGGTGACTCAGCGCAACATCCGCCTCGCTTCAGCACTGGCATCGATCATCGAGTCGACGAGGAGAGGAGTCCCGTGACCCGACGAGAGCGTCAGCAACAACAGATCGCGATCGAGATCTCACGAGGCCATTTCGCGCGGGTACTCGTGATCGCGCGTGAGCATCTGGCGGAGTTCCCCGACGACATCGACGTTCAGCTGGCCGTGGCGTTGGCCGCCCGCGCCACGGGCGAAGCGGCGTCAGACGTGTGATCTGCTACGGCTGCGAGGCGCGCACATCGTTCAGCACCGCGTCAACATTTGCCGCTCCGTGCGCGAACGCGTCTGCGAAGGCGTCACCGCCGATCTCCGCGATCGCAGCATGCGAGATCCGATCCACGTCGCTGATGTCGGCGGATGCGACCCACCAACCGACTCGCCAGACGGTCGCCCGGCGGAGCGACTCCGCCGCTCCGAGCAAGCGGGCCGCTCGCCGACCATCTCCTTCGCGGGCCGCGACACCGGCGAGACCTTCGAGTGCGAGCGCGATTGATCGAGGCTCGTTCGTCTCGCTGGCGTAGTCGAAGGCACGCATGTGGTGGTGCAGTGCATCCTCGAGGCTGCCTGCGGTCTCGGCGAGGAACCCGAGAATGGCAAGGCATTGTGCGATGCCCTGACGATTGTTGCTGGCGACGACGAGCGCAAGCGCGTCCGTCGCGGCGGAGACCGCGGCGTTGACGTTGCCTTCCCGGCGCTCCAAGAGCGCGAGCGCGACCAGCGAGGCGCCGTGTCCAGGAAGGAAGATGAGATCACCGCCCCTGTCGGCGGCGCCCAGCACGTCGCGGGCACGGTCGAGTTGGCCGTCGAGCGCGAGGGCATCGCCTAGGTCCGTCAGGATCAGATCGGCGAGGCCGAGCAGACCGAGTTCGCCGGCGACTTCCCGCCCGCGCTCGAGGGCGGCGACGGCCGAGCCGTGGTCCCCGCGCATGATGGCGAGACGCCCAAGATAGATCTGCGTGAAGGCGCTCAGCGCTTCGTCGCGAACGGTATCGAGCAGCCGTAGCGCAGCGTGAATGCCAGTCGCGGCATCCTCGGGGCGCCCCTCGTAGAGAGCCCGTCGTGCGGTGAGCCATGTGTGCAGGGCTGCGACGCGAGGCGTTCGTTCGAGAGTCGCGAGCGTTTCCTGCGCCTCGACGAGCAGCTGACGGGTACGACTCGGGTGACCACGGGTCGAGTACATCACGGCCAAGGTCGAGCCCATCTCGGCGAGCTCGACCAGTGCGTCGGCGTCGCGATACAGCTGCAGTGAACGGTCGACGAGTTCATCGAGCACTTCGGCTTCGAGCACCTCACGGTCGGGGTCCGCAGACCCCAGATACACACTCCATGCCAGCAGGCGGGCGCGTGCGAGGGTCGACGCTCCGTCGGAGTGGGACCGGGCTGCGGCGAGCCATCGCGAGCCTTCGATCGCCCGCCCTGACAGCCACCAGTACCACCCCAGCGCGCCGGTCACCTCGTAGACCTTCTCCGGATCCTCGGCGAGCAACGCCGCCAGCGCCGTGCGGACGTTGTCGCCATCCGCCGCCATCGTGCGCAGCCATGCCCGCTGACCTTCACCTCGCTGCGCTGCGGTCGCGCCAACGCAGACGTTGGCGAAATACGTCATGTGCGCGTGCTGCACTCGGGCCGAATCACCGGACTCCGCCAGCCGCGCCCGTCCATAGTCGTGCAGCGTTTGCAGCATGTCGTAGCGAACGTCGCCGCGATCCATTCTGACAACAACGAGCGACTTGTCGGTGAGTCGCGTGAGGAGTTCCTCGACGTCGTCGGGTGTGATCTCGGAGTCGCTGCACACCGTGCGCGCCGCGGCGAGCGAGCACCCACCCTCGAACACCGACAGACGCTCGAAGACGCGTCGCTCGTCGTCGAACAGGAGGTCGTAGCTCCAGTCAACCGTGGCGCGCAGCGTCTGCTGGCGAGGTGCGGCGCTGCGATCGCCACGGGTCAGGACTCGGAACCGGTCGTTGATCTGATCGGCGAGCATGGCGACGGTCATCGTCGACGTACGCGCCGCGGCAAGTTCGATCGCGAGTGGCAAGCCGTCGAGTTGTCGGCAGAGCTCCTCGATTGCGTGAGCATCATCGATTCCCCGCGGCGGGCTTACCGAGCGCGCGACCGCGTTCGCGCGCTCACGGAACAGGGTGATCGCGTCGGCGATCGGAAGCGGCGGCATGGGGCGCACCACCTCACCTGTGATCGACAAGGGCTCGCGGCTGGTGGCCAGGATCCGCAACGACGGGCACGCTTCAAGCAGGTCGCGCGCAACGGGAGCGACGTGATCGACGAGATGCTCGCAGTTGTCGAGGACGAGCAACGTATGCCGGTCATGGAGGAAGCGCACGATTCGAGCCAGGGAGGTGCTGCGGTCGACGGCCTCGGACAACTGGAGGGCCGTAGCGACGGCCGGGCCCACACGAGCGGGATCGCTCACGCCTCCCAGTTCCACGACCCACACGTCGATCTCGTGGTCGTGGTGGAACGAGCGGGCGAGTTCGAGGGCGACACGGGTCTTGCCGGCACCGCCTGGTCCGACGATTGTGACCAGGCGGGATCTGCCGACGAGCGTCGTCAGCTCTTCGAGCTCGTCGCGGCGCCCGACGAGCGGAGCGAGTGGTGTCGGGACGTTCGTGCCTGCTCGGCCCGTCTCGCCTACGGGACCCTCTGGCGCGTGGAAGTCCTGAGCAACGATCTGTGCCTCGAGCCGCTGGAGCTCGTCGGACGGATCCAGCCCCAGCTCGTCGCCGAGCAGGGTTCTGACTGACTGATAGGCACGAAGCGCCTCGGCCCTTCGACCCGATCGGGCGAGCGCCAACATCAGCTGCGCCCAGAAGTGCTCGCGCAAGGGCTGCTCCGCAACGATCCCTTCGAGCTCGCCGACAACCATGGCATGGCGGCCGAGCGCGAGATCTGCGTCCAGTCGAGCTTCGAGAGCGGCGAGATACGCCTCGTTGATCCGGGTGATCTCCGGCTGCGCCCAATCGACATCGCTCAACTCGGGGAGTGGTTCCCCGCGCCGCAGGGCCAACGCCTCACCCAGTAGGGCGCGGCCGCCGGCGACGTCACCCTCCGCGATCAGTCGTCGGGCCTGGCCGGAGAGGTCGTCGAAGCGCCGAACGTCCACCGACGACGGGTCGAGGCCAAGGGCATAGCCGTTGCCGCGCCACTCGACGATGCCGGCTCCGAACCGTCGACGGAGATCCGATATCTGACGTTGTAGTGCGTTCGCTGCGCCAGCGGGTGGCGCATCTCCCCACACGCTGTCAACGAGACGGTCGAGCGGCACGGTCTCTCCACGTCGCAGTGCCAGGGCGGCGAGAAGGGCCTGGGCGCGCACTCCCCGAATGACGATGGGAGCGCCGTCGTCACCGATGGCCTCCAGCGAGCCCATGAGACGGATCTCGATGGGATTCTTGTCTGTCACTGTCGTACTCGGAGCTCGCCGCGTTGCCGGCGTCGGTTGTGAGGCTAACTGACGAGGAAGTTGCCGAACTGCCACGGGTCGCTGTGATCGAGACCCTCGCCCTCGTCGGCGAAACCGGCAAAGAGATCGTTGCGCGTCGTCAATGGATCCCAGTCCGCAGCACCCGAGTGCATCGTTCCGAGGTAGCGATTGGCGACCTTCAACACGTCGCGCCACGGCAGGTCATCGGGCACGCAGACGCCTTCGTTCGGGTGCTCGATCATCCATGTGACACAGCCGATGATGGACCCGGCGACCTGCAAGGTGGTTGCGCTCTGGTTCGGCACGACGGCGCGTGCTTCGTCGATCGACAGCAGCGAACCTGTCCACCACGACCGGAACGGATGACCCATCAACAACACGCCGAGCTCGTCGCGACCGCTGGTGATCTCGTCGTTGAGGATCCGCTGCCGCGTCTGCATCTCCCAGTTGCGCATGCGCAGTTCGAGCACGCTGTTGATGGCCGCGTCGGCCGGGCAGTACGCGTAGTGCACGGTCGGTCGGTACCGGGCGTTGCCGTTGGCGCCCCACACCGTGAGGTGGTCGCTGATGGTCAGTGCCTCGCCGTGGCGGATCACCATGCCGCGGATCTCACCTGCCGGTACCCATGAACGCACCCATGTCTCCATGCCCGGTTTGGCGATGCAGATCTGATTGCACGGGCCGTATCCGTGGTGCACGTGCCCGTTCGGCGGAAGGCGCTTCTCGTGAGTGCCCCATCCGAGCTCGGCCGGGGCGATGCCCTCTTCGTAGAAGCCGTCGACGGACCAAGTGTTGACGAACTCGTCGACCGCCTTGGGCACATCGCTGATCTGCGTGTCGCGTTCGCTGATGTGGATGACTTTCGTGCCGCTGAGCATCGCCAACATCGCGTAGTCCTCGTCGGCGAGCGCTTGCTCCAACGCCGCGGGGTCGGTGGCTCGACCGCCGGCCAGCATGGCCGTCACGATCTCGGTGAGCGCCTGCTTGGTGAAGTGACTGACGAGCCCCGGGTTGGCGCCGTGCTCGAGCACGGCCGTCGCACCTTTGTTGTCGCCCCACCCGGCGACCATGCGACGGATGTCCATGTGCCGCACGTAGAGCGTGCGATCGAGTGGATGGGTCGACGCCAGCTCGTCGTACGGGTTCCACAGCTCGACGCTGGTGTTGAGATAGCGCACGCCGTGGTCGCGGCACCATTGCAGGATCGTCGGGTTGTCGATGTTCCACGCCAGATCGAGCAGCAGGTCACCGGGCCCGACGCGCGCCGAGAGGAAGTCGTCGAGGTTCTCGGGTGTGACCTGATCCTGCTGGTAGGTGACGCCGCGAGCGATCGAGTCGGCGACGCGGGCGCGGTTGTCGACCATGTCGACGATCGTGATCCGTGCCGGCTCGATCTCCAGGTCGCGAATCAGCAGTGGCAGCGTACATTGCGCGACTGAGCCGCAACCCAGCACCAGCACGCGCTCCGGGCGCATGGCTATTCGGCGTACTCCGGGGTCAGCGTCGCCAGCTCGCTGTCGAGTGTGGCTGCTTCCGCGTCGACGAGCAGTGACTGCCAGTCGTATGCGATTCCCTTCCGGCCGGACGTCGTTGTCCCGTCGAATGTTTCCATGACGTGCGCCTCCTGGAGACGTGTTGAGAGGTGAGATCGGTCCTTTCTGGCCGGGCTGTCCGGCACAGGCTTGATGACGCTAACGGCATCGCACTCCGCGCACTACTAATTGATCGATCAGGCGGTTTTTCTGCGTGACACGTCAGCGGGGCTGATTGACGCGGTAGTGCAAGAAGACAACGCCTGCGTCGAAGCGACGCTCGTCGATCAAGTCGAGGTCGAGTCGGATGTCGTCCGGAAGCCAGGCGGTCCCACCGCCGACGATCACCGGTGTGACGAACAATTGCACTTCGTCGACGAGTCCCGCGGCCAGGGCCTGCGCGGCGAGATTCGCACCGCCGACGGAGATGTCTCGCGCGTGCGACGCCTTCATCTCCCGAACGACCGCGGGATCGAATGTCGTCTCGAGCGTGGTCTTGTCGGTCGTGACGGCGTCGAGCGTGGACGAGTAGACGATCTTGTCGGCCGCCTTCCAGATCGCGGCGTAGTCGACGAAGCACGACGGCTCGCCCGCGGTCGGTGCGGTCTCCCAGAACCGCATCACCTCGTACAAGCGCCGACCGTAGAGGTAGGTGCCGATGGGTCGCTCCAGATTGTTGACGAAGGTGTGCACCTCTTCGTCGGGAGCGGCCCACTCGAAGCTGCCGGACGCGTCGGCGATGAAGCCGTCGAGCGACGCGATCGAGGAGTAGATCAGCCGTGCCACGCGGCCCTAGTTGACCTGTCGCGTCTTTCCCGCCCAGTAAGGCTCACGGAGCTTGAACTTCTGCAGCTTGCCCGTCGCGGTGCGGGCCAGAGCGTCGCGGAACTCCACGGACTTCGGGCACTTGAAGCCGGCCAGCTTCGTTCGCGTGTAGGCGATGAGGTCCGCCTCGGTCAGCGCGGACCCCGATGACGTCACCACGAGGGCCATCACCATCTCGCCCCATTTCTCATCGGGCACGCCGATGACCGCGACCTCGGCGACGTCGGGATGGCTGAAGATCGCGTCTTCGACCTCGATCGAGCTGACGTTCTCGCCGCCGGAGATGATGACATCCTTCTTGCGGTCGCTGATGGTGACGTAGCAGTCGTCGTCGATGGTTCCGCCGTCGCCCGTGTGGAACCACTCCGGCCCGCTTGGGTCGTCGCTCGCCGGCCGGATCGCGTCGGCGGTCGCTTCGGGCTGGTTCCAGTAGCCGCCCATGATGTGATTGCCACGCGCCAACACCTCGCCGTCGGGCGAGATGCGAACTTCCACCCCGATCGCAGCGGCACCGGCGCGGCTGAGCTTGGCCGCGCGATCGCCGGGTGTGAGGTCGTCGAACTCGCTGCGGCCGCGGTTCATCGTCAGCAGCGGTGTGGTCTCGGTCAGTCCGTAGATCTGGATGAACTCCCAGCCGAGCTCGGTCTCGATCCGTTCGATGGTTCGCGTCGGCGGCGGCGCGCCGGCGATGACCATGCGCGTCGTTCCGCTTCCGGGTATCGGGCCGTTCCACGACGCGGCGGCATCGAGGATCGCGTTGGCGACGGCGGGTGCTCCGCACATCAGCGTGACGCCGTGTTGCTCGACCCGCCGGAGGATCTCGGCGCCGTCGACCTTGCGCAGGATGACGTGCTTGGCACCCATTCCCGTGACCGCGTACAGCACGCCCCACCCGTTGCAGTGGAACTGCGGGAGCGTGTGGAGGTAGACGTCGCGATCGTTGATCCCGAGCTGCCAACCGAAGGTCGTGGCGTTGAGCCAGATGTTGCGGTGGGTCAGCTGCACACCCTTCGGGCGCGCAGTGGTACCGCTGGTGTAGTTGATGGTTGCCGTGGCGTCCTCGTCGTACACCCACGGTCGCGGTTCGGTGTGTTGCAGTGGAGCATCCGTCTCCGCACCGATCACGAAGCGGTGCTCGCACTTGACGTCCGACATCGCCTCGTCGAGCTCGGGATCGACCATCAGGATGCGAGCCCCCGAATGTTCGACGATGTACTTCACCTCTTCGGCCACGAGGCGGAAATTGATCGGGACCAGCACACGCCCGCTGCCACTGACCCCGAACAGCGCGGTCAACAGTCGTGCCGAGTTGTGGCTGATGATCGCCACCCGCTCCCCGGTGTCGATCCCCATCGCGTCGAGTGCCGCAGCTTGGGCGCGGGCCCGCTGGGCCATCTCCGCGTAGGTGAGCGTGCCCCACGACTCCGCCGGTTGGACCGGCTCGTCGACGATCGCGACACGGTTGGGGTAGATCTGCTCGGCGCGCCGGAGGAAATCATTGACGGTGAGTGCGACCTTCATGGTGCAGATTGTTGCCGACTCGGCGACACCGTGCAGCAACCGGGGCTGCGCCGGTCATCGTGCGAGGTTGAGGCCGGTCGGCGGTACCCTCACTGTTCGACATGTCTGAACATTCCCGCCCGCCCGGAGCACCGCGGCGCCGGCGACGCAAACCAACTCCTGGTCCTGCGCGCGCCCGCACCGAGACCGCAACGATCACCATCGACCCCGACGCCTACATTCCGACGGCATTCGTCGACATCGGCGTGCCGACGGAGGTGGACATGGGTCTGGCCGCGGCCGGCTTCACCGCACCGTTCGCCATCCAGACCAAGGCGATCCCGGTCGCGCTCACGGGTCGCGATGTGTGTGGCAGGGCGAAGACGGGCTCGGGGAAGACGCTCGCGTTCGGCGTGCCGATGCTGGCCAGGCTCAGCGGCGAGGCCGACGTTCGCAAGCCGTTGGCCATGGTGCTGGTGCCGACCCGCGAGCTGGCGTTGCAGGTGGCCGAAGTGCTGGCACCGGTCGCCGCCGGCTGCAATCGCACCGTGCTCGCCGTGTACGGCGGGGCTTCGCGTCATCAGCAGATCGACGTGCTCAACCGCGGTGTCGACGTGATCGTCGCCACGCCGTTGCGTCTCATCGACCTCCTCAAGGAGAACGAGCTCGACCTCGACAAGGTCGAGATCGTGGTGCTCGACGAGGCCGACCGCATGGCCGACGACGGGTTCACGCCACAGGTCGAGTGGATCCTCCGCAAGGTCACGGGTCAGCACCAGACGATGTTGTTCTCGGCGACGCTCGACGGCGACGTCGGCCACCTCGTGCGCCGCTACATGAGCGACCCGATCGAAGTCGCGATCGACGCAGCAACCGACACCGTCGGCACGATGCACCACTTGTTCCTCGCCGTGCACCACATGGACAAGGACAAGGTCGTACAGGCGATCGCTTCGGGGTTCAGCAAGGCCTTGGTGTTCTGCCAGACGAAGCGCATGTGCGATCGCGTCGAGCGGTCGCTCAATGATCTCGGGGTGCAGGCGATGGCGATCCACGGCGATCTGGCACAGGTGTCGCGCGAGAAAGCCATGCGCCGCTTCGGTGATGGCGAGCTCAGCGTGCTGGTTGCCACCGACGTTGCCGCGCGAGGCATCGACATCGACGACATCGGCGTTGTCATCCATTACGAGCCGGCACCGGACGGCAAGGACTACCTCCATCGCAGCGGCCGTACGGCCCGCGCCGGGCGTGACGGTTGGGCCGTGACGCTGGCCGAGTACAACCAGCACACCCAGGTCCGCATCCTGCAGCGGGCTCTGCGGCTCGAGGTCGCCCCGCCGGTCGAGGTGTTCTCCAACAACCCCAAACTGCGCAATCTCCCCGAGTTCGAGACCGACTAGTTCCAGTTGCGTTTGTGAGCCGGCGCCCGCCAGGCGGGCGTGGGTCGTCAAACGGTCAGTGGAGCCAGGCGGGGCGGTGTTGTTCGAAGGCGGTGATGTCGTCGGCGTGGGTCAATGTGATGCCGACGTCGTCGAGGCCGTGCAGGAAGCGGTGCTGTGTCTGCGGGTCCATCGGGAACGATTCGGTGATGCCGGCGGCCGGCACTTCGACGCTGAGTCGCTCCACGTCGACGGTGATCTCCGTCGACGGATCCGCCTCGATCGCGTTCCAGATGCGTTCGACCGTCGCCTCGGGAACGACGACCGGGACGAGGCCGTTCTTCGCGCAGTTGTTGCGGAAGATGTCGCTGAAGCTGGGAGCGACGACCGCATCGAAGCCGCCTTGCTGGATGGCCCACACGGCGTGCTCGCGTGATGATCCGACACCGAAGCTCGGACCCGCGACCAGTATCGATGCGCCGACGTAGCGCTCGTCGTTGAGCACGAAGTTGCGGTCATCGCGCCACGTCGAGAACAGGCCCTTCTCGAAACCTGTTCTCTCGACACGCTTCAACCACTCGGCAGGAATGATCTGGTCGGTGTCGACGTCGCTGCGACGCAGCGGGACCCCGCGACCCGAGATGACGTGAACGGACTTCATGACTGCGCTCCTAGATCCTCGGGAGTTGCGAAGTGGCCGGCCACCGCGGTGGCCGCCGCGATGGCCGGTGAGACGAGGTGTGTGCGGCCGCCGCGACCCTGGCGACCCTCGAAGTTGCGGTTGCTGGTGCTGGCCGAGCGTTCACCCTGCGCCAACTTGTCGGGGTTCATCGCCAGGCACATGCTGCAGCCCGGCTCGCGCCAGTCGGCGCCGGCGGCGCGGATCACCGTGTGCAATCCCTCGGCCTCGGCCTGTGCCTTGACGGCGTGGCTGCCGGGAACGACCATCACCCGCGGGACCTTCACGGAACGACCGTCGAGCACGGCGGCGACGGCGCGCAGGTCTTCGATGCGCCCGTTGGTGCAGCTGCCGATGAACACGGTGTCGACGGGTATGTCGCGGATCCTGGTGCCGGGCTGCAACCCCATGTAGTCGAGCGACCGGGTGACCGTCTCGCGAGTTGTTGCATCTACAAAATCATCCGGCGAAGGCACGGCGCCG
>Ga0105242_10002845_pt1 | contig 13552 bp, 7 predicted proteins | sample KBSM24metaG_FD_81521 | JGI IMG/M metagenome (GOLD analysis project Ga0105242, IMG submission 81521) | Miscanthus rhizosphere microbial communities from Kellogg Biological Station, Michigan, USA - KBS M2-4 metaG | ecosystem: Host-associated > Plants > Roots > Rhizosphere > Soil | place: Michigan...
CAATCTGACAAATGCAACGTCACGCCATCTGGCAAGGTCTGAATCGTCGACCACAGATTTCACGATGCAAGCCGTAAGCACATTCTCGTTAAGGTAATGACTCCTTGAGTCAGACGATTTGGCGGCGTCGGCAAATACGAGGCTGCTTTTCATGGCCTCGAGACGGAACGCAGCGGAGGATATAGTCTGGTCGCCTTCAATGAAGAAGCGCAGCAGCGCTTCGGCGTCTGTACGGATTTGCGCTTGGATGCGGAGCTGTTGTTCGCGTTTATCGGTTTCGTCTGCTCGCCTTTGTTCAGCAAGTGCTCTGGTCTGAAAGTCTCGCTGCTGCGATTGAAATTGATAGATACCGAACAGAAACCCACCCACCCCAATAATGACCGTGAGTAAGGGCGTGACCGCTGTTATTCGCTTGGCGACACGCGAACCTCGGACATCATCGTGCAGCTGCGCCACTTCAAGCGTAAGCTTATCCAGCTGCGCGGCGGAAATTCGTTCGGCGAGCGTCGGCCCATTTAGGTCGGATACGGTCATGCGGTCAGATCCTTCTGCGCGAGTAGAAGCAAGATAGCATTTTCAGCGCGCCTCCGGCCGCCCAACGTTTGTCGCCTAAGCTGTCTCGCGGACGGGGCCCACGTGCCGAAGGTAGCGTGGCGCGACGGCTGCGACGTGCACTCCGCGACAGCGGCGCGAGAAAGGACGTCGGCCGGCGTGCCGCCAGCCAACCTTGGAAGTTGACGATGCGCTTCAGCGCCGGACCGCGACAGCTTCTGGCAGGTGGGCCGCACCTTTATGCGTATAAGAGGCGTCGTTCCTTTGGTTGGGGTACGGGACGGCCCAATCGCGCGCAGTGTCAACCCACAATTGGACTGGCTGCTCCGCGTTCGCCAGCGTTTCGGCATGAGATGATCCGCGAAGGCAGCATCTTCGTCGCTCCAGAAAATGATGATCTCGTACCTGTTTTCCATGTGCGCCATACAACCCGGTAATTCAGGTACGTCTGCCACGTGGTTCAGCTCTCCAGACGATTGTACTTGAGAATGATGCTATGCACAGGCCATGAGAACCGGGACTCCAAGTACGAGCGTGAGGCGGCGAAGCGCGGAAATCACACAGCCGCTCATACGCGGGACTCTGGTCGGCCTTAACAGCGAAACCGCGCGGATGACCCGCCGACCGGTCGTCCGGGACGTGCCATAAGTGTAGCTTGCCGTCGAGTCTCCTTTCCGTTACCGTGGCCGGCCAATAACAGGGCGAAGGGCGCGAGAGCTTCAAGTTCCGCAATTCTCCTCACCAGGGTCCCCGCTTCACCAAAAATCAAAATTCGGCTTCGTCTCGCGGGCGCGAGCTGGAGCTTTGTCGGAGTGACACATGCCTGCTCGTGGTTTGGTGCGTCTCATCGCGGAGACCCGATCCCTCCTCATGTTCCTGATCGTCATCGGTTTGTTCGCCGCTCAGGCGAACGCCGGCGCCCTGGTCCCCGCTCCCAATTGGACGAACGAGCTGTTTCAGGCCGAGGCCTGGAACGGCGTGGCCGTCGACTCGGCGGGGGACATCAACCGCGACGGCTTCGACGACGTCATCGTCGGCGCCAAGTATTACGACTCTCCCTCCACCAGCGCCGGACTCGCGCGCGTGTTCTACGGCAGCGCGACCGGTCTGAGCTCCACTCCGGCCTGGGGCGTCTCCGGTCCGGGCGGAACCGGCGCGGAGTTCGGAACCGCCGTCGCCGGCGCGGGCGACGTCAACGGCGACGGCTTTGCCGACGTCCTCGTCTCGGCGCTCGGCGAAGACCTGACCTGCTGCTACAACTACCAGGGTGCCGTGTACCTCTACCTCGGCACCGCCACCGGCCTCTCCACATCCGCCGCGCGCTCGTACGGTCCCGGCGGACAGGGCTTCATCTACTTCGGCCAGCAGCTCACCGCCCTCGGCGACGTGAACCGCGACGGCTTCGCCGACTTCGCCGTCGGCTCGAAGGGCTACAGCAACGGCCAGTCGAGCGAGGGCGCGGTCTTCATCTACTACGGCGCGGCGACGCCTCCGAGCGCACCGTCGCTGATCATCGAAGGCAACGCCAGCAACGCCGGCCTCGGGTGGGTCGGCCGCGCCGGCGACGTCAACGGCGACACCTATCCCGACGTCATCGTGCGCGGCGGCAACCGCGTGCAGATTCACTACGGCTCCGCCGCCGGCCTCTCGGCGACCGCGTCATGGACCGCCGATCCCTCCGCGATCGAGATCCAGAACTTCAGCCCCGTCGCCGGCGCGGGCGACGTGAACAACGACGGCTATGACGACATCCTCGTCTCCGACTTCGTCAGCGCCACGAGTCTCGGCCGCGTCCATCTCTACCTCGGCTCCGCGAGCGGGCCCGCGACGACGCCGGCGATGACGTTCGTTTCGCCGCTGCCCGCCGTCGGCTATGGCAACGGCATCGCGGGCATCGGCGACGTCGACGGCGACGGCTACGACGATGTCGTGATTGCCGCGAACGGGTGGTCGAACGGGCAGAGCGGCGAAGGCCGCGCATTCCTGCACCGCGGCGGCCCGTCGGGTCTGTCCCCGACCTACGCGTGGACCGCGGAGTCGAACTCCGCCGGCGGCAACCTCGGAGTCGTCGCGCGCGCGGGCGACATCAATCACGACGGTCTGGCCGACGTGATCCTCGGCGCTCCGCAGTACGCCAATCACGGCGCCACGTTCGCCTACTTCGGAACGAGCGCCTCGTGCACTCCGCCGGCCGCGCCGCCGACCCTCGCCGTGACGGCGACCGCGAACGGCGAGCTGACTCTGAACTGGACCACCGTTGGCGCCGCGCATCACTACATCATTTACCGCGCGCTCGCGGCGTGCGGCGCCGGCACGTACACCCGCCTGACGGAGACCGAAACGAACATCGGAACGTACGTCGACAGGACGGCGCTTCCGGGTGGTTTGTATTCGTACATCGTGACCGCCGCGACGGCGGCGAACACCTGCGAGTCGGCGCCGAGTCCATGCGACGACGAGACGGTGACCGGGACGTGTACCGCGAAGCCGGTGTTCGCGGGGCTGCAATCGGTCACGCAGACGGATTGCGGCCTGGTGCTTTCCTGGACTCCGGCGACCAGCGGTTGTCCGGTGGCCGGCAACATCCGTTACCACGTGTACCGCGACACCTCCTCGACGTTCACGCCGTCGTCGTTCAACCGCATCGCGTCGTGCGTCAGCGGCTCCAGCTTCACCGCGCAGATGGGCATCGGCGGCGACTACTTCATCGTGCGCGCGGAAGAAAACGGATGCGCGGCGGCGAACGAAGAGACGAATCTCGTACGCAAGTCGGGGACGACGCTCCTCAGTTACTTCGATAACCTCGAGAACCCGCGCACGACGACGAAGGACGCTTATTGGGCGACCACGGGCCCGGTCACGCGGACGAATTGCAAGGCATACTCCGGCACCTACGCGTATCGCTTCGCGGGCGGCGGTTTCTGCAACAGCTACAACGCCTTCGAGGAAGGGACTCTGGTCCTCGGCGGGAACGGCTCGTTCGATCCGAACATCAACGGCTTCCGCATCCCGCAGGCGTGGAACAACGTCACGCTGACGTTCCGCAACTACTACGACACGGTGGCGGGCCGCGACGGCGCGCTCCTGCAGTACTCCACCATGTCCGCTTCCGGTCCGTGGGACAACGTGCCGTCGAGTCCCGCGGCCGGGATTCCCTACATCACCATCGGCGGCTACAACGGCACGATTCTCGGCGGGACCGTGCCGGCGTGGACCGGCACCAACAGCTCGTTCGGCGGCGTCACCGTGAATCTCGACGCGCTGGCGGGACAGAAGGTGTGGTTCCGCTGGATGTGGAAGACCGGCGGCTCGTCGAGCGCGAACTGGGGTTACTACGTCGACGACGTCCAGATCACCGGCGTCTCCACGACGCTGCAGTCGGTGAATATCGCCACGCCCGGTCCGACCACGTTCTGCACGAGCGGCGGCGGCTCCGTCGTCACCGCGACCCCGAACGGCGGAGGACCGCCCTGGGTGTACGACTGGGGCTATCGCACGACTCCCGGCGGACCGGTCACCACCGTCTCCTCGTTCCATCAGAAAACGCACACGTTGTGGGGAAGCCAGTTCCCGGATGCCGGCACGTACTACGTCGTGGCGATGGTCACGCCCTATTGCGGCAACACGACCATTTCGAACGAGCTGCCGGTCACGATCACGGCGAGCCCCGCCACACCGGCGATCACCGCTTCCGGTCCGACCACGTTCTGCGAGGGAAGCTCGGTCACGCTGACCGCGCCGTCGGGATATTCGTATCTCTGGTCGCCGGGCGGCGCCACGACGCAATCGATCGTCGTCACGCAGTCCGGCAGCTACACGGTGCGCGTCTCGAGCGGCTCGGGTTGCGAGGCGACGTCCGCGCCGACCGTGGTGACGGTGAATCCCAATCCGACCGTCGACATCAACGTGATGCAGATCTACGACGGAGGCTCGGGCGCGATCGCCGCGCAGAACGGAGACTCTTACGAGATCTGCGGCAATCCGACGATCCGGCTCGTGCCGACGGTCCTCGACGCCGCGAACGGCTATCACTGGTCGACCGGCGCGACGACTGCCGTTCTCGACGTCACCACCAGCGGCACGTACGCGCTGACCATGACCGATGCGAGCGGATGCACGGCGACGTCGAGCGTCACGCTCAACTTCACCGCCTATCCGGCGAAGCCGGCGATCACCGCATCGGCGACGGAGCTCTGTCCCACCGGGGGCAGCGTCACGCTGACGGCTCCGGACGCGGCGAACTGGCTCTGGTCGACAGGGGAGACCACGCGCAGCATCGTCGTCACGCAGCCCGGCTCTTACACCGTGCGCGTGCGCGACGGACTCTGCGAGTCGCCCGACTCCGATCCGGTTGTCATCACCCATCGCAGCGTCACGATCTCCGCGGACGGGCCGCTGACGTTCTGTCATCCGAACAGCCGCGTCCTCACGGCATCGCCGGCGAGCAGCTATCAATGGTCGACCGGCGCCACGTCGCAGTCGATTGTGGTGTGGGACGCCGGGACCTATTCGGTGACGGCGACGTTTGCCGATGGCTGCGCGGTCACGTCCGCGCCAGTGGAGCTGCGCAAGATCACCGCATCGATTACCTCCGACCGCACGGCCGTCTGCCCGGGCGGCTCGATTCAATTCAACTCCACGGTCGCGGGCGGGATCGACTTCACCTATCAGTGGTACGACCAGACGTACCAACCGATCCCCGGCGCGACGTCGCCGCAGCTCACGTTCGCGCCGTCGCAATCCGGTTTCGTCTATCTCAAGGTGACGGATTCCGCCGCCGCGTGCGAGACCAACAGCAACGCGATTCTCGTGACCGTCGAACCGCCGCTCGACGCGGCCATCACCGCGCCCGCTTCGGTGTGCGCGTCGGGCGGCGGCACGGCCAGCGTGGCCGACGCCGGCCCGAATGCGATCTACCAGTGGTCGATCACGAACGGCACGATCCAGCCCAGCGGCCGGACCGCGTGGTTCGCGCCTTCGGGCACCGACGCGATGACGATCTCCGTCACCGTGTCGAACCCCGGCTGCTCGGCGACGAGCACCGCGAACATCGCGGTCACGCCGCTGCCCACGGCGGCCATTTCCGCGAGCGGGCCGATGACGTTCTGCGAAGACGGCTCGGTGACCCTCTCCGCGCCCGCCGGCTACTCGTATGTGTGGAACACCGGCGCAACGACGCAATCGATCGTCGTCACGACCTCCGGCAGCTACGGAGTGACCGTGACCGACGGCGCCGGCTGCAGCGCGACGAGCGCGCCCGCGAACGTGAACGTGAATGCACTGCCGGCGGTTCCGGCAGTCACTCCGAGCGGAGCGACGACGTTCTGCGAAGGCGGCTCGGTCACGCTGTCCGCGCCGAACGGCTACACGTATCAATGGTCGACCGGCGCGACGACGCAGTCGATCAACGTCACGACCTCGGGCACCTACAGCGTGACGATCGCGAACGCCAACGGCTGCAGCGCTTCGAGCGCGGCGACGACGGTGACGGTCAACGCGTTGCCGGCGGTGCCCGCGATCTCCGCGAACGGTCCGACGGCGCTCTGCCCCGGATCGACGGTGCGTCTCAGCGCGCCGGCTGGCTACGTGTCCTATCTCTGGTCGAATGGCTCGACGGCCGCGTTCATCGACGTCACGAATGCGAGCGCCGGAACATTCACGGTGACGGTCACGAACGCCGCCGGTTGCTCGCGCATGAGCGCGCCGGTCAGCGTGACGAACCATGCGGCCACGGCGATCACGGCGCAGCCGCAGAACGTCACCATGCCGAGGAACACCACGCGAACGCTTTCAGTCGGCGCGTCCGGCACGGCGACGCTGCAATACCAGTGGTACGACGGATTGAGCGGCGACACCTCGAAGCCGGTCGGCACCAACTCTTCGACGCTGACCGTCGGTCCGTTCTCGAAGAAGGGGACGTATCGCCGCTGGGTCCGCGTCTGGAGCTCCACCTGCCCGTCATCGGCTGTCAATAGTCAGACCGCGACGATCACGGTGAACTGACATCCTCTGAGGGAGGACCGGCTGTGTGCCGGTCCTCCCGTAACAGGTTGTTTTGCGCGGTCCAGCGGTGACGCGGCACTACGATGTTCGGATGAACGCCGCGCGGGCCCTCAGGCGACCGTTGTTCGCCGTGTTGATTCTCTTCTTCGCGGTCGCCGCGAAGCATCGGGCCGTCCTCCCGCCGTCGATCATCGACGCCGCGCCTCCGCGCGACGTCTTCAGCTTCGCGCAGCCGGCCGAGGTGCGCACCACGCATCTGGCGCTCGACCTCACCGTCGACTTCGATGCGCGGCAGCTCCGCGGCTCGGCCACGCACACCATCGTCAACATCGCCAGGACGCGCACGCTCGTCCTCGACATTCGCGACCTCGACGTCACCGCGGTCGCGATCGACGGCACGCCCACGACGTGGACCACCAATCTCTCGAATGCCTTCGGCCAGGCGCTGTCGATCGACATCACGCCGTTCACGCGCACGGTCCGCATCGACTACGTCACCCGTCCGGGTGCCGCGGGCCTGCACTGGCTCACCGCGGCGCAGACCATCGGCGGCGTCGCGCCGCTCGTCTACGCCCAGAACGAGCCGATTGCCGCGCGGAGCTGGATCCCGATCCAGGACACGCCCGGCATGCGGATGACGTACGAGGCCACGCTGCGCGTTCCGCCGGGGATGCTCGCACTCATGACCGCCGTCAACCCGACCGAGACCAACGCGAGCGGCGTCTACACGTTCCGCATGGATCGCACCGTTCCCGCGTATCTCATCGTTTTCGTCGTGGGACGGCTCGCGTTCCGCGCCCTCGACGAGCGCACCGGCATCTACACCGAGCCCGAGTTCATGGACGACGTCGCGTGGGACATGCAGTTCGTCCCCGAGGCCGTCGACGCCGCCGAGCGCATCCTCGGCCCGTATCCGTGGGAGCGGTACGACCTGCTCTTCCCGCCGAGCTTCGTGGCCGGAGGGATGGAGAACCCGCGGCTGAACTTCCTCTCGCCCGGGATCATCGCGGGCAACGGAGAGTCTCCGGTGTTGCCCCACGGCTACGTGCTGCACGAGATCGCGCACTCCTGGGCCGGCGATCTCGTGACTTGCGCGACGTGGAGCGACACGTGGCTGAACGAAGGATTCGCGACGTATTACGAAAAGCGGATCTACCAGGAGATGGGGAACGACGAGCGGGCGGAAGTCGGATGGTATTTCGATCGCACGTCGTGGGACGGCACGGTGGGATCGCTGGCGCCGGGTAGCCAGGTGCTTCACCGTCAATTCACGTCCAGCGAGCAGCCGGGAAACGCGTTCAACGTGGCGTCGTATCAGAAGGGATCGCTCTTCCTGAAGATGCTCGAGGACAAAATCGGGCGGGACGCGTTCGATGCTTTCATCCGCGAGTATCTGCGGCGCAACGCATTCCACTGGGTCGACGATCACGCGTTCCTCGGCGCGCTGCAGGACACTGTGCTCGACGCGCATCCCGCGCTCGTCTCGCAACTCCGGCTCGACGAATGGATTTACGGCAGCGGCCTGCCGTCGAACGTCACCGCCCCGTTGAGCGCGCGCATGTGGGACCGCGCCGGCGTGCAGGCGAAAGCGTTCCGCGGCGGCACGGCGGCATCGAAGCTCAACACCGCCGGCTGGTCGTCGCTCGAGATCGATTTCTTCCTGCAGCAGATCGCCGACGTCATCCCCACGCGCATGCCCGAGCTCGACGCGCAATTTCATTTTTCCGACATGAACACGCCTCCCTTCAACTGGCTCATCGCCACGGCGAAGAAACTGTACGGGCCGGGGATGCCGGCGATGGAGCGCTTCCTGATGCGCGGCGTCCCGAACGTCCTCTCCCTCTATTCCACGTTGATCCAGACGCCCGCCGGCCGCACGTATGCGCTGGCGTTCTACGAGCACGCGCGCGAGCACTACGAGCCGGGAATTCAGACTTATCTCGACAGCCTTCTGCTCGGACGGCGCAGTCTGCTCATTGCGGCCTGAAAAACGATAAGCTATGCGCCCTCGCTAAACACACCAAGGAGCTCTCATGTCCGGGCATAGCAAATGGAGCACGATCAAGCACAAAAAAGGTGCTGCCGACGCGAAGCGCGGCAAGGTCTTCACCCGCATCCTGAAGGAAATGACGGTCGCAGCGCGCCTCGGCGGCGGCGATCCGGCGGGTAATCCGCGTCTGCGCGCGGCCGTCGCCGAGGCGAAGGCCAACAACATGCCGAAAGACAACATCGAGCGCGCCATCAAGCGCGGCACCGGTGAGCTCGAAGGCACCACGTACGAGGAGATCACGTACGAGGGCTACGGGCCGGGCGGCGTGGCCATCATCGTCGAGACCCTCACCGACAACACCAACCGCACAACGCCCGAGATCCGCCACATGTTCGAGAAACACGGCGGCAACTTCGGCACGCCGGGCTCGGTGAAGTTCCAGTTCGAGAAGAAGGGCTACTTCGCCGTGGAGAAGAGCGCGGTCGACGAGGACAAGCTGATGGAGATCGCGCTCGAGGCCGGAGCCGACGACCTGCAGAGCGAAGACGCCGATGCGTACGAGATCTACGCGACGCCGGAACACTTCGAGGCGGTGCGCCAGGCCCTGGAGTCGAACAAGATCGCCACGATCGAGGCGACGCTCGGCATGATCCCGTCGAATTACGTGACGGTCGACGAGGCGAAGGCGAAGCAGATCATGCGTCTTCTCGAGGCGCTCGACGATCACGACGACGTGCAGCATGTCTGGTCGAACTTCGATATCCCGGCGGAGATGATGGAGACGGCATAGCGCGCCCGATCCACCACACCAGCCCCGAGCACGCCAGCACGATGAGGAAGATCACGATGCCGTCGACCGGCTTGCGTGCCGCGCTTCCGGCCCAGGCATAGAGCAGCGCCGGCGGCGCCGATCCGATGAGCGATGCGGCGAGCATGCGGCTCCATCCCGTCCGCGACGCGCCGGCGAGAATGGCGACGGTCTCGGCGAGGATCGGCACCGGGCGCGTGGCGATCAGGGCGAGCGTGCCGTAGCGCTCGAGAAGAGCGCCGGCGCGTCCGTACTCATCGTCGCGGACGAAGCGCCGGACAGCGTCCTGGCCGCCGCGTCCGACGGCGAAGCCGAGGAGCGACGCACCGAGGCAGCCGGCAAGGGAGAGCGCCGCGCCGCCGGAGAATCCGAACGCGGCGCCGAGCGCAAACATGACGATGCTCGACGGGACCGGCAGAAACACGTCGGCGATGAGTAGCGCGACGCCGGCGACCGCCGCGAGCCAGCCGGCCGAGCGAAGGAACGGCGCCGGATCGGTCAGCAGCGGAATGCCGAGGCCTTCGGCGATCGCGAACATCGCCAGAAAGAGCGCGCAGAGAGCGAGCGTGAGAATGATGTAGCGCCGCATCATGACCGCTTGGGCCTCGCCGCGAGCACCGCGATCACCGCGGCGATCGCCAGCGCCGCGCCGGTGTTGAATGCCGCGCGCGGCGAGACCTGCTGATAGATGATGCCGAACAGCGCCGTTCCCGCCAGCACGCACAATCCGTTCGCGAGGTAGTAGACGCCGAAGCTCCGCCCGCGCACCTCCGCCGGCACCAGGTCGGCGATCCACGCCCGCTCCGCCCCCTCGGCGAGCGTGAACGGGATCGCATAAAGAATGAAGAGGACAAAGAACGCCGTCAGCGTGCGCGCGAACGGGAAGATCGCGTAGATCACCGCGTACGAGCTCCATCCCGCGACGAGCAGCCAGCGGCGGTCGATGCGGTCGGAGAGTCCGCCGGCGGCGGTGGAGAAGAGCGACTTGATGACGTGATGCGCGGCCCAGAGCAACGGAAGCAGGGCCGTGGTCACGCCGGCCGCGTGCGCCTGCAGCAATAGAAACGCGTCGCTCGAATTCGCGAGCGAAAACAATGCGATGGCGATGATCGCTTTCACGAACAGCGAACGGTCAACGGTCGACGGTAAACGTGTTGACGGCTCTGCCACGTTGACCGTTGACCGTTGACCATTGACCTCTTCGCGCAAGAACACGAGCAGCAGCACGACGCCAATCGCGCCCGGAATCACGGCGAGATAAATCGTCTGCCGCAGCGAGAGGCCGATGCCGTTGAGGACGAGGATGGCCAAGAGCGGACCGACGACCGCGCCGGTGTGATCGAGGGCGCGCTGGAAGCCGAAGGCGCGGCCGCGCTGATCGGCGGGGGAGACGTCGGAGATCATGGCGTCGCGCGGAGCGGAGCGGATTCCTTTGCCGGTGCGGTCGATCAGACGCGCGGTGAGGACGAGCGGCCACACCGTGGCCGCGGCGATGAGCGCGCGCGATGCGGCGGCGAGCGCGTAGCCCCAGACGACGAACGGCTTGCGCCGCGGCATCCGGTCGGACCACGAGCCGGCGAAGTATTTGAGGATGGACGCCAGCCCGTCCGCGGTCCCCTCGATCAACCCGATCACCGCCGGCGTCGCGCCGAGCGTCGTGGTGAGGAACACCGGCAGCAGCGGATAGATCATCTCGCTCGCCGCGTCGTTCAGAAGCGAGACGAGTCCGAGGATGATCACCTGGGGCTTGAGACGCGCGCGCACCGGACGAAGGATATAGGAGGTGGAGCGGCGGGCTCTCAGCCCGCCGATTCCGGGCCGATTCCGGGCCGGCGGGCTGAGAGCCCGCCGCTCCACTTCGGTAGAATGCGCGCCGTCGAAAGGAGTCCTTGTACATGGCAATCAAAAAAGTGGGCGTGCTCGGGTGCGGCCTCATGGGGTCGGGCATCGCACAGGTCGCGGCGCAGGCGGGGTATGACGTCGTCGTCCGCGAGGTGGAACAGAAGTTTCTCGACAAAGGGCTGGGCGGGATTCAGAAGTCCCTCGGCAAGTTCGTCGAGAAGGGAAAGATGCAGCAGGCGGAGATGGAGGCGTGCCTCGGGCGCCTCAAGGGAACGACGAGCCTCCAGGACCTCGCGGACTGCGACATCGTCATCGAGGCCATCATCGAGAACGCGCAGTTGAAGAAGGAGACGTACGCGGAGCTCGACAAGATCGTGAAGGCCGAGGCGATCTTCGCCTCGAATACGTCCTCGCTCACGATCACCGAGCTGTCGATGGCGACGGCGCGGCCGAAGCAGTTCGCCGGCCTGCATTTCTTCAACCCCGTTCCGCTGATGAAGCTCGTCGAGGTCGTGCGGACGATCGTGACGTCGGACGAGACGTTCGAGACCGCCTACGCCTTCGCGAAGAGCCTCGGCAAGGAGCCGGTGAAGTGCCGCGACAACTCCGGCTTCATCGTGAACCGCCTGCTCGTGCCGTACATCCTCGACGCGATCCGCGCGTACGAGGAAGGCGTCGGCTCGATCGAAGACATCGACAAGGCGATGATGCTCGGCTGCAGCTATCCGATGGGACCGTTCCAACTGCTCGACTTCGTCGGCCTCGATACGACGTACTACATCACCCACGTGATGTTCGAGGAGTATCAGGAGAAGCGCTTCGCGGCGCCGCCGCTGCTGCGGCGCATGGTGCTGACGGGACGTTACGGCCGCAAGAGCGGCGCCGGCTTCTATGACTACTCCGGCGAGAAGCCGGTCCCCTTCGACAAGAAATAAAGTGGAGCGGCGGGCTCTCAGCCCGCCGAATGCCGAGCCGGCGGGCTGAGAGCCCGCCGCTCCACTACTGAAGAGAGAGAGTGAGATGGAAAACGTCAGAACCGAAAACCGCGACGGCGTGCTGGTGATCACGATCGATCGTCCGAAATTGCTCAACGCGCTGAACGCGCAGACGGTGGAGGAGATCGGCGCGGCCTTCGCCGCCGCGCGCGACGACGAGAACGTGAAGGCGGTGATCCTCACCGGCGGGGGCGAGAAGGCGTTCGTCGCCGGCGCCGACATCAACGAGCTGGCGCAGGCCACGCCGATGAGCGGCAAGGAGACGTCGGAGAAAGGGCAGCGCATCTTCCACGCGATCGAGCGCTTCCCGAAGCCCGTCATCGCCGCGATCAACGGCTTCGCCCTCGGCGGCGGCTGCGAGCTGGCGCTGGCCTGCCACATCCGCATCGCCAGCGAGAAGGCGCAGTTGGGACTCCCCGAGGTCTCGCTCGGCATCATCCCCGGCTACGGCGGCACGCAGCGGATGGCGCGCCTCGTCGGCAAGGGGAAAGCGCTGGAGCTGATCCTCACTGGCGACCGCATCGGCGCCGCGGACGCCGAACGCATCGGCCTCGTGAACCGCGTCGTTCCCGCCGAGGAGCTGATGGCGGCGTGCGAAGAGCTGGCGCGCCGGATCATGACGCGCGGGCCGCTCGCGGTAAGAGCCGCGATCGAGGCGGTGATGAGCGGGAGCGAGATGCCGTTCGAGGAAGGTCAGTTCCTCGAGGCAACGCTCTTCGGTCTCCTATGCGCATCGGAAGATACGAAAGAGGGGATGAAGGCGTTCATCGAGAAGCGGACGGCGGAATTCAAGGGCCGTTAGGTTTGTCGGGTGTGTAGTTTCCCGCGAGTCGCGCGGCGCAGCCGGAGATCCCGCGTCTTCGCGCGGGATAAACTAAACGAGACTGGACAGCAATGGAGAACCTCGAACATCTGATCTTCGACTGGAACACGGAGGGCGAGCAGCCCTCGCGGCCGCCGCGCAAGGTCGAGTTCGACGACGAGACGCTCCGCGACGGACTGCAGTCGCCGTCGGTGACCGATCCGTCGATCGACGACAAGCTGCGCATCGTTCATTACATGCACGCGATCGGCATCGACAATGCCGACATCGGCCTGCCGGGCGCGGGGCCGCACGTGCAACGCACGGTCGAGCGCATCGCGCGCGAGATCGTCGATCAGAAGCTCTCGGTGTATCCGAGCGCCGCGGGGCGCACGCACGAGAACGACGTCCGCCCGATCATCGAGATCTCGCAGCTCGTCGGGATTGCCATCGAGGCCGATCTCTTCATCGGATCGTCGCCAATCCGCCAGTTCGCCGAGGAGTGGGACCTTGACTGGATCATCGACCAGTCCGCCAAGGCGGTCCGGTTCGCGGTCGAG
>Ga0105242_10002848_pt1 | contig 13547 bp, 18 predicted proteins | sample KBSM24metaG_FD_81521 | JGI IMG/M metagenome (GOLD analysis project Ga0105242, IMG submission 81521) | Miscanthus rhizosphere microbial communities from Kellogg Biological Station, Michigan, USA - KBS M2-4 metaG | ecosystem: Host-associated > Plants > Roots > Rhizosphere > Soil | place...
GGCCGCATCGACGCGTTGCCCCTCGAGACGTCGAACGTGCTCATCGGCATGATGCCCGGCTACACCTATCGCAGCGGCTACACGAAGGTGCCGCGCGGAAGCCTCCTCTACGTCTTCAGCGACGGCGTGTTCGAGATCGAGATGCCCGACGGCAACGAGTGGGGCATCGGCAACTTCGTGCCGCTGCTCACCGCGCCGGCCGAGCCGAACACGACGGAATCGAGACGGATCCTCGAGGCGGTGAAGAGCACCACCGGTTACGAGTCCTTCGAGGACGATTTCACCCTCGTCGTCGCGACATTGGGTTAGAGTTCCGAAGCGCATTGCAGCCTAGGGAGCACGAGAATGGCCATCCCGAGCACCATCACCTACAACGACGCCGGCAACGTCCGCACCATCATGATCACGGGCCGGCTCGACATCGGCGGCAACGACTCGGTGGCCACGAAGCTGGTCGACCTTTCCGAAGCGCCCGGCAAGAGCGTGGTGGTCGATCTCTCGACCCTCAGCTTCCTGGCATCCATCGGCATCCGCGCCATCATCGCCGCCGCCAAATCGGTCACGGCGCGCGGCAACAAGATGGCGCTGGTGGTCGATGCCGGATCGACCGTCATGATGAGCATCAAGGCCACCGGCGTGGACCAGCTGGTGCCGGTGTTCGACAACCCCTCCGCCGCGCAAAAGGCCGCCCTGGCCTGACCCCCCCCGCAGCCCGAGAGCCGGTGAGTCCCTCCGGGCAACGGGCTTGACTTTCATTCAACCTTCTGGTTGAATGTCGCCATGGACACCTTGAGCAACGCCCTCGGCGCCGTCTCCCACCCCTCGCGGCGCGCGATCCTCGAACGCCTCACCCGCGGCCCGGCCCGCGTGACCGAGATCGCGGAACCCTTCGACATGTCGCTCAACGCGGTCTCCAAGCACCTCAAGGTGCTGGAGTCGGCGGGCCTCATCCGCAGGGACGTGGTGGGACGCGACCACTTCATCGAGCTGCAGGCCGCACCCCTGCAGGAAGTCTCGAAATGGGTCCTCGAGTACGAGCGCTTCTGGACGCGCCACCTCGACGGCCTGGAAACCTACTTCAAGCAAAAACGGAGAACCCGCAAATGAAGAAGATCCGCACGTTCGAGCTCACGCTCACCCGCACCATCCCCGCGGCGCCCGGCGAGGTCTACGACGCGTGGCTCGATCCGAAGCTGCCCGTCAATCCGTGGCACGGATCGAAGAAGCTCGACTGGAAGCCCAAGGTGGGCGGCCTCTGGTACTTCCTGCACGTGGGCGACGACGACTTCCACTATCCGCACTTCGGCCGCTTCGTCACCCTCGAGCGCGCGAAGAAGATCCAGCTCGACTGGATGTCGTACAACACGCGCGGGCTCGAATCCATCGTGACGGCGACGTTCCGCCCCAAGGGCGACGAGACGCAGCTCACCATCCATCACGCCAACATCCCCGACGACGAGCTCGGGCGCGCCCACGACAAGGGCTGGACCCAGCTCACGGCGCTCCTCGAGAAGCATTTCGAGGGGAAATGACCATGTGCCCGATCTGCATGGCCTCGATCGGGGCAGCCGCCGCGGCGGGAATTGGCGCGGCCTTCAAAGCGAACTTCAAAACGAAAGGAAAGCATCGTGAAAATGCAAAAGGTCGTATCGCAGGGCGAGTGGCTGGCGGCACGCAAGGAATTCCTGGCTCGCGAGAAGGCGTTCACCCGCGAGCGTGATGCGCTGAGCGAAGCGCGCCGCAAGCTTCCGGCGGTCGGCGTCGACAAGGAATACGTCTTCGAGGGGCCGCAGGGACCCGTGGCGCTCGCCGACCTCTTCGCCGGCAAGCGCCAGCTCATCGTCTACCACCTGATGTTCGATCCGGCCGACGATGCCGCGTGCCCGCACTGCTCCTTCGTGGTCGACAGCATCGCCAGCGGCCTCGTCCACCTGCAGGCGCGGGATACGGCGTTCGTGGCCATCTCGCGCGCGCCGGTCGCGAAGATCGAGGCGTTCAGGAAGCGGATGGGCTGGACGTTCCCCTGGGTTTCGTCCTTCGGCAACAGCTTCAACTACGACTTCCACGTGACGCTGGACGCGAGCAAGGGCTCGACCACGTACAACTACGCTCCCTGGGAACACGAAGGCGAGATGCCGGGGCTCAGCGTGTTCATTCGCGACGGCAAGCGGATCCTGCACAGCTACTCGACGTACATGCGCGGCCTGGACATCTTCATGTCGCCGTACCACCTCCTCGACGCGACGCCGATGGGTCGCAACGAAGCGGACGGGATCATGAGCTGGGTGCGCTACCACGACGAGTACGAAGCGGCACCGAAGGCGCCCGCCGCGTGCTGCGCCGACTGAAGGAGATCAGCCCCGCGCGACGCGCGTGAGCGCGTCGCGCTCTTCGGCGCCCAGTTCCCGGCTGAAGTGCAGGACGTGATCGAGGATGTCGGCCTCGGTCTCGAAGTAGGCCTTCGCGCAGGCGAGGTGAATGTATCCCGCCGGATTGAAGCGGCCTTCCTCGAAGAAGACGAGACGGATCCTCCACGTTCCCTTCGGGATCGCTTCGCGACAGTGCCGGCAGGTGGCCTGGCCGCCCTTCGCCATCTCGGCGCCGTCGATGCGCTGCAACCGGCCCGCCGCGGCGCTGCCTTTCGCCCGGCGCTCGAGATCCTCTCGATCGGCGACGTCTGCATTCGACGCGAGCGCCTCGATCAACGACTCGGGACGCTTGTAGGCCGCACACATCGGGTGGAACCAGAGCGTGAGCTCCGCCGCGTCCGCGAACGGGTTCTCGATGCGCTCGCCGAATCGCAGCTCGCCCTTCCCGATGGCGATGCCGCATCCGCGGCACTTGGAGCGGCCACTGGTGGCGGCCTCGAAGACGTGGGGCATGGCCGCTATGTCAACATATTCGGATGAGCGCACGCAAACCACCCGAGGACCTCGAAGCACGCATCGCCGAAGCGCTGCGCGTCGCGCAGGAGAGCGGCGAGCTCAAGTCCGCGAAGAGCTACGGCAAGCCGATCGACTTCGGCGACGGTTACGACGACACGCCGGCGGAATTGCGCATGGCGTTCAAGGTGCTGAAGGATTCAGGCTATGCGCCCGCCGAAGTGCAGATGCTGCATGAGCTGGCCGAGATGCGGAGGCAGCATGCCGGGCTGGATCCCGAAAGCGACGCGGCCGTGAAGCTGCGCGCGAAGATCTCGGAGATGCAGGTGAAGGTCGCGCTGCGCATGGAGAAGCTGGGAAGCCGCAAGCTCTAGCTCTTTTCCAGGGCCCGACCATGCTCCAAACGGATCGTCCCGGCGAAACATTGCCCATACCGCCAGTCGAATGGAGGTCAGAGGCACCCGTGGAGACTTCCATGAAATCCCGAATTCCCGATCTCGTCGTCGCGATCATCGCCGCAGCGGCGATCCAGCAAGTGCTCGCGCAATCGCAGGACCCACCGTCGCAGGCGACCCAGCAGCAGGCGTCCGCCGACGACGCATCGACCGAAGCGCCTACGGTGCCGTACGTGCCGCCGTGGATCCCGAAGGACGCGGCGGTGCCCGCCTCGCATCGCGAGGGCGGGCGCAACCTCACGCCGGGTGAGCCGCTCGCCTACGTGCCGGAGCCCGCGGCCAGCGCCTCGAAGACCACGGGCATGGACGGCGAGCTCGCCGCCGGGATCGCGCAGGAGATCAGCGCCGATCCCGCGATGAAGGACGCGAAGATCACGGTTCAGCCCATCGAGGACAACAAGATCCTCCTCACGGGCAGCGCACAGACGCGCGAGCAGGTCGAGCGCGCCGGCGAGATCGCGACCAACCACGCCGGCAAGGGCCTGGTGGTCAATACGGTCCTCGACATCAAGACCTGACGGTCAGACGCCCTCGACGATCCGGATGTCGCGATCGACCGCGTTGCCGAGCGCCTTGAGCGCCTCGGCATACGCGGGGCTGTCGTGCGCTGCGCGCGCCTGCGCGACGCTGTCGAACTCGATCAGCACCACGCGACCGTTCACCGCGTTGTCGTAGACCTGCGCGGGATTGCCGCGCGCGAGGAAACGGCCGCCCCCGGCCGTGAGCGCGGGGCCCGCAAGCTTCGCGTACGCCGCGAACGCATCCGGGTTGTGGATCGCGCGGTAGGTCGCTACCCAGTACACCTTCGCCATCGGTTCGTCCTTCTCGGAGGTAAACCGGGATTCTGCCGGAACCCGCTCGTGTCAACATAGCGCGCCATGAGCGTGCCCCGCTGGCTGCCAGCCGCCCTCCTCGTCGCCGCCGCGATCGGGATGCTGGCGCACGGGCCGATACCGCAGACGCCGAATTACCACGACTTCGCGGACCAGCGCGCGCTGCTGGGCGTGCCCAACTCGCTCGATGTCCTGTCGAACGTGCCGTTCCTCGTCGTGGGCCTCTGGGGACTGTGGGCGATGCGCGCCCCGGAGCTCGGTGCGGCACGGGCCGGCTATGCGCTCTTCGCCTGGGGATTGATCCTCACGTCGATCGGCTCGGGCTTCTATCACCTCGCGCCCGACAATTTCCGCCTCGTGTTCGATCGCATTCCCATCGCGCTTGCGGCCGCGGGCCTCATCGCGGGAACGCGCGCGGCGACGGTCGCCCCGTCGCAATCGCCGTGGTTCACCGTCGGCCTGGGGACCGCGGCGATCGCGAGCGTGCTCTGGTGGTACGCGACCGACCTGCGCGGCAGGGGCGACCTGGGCCCGTACCTCTACATCCAGTTCGCGCCGCTCGTGGTGGTGCCGCTGTGGCAGGCGATCGGCGAGGATTCGACGCGCAACCGGCTCGCCTTCGCCGCGGCCATCGTGCTCTACGGGGCGGCGAAGGTTGCCGAGGTCGAAGACAAGGCGATCTTCGCGAGCCTGGGAATCATGAGCGGTCACACCATCAAGCACCTGCTCGCGGCGGCCGCGGCCGTGTCGCTCGTGTCGATGGCGCTTCCCGGCAACATACGGTCACACGGCCCCGCCCGCGTGTAACAGAGGTAGTCGCAGGGGCGGCATGGTGCAAGAATAACGGCCATGAACCCCCTCGCCTGCAAGTCCTTCTTCCTGGGGCTCGCCGCCTCGATCGCCCTGTCGGCATCCGCGGCGCAGCTCTATCCGCCTGTCGCCCAGGCCTCCTCCGACATCGACGCCGCACTCAAGCAGGCCGCGGCCGGGCACAAGCGAGTGCTGGTCGACTTCGGCGGCGACTGGTGCACGGACTGCAAGATCCTCGACATCAACTTCAAGCGCCCCGAGAACGCGCAGCTGCTCCAGGCGAAGTTCGTCGTCGTCCACGTGAACGTCGGCGACAAGGGCATCCAGGAGAACTTCCCGATTGCCGAGCGCTACGGCATCCCGCTCAAGAAGGGCGTGCCCGCGCTGGCGGTGCTCGATGCGAACGGCAAGGTCATCTACGCGCAGAAGAACGGCGAGTTCGAGTCGATGCGGAGCATGGACCCGAAATCCGTGAACGACTTCCTGAAGCGCTGGGCCGAGTAGATGAGCGTCATCAGCGCCGACCGCATTCCGGCGCACTGGCGCACCGGGCGGCCGCCGCCCAAGCCTCCGTACGATCCGTTCGCGCGCACCCCGCTCGCGCAATTCATCCTGCTGTCGATGCTGCTGCACGCCCTCTTCATCGCGCTTTTCGGCGCGCCCAGCGGCGGCAGCCGCGAGGGCCGCTCGATGTGGGGCTCGTTGAGCGTGACGCTGCCCGGATACACGCCCGAGCCCACGCCCGTGCCGCCGATCTTCGCGCCGCCCCTTCCCACACCGGTCAAACCGACCGTGCGGCCCGCGACACCGCCCCCGAAGGCTGAAGTCGTTCCGGAGCCGCCGAAGGTGGAGACGCCGCCCCCGGTCGAGAAGGCTGCGCCGGTCGAGATCCCGCAGATGCTCGATCGCATCCAGCAGCCGACGTCGCCCACACCGGCGCTCAAGGTGCCGCCGAGCCTCGAAGCGCCCATCGCGGTGCCACGGATGATCGAGCGGCTGAAAACGCCCGACGCGAAGCCCGCCGAGCTGAAGGTGCCGCCCGCGATCGAGGCGCCGATCGTGATGCCCGCGCCGATCGAGAGCGTGAAGCCCGCTGCGGCGCCCGCGGAGCTGAAGGTGCCTGCCGCGCTCGAAGCTCCGGTGGTCGTTCCCGCTCCCCTCCAGAGAATGGGGGATCCCCAGCAGCTGAAGGAGCTCGCGCCGTCCGTCGAGCTGCCGCCGCCGGTCCCGCAGAAGCCGATCGAGATCCCCGCGGTGCCGATCCCGCCGATCGCCGCACCCGTGATGCGACAGCCGATCGAGGCGCCGGTGATTCCCGCGCCCGCGCCGAAGCCGCCGCCCGTGACCGCGCCCGTCGAGATTCCCACGCCGGTCGAATCGCGCGCCGTACCTGCGCCGCCGGTCACCGTGCCGGTCGAGAAGATCACGCCCGTCGAGACCCAGGCGCTGCCCGCGCCGCCGCCGGCCGCGCCCACCGAGAAGTCGCCGGTCGAGACGAAGGCGGTTCCCGCGGCGCCGATTTCGGCTCCGGTCGTGAGCTCGCCCATCGAGTCGCGCGTGATCCCGAGCCAGACACCGGTCGAGCGCAAGGACACCCCGTCGCCCTCGTCGACGACGCCCGAAGCGTCGACGACGCCGAAGACGGATGAACCGTCGCTCACCAATCCGCGCACCGACTCTCCGTTCCGTGCGCCGCCGGCCGGGACGAGCCCGTTCCGCACCCCGCGCGACGTACCGTCCGCAAACGACTACGACCCGACCAAGCCGCAGGTCGACGTCGACGCCGCGAAGAAACGCGCCGCCGAGATCGCGAAGGAAGGAGCGGGCCAACGCGCGCTCTTCGCCATGCCGATCGCAAAGCCGAAGAACAAGATGGAAGAGGCGATCGAGAAGGCGCGCAAGCCCGATTGCCGCACGGCCTACCAGAACCTCGGCTTGCTCGCGATCGTGCCGCTGGTCGCCAACGAGTTCGGCGAGGGAAGCTGCCGCTGGTAGGGCGCTAGCCCTTCACGCAGAGGATCTGCTTCAGCGTCGCCACCACCTCGACCAGGTCGGACTGCGCCGCCATCACCGCGTCGATGTCCTTGTACGAGGCCGGGATCTCGTCGATCACGCCGTCGTCCTTGCGGCACTCGACGCCCGCGGTCTGCTTTGCGAGGTCCTCGCGGCTGAACATCTTCCTTGCGGCGGTCCGGCTCATCCGCCGTCCCGCGCCGTGCGAGCACGAACAGTACGACTCGGCGTTGCCCTTGCCGCGCACGATGAAGCTCTTCGCGCCCATCGAGCCGGGGATGATGCCCATCTCGCCGCGGCGCGCGCTCACGGCCCCCTTGCGCGTCACCCAGACGCTCTCGCCGAAGTGTTCCTCGACGCGCGCGTAGTTGTGGTGGCAGTTGGTCGCCTCGCCCACGAACTTCACCTCACGCCCCAGCGCCTTCTCGAGCGCGCCGTGCACCAGGTGCAGCATCAGGTCGCGATTGAGCGCCGCGTACTCCTGCGCCCAGCCAAGCCCTTCGACGTATGCATCGAACTCCGGCGTGCCTTCGTCCAGCCACGCGAGGTCGCGATGCGGCAGCTCGCGGTCGATGGATTTCGCGATGTCCTTCGCCATGTTCATCGCGCCCTCGCCGATCGTCTTGCCGACGTTGCGCGAGCCCGAGTGCAGCATGATCCAGACCGCGTCCTCGGTGTCGAGGCAGATCTCGATGAAGTGGTTGCCGCCGCCCAGCGATCCCAGTTGCCGCCAGGTGCGATTCGGATCGACCTTGCCGATGCGGCGCAGGATGCGCAACTTCGCGAAGCGCGATTCGAGCTCCTGCATGCGGCGCACGAGCGCCTGCGCCCCGAAGCTGCCCTCGGGATCGAGGGGGTCGTCGTGAAAGTCGAAGCCGACGGGCACGTCGCGCTCGATCTGCGAGCGGATGCGAGAGAGACTCTCCGGAAGATCGCGCGCGACGAGATCCGTCTTCACCGCGATCATCCCGCAACCCACGTCCACGCCGACCGCCGCCGGAATGAGGGCCGCGCGAGTCGGGATGACGGTGCCCACGGTCGCCCCCTTGCCGAGGTGGACGTCGGGCATCACCGCGACCGGCCCTGCCAGGATCGGCAGTTGCGAGACGTTGCGGATCTGCTCCATCGCCTCGGGCTCGACCGCGAGGTCGCCGGTCCAGAATCGTGCGTTGGTGGCCATGCGTGTAAAAATACCATCCCATGCCGCCCTCCCCGCCCGCCATCGCCCTCGAACCCGAGCTGGTGGCGTTCACCGAAGGGGGCGTCTCGCTCCACGCGGCCTCGCGCGACGCGAACAACGTCGCCCAGTTGTCGCGCCCTCTCGGTTGCCGCATCTCCGATGACCGCACCCGCGTGACGGTGTTCCTGCTCGCATCCCATTCGGGCGCGATGCTGGCGGACTATCGCGCCAACGGCCAGATCGCGGTCGTGATCACGCTCCCCAGCTCGCACCGCACCGTCCAGCTCAAGGGAACCGATGCCGCGATCGAGCCGCTGCAGGACGGCGACCCCATCCTCATCGCGCGCCATCGCGAGAAGTTCGTCGCCGAGCTGCAGGGCATGGGCTACCACGCGGCGCTGGGCGAAAAGCTCCTCGCCGGCATGCGCGGCGACGTGGTCGCGGTGAGCTTCACGGTGACCGCGGCCTTCATCCAGACGCCGGGCCCGTCCGCGGGCACGCCGATCGCGCGATGAGCGAGCCCCTCACCCTCGACGCGATCCGCATCTGCCTGGAGGGCGCGATCCCCGCCAACATCGCGACCTGCTCCGCGGACGGCGTCCCCAACGTCGCCTATCTCTCCCAGGTCGAGTACGTCGATCCGGCGCACGTGGCGCTCTCGTTCCAGTTCTTCAACACGACGCGCAAGAACGTGATCGCCAACCCGATCGCGCGGCTCATCGTCACCGATCCCCAGACGGTGGCGCGCTACCGGCTGCTGATCCGCTACCTGCGCACCGAGACGTCGGGGCCGCTCTTCGAGCGCATGAAGGCGAAGCTCGCGGGAATCGCGTCGCACTCCGGGATGTCCGGCGTCTTCAAGCTGCAGGGCTCCGACGTCTATCGGGTCGAGGAGATCGAGCGGCTGCCCGGCGACGTACTGCCGCCCCCGCCACCGCGGCGCAACCTGCTCTCCGCCGTTCGCACCTGCGCGCAGAACATCTCCGCGATGAGCGACCTCTCGACGCTGCTCGAGTCGACGCTCGAGGCGATCGGCACGCAATTCGGCATCCACCATGCGCTCGTTCTCATGCTGGAGCCGAAAGCACAGCGGCTTTACACGATCGCCAGCCGCGGGTACGCGGATTCGGGCGTGGGGTCGGAGATGCCGCTCGGCCACGGCGTCATCGGCGTGGCCGCGCGCGAGCGCGCGCCGATTCGAATCGGACATGCGACGTCGGAATACGCGTACGGCCGCGCGATGCGGGAAGCGGCGCTGAAGGAAGGCATCCCGCTCGAGACCGAGATCCCGCTGCCGGGATTGCCGGACTCGCGCAGCCAACTCGCGGTCCCGATCGAGGCGTTCGGCCGGCTCATCGGCGTCCTCTATGCGGATAGCCCGCAGGAGTTGCGGTTCGGGTACGACGAGGAGGATGCGCTGGTGGCGGTGGCGGGGCAGCTGGGGACGGCGATACATCATCTCCAGCAGCTGGCCGAAGAAGAGACGGAATCCGATGCACCTTCGGGCGGCCCGGACTCCCGCCTTCGCGGGAGCGACACCAAGGGGCGCGGGAATGACGTCGTCGTGCGTCACTTCGAGGAGAACGACAGCATCTTCCTCGGCGACGACTACCTCATCAAGGGCGTCGCGGGTGCGATCCTGTGGGCGCTGGTGCAGGACTTCTCGTCGAAGGGCCGCACCAATTTCACCAACCGCGAGCTCAGGCTCGATCCGCGCATCAAGCTGCCGGATCTCAGCGACAACCTGGAAGCGCGGCTCATCCTGCTGCAGAAGCGGCTCGCGGAACGCGCCGCGCCCATCCGCATCGAGAAGACGGGCCGCGGCCAGTTCCGGCTCGCGGTGAGCCGGCCGCTTCAGCTGGCGAGCGTCGCGGGCTCGCGCTGATCGATCGCGGCCTCGAGCCGCTGGTAGTCGCCCGCCTTCAGGTTCGCACGCGCCACGCCCATCACCGCCTGGAACACCGGCGGCGGAGCGCTTCGGCGCATCCCGCCCAGCATCTCCACGCGCTCTCCATGGTGCAGCGCCGGGATCATCCAGCGCAGGAACTGCATCATCTGGCCGGGCGGGATCGAGGCGACCAGGCGTGCCTCCATCGCATCGAGCTCCACATCGCTGAACATCTCGCCGAGCACCAGCGTGTTGTCGCCCTCCTCGTGCTCCATGTGGTCGAAGTTGTCCGCGACGAAGGTGGCGAGGCGGCGATGAAGGTCGGGCAAGCGGCCGGCCACCGCGGCGCGCAGCTCCTCGATCTCCTGCAGGTGCTCGACGTGCTCGGTCGCGAGCACCCGGCTCGAGCCCGGCCGCTTCGCCTCCATGGCGCGGTGCACGAACTCGTCCTCGTGCTTCACGTGGTTTTCGCAGGCCGCGAGCATCTCCTCGACGCGCGCGAGGGTGTCGCGCACCTCGCAATCCTCGCGCGGGTCCATGCGGCCCACTGCGACCAGCGTGTCGGCCATCCAGGCCCGCAGCGCCTTGTGCGGGCGGTTGTAGAAATTGCGGCTCATTTCGCCGCCGTCTTCTGGGCCGCGGGGGGCGGCTCCGGGAACGAGAAGAACGGTCCCTGGGGCATTTGTCCCGGCGGCACGTAGGCGGGCGCGGGCTGGCCGGCGGGGCCGAGCGAGCGCACGAAGCGATGGAACGAGCGCAGGTCGCTGTCGGTCATGTCGCGCAACGCGAACCACGGCATCGGCGGTCGCGACTGCAGCTTGCGCGCGAACTTCACCCACTCGTCCTCGCTCATCGCGTTGAGCAGCACGCGCAGGTTCGCGGGATACGTGGTGCCGAACCCGCCCTTCCAGCCCACGGCGTCGCCGACGAGCCAGTCCTTCTCGGGAACGGCGCCGCCCGTCATCGGATAGTTGGGCGTGTGGCAGTCGTTGCAGCCGGAGGTCCTGGCGATGTAGCGGCCGCGCTCGACGCTGGGCTTCTCCGCGGGACCCGCGGCGAGCGCGGGCGACATGAAGATGGCCGCGGCAAGCGAGGCGGCGATTCTCTTATCCATGGTTCTCTCCTTCGAAGCGGGGCAGTGAGGAGGCCCCAGTCTAGGAAAGAGAGAACCGGACGTTTGCTACTTCTTCCTTCAGCAAACCCTAAGAACTTCGTAACTACTCGGCCGCGCGCACTTTCCGGGGCCCGGGAAGGTTCGCCATCAACGTTTCGAGCTCCTGCGGCGTGAGCACGGCGGCAAGCTGCTGGTCGGTCTCGTCGCGGATCGCCTTCATGGCCGCATGCAACGTCGCGCGCGTCGTGTCGTCGGTGGGTCGTCCGATCTGCGCGCGCGCGGCGCGCATGCGTTCGTGGGCGTTCTCGAGGATCGCCTCGACCTTCTGGCCGCGCTCCTGGTCGAGGTTCAGCAGCTTCACCACGTCGACGCGGTTGAAGCCCTGGCCGGGGATCGGCTGCGCGGTGGCGACGGTGGACGCGAGCGCGAGGGCGGTGATGATCGGGGGAACGGCTTTTCTCATCGGGGTCTCCTTCGGCGACAGCCGGAACGAGACTCGAAGTTAGCGAAGCGCGGGTGCGGCGCGTGTAAAGAATTGCAAGGGATTCCCGCGCGCTAGCGCGGAAGCTTGACCGTGGCGACGAGGCCGCCGTCGGCGCGGTTGGCGAGCATGAGCTCCCCGCCCTGGCTCTCGACGATGTCCTTGGCGATCGCGAGGCCCAGGCCGGCGCCGCCGGTGTCGCGATTTCGCGACGATTCGACACGATAGAACGGTGTCGTGACCTTCGGGAGGTCGGCCTCGGGGATGCCCGGGCCACGGTCGCACACCGCGACGGTCGAATGCGTGCGGCTCTGGCCCAGCTCGATCGTCACGTCGCGCCCATACTTGATGGCGTTGTCCACGAGGTTCGCGATGGCGCGCTTCAAGGCCACCGCGCGCGCCGGGATGACGCCCGCATGTCCCGACATCGCGATCTCGGTGCCCATCGCCGCGTAGTCGCCGATGAGGCGCCCGATGAGCGCGTCGAGGTTGACCGCGGTGATGGGTTCCTCGGACGAGAGGCCGCGCGAGATCTCGAGCACGGAGCGCGCGATGGACTCGATCTCGTCCAGGTCCTCGCCGATCTTGTCCTTGGCCTCCGGACCCAGCGTCTCCAGCCGCAGGCGCATGCGCGTGAGCGGCGTGCGGATGTCGTGCGACATCGCGGCGAACGCGAGCGCGCGGCTGTTCACGTGGCGCTTCAGCCGGTCCTGCATCCGATTGAACGCGCGCTTGGCGGCACGCAGCTCCTGGGCGCCACTCTCGTCGAGCTGCGGCTCGTCGATGTTGCGGCTCAACCGCTCGGCGGCATCGGCGAGGAGCCGGACCGGCTGCACCGCGAGCCGCGCGGCCAGCAACGAGAACACCGCGGTGACGACGAAGACGAGCGCGATGCTGGTCCACGCCTCGACCGGAATGCCATGCGAGGCCTGGAAGACCGGCGTCTCGGCCGTGGCGAAGCGCGCGTTCGGCAGCTTGAGGGCCACCGTGAGCAAGCCGAAGCGATCGGGACGGAACCCGGGCGGACGCGATTCGCCGCCGTTGCGCGCGGACTCCGGCGGCGCCTTGTCGATCACGTGCTGCTCGATGGGCGGCGGGCCGGTGCGCACCGACATCCACGCGATCGGATCCTCGCCGAGGCTCTCGACCAGCAGGTGGCGCAGCTCCGCCTCGAATCCCGGCGAGGGCGGCACGACGGTGGCCGGGGCGGCGGGCAGCGCGTCGAGCTCGTGCCAGCGAACGCGGAACCGCCGCATGCCACCCACCTCGCGCTCACGTCCGGGCGCGCTGGCGGTGGGTGGATTGCGGGTCGCCTCGATGATCCGGGCGGCGACCTCGCTCGCCGAGAACCGGTCGAGCGAACGGGTGCGCTCCACCTCGAACAGCAGGTAGCTCGCGAGGTGCGCGACCACCAGGCCCGCGATGATGACGACGAAGACCCGCCCCGCGAGCGTGCGCGGCATGAAGCTCACGCCGCGGCCTCGACCTTGGCGCTCAGGATGTAGCCTTCACCGTAAACGGTCTGCAGGAGCTTCGGGTCGTCCTTGTCCTCCAGCACCTGGCGCAGCCGGCTCACGCGCACGTCGATGCTGCGGTCGTACGCCGGCGCTTCGCGGCCCTGCGTGAGCTCGACCAATAGATCGCGCGACAGCACGCGATTCGGCCGCGTGACGAAGATGGACAGCAACTGGAACTCGGCGCCGGAGAGCGGCACCGTGCGGCCGTCGGAGTGCTCGATCACGCGGCGGATGGTGTCGAGCTTGCGGCCGCCGAAGCGGTAGCTCTCCGCGGGCACGCCCAATTCGCCGCCGCCGGCGCGGGAGAGGATCGCGCGGATGCGCGCGAGCAGCTCGCGCGGATGGAACGGCTTCGCCAGGTAGTCGTCGGCGCC
>Ga0105242_10002851_pt1 | contig 13543 bp, 13 predicted proteins | sample KBSM24metaG_FD_81521 | JGI IMG/M metagenome (GOLD analysis project Ga0105242, IMG submission 81521) | Miscanthus rhizosphere microbial communities from Kellogg Biological Station, Michigan, USA - KBS M2-4 metaG | ecosystem: Host-associated > Plants > Roots > Rhizosphere > Soil | place...
AATCCGCGGATGATTCCGATCCGTTTTCACAATCGGAGTAGGATCGGCCCCATGAAGACAACCTGTCTAACGATGTTCTCGACTGCTGTCGCACTTTTTGTCGCGAGTGGTGCCGGTCTCCGCGCTCAACTCGCCGCGCCCGGCGAGTCCGGTGTGGTGATGGGGCATCTGCATCTCGCCGTCAAGGATCTGGACGCGCAGCAGAAGTTCTGGGGCCAGCTTGGCGGTACGCCCGTGCAAAACGGGTCGCTCGCGCTGATTCAGTTGCCCGGCACGTTCGTCATGCTGCGGAAGGCGGAACCGACCGGTGGCACCGTGGGATCGACGATCAATCACGTCGGGTTCCTGGTCAAGGACATCGCCCCGTGGATCGCGAAGTGGAAGGCCGCGGGGTTGACGATGGAGCCGCAGGCGCGTCCGACGCAGGTCTATCTGATCGGTCCCGACGAGGTGCGCGTGGAGATTCTCGAGGACAAGACGATCGACGTGCCGCTGAAGATGCACCACGCGCACTACTACATCGCTTCGCCGCTCGAGACGCAGGCCTGGTACGCGAAGACGTTCGGCGCCGTTCCCGGAAAGCGCGGCCAGTTCGACGCCGCCGATCTCCCGGGCGTGAATCTCACGTTCGCGAAAGCCGACACGCCGACGGTCGGCACGAAAGGGCGGTCCCTCGATCATATCGGGTTCGAGGTGCGGGGCCTCGAGGCGTTCTGCAAGAAGCTCGAAGCCGGCGGTATCAAGCTCGATCGGCCTTACACGCGGCTTCCGAATTCAAACACGGCGATCGCGTTCCTCACCGATCCGTGGGGCACCTACATCGAGTTGACCGAGAACCTGGCGCCGGCGAAATGATCCCGCGCCGCCCGGCGGGTGGCTCACCGGTTCGTCCGGCCGGCGGGCGACGGTTTCGTCCGCGGACGCTCGCGGCGGCGTCGCTTATCCTGACGATGACGGCCACGGTGAGAGTCGGCGCCTGGAACGCGCAGGGGCACCGGCTCGTGGCGCTGCTCGCCGGCGAGCGTCTGACTCCGGTCGCTCGCCGAAACGTCTGGTGGCTGCTCGGTCCCGAGTCGCTGGCGGACGTATCGTCGTGGGCCGATCGATACCTCGACGGCAACTACCAGACGTTCTACTGGCACTTCGTCAACATTCCACCCGAGGCGGCGAGTTACGACCGCGATCGTGACTGTCCGAGGCAGCCGGGCGTGGCGGCCGGCGCGCGCGCCGATGCGTGGCGCGACTGCGCCGTGGATCGCATCGGCTACAGCAAGGCCCGGCTGGCGGACACATCGCTCGATCGCGCGGATCGCGCGATCGCCCTCAAGTTCCTGGTGCACCTGGTCGGCGATCTTCATCAGCCGTTTCACGCGCTCGGCGTCGGACACGGCGGCAACGACATTCCTGTCCGCGTCTTCGGCTCCGACACGTGCGGAAACAGGGCGTGCGAGCTGCACGGCGTCTGGGACGGCGGCCTCCTCCAGCATCGCGGCCTCGACGACGAACACTACGTGACGGTGCTCCGCGATCTGATTGTTCGTCGCCGGTGGGAAAATCAGGCGCATGGCACGCCGGCCGAGTGGGCCATGCAATCGCAGGCGCTCGCCCGGGCCGCGCTGCTGCCCGAGCACGGCGCCGCCGACGAGGCGTACTATCGCGCACACATCGATGTCGTGGATCAGCGGCTGGCGTTGGCGGGCGTCCGGTTGGCGGCGATCCTGAACGAGCTCCTGACCAGCCCGCCGCCGCAAGGTTGAATCGATGGCGATCACGCTCAATGGCAGCGCGCCCCTCTTCGAGGTGTTCGACATGCCCACCTCGTTCGCGTTCTACCGCGACGCGATTGGATTCCAGGTCGTGGCCACCAGCAAGGAAATCGACACGGATCCCGCTGAGATCGGCTGGGCCTGGCTGCGCCTCGACGACGTTGATCTGATGCTCAACACGGCATACGACGAGGGCAAGCGGCCCCCGGTCCGGGATCCGCGTCAAGTGTTCGGACGCGGCGTCTGCTTTTACATCGGGTGTCCCGATGTGGACGGGGCGTACGAGCACCTCCGCGCGCGAGGCATCGATGTGAAGCCGCCCAAGGTAGCGCCGTACGGGATGAAACAGCTGTACCTTCGCGACCCCGATGGATATAACCTCTGTTTTCAATGGCGAAGTTGACCGCGTCAACGCGCCGTGGAGGGACTGTGCATGTGCCCGCCAAATGATCTCAGTCGTCGTCAACTGATGCGAGGCATCGGCGCTGTCGCGGCCTCGGCGGCCTTCGCGCGCGCCGGCGACGCGCAGACGCCCGCAGCCCCCATCGGTCCGTATTCCGCCGATGTCCTGCCGGCCGGCATCCGATCACGCTTCGTCGAGAACATCAACGGTCTGCGGATGCACGTGCTCGAGGCCGGCTTCGCGCCAAAGGGCAGGCCTGCGGTGCTCCTGCTTCACGGGTTCCCCGAGCTCGCGTACAGCTGGCGCAAGGTGATGGGGCCGATCGCCGCCGCCGGCTATCACGTGTTCGCCCCTGACGTGCGCGGCTACGGACGCACATCCGGCACCGACGTTCGCTACGACGACGACCTGGCGCCGTTTCGATCGCTGAACCAGGTGCGCGACATGCTGGGGCTCGTGTCGGCGATGGGTTATCGCTCGGTGAGCGCGGTGATCGGCCACGATCAAGGATCGCCGCTGGCGGCCTGGTGCGCCCTCGTGCGGCCGGACGTGTTCCGGTCGGTCACGATGATGAGCGCACCGTTTGCCGGACCGCCGGCGCTGCCGTTCGATACGGCCGATGCTCCGGCCGGGATGGCTCCGTCTGCCGATGCCGCGCCTGCCGACAAGATCTACGAGGAGCTGGCGGCGCTCGTGCCGCCGCGCAAGCACTACCAGCGCTACTACACGACGCGCGAGGCGAACGAGAACATGTGGCACGCCTCGCAGGGTCTGCACGCCTTCCTGCGCGCGTACTACCACATGAAGAGCGCCGACTGGCCGCAGAATCACCCGGCGCCGCTCGCCGCGAGAACGGCCACCGAATGGGCGAAGCTGCCGCGCTACTACGTGATGGATCTCGACAAAGGGATGGCGGAGACCGTCGCGCCGGAAATGCCGAGCGCGGCGGCGATCGCCGCGAACAAATGGCTGCCTGACTCCGAGCTGCGGGTGTACAGCACCGAGTACGGGCGAACCGGTTTTCAGGGCGGGCTCGAAGGGTACCGGACCGGCGCGAGCGGCCGCTTCACGTCTGAACAGCAGCTCTTTGCCGGCCGGACGATCGATGTGCCGTCGATGTTCATCGCTGGAAAAAGCGACTGGGGCGTCTATCAGAACCCCGGCGCGTTCGAGCGGATGCAGAAGGTGGCGTGCACGCAGATGGTCGCCGCGCAACTGGTCGAGGGCGCCGGGCATTGGGTCCAACAGGAGCAGCCCGAGGCGGTGAGCAAGCTGCTCATCAAGTTCCTGCAAGACGCCAGTCATCGGTAGTGTAGTTGTGGCGCACGGCTTTAGCCGTGCGATCCCGCGAGGCGCTATTTCAGCTCGACGGCGATCCGGTCGGCTGGCCGATCGGACGCGTTCTCTTCTGCGTGCGTCATCGCGCCTGACATCCGCACGTCATCGGCCTTTGCCCCGGACTGATCGTTGAGGTACACCACGACGCGGTTCAGGATGTGCTCATGCGTCGCGCCCTTCTCATGAGCGTCGTAGTGCACGCGCAGCACGCGCACGTGCTCGTTTTCCAGTTCGACCTTGTAGTGCTTGCTGTCCACCGCGGCCGGATCGAGCTTCGAGTGCGCGTCGACGCCGGATGGCGCGCCCTTCAAATCGATCTCGAGGATCCGGATCGGATGGTCGCTGATGTTCTCGGCTGTGTATGGACCGCTCGCCGGACGCCATCGCACGTCGCCGCGGTGAAACTCGATCGTCACGGATTGTTCGCCCTCCTTGCGGGTCATCACGCCGTCGTCGAGATAGATCAGCACGCGATCGGTCGCATGGCCGGTCCTCGCAATCGACGGCGTCCGCGGCTGCAGCGTCGCCACGATGACCCGCGCCTGGGGGCTATCGAGCTTCGGCGTGATCGTGGCGGGGGCGGGAGCATTCTGCTGCGCCTGAAGAGTTGTCGCCAACAGCAGAGGAAGCAAAGCGTTGAGCGATGTGATTCGCATGGTGGCGACATCCTACACCCGCAGGGCTAAAGCCCTGCGCTACAGCTGAAAGATTGCTCCTGGGCCACAGTCGAAGAAATGCTCCTACAGCCGGAGGGCGCCAAAGTGGCGCACGCCTTTAGGCGTGCGGCTCGCTCGGCTGAAGCGTTCGCGCTACTTGCTCCCCTTTTGACGGAGCAGTTCGTCGACCTCGGCGTACCCGGACGGGAAGATCACACCCTCGATGCCGGCGCCGGCGTCGAGGAGCGCCTTCACGGAGTCCGGCTTCCGTCGCCTCGTCCAGTATGAATCCACGCACGCTCGCACGGCCAGCATGAGCGGGGACCGACCCCTGCCGTCGAGGACGTTGACGGGCGATCCACGTTCGATGAGGAGCCGGACCGTCGCGTGGCTGGCGCGCCACGCCGCTACGTGAATCGCCAGGCTGTTCGGCGCGACGTCGAAGTAGCCCTCACCTTCGACGAACAGCGCGGTCACAGGAACGCCCAGGTCGAGCAGCATCCGCACGCCTTCTGTGTTGTCGACGCCCGCGAAGGCCGCGAGAAAGCGGCCGCCGTCAGTCGCCAACTCGTTGCGAAGGCCCGGATCCGCCGCCGCGATCTCTTCTGCCTTCCCGCGCTGATGACGTGCGCAGGCGGCGAGCAGCGACTCGAGGCCGTGAAGGTCGTGAACGAAACCGCGGCGCTCGAACGCTTCGAGCGCGTCGCCGCGTCCGCGGCGCGCGGCTATCGCGAACGCCGACCGATGCCCGGGCGCCGGCGATCCACGTTCGGGCCGATCGGCGATTCGCGTTGGATCCGCGCCTCGATCCAGCAGCAGCTCGACGATCGCCAGATCGTTGTCGCTCAGCATGGCGTTGTGCAGCGCCGTCTTGCCCCAGCGCGTCATGGCATTCGGATCGATGCCGCGAGCGAGGAGCCAGGCGATCCCGTCGTAGTCGTGCCAGTCCGTCTTCCGAAGCAGCATCATCGACAGGCTCTCGGCGGTCAGCTTGCCGCTCTCGACGAGGACTCTCAGCGCGGCGTTGTCGTACGTCTCGGGTGCGTGATACGGCGTTTCGTCGTCGTTCGGATCGGCGCCGCGGTCGAGCAACAACTGCGTCAGGGCGGCATTGTGCGCCACGCCGGCTGCGCCGTAGATGGCGGACTCCCAGGAGGGGAAATCACCGGTCGAGCGGAAGCCTCCGTTCGGATCGGCGCCGGCGTTCAGCAGCGCCGTTGCGGCACTGACAAAGGCAGGCGTCCGCGTGGGCTCCAGGCGGAGGTAGTTCGAGAAGCACAGATACACGAGCGCGGTTGCGCCGTGCGGTCCGCCTACCGCGGTCGCCGCGCCCGGATCTGCAGCGAGAAACCTGCGGACTGACTCATCGTCACCAAGAATGGCCGCGGTGAAGATGCTGCGTGCTGCGAGCGACGGATCCGCCGTCAGCATCGCGTTCGCGCGCTCGAGGCCGCCATGCCACATCGCGCTGTCGATGAACGTCTCGACGTCAGTCACGTGCCCTCCAGATTTATGGCACAATCCGCGGCATGAAGAAACTCGCGCTCGTCATTATCGTGGCCGGCCTGGCAGGTATGCCGTACGCCGCCGCGGACAAGGATGTCGCCGGCTGGGAACGGCAGGCGCAGAACATCACGATCACGCGTGACGACTGGGGGATTCCTCACATCGTCGGAAAGACAGATGCCGACGCGGTGTTCGGTGTGATCTACGCGCAGGCCGAAGACGACTTCAACCGTGTGGAAACCAACTACCTGAATTCGATCGGCCGGCTGGCGGAAGCCGAAGGCGAAGCCGAGATCTATCGCGATCTCCGCATGAAACTCTTCATCGACCCCGCCGACATGAAGGCGCAGTACGCCAAAAGCCCCGACTGGCTCAAGAAGCTGATGAACGCCTGGGCCGACGGCCTGAACTACTACCTGTACAAGCATCCGGCCGTGAAGCCGCGCGTGATCAAGCAGTTCGAGCCCTGGATGGCGCTGACGTTCAGCGAGGGCAGCATCGGCGGCGATATCGAGCGCGTGAACCTCAACCAGCTCGAAGCGTTCTACGGCAAAACGCCGGTGAAAGCGACGCCGCAGGAGGAGCTCGATCGATTCGTCGAGCCGACCGGATCCAATGGCGCCGCCATCGCGCCGTCGAACACGACGTCACACCACGCGCTGCTCCTGATCAATCCGCACACGTCGTTCTACTTCCGCGCCGAAGCGCAGATGACCAGCAGTGAGGGACTGAACGCCTACGGCGCGCTCACGTGGGGGCAGTTCTTCATCTACCAGGGTTTCAACGAACGGGTCGGCTGGATGCACACGTCCAGCGGCGTCGACAACATCGACGAGTATCTCGAAACGGTGACGAAGAAGGGGACCGGCTTCACGTATCGCTACGGTTCGGAGGATCGCGAGGTCACGGTCAGGAAGATCACCGTGCCGTACAAGACCGCGACCGGAATGGCTCAGAAGGAGTTCACCGTTTACCGGACCCATCACGGGCCGGTGGTCCGCGAAGCCGACGGCAAATGGGTCAGCGTCCGCCTGATGGAGGAGCCGCTGAAAGCGCTGCAGCAGTCGTATCTGCGCACGAAGGCGAAGAACTACAAGGCGTTCAAGGAAACGATGGAACTGCACACCAACTCGTCGAACAACACCATCTACGCCGACGCCGACGGCAGCATCGCCTACTTCCACGCCAACTTCATTCCGAACCGCGATACGAAGTTCGACTGGACCAAGCCGGTCGATGGCAGCAGCGCGGCCACGGAATGGCACGGCGTCATGTCGGTCGATCAGAGTCCGAACCTGCTGAATCCCGCGAGCGGTTGGCTCTACAACGCCAACAACTGGCCGTGGTCGGCAGCCGGTGCCAGCAGCCTGAAGCGCACGGACTATCCAACCTATGTCGATCGCGGCGTCGAGGAGAGCGCGCGCGGGTTCCACGCGCTCCGCGTGTTCGACAAGAAGAAGGACTTCACGCTCGACGGCTTGATCGGCGCCGCCTACGACAGCTACCTGCCCGCATTCGAAGTCCTGATGCCGCGGCTGCTGAAGGCCTACGACGGAGCGCCGGCGTCGAACCCGCTGAAGACAAAGCTCGCGGAACAGATCAAGGCGCTGCGCGGCTGGGACTATCGGTGGTCCACGACCTCGGTGCCGACGGCGCTGGCCGTGTACTGGGGCGAGGAGCTCGGACGCCGGGTCGGCGATGAAGCGCGCAAGACCGGAGTCACCGCCGATCACTACATGATGAACAGCGCGACGGCCGACGAGCAGCTGCAGGCGCTCGCGGCGGCGTCCGATAAGCTCGCGGCCGACTTCGGCAAATGGAACACGCCGTGGGGCGACATCAACCGGTTCCAGCGCCTGACGGGCGACATCGTGCAACCGTTCAACGACGCCGGACCGAGCATTCCCGTGGGCTTCACCTCGTCGCGGTGGGGATCGCTCGCATCCTTCGGAGCCCGGAGCTACAAGGACACCAAGAAGATGTACGGCAACACCGGCAACAGCTTCGTGGCCGTCGTCGAATTCGGCGACAAGGTGCAGGCCAGGGCGGTGTCGGCAGGCGGCGAGAGCGGCGATCCGAAATCGAAGCACTTCAAGGATCAGGCGGAGCGGTACAGCACCGGCAGCCTGAGGGACGTGTATTTCTATCCCGCGCAACTGACGGGCCACACCGAAAAGCAGTACCACCCCGGGCAGTGACGCGCGACGCGAGTGACAAAGGCAGTCTGGAGTCGTTCGCGACGCCGCGCCTGCTGGCCGAGCGAGTCACCGCGGCGCACTGGCTCGATCTGCGCCGCATGGACGAAGACGATTCGTTCATGGCGCGGCTGGGCGGCCCCCGCGACGTCGACGGGACCGTCGCCTATCTGCGGATGAACATGAAGCACTGGGCCGATCACGGCTTCGGGATGTGGATGCTTCGTGATGCGGGCTCGAAGGCGGTGATCGGTCGGGCGATTCTCCGTCATCTCGACGTCGAGGGCGTGGACGAGATCGAAGTCGGATACGGGTTCATGCCGGAGTATTGGGGACGCGGCCTCGCGACCGAAGTCGCCAGGGCGTGCGTCAAGATCGGGTTCGAGCGTCTTGGCGTCAAGACGCTCGTGGCCATCACGACGCCGGAGAATCTCGCGTCGCAACACGTGATGCGCAAGGCAGGCCTCGTCTACGAACGCGACATCGTCCATGCCGGCGTGCCGCATCGCCTGTTCCGGACTCGTGACAAGGGTAAGATTGGCTGACATGCGATTCATTGCTTCTCTACTGATCTCTTCCGGATTGATCCTGTCTTCCTCCGCGTTCGCGCAGCAGCGCGCGGCCGACGGTGTTGCCCTCAACGACGAGGGGCTGCCGCAGTACTCCACGTTCTCGATCTGCGCGATCGATCCCGCGACCGGCCAGTCGGGCGCGGCGGTGACGACGCGTGTGCCGTTTGTCGGGAGAGCGGTCCCGCACGTCCGCGCCGGAGTCGGCGCCGTGTGCACGCAGGCGTCCACGATGGTGGAGTTCGGCCCGCGCGGCCTGGATCTGCTGGCGAAGGGCGTCGAGCCGAAAGAGGCGCTCGCGCAGTTGCTCGCGAGCGACGACCAGCGCGAATCGCGGCAGGTCGGCATCATCGACATGCAGGGCCGGACGGCCGCCCACACCGGGAAACAGAACAACGCGTGGGCAGGCAGCCGGCAGGGGAAGACGTACACGACCCAGGCCAACATCATGGTCGGCCCTGAAGTTCTCGAGGCCGTCGCGTCGACGTTCGAAGCCAGCGAAGGTACCGGGATGCCGCTCGCGGAGCGCATGATCCTCGCGCTCGAGGCCGGCTACGCCAAAGGCGGCGACAAGCGGTGGGGCAACCTGCAATCGGCCGCGATCAAGGTCGCCGATCCGAACGATCCCGGCCGCGGCGGCGACTTCATCACGCTGGCGATCGAGGTCGGCGAGAATCCCGAGCCGGTCGCCGAGTTGAAGCGCATCTATTACACCACCGGCCGGCGGCTCGGCTACCGGAGCTTCTCGCGCGTGGACGGTCCCGACGTCATCGAATTGAAGCGCATGCTGCACGCGGTTGGGTACTGGCGTCCGTCGATGGCGGCGTTTCCAGACGCGCCTGCGTCCATCAACACGCCGAAGATGCTCGAGCTGCGAAAGACCGACCCGGCACAGTACGAGAAGATCGCGGCGGAATCGCGAAAGGCGTCAGCCGACTACTCCCGCGAGTTCGGGCAGTTCGACGAGGAAACGATTGCCGCGGTCGACAAATTCCGCGCCGATCGGAACCTCAACTACCAGGGGAACGCGGCCGGCCTGGTGGACGCACGCCTTATCGACGCGCTCCGTGCGGCCTATTTCGAGAAGAAGAAGGCCGCGGCGAAGCGCTGAGCGTCCTACAAGGTCAGGTAGGTCGGGTGGGTCAGGTAGGTCGGGTTGGTTGAGGGAGGGCACATGCGAGTCGGCGTCTCGCTCGTCGTCTTACTCGTCATCGCCGCGCCCGCGGTGGCCCAGGAATTCAAGCCGCAGGCAAACTTCTTCGCGCAACAGAAGAAGGCGGCGCCCAGGCCGCAGGTCGATTGGAATTGGCGGCCCTCAGCCGACGGCACGCCTGCGGCGAAGGCGACGGTCGTGTGCGGAATGACGCTGGTGCCCGCGGATCCGAAGGTGGACTCCCGGATTCGCGTAGCCGCGCCGGATTCCCGCGTCTCGTACACGCTGCGAACGGTTCAACCGGAGATCTGCAAAACGAAGTAACGCTCGGCTAAAGCCTTCGCGCTCCAAGCATCGACGCTCGGCTGAAGCCTTCGCGCTTCAACCGCCGACGCTCGGCTAAAGCCTTCGCGCTACAACACCGCCGTCGATTTGCGGTCGACGGCGAGAGCCGCCTTCACACGCTCCTGCGTGAACGGCACCGTGCGCAGCCGAACGCCGGTCGCGTCGAACACGGCGTTGGCGAGCGCCGCGGCGACGGGCGCCGTCGCCGCCTCTCCCGCGCCCAGCAGCGGCTGGTCGGGCCGATCGATCAGGATGACGTCGACCTGCGGCGCTTCCGGGAACCGCAGGATCGGATAGCTGGCCCAGTCGACGCTCGTGACGCGCGCGCGATCGAACGTCACCTCCTCGTGCAGCGCGCGGCTCAGCGTCTGCACGATGCATCCCTCCACTTGATTCTTCAGAGCGTCGGGATTGACGATCAGCCCGCAGTCGTGCGCGCAGACCACGCGCCTTACCTCGATGCGTCCAGTAGCCGGACGGACGGCCACGTCCATCGCGATCGCGACGTAGTTCTCGGCCTGCTTGTACCGCATGTAGGCGATGCCGCGGCCTTCGAACACGCCGCCCTCGCCGGTTCGCGGATTCGGCGACTTCCTCGGTTGCCAGTTGAACGCCTGAGCGGTTCGACGAATCGCTTCGATCGCTCGCGGGTCCGTCAGTCGGTCGAGGCGGAATGAGACGGCATCCACGCCTGCGGCCGCCGCGAGCTCGTCGGTGAAGCTCTCCACCGCGAACACGTTGGCGATCTTGCCCGGTGCGCGCAGGTTCGAGAGCTGCAGCGGGACCTCTTTCGTCCAGTGCACCATCACACGGACGTTGTCGGCCTGGTACGGCGGGTCGCCGTTCTGTGTGATCGCTCCGGCGCCCGTTCCGTGTTCCTGCGAGATGCCCGATGCTTCCGCCGCGAGCAGCGCGCGCGCCCCGCCCGTCTGGTTGGGCAGCCACATCTGCGTGTCCCAACCGACGATCCGTCCCCCGGCATCGACACCGGCGCGGATGTCGAGCAGTTGCTGCGGCCCTTTCGGATCCCAGCCAGTTTCGTCCTGTCGCGACCACTGGACGCGCACCGGCTGACCGACCGTCTTCGACAGCAGAACGGCATCGGCGGCCACGTGATCCCCGCCGTTGGTGCCGTACGATCCGGCGCCGTCGAGAAACACCACGCGCACTTTGTCGACCGACAGGCCGAAGACCTTGGAGAGGTTCGCGCGCAGGCCGTGCGTACCCTGCGACGAGGACCACACGGTCGCCGCGTCTCCCTTCACGTCGGCCACCGCGCAGCACGGTCCGAGCGAGGCGTGGCTCTGGAACGGCCAGAAGTAGGTGGCGGACACCGTGGTCGCGGCGCTGCCGATCGCGGCGGTCGCATCGCCGCGATTCACCACCGTCTGATCGCGATCGATCGCCGCCGTTCGCGTCCAGCGATCGAGGCCGTCGCTGCCTGGCAGCGGCCGCCCCTCGCTCCACGTCGTCTTCAGCGCGCCGGCGGCCTTGACGACGGACCATTCGTCCTTGCCGACCAGCGCGAGAAAGTTTTCGATGCGCACGAGACGGACGTCGGGGATGCCGCGGATCGACGATTCGTCCACCGATTGCAGCGTCGCGCCGATGGCCGCGGGCCGGATGACCCTGGCGTGCAGCATGCCGGCCAGCGTGAAGTCGTGCACGTACGTGTGCCGGCCGCTGCACTTGGCCGGCACGTCCGGACGCGGCAGCGGTTGACCGACGACCGAGTACTGGCGCGGGTCACGGAGCGGCGCCTTCGCATCGACTTTCAGCGAGAAGCGCCGTTCGCCGACGAGCTCGGCGATGCTCACGCCGGCGCCTCCGGCGGTCGGCCGGACCTCGCCGCCCGCGATCGTCAAGTCGTTGGCGGGTCGGTTCAGGCGAGCGGCGCCGAGTCCGAGCAGCGCCTGTCGCGCGGTCGCTGCGGCCTGGCGCACGTCGGCGCCTCCGCGGGTCAAACCGGTGCTGCCGCCGGTGCCACCCTGGTCGGGGCACACGCCGGTGTCGCCATCGACGACGGTGATGCGCTGCGCGGGAATGCCGAGCTCCTCGGCCGCCATCTGCGCGACGGCGATCCGGAAGCCGGTGCCGACGTCGACCTTGCCGGTATACACGGTCACCGTACCATCGGCGTGAAACGCGAGAAAGGCGTCGACCTCGCTCGGATCGAGCGGCTTGCCCGTCGCGGGTGTCTGCGCGTCGAGGTGGCGGGGGAGCGATCCGCCAAACGCAAAGCTGACGACCACGGCGCCGCCCGCCTTCAGCAGGTCTCGACGAGAGAACATCACGCTCGCCATGACTGCCTCCTATGCCTTCGATGCGCGGACGACGGCGCGCAGGATGCGTGTGTGCGTGCCGCAGCGACAGAGATTGCCGGCGAGTCCGGCCTTCGCCTGCTCGATGGTCGGCGACGGCGTGGCCGACAGAAATGCCGCCGCCGTCATGATCATGCCGCTCGTGCAGTAGCCGCATTGGGCCGCTTGCTCGGCGACGAACGCGGCCTGCACCTTGTGCGGTGTGTCGTTGGTGGTGAGTCCTTCGATCGTCGTGATGGCGTGGCCGGCGGCGCGGCTGATCGGTGTCATGCACGAGCGCACCGCCTTGCCGTCCATCAGTACCGTGCAGGCGCCGCACTGACCGAGCCCGCACCCGAACTTCGTTCCATGCAGGGAGAAGGGGCCGCGCAGAACGTAGAGCAGCGGCTGCGCGGGATCCCACGACTCGGCGGAGACCGCGCGTCCATTGAGGCGAAACGCGTACTTGGCCATGTGTGCGATTCTATAACCCCATGAAAATCGTTGTCGCGTTTTCCCTGGCGGCGTCCGTCGCCGTCTCAGCACAGCAGCCGCCGGCCACGCCGGCGATGGTAGATACGCCGACCGTCAAGGTGCTCACGGGTTTGACCGTGCCGGACTTCGAAGCCGAGATGCAGTTGATGACGCAGGCGCTCGGCCTGTCCTGTGGTTCCTGCCACGCGAGGGGCAACTTCGCGAGCGACGCGAACCCGCGAAAGCTCGCCGCGCGGCGGATGATCGAGATGACCCGGACGCTCAATCAGCAGTTCTTCGCCGACTACAAGCCGCTCGAGGGTCAGTCGAAGCTCGGGCGGGTCACGTGTTTCACCTGCCACCAGGGAGACACGCGGCCGAAGACGCAATAGTAAATTGTAAATTCACAATTGTGAATTTACAGTGCGTCCCGATCTCGCCTGACGGGGACCTTGCGCCCGCGGATCGTCGTCGACCTCAGCGCGGCGATGATCTCGTCCGCGCGTGATGCCGGCACTTCCACGAGAGCGAAGCGATCCGCGATCTGAATCGCCCCCAGCTCGCGCGAGTTGATGCCGGCCTCGCCGGTGATCGCGCCGACGAGATCGCCGGGCCGGATGCCCGCCTCCCGGCCCGCGCCGATGAACAGCCTTGCCACGTCCTCGGTGGGCGCGGGTCGCTCACGCCGCGCCGCCCGCGGACCCGCGGCTCCGACGACGGCGCCCTTCGAGAAGCGCTTCGGAGTCCCGTCGCGTGGAGACTCGCGCGGGACGACTACGGGGATGTCGCGGTCGGCTTCCTCACCGGCGTCCGCCTGGTGCGCCAGCTTCACCGCCGC
>Ga0105242_10002852_pt1 | contig 13543 bp, 10 predicted proteins | sample KBSM24metaG_FD_81521 | JGI IMG/M metagenome (GOLD analysis project Ga0105242, IMG submission 81521) | Miscanthus rhizosphere microbial communities from Kellogg Biological Station, Michigan, USA - KBS M2-4 metaG | ecosystem: Host-associated > Plants > Roots > Rhizosphere > Soil | place...
CGCCACGGCGATGTACCGGTCGCGGCTGCGACCCACCGACGTCCTGCGCGTCGGCGCGCTCGGCCTGCGCACGCGTCGCCTCCGCACCGGTCTGTCGACACTCGGTATCGCGATCGGGATCGCCGCGATGGTGGCCGTGTTGGGCCTCTCGGCGTCGTCGCGCGAGGAACTGCAGACCCGTATCCGTGCGCTCGGCACGAACCTGTTGGAAGTTCAAGCCGGACAAGGTTTCGGGCGAGGCAACCAGACGCTGCCCGCCGACGCGGTGAAGATGGTCCGCAGGATCGGACCCGTCACTGCGGTGAGCTCGATCGCCACCGTCAACGCGACCGTGCGCCGCAACGACGCGATCTCGACCGGCATCAACAGCGGCATCACGGTGTTCGCCGCCGACGACGATCTGCTGACGACACTGAATGCGTCGATGGCCGACGGCGAGTGGCTCGACGGCGCCACGAGCACCTATCCGGCGGTCGTACTCGGTTCGGTCGCCGCCCAGAAGTTGGGCATCGTCGACGTGGCCGACGAACTGCGTGTGAGGATCGGCGACAACTGGTTCGCGGTGATCGGGATCCTCAAACCGGTTGCCGCGGCCGAAGGTCTCGACCGCGGCGCCATCATCGGGATCGACGCCGCCCAGACGTATGTCGTAAAGGACGATCTCGCTCCCGAACGGATCTACGTGCGCACGCAGGAAGGCGCGATCGACGACGTACGCGCGGTGCTGCCGCCGACGGTCAATCCGGAGACACCCGAGGAGGTCGAAGCAACCCGGCCGTCGGACGCACTCGCCGCCGAAGACGCTGCCAGCACCGCGTTCACCTCGCTGTTCCTCGGCCTCGGCGCTGTTGCGCTGCTCGTTGGCGGAATCGGCATCGCCAACGTGATGGTGATCGCTGTCATCGAACGTCGCAGCGAGATCGGCCTGCGACGGGCGCTCGGCGCCACGAAGGCGCACATCCGTCGCCAGTTCCTGACCGAGGCGATCCTGCTGGCGGGCGCCGGCGGTGTGGTCGGTGTCGCCCTCGGCGCCGCGGTGACGGCGATCTACGCCTCGACCAAGAACTGGGCGGTCGTCGTCCCCCCGATCGCCATCGGTGGAGGTGTGGTCGCTGCCTTGGCCATCGGCGCGATCGCCGGGCTGTACCCGGCGGCCCGCGCGGCTCGGCTGCCACCGACGGAAGCACTGCGAGGCAACTGACATGGCCACATCGACCAAACGGCGACGCGGCCGAGCCATCGTGACGGGACTCGTGTGCCTCGCGCTCGCGGGCGGCGCGGCATATGTGATCGCGGTTCGCAAGCCCAAGACGTCGTCGACCGTCGAGGAACCATCGATCTTCAAGACGGCGACGGTCAGCCAGGGCGACCTCACGACAACCGAGCGGATCGACGGAGTCGTCCAACTGTCGGCGACGCTGCCGGTGCTGCATCGGATCGAGGGTCAGACCAGTTCGACCACGAGTACCAGTGCGAGTGCGAACAGCAACAGCAACGCCAACGCGAATGCCAACGCCTCGACGACAGCGTCGAGCCAACCTGCTGGCCCATCCGGAGCGTCGTCGGCCCTCCTGGCGGCGGACTGCGCGACACCGAGCACGGCGGCGGCCACGGTCCCACCGGACACGACGACGCCGGCGACGGTCGACACGACACCGGTCGACACGACGGTGACGGAAAGCCCCACCACCACGACGAGCCCGGTCGTCGACACGACACCCGCGCCGACCACGACAACGCCCGCGGCATCGTGCGACACCACCACGACCTCCGCGCCGGCGACCACGGAAACGACGGTGCCCGCCGGCGGACGCGGCAGGACCGGCACCGGTGGCGGCGGGTTCACGGGCGGCGGCGCGACTCGCGGTGGCTCCGGGTCGAGCAGTTCCTCGACGGCATCGAACGTCCGAGTGACCCAGACGATCACGTCGATCACCACTCCGAACACGCCCGTGTCGTTCGGTGACGTGCTGTACACCGTCGACGGCCAACCGGTCGTGGCCCTCCAGGGTGCCCTACCGGCGTGGCGCTCGTTGTCGACAGCGTCGGCCGACGGCGCCGATGTCGCCCAACTCGAGGCCGGTCTCGTCGCCCTTGGTTACGACCCCCAGCAGAAGGTGACCGTCGACGATCACGTCGATTCGGCGACGCGCACGATGGTCAAGGCGTGGCAGAAGGGCCTCGGCATCGAGCAGACGGGAACGGTGCCGTTGGGGTCGGTCGTGTTCATTCCCGCAGCCACGACGGTCAGCACCGTCGATCAATCGGTCGGCGACACAGTCGGTGACGGCGACACCGTGATGACGCTCGCCACCTCGACACAACAGGTGTTGGTCGACGTGCCGGCGGGCGACGAGGCCGCCGTCGTCCCAGGACTCCAGGTCGGCATCGGCGACGTGCAGGGGACCGTGTCGCGATTGCAGTCGGCGGACCAAAACGGCTCGGTCGCCGTCGAGGCCGTCATCACTCCTTCCACCGAGATCAAGAACGCGGACAACGGGAGTTCGGTGAAGGTGACGCTCACCCTCACCCACGACTCCGGAGTGCTCATCGTGCCGGCCGAGGCAATCGTGTCGCGACTCGACGGCACCTATGCCGTCGAGGTGAAGGCGCCGGACGGCACCACCGCATATCAGACCGTCGAGATGCTCGGTGTGAGCGGCGCCAACGTCGCCATCCGCGGCGCCGATGTCTCCGAAGGAACTGTGGTGCTGCTACCGGCCTGACGTACCGAGCCGCACAACGGATTCCGCAGCACCGCGCCCACACCGACATACTTTTCATTTCCCCAGGAGCGACTCGATGAACAAGACAACCACGAAGGCGACGCCCGGTCGTAAGAAACCTTGGTTGAAGTGGGTCGTCGGAGGCGGGTTGTTGGTCGTCGTACTGGCGGCGGTCGGGATCTGGTGGTTCCTTCGCGACGACGCTCCCCCGCCGGTCAGCCTCGACGCCGCGGTCAACGCTGTCCAGACCTCCGCCGCCACGGCCGACACCGCACCCACGCCAACCGCCACGGTCGCTACTGCCGATTCGGTCGACACGGCCGACACGGTCGACACGGCGAGCAACAGCACGACCGTTTCTGCCGCAGCCCCGAGTGGCATCGACGGCAATTGGGCCGTCGACGACACCGTCGGCGAGTTCAGCTTCGAGGACTCCACCGGGACGTTCGTCGGCTTCCGTGTCAACGAGGAACTGAGCAGCATCGGATCGACGACTGCCGTCGGTCGCACACCCGCCGTCACGGGCGCGATGACGATCGCCGGTACCACCGTCACCGACGCATCGATCGAAGCCGACATGACCAAGCTGACCACCAACAACTCGCGGCGCGATGGACCGGCCCGCGGCGCGCTGGGCACAAGACAGTTCCCCACGGCGACATTCAAGTTGACGGCGCCGATCGAGTTGGGCGACGCCGCTGCAACCGGCGCCAAGACGTCGGTCACTGCCACCGGCGATCTCACCATCAAGGGTGTGACCAAGAGCGTGCAGTTCCCGCTCGAGGCCCAGTTGGCCGGCGACACGGTCGTTGTCGTTGGCTCACTCGACGTCTTGTTCAGCGACTACGGAATCTCCGTGCCAAGGGCGCCGATCGTGCTCTCCGTCGAGGACCACGGCCCGATCGAGCTCCAACTCTTCTTCACCCGCTCCTGACCGCGTGCCGGCAACCGGGGTCAGAGGTCGTAGCGGTAGACATTGGTGTCGCGGGCGGAGAAGCCGATGCGCTGATAGAGGCGATTGGCGGCCTCACGCGACGGGCGGCTGGTCAAGCTGACGGCTTTCGCGCCGCGTTTGCGGGCTTCGTCGAGCGCGGCCATGTTCAACGCTTCGCCGACACCGTGGCCACGGGCCGCCTCGTCGACCACCACGTCCTCGATCCACGCCTTCAACCCGGTGGCGATGCGGTACATCACCAACGTCAGGCTGCCGACGATCTCGCCGTCGACCCGGGCGACGAAGACGGTCGATCCTTCGGCCATGATCGCCGCCAACTGCGCGGCATCCGGAGGCGGTGCCGACGACAGTTGCGGCAGCAATCGCGCCAGCGCTTCGACCACTTCCGCAGTCGGCTCGTCGACGGTCTCGATGGTCGCAGTCACAGGCGGCCACCCTACGACAACGTCTCGTCGGGGCGCGGAACGTAACTTTCAGTCGATGGCCCCCTCCTCTCTCAGCGCTGCCGCACGTCGCCTCGGTTCGGTTCTCGAGCCGGTCGTCGGCCAGGTGTACTTCTCGCCGGAATGCCACGCCAACTACGCGGCTCTCGGCTTCGATCCCAGCGCCCGGTCCGCCAATCACGTCGCCCTTCCCGACGGGCCCGCGTACTTCACGAGCAGAGGGTCGGTGATGGGCCAGGTGCCCGGCCAGGTCGTGGCCGCAGCGTTCGCCGTGTTCAGTCCGGCGGTCGTGATCCCGTGCGTGACGTTGGGCTGGACGCGAACCGATGCGGTCACGATCTGCGCGGCGCGCGACGACGGCGCGATCGGTCAACTCGTACGGCTGCTGGGCGAGGAGCCGGAGGGCGTCGAACGAGCTCGCGAGCTTCTCGAACGCGCCGTCGAACCGCTTCGACCGGAGGGCCGGCCGCTGTTCTCGGGTGTTCGTTCTCTGACAATGCCGGCGACGTCGCTCGGCGCGGTGTGGCGAATGGGCGACATGTTGCGCGAGTACCGCGGCGACTCGCACACGACATCGTGGGTGTCGATGGGCTTCGATGCGACCGAGATCGGATTGCTCACCGAGTTGTACTGGGGTCTCGCGATGCGCAGCTACAGCCGGACGCGCGCGTGGACCGACGACGAGTTCGACGCCGCCCACGACCGCCTGCGATCGAAGGGTCTGGTCGACGACACGGGGTTCACCGAAGCCGGACGCGCCGCGCGGGAAGAGGTCGAGGTCCACACCGATCAGCAGATGGCCGCGACGATCGCCGCGTTGGGCGACGACATCGACGAGCTGTTCGACATCATGCAACCCTGGGGAGACGCAGTTCGCGCCGGTTTCGGCTACCTGCCATCAGGTCCCCACGACCTCGCCAGCGCCGCCTCGGCCTCCTAGCGCGGTAGGCCACTCAGGCCCACCTCGGTAGTGTTATGGGCGATGGATCATGTTCGCTGGTTGGCCGAGCCGGCCTTGCACAGCCCGACCATCATCGCCGCGTTCACCGGCTGGAACGACGCCGGCGACGCGGCCAGCAACAGCGTGCGTCACCTCATCGAAGCGTGGAACGCGCGCCCTCTCGCAGAGATCGACCCGGAGGAGTTCACCGACTTCGCCACAGTGCGGCCGCACGTCCGACTCAGCGCCGGGATGACCCGCTCGATCGTGTGGCCCACCGTAGGTTTGTGGAGCGCATCGACACCGGGCGGTGACATCATCTTGGTGCTCGGGCCCGAGCCGGCGTTGCGCTGGCGGCTGTTCAGTGAACAGATCGTCAGTGTCGCGACGAAGTACCACGCGTCGGTGCTGCTGACGCTCGGCGCGCTCCTTGCCGACGTACCGCACTCGCGTCCTGTGCAGTTGATGGGGACGGCGACCGATCAGACGATGATCGACCGCTTCGATCTGCAGCGGTCGCACTACGAGGGTCCGACCGGCATCGTCGGTGTGCTGCACGACGCGTTCGCCAAGGTCGACCTGCCCTCGGCGTCGCTGTGGGCAGCCGTGCCCGCATACGCATCGCAGGTGCCGTCACCGAAGGCCGCGCTCGCGTTGGTCGAGCGGGCGTGCGAGATGCTGGGTTGCCCGGCCTCGATTGCCCGACTCTCGGCAGAAGCCGACGAGTACGACGCGCGTGTGTCGGCGTTCGTCGGCGACGACGACGACCTCATCGGCTACGTCTCCCGGCTCGAATCCCTGGCCGACAGCGGTCAGCTCGACGAGGACGACGAAGACGAGGACGACGACGCTGACGACGAAGCCGCGTCCATCGACGCCAGCCGCCTCGACAGCGATGAGCTCATGGCCGAAGTCGAGCGGTTCCTGCGCGACCAGGGCGACAGCGCCAGCTAATTTCGACACGGAGACCGTGTCGGCGCACGGTCAACCCAACAAGAACTAGCTCGTCTGACCGCGCCACATGGGCGAGCGCGGTGCATCGAACACGGTTGTCACCTCTTGCCCGTCGATCGCCGCGAACGCCATCGGGCCCCACCAGTTCGCACCGGCACACGGCCACGGCAGGTCGTCGCGACCGAACCAGCCGACACCGGCCGTCTCCAACGGGTGACCGGCGAGCTCGCCACCGGTGGCCGTGCAGTGGAACAACAGCAGGTACATGGCGAAGCGGGTGAAACCCATCCGTTGGCCGTCGATGACGGCGAGGATCTGCACCGGCTCGCAGGTGATGCCGGTCTCCTCGAACACCTCTTTGACCACCACCTCGGCGGGTGAGTAGCCGACATCGGCCCAACCGGTCGGGTACAACCACACGCCACTGTCGGCGCGCTGCACCAGCAGGATCTCTCCGGCGTCGTTGCCGACGACTGCGCCTACTGCCACCTTCGGGGTGACGTACCCCGGCACGCCCTCGCCGATCGACTCCATCCACTCCTGCACGAAGTGGTCGCGTTCGCGCGACACCTCCAACGCTTCATCAGCGGCGGCCTTGATGTCGGCAGCGACGTGCAGCACCTCTTCGAATCGCTCGCGCTCGTAGAGGTTGTCGCTGAAGCCGAGACCGGTTCGGGCGATCGCCGCCAACGACTCGCTCCACCGCACGAGATCACGTGTGAAGTCGCCCGGCGCTGCATCGCTCACGACGGCGACCCTACGGCATGCAACAGGGCCCGTTCGATCTCGGCCCGGTGATAAGGATCGGTGACTTTCGCGCCCTCCGACGTGCGTACGTAGAAGCTGTCGACGACGCTCGGCCCGATCGTCTGGACGGTCGCGTGGCGGATGTCGAGACCCATTTCGGCGAGCGCAGTTGCCACTCGGTGCAGCAGCCCGATCGAGTCGGGCGCGCGCACTTCGATGACGGTCGCATTGCTGCTGGCCCCGTCGATGAAGTCGACCGATGGGCTCAACACCGAGGCCGCTGCCGGGCGGCGGCGCCGGCGATAGGTGCGCGCCCGCTCGGCCAATCGCGCCGACAAAGCCAACTCCCCCGCCAAGGCTCGGCGAATGTCGGCCTCGACGGCGGTCCAATCGACATGGCGGACTGCGTCCGCGGTTCGGAACAGCGATGCCGCCATGCCCTGCTCGTCGCTGTGGGCGCGAGCTCCCAACACGTCAACGCCGTGCAGTGCGAGCACGCCGGCGAGCCGGGCGAAGGTTCCCGGGCGGTCGTGGTTGATCACCACAATTCGCGGACCGTCGACCACGACAGCCGTCTCGCCGGCACCCATCAACGCCAGGATGTCGGCGGTCGGGAACGGCGCTCGGCGTTCCGGTCCACCGTCGATGCCATCCGTGGCACCGAGACGCATCCGCACCCGCTCCACCAACTCCTCGACGAGCTCGGCCTTCCACGGGCTCCATGCCGACGAACCGGTGGCCAACGAGTCGGCCTCCGTCAGCGTGTGCAGCAGATCGAGGAACGTCACACTGCCCACGGCCTCGGCAACCGCGTCGATGGTCGCCGGGTCGTCGAGATCGCGACGAGTGGCGACGTCGGGCAGCAGCAGATGATGACGCACCAAGCGGACGAGGTGAGCCGTGTCGCGTTCGTCGAAACCCATGCGCGGTCCGATTGCGGCAACGAGCTCCTCTCCGCGCTCGGTGTGATCCCCGGGGTAGCCCTTGCCGATGTCGTGGAGGAGCGCGCCGATCACCAGCAGGTCCGGTCGAGCGACGCGGTCGGCGAGCAGTGCGGCCTGCACCGCCGCCTCCCACAGGTGTCGATCGACGGTGAAGCGGTGGTATGCGTTGCGTTGCGGCCGGGAGCGCACCGGCCCCCACTCCGGCAGCATGCGCGTGAACAACTCCGCCTGATCGAGCGACTCGAGCACCGGTATGGCCCGCGGTCCCTCGAGCAGCAAGGCGACCAGTTCCTCGGCTGCTCCTGTCGGCCACGGTTGCGGCCACTCGGGCGTGCGCTCGCTCAACGTCTCGAGCGCGCGTGTCGCGATGGGCGACTCCGTGCGCGCCGCGCCGACACCGACCTGCAACATCAACGTGGGGTCTTCCTCGGGCGACACGTCGACGCCGAGCTCGACCTCGCCATTGCGCAGGGTGACCCCCGATGCCAACGGACGCGCCTTCACCGGTTGCAGCTGCGACCGGGCGACGGCATGCCACGCCCGGTCGTGCTGCCACGACAAGGTGCGCGCCGCGGACGACACCGCGGCCATCAAGTCGTCGGCAGAACCGAAGTTGCCGACCACGGCGACCGCGTCCTGATCCTCGAGCCGCAGCACCTCACCGGCCACCGGAGCGACGCGATGGAGTGCGACCCTGGCGTGGATCAGCGTGTCGTACGCCGCGGCCACCACCGCCGGGCTCTCCAAGGCGATCCCTCGACCGGCGGCATCGATCCACAGCAACTCGTGGAGATCTCGCAGGCCACCCCGGCCCTCCTTGATGTTGGGCTCCAGGAGAAAGGCGACATCGCCGTCGTTCCGGTGCCGCGCCAGGCCGCGGTCGCGCAGCAGCGACAACCATGCCGCGCCGTCGGCGCGCCACGACTTGCGGACTCCGGCCAACACCTCGTCGGCCAGCGAACGATCGCCGGCCAGCCAGCGGCCGGCCAGCAGGGTGGTTGCCGTGTCGAGCTGGTCCGGTCCGACCGGCAACTTGTCGTTCGCGCCACGCACGGCGTGGCCGAGGTGGAGGCCGGTGTCCCAGATCGGATACCACAGGTCGGCGAGCCCGGCCTCGATCTTCTTGGAATTGCCGCGGTGCACGACCACCACGTCGATGTCGCTGCGCGGGGCCATCTCGCGGCGACCTGTTCCGCCGACAGCGAGCAGACACACGTCGGCGCGGTCGGCGAACACGTTGGCGTACAGCCCGGCCAACCACCCGTCGATCACCTCGGTCCAGGCCTCGCACCAGGCCCTGCCGGTCAGGGCGATGTCGGCGAGCAACCGCTCGCGCTCGGCCAGGATCATCCGTGCATTGTGCCGTGCCGGGTCGCGTTTGGACGGGTTTGATCGCCGCGTTGCCGCCGACGATGCCGAGTCGGGTGACCCTACAATCCGGAGATGCGCCGCGGACCCTCTGTTCAGATCGTCGCGCTGACGGTCGCAATGCTGGGGGTGGTCGCAGCAAGCTGCAGCTCGGACAAGGCCACACCTCCAACGTCGCAGGTCGCCCAGACGGTGCCTGTAAGGAGCAGCGCCGACGACGGTGTGCTGACCATCGGCGTGCTGACGCCGCAGGGAAGCGCGTTCACCGAAATCGGCGAGTCGATCAGGAACGGTGCACAGCTCGCCGTGGACCTCATCAACCACGCCGGGGGGATCAACGGCACCGGCGTGAGGCTCATCCGCGAGGACGAGGACGTGCTGGGCACCAATCTCGACGCGGCGATCGACAACCTCATCGCCGACAAGGTGGATGCGATCGTCGGGCCGGCGTCGTCCGCCAATGCGCTCGCCGGACTCGGCGAGATCGTCGACGCCGGCGTCGTCGCCTGCTCGCCGACGGCATCGGCGAGCCTCCTCGACGACTTTCCGGACAAGAACCTCTTCTTCCGCACGATTCCGTCCGACACGCTCCAGGGCACGGCGATCGCCGGAGCGGTCGACCAAACCGGCGCCGGACAGGCCACCATCGCCTACATCGACGATGCCTATGGCCAGTCGTTCCTCTCCTCGGTCAGCGACGCCCTGTCGAATCTCGGCATCGCTCAAACGGTGCCCGTCGCTTACTCCAGCGACAACGACTCGATCGGCGCGGCGGCCATCAAGGTCGCCTCGCTGAAGTCCGGCGCGGTCGTCGTGATCGGTGATGCCACCTCGGGTCCGGTGATGCTCGAGGCGATCGACTCGAAAGAGACGAGCTTTTCGCCCAGTTACGTCATCAACGACGCGATGCGCCGGCCTGCTGCGTCGGCCCAGGCGATTCCGGATGCGCTCGCCGCACACGTCACGGGCGTGTCGCCCATCGCATACAGTTCGGACCCGGCATTCCTCGCCGCGCTCGGCAGCACGCCCGACAAGCCGAGCCCGTACGCGGCCAACGCCTACGACTGCGTCAACCTCATCGCCCTCGCGGCGCGCTCGGCCCGGTCGACGCAGCCGGTCGACATCGCCAGCGAGATACCCGCGGTCAGCGCCAGCGGATCGCCGTGCATGACCTTCGCCGAGTGCCAACACGACCTGGACACCGTCACCAACATCAACTACGACGGTCCGGACTCGCTCACACTCGACGCGAAGGGCGACGTCACCAACCCGACGTTCGAGCTGTTCAAATTCGAGAACGGCAGAGACGTGAAAGACAGCACGATCCCGTAGCGGCTGCTACAGGCCGGCCATCAACTCCTCGACCGGCGTGACCATGCCGGTGTAGAACGGGCCGAACTCGGCATAGACGGCCGAAGCCTCGTCGAAGCGCATCGTGTAGACGACCTCTTTCAGATCGTCGGGATGCACGGCGAACAACGTGACGCCCCACTCGAAATCGTCGAGGCCCGCGGAGCCAGTGATGTACTGGGCGACACGACCGGCGAACTTCCGGCCGCTGGCACCGTGCTCGTGCATCAACTCGCTGCGGCGTTCGTAGGGCAAGGTGAACCAGTTGGCATCGCCTTCGCGCTTCTTGCTCATGGGATAGAAGCACCACGCCGGCATGGCGTAGTCGACGTGGTTGGGCGGAATCGTCGGATAGAGGCGCGGGCGCTTCATCTCCTCGGGCATCTGCGCTGCGTACTCGCTGACCTCACTGAGGCTGACGTACGAATCGACGACCTCCAGGCCGCTGCGTTGCACGGCCGTTTGCAGCGCGCGCAGCTCGCGAAGGTTCTCGTGCACGGCCATCACGGCGACATCGCACTTGTGCCCGAGCATCGCCACAGTCACGACCTGGCACCCGGCCGCCTCGGCAGCCTTCACGCCCGCAACCGCGGCCTCGGCATCGAACAGCGGAGTCGGCTTGCAGAAGAGATGCAAGACGCCGACGCCAACCGTCGGCGATACAGGTTCGCTCGTCATGGGCCCAGGCTAGGGCTGGTCAGCATCAATCAAGCAGATGTACCGCCCGACATAGGGTTCGCAACATGGAACCGCAAAACAACAGCCGCATCCTCGCCGCTGAGCTGGTGGGCACCCTGGTACTGATGCTCGGCGGACCAGGCGTGGCCATCATGCTGCCAACGCTCGGCCTGCTGCCGTCGGGCGATGCATCGACGGGTGCCGGGCTCGTGAGGATCCTCATGGTCGCCCTCGGCTTCGGCTTCTCGCTCCTGATCATGGCCTACGTGATCGGACCCATCTCGGGTTGTCACATCAACCCGGCCGTCACGCTCGGCATGCTGCTGGCGCGCAAGATCAACACGACGCATGCTGTGTACGCCTGGATCGGTCAGGTGGTCGGAGCCATCGGCGGGGCAGCCATCATCTACGGCATCGCCAGCGGCAAGGAGGGGTTCCAGCGCGGGCAGTTCGCGGCCAACCTGTGGTCCGGCCCGTACTTCGGGCTCGGCTCGGCGATCTGCGTCGAGGTGTTGCTGACCGGGCTGCTGGTGATGGTGGTGCTGTTCACGACGACGAAGAAGTTCACGCCGGGTATGGGCGGGCTGGTCGCCGGCATCACCCTCACCCTCATCCACTTGATCTCGATTCCGGTCGACAACACGTCGGTGAACCCGGCGCGCAGCCTGGCGACCGCGCTGTTCGCCGATACCAGCACCGAAGCGCTCCAGCAGCTGTGGGTGTTCATCCTGTTCCCGTTGATCGGCGCCGTGGTCGGCGTGATCGTGTGGCTGATGCTCGACGAGACGAGGCTCGAGGACACCGACCTCGTCGAGTTGCCGGGAGCATCGGAGCTCCGCAACGTGCTGGGCGAGATCTCCCACGGCATCGACGACCTAGGCGATTAGCTCCAACAGGTCGGACCGTCGCTTCGGACCGAGGTCGGGTTCGGGAGGGCGGTTGTCGCGGTCCTGCCACACCGCCAACACCCGCGCGGCAACGTCCGCGTCCTTGACCATTGCGTCGGGAGCCGTCAGCAGGTTGAGGGCGCGGAAGAAGGCGCGCATCACGACCGGATCGCGGCGGAGCGCAGGCACCAGTCCGTCACGGAACACGGCCCGCATGAACGCTCGCTGATCCGACGCGTCACCATCGGGGTCCTCGCCGGCGAGCAACGCAGCCGCCACCCGTCGGGCCTCGGCATCCTGTTCGACGCTCGCCCGGTACCACGGATAGATCTCGGCACGCAGCGCGCCGTCGTAGTCGAGCAGCATCTTCTCGGCATCACCCGGGTTTGCATTGATGGCATCGACCATCAGGTGGGCGCCCCAGAACGCCGTCGCACATCCCCGTCCGTACAGCGGGTTGGTGCACAGCACGGCGTCGCCGATCGGGATGATCCCGGTGGCGACGACCCGCCCGTCGACGACGTGCCGACGCCAGCGGTTGATGAGGCCGGCCATCACGTGAACGGATGCGGTGATCGGTTCGGCGCGCCCGTCGAGATACGGCGCGGTCGCGACGAGCTGTCGTGCACACGTGTCGAACACGTCGGGATCGGTGAGCTTCTTGCGCAGCTCGTGATCATCGGTCGGCGCGGCCAAGGTGACCGAGAACGTGCTGTTGTCGCCGACGAACACGCCGTACTTGAGGTACCCGAGGTCGCCGCCGATCGGCCCGGTCCGCGCCGGGTACGAGGCCCCGTCGACCAGGCGATAGAACCGGCTGAAGTAGACGATCCCGGTGTCGTCGACCTCGTCGACGGCCGGGTCGCAACCGACCTCCGTCAACCACTCGGGCAACGCGCTGCGGCGTCCGGCGGCAACCACGACGAGATCGCCGTGCCATTCGGATCCGTTGGCCAGTCGCACGCCGGTGATGTTCGGCACAGTGCCCGTCGAGTCGGCGATCAGGCCGCAGACGGCAACCCCCGTGCGGAACTCGACCCGGCCTTCGGCGATCGCGGCGCGGCGGAGCACCCACTCGAACGTGGTCCGGCGGCAGGCGAGCATCACCATCGCGTCGTCGCCCGGCTCGGGCTCGAAGTTCGTCATCGTCGGTGGCAGGTCCTCGCCGAAACGCATCTCGGTGGCACCTTCGTCGAGCAACTGCTGATACAGGTCGGGATAGTCCGACTTCAGCAACCCGACGAGACGAGCGAGAAAGGCATGGCTGTGCCGCACCTGCGGGGCGCCGCGTCGGTCCCAGTCGAAGGCTTCGTCGGCAGACTGCGGCATCGGCGTGTCATCACGCTCGAAAACGGTGACCGTGTGCCCCGACCGGGCCAAGGCGACCGCCGCGCCGAGTCCGGCGACCCCACCTCCGACAACCGCCACTTCCACGGCGAGGAGGTTAACGGCCGGCAGGGTCGGCGGGCGGTCCGGCAGGCCGCAGGCCCAGGCCCGCCGGCAGGGTCGGCGGGCGGTTCGGCAGGCCGCAGGCCCAGGCCGAGGAGCCGA
>Ga0105242_10002853_pt1 | contig 13542 bp, 10 predicted proteins | sample KBSM24metaG_FD_81521 | JGI IMG/M metagenome (GOLD analysis project Ga0105242, IMG submission 81521) | Miscanthus rhizosphere microbial communities from Kellogg Biological Station, Michigan, USA - KBS M2-4 metaG | ecosystem: Host-associated > Plants > Roots > Rhizosphere > Soil | place...
AAATTTTGCATTTTTTTGTGAAATCCATAGCCGAAGGCGCTATGGATGAGTAAAAAAGTGCGAAAGATCGCGAATAGATCCTTGAGGCTGAGTCGGATCGAACCCAAAACTCAGGTTATTAAGACCACTAGTAAGATTGGATCACAAGCCCTATCATTTCTTTTTGATCCGATTGTCGTTTGCTGGCTTAAAAAATCCTCAATCTGATAAGATCGTTATCTTTTCTTGAGGGAAAGGCCATGTTGGAGTTCTTCCGCAAATATCAACGCTACTTTTTCGTTTTCATCTCGATCGTCATCATCGCTTCGTTTTCATTTTTTGGAACCTTTTCTACTTTTTCGAACGATGAGAAAAAGAAAGACAGGATTATTGCCCATGCCGTTGGCGGCTCTCCTTTGATGCTGTCGGAAATCCAGGCTCTTTCCCGATTCATCTCGACTGACCGCGAAGATGCGCTAGGATTTGGGCTGGTCCCTAATCTTTGCAATGACGGAGTGGTGCGCTATGATCTTTTGAGAACTGGACTGGCCGATTTGCTGGCCGCTGCCTATTTCGAGACGATCAAGAAAGATATCGAAGCCCGCCTCGATCGAGCCAGGCGATTCCGTCCTTATGCCCATTCCGCGGTTCCCCAATTGAGCGCTGAAGCTGTTTGGGATCGGTTCTTGCCGGCGACGAAGCGGGAATTGGCAAGCCTCAAACAAGAATCAGAAGCCGGGTTCAGCACATTTTCACATCTCTCCCGTCTCTATCAGCAACAGAGTTACCTGAATGCTGAAACGCTCAAGAAAATTTTGTGCTTCCAGCATCAGCATCTGGGTCTGCAAATCGATCCAAGACTTCAACACAGCGATCTTTCTCTCTTCGGATTTCATACTTTGGCCGATTGGTTCGGGCACGATTTCCTGACGATTGCTTCCGAGTTCATCCTAAACGCCTCAGCAGTCGCAGAGAAAAAGGGATACGACGTAACTTTGGAAGAGGCGAAAGGCGATTTGCTCGTCCAGTTTCAAACTTCTTTGCAAAAACTCCGTTCCGATTCAGGGCAGCCGGAGATTCCCTTCTCGCAGCATTTGAAGAGCCTTGGTTTCGACGAAAAAAATGCAGCCGAAGTATGGCGCAAAGTGCTTCTATTCCGCCGCTACTTCCAAAGCGTCTCTCAAACCGCTTTTGTCGATCGCCTGCCCTTCAAGGATTTTGCATTGTATGCAAGAGAGACGGCCACGCTTAGCGTTTATCAATGGCCTTCAGCTCTCCGTTTGAATAAAATAGAGGATTTGATTCAATTCCAATTCTATCTTTCGGCCGTTGCGCCGCCATGCGAAAATCCCTTGGACCTCCCGGTCCATTTCTACTCTCCCGAAGCCGTAGAGGAAAACTATCCCGAACTTGTCCAATCTTCTTACTTGTCTAAAGTCAAAGAAATTGCCCTCCCGCAAATTGCTCTCCGGGCGCAGGTGAAAGAGGTCTGGGACTGGCAGTTGGAAGAAAAAAATTGGGACGTGCTGAAAGCTGCATTCCCATTCCTTTCTCAGGGGTGTTTAAGAGAAGAGAAATTTCAGAGTTTGGAAAAACTTTCCCCCTCTCAGCGCCTGCAGGTCGATTCTTATGCTCGACTTCGCCTCATGGATCAACATCCAGAGTGGATCGAAGAGGCGATGGTTTCAGCGGCAAGCCAAGAGCGGACCATTTCCATCTCCAAGGCTAGCTGCTCTTTGCCACGCATAGAAAAACCCTGGCGCCTTCGCGGTTTATTGCAGCGGGCAGCGGAAGGAGACGAACAGGCAAAGCAGGAACTGTTTGCTTACACCGACGATGAAAAGACCCTCTATCGATTCGAAGAGGTCGAAAATCACCGAAGTCCCCATATCTTGACCTTCAACGACGCGAGAGTCCAAGGGTTGCTGGCTCGGCTTGCAGACCGGAGCCTTTCTGCCATTTATGCGAAAATCAGGGCAAAGCATCCGGCGAAATTTCAATCCGAGGAAGGTTCTTGGAAGCCTTTTTCCGAGGTAAAAATGGAAGTGGCAAGAGTCGTTTATCCGGATGTTTTCCGTGCGGTCGAAGCGCTTGAAAAAAAGAGTTGGACAGACGACTTGTATGCGCAATGCCGCCTGCTGCCTGCAACTCAAATGGCTTATGAAGACCTTCGAAACAATCCCGATGCTTCTTCTTGGCTAGCCAAGGAAAAAACCGAAGTGTTGGAAGACCAATTTAAACTCGAACGCAATGAGCTGCCGATTCAACGGACTAGCCAGGAGGAATGGATGAAAGAAAAAGCATTTGTCATGAACTCAAATGAATGGTCGCCGATCCGAGTTCCTCCTAACGGGGAACTCTCTTTTTTCTACTTAATCGACAAGAAACCGTGCGCGAATCCGATTCTTGACCAAATTTCTTTCGGCAAGGAATTGATTGCTGCTGATGCTCAGCTCTATTTGGCTGAAAAACTGCTGGAATCCATATTTCAGAACCGCTCGATTATTTTGCCTCAGGAGGGCGACAGATGATGCAAACGAATAAAAGTTGGAGGATAGGTTCATGAGCCTTTTTGAAGATCTTCCCGCACTTTCTCCAGTCCAATTTTTTGGCTTGAGTTCCAATTGTCTCTATTTGAAATACGCTCTTACATCCGACAAGGCGTTTCTATTGCCCTCTACTTCCGATCTTTTAAGCGAAGACTCTTTTGCCGACGTCTACACGAGTTGGAACGTAGATAAGCTCTGCTTTTTCATCGTCTCGAAAGTCCCGTTTCAAAATGCGGGAGACGGGGATTTCCGGCGAGGTGATTCGGTTGAGCTTTTCATTGATACCCGTGATTTGAAAACTAAGGGCGTTGTTTCCCGTTTCTGCCATCATTTCGTTTTTTTTCCTGTCCAGATCCAGAATTTCTATGGACGCGAGATCACTCGATTCCGTGGAGAGGACATCCATCGGCTTTGCCATCCGGAAGATTTGCAGGCGACCCCTGATTTAGACGATGATTCCTACCAGCTTTCGATCGAGATTTCATCGGCATGTCTACATGGCTATGATCCTTTGAGTTTTCCTCGAATCGGTTTTACCTACCGGATCAACCGCACCGGCGCCCCTCCACAACATTTCGCCGTCTCTTCGGAAGAATATACGATCGAACAGCATCCGGCGACTTGGGGTACTTTGAAGCTGATTAAGGACTGATATGCGTTTTACCGATTCCCATGAATGGATTTCTATATCGGGAAATAAAGGGAAAGTCGGCATTACGAAACATGCTCGGAATGAGTTGGGGGAGATCGTATATGTCGAGCTTCCGAAAGTGGGCCAAAAAGTTCGGGCTGGTGAAGAAATTTGTGTCCTTGAATCGACGAAGGCGGCGGCGGATGTCTATGCTCCAGTTTCGGGGACGATCCTAGCCGTCCATGACATCCTCAATCAAAATCCCCACGCACTCAATGACGATCCTGAATCTGCCGGTTGGATCTTCCAAATCGAATTGGCCAATCCCAAAGAGATCGACTCCCTTATGAGCGCCGAGGAATACCAGGTTCTCATCCATCCTGATGTCCATTGATCTTCTGATCATCTGTTCCTTAGCGCCTCTTCTTCGTTCAACGGAAATATAGAGAGAATGGCCCCACAGAATGATGGAGTGGTTGACAATCTTTTTACGCCCGAGATGTTTGCGTAACATCTCTGCGAGGATTGTATGCCCTTCCTTGGTTTTTAGATGGGAGTTCTGTTTGATTCTGATCGCAAAAGGGATCTTGTTTGCGATCAGAAACTCGAACCATTCTGTCCCAATGCATTCACGGTCAGCGAGAAGGACTTCAATTTTTGCAACTCCCAATCGTTGGATGACCCGTTTTAGAATTGCAACCCGATCCTCCAAGGCAAGAGGTTCCCTCAAAGTCCAGAACGACCCAGAAGATATACTGCGACCGCTCAAAAAGAGTGAAAAATATCGAGGAGGCGCCCTGAATTTGAGCCAGGCGAAGCCGACGTCGAAGCAGCTAAATATAAAATATTTAGCGATGCAGACGGGTCTCAAATTCAGCGGCTGACCGACGATGGTAAATTCACTCTTTTTGAGCGGTCGCAGTATAGGAATACTGATGCCCAAGTAGGCCACTGAGAGTACCTCGACGAAAAATTTAACTTGGATAGGTTCTTAGTCTCTCATGCAATCGTCCTGCTGATTTTCCCGATATAGCTTTTTTCAGCCGATCGTAGATAATAAGTCCAGGAACCTATCCGCATAAAAAATTTCGGTCGATTTTTTAGTTCTTTTGAATCGAAAATCGGCCAAAATAATCCAAAAACTCAGACGTAAATTATATTCGGATAGGTTCACGTAGGTTACGCAAGAGGTCTAATGTCATTTCGCAAAGTCATTCCGATCTGTATGTTTCTCGCCGGAGCGGTCCTAGGCAAGCCGATTGCTCTTGGGACGGTAGGATTGTTTGCGAAAGCTTTTTTCTATTTCGAAAACGGCTGGCAATTCTCTTACGGGTCGATCGATTGGCATGAAGGAAAACTCATCTTCAGAGAAATCGATCTCATTGAACCCTCTCTTTCTTTGCATGCGAGGCGGGTTTCGGTATTTTTAGGCGCTCGGCATTTGGAAGTCGAGCAGCCGAAAGTAGCGGTCAGGGGAATGCCTCGATGGAAAAAAGGAAGCAGCGATTGGACTCTTGAAATGAAGAATGGGACCATCGCAAGCGATGAACTCGGCGATTTTTGCTTTTCTTTTGAAAAAACATGGCGACATCACTTGGGATGCTTGGTTCTTCAAAGACAAGAATCGCTTGTGGCGATCGAAGCGATCGAAGAAGACAATGAAATCTGGATCGATGCCGATTTGCATCAGTTCGAAACCGATGCTCTCGCGCATTGGATCGATTTGAAAGGCGTAGCGAATGGAAGGGTTCATCTCGTGTTTGAAGAGAATGAATGCAAGAGGGGATCTGCTCATTTGGATTTTCAAGAAGCCGGGTATGGGCAAGTTCTGTCCGGAGGCGCAGGAACTCTCGACTGGGAAGGAGATGCGGGAGAAGACTTCCTCGCGAAATGTTTTGGATCTGCGCGCATGAGGCTTGCGCTGTCAAAAGCAATTGTGCAGGGGGCCAGAGGCGGAATCGAAGAAATCAAAGGCAATTTTAGCTTCACTGCAGGGGTAGGAGCGAAATGGGAATTCGAGGGCAAGGCTGCTTCAAAAGGAAAAGTGTTTCCGATTCATTGGAGCGGAAGGGCGTTTCTTCATGACGCGCGTCCTCGCTGGGCCGAAACGGAAGCGATTTGTCTCAATGCCAGCATCTCGCTGAAAGGACAGCAAGAAGAACGGGGATTTCGGTGGAAAGGGGAAGGGCGGGGCATCGGAGCTGTTGAGGGAACGCTGATGCAATCGCTTTGGTCTCTGGCCGATCCCCGTTTCTCCGAACTGGAATTCGAACAAGGAACGCTTCAGTTCGAAGGAGAGGCGCTCGATCGAACAGATTGGAATTTGGCCTTGAGAGCCGAGAATTTTGCTTGTCGATTCGACAAGGCGGCAGTGCAATTTTGCAATGCGGAAATCGAGTGGTCTTCGGAAGAAAACGGAGCTTTTGCATTCAGCGGGGCCTCTATCCAAGCCGTCTTGGCGGATGATAGAGCCGTTTCGGTCGAAGGGTGGCAAGGAACGGGTGCAATCGAACACGGCATTTTGGCCGCATCCCATTTTGAAGGAACAATCGAAAATATCGCCGGGGAAGTCGATGCGTCAGGCACTTTTGGAGAGTTTCACCTCGAGGCTAGAGGTGACGATTGCGAAATCGCTTTGAAAGGGGGATGGAATGAACGGCTCGATTTCGAGATCGGCCAGGGGCGATTCAAGGGGCTTTTCTTTGGAGGATCAGGGTGGATGGCTCCCGAGGGTTCTTTTTCGCTTCACCTCGACCATTTCGATGGCGCCTTGTCGCCGCTTTGCAGCGCTCTCGGCGGTAAAGAGAGGGAAGGGCGGATCCGATCGGTAGGAAGTGGTTTTTCAGCCGAAGGCAATTTACGTTCCTACGATTGGTTTTTGCAGGCGAAAGGGGAATTGGGTTCTGGCCTCGGGTTTTATTGCCCTTTTTTCGAAAAAAAAGACCAAATATTCTCTTTCGATATCCGGATCGAAACCCCTACTTGGGATTTAGCCCGTTTGGTCGGAACCGCTGAAAATGGCCGATGTAACTTCGATTCTATGCGTACTCATTTTATGGGAACGCCTGTCGAAGTCGATTCCTGCGCTTTCGATTTGGAAGGTTTGGAATCGATGCATCTAAACGTTCCAGTGGCTTGGAAGTCTCTGATCGCCGCGGCTCCCCTTTGGTTTCCCGAGGCAAGCCAGTGGATCTCTCTGCCGCTCGATGGTACGGCGATGATCGATCTCTCTTTTGCCAGGAATGGGGGCAGCGCGATTTCAGTCGAAGGTCAAGATCTTTCGTGGAAAGGGGAGCCGTTTTTTTTTCATTGTATTGCGCATGAAGAAAAGGAGGGTTGGCATATTGCAACCCTTCAGGTAGATCAATGCATGCTATCGGCAGGAATCCAAATCGAAGGGAAAACGCTCTGCCTACTGAATGGCCATGCGTCATGGAAGATGGGAATGGAAACGGACTTTTACGGAAATCTCGATGCGTCTTTCCAATTCGAATTCCATTTGCCTCATGTGCGGCTGGAGTTGGGGCATATCGACCCGATCGCTGTATCCGCCGGAATTCCTCTGCATGGCCTGCAAGGAATTTTGGAAGGAAAAGGGAGGATTTCGCGTAAAGACCATCTGGAGGCCGATTTCGATTTCTCCGTTTCAGATTTGAAGGCCGCCTCGCTCGATTGGCAAAATGGCGGCCTCATCCATCTTCGCTATGCATCCGATGCAGGGATATTGTGCAGCGGCCTCGATCTATCAGGTAGAGGTCCGCATCTTCCTTTTTTCTCCTGTAAGATCGACCTGTTGCAATTCGACGCTCCACGTTCTTTGTGGATTTTGAAACATTCACACTTCCATCTTCCTCCTCGTTTTCTCGAGATTTTCCCCTCTTGCCCTCCATTCTTGATGAAGTTCAATCCCGACGAAGAAATGCGTTTTTCCGCCGATATCGAATGCCCGTCCGATTTTTCTTCCCTCTCTTGCTCAGTCAAAGCAGTGTCGATCCCCGTCAAAGAAGCTTCGATCCCCATTCGAAATTTATTTTTTTCCTCCGATGAAACGGATGTCCAAACCCGTTTTGAGCTTGACCATCAAGGCTGTCCGATCAAAATAGCCGCTCAGGCTTCCTTTGCAGAAGCGATTTCGGGGCGCCTAATCCTCGAAGACGGCGATGGATTTCTAAAGCCAGGCGAACGGCCTCTTTCGATCGATTGGCACTATTCCGATCCATCAGGCCTATTAATTCGCGAAATCGAAGGACAGTTCGGGGGAGTAGAAGCCTCATTTCACGCCTTGGACGCAGGAGCCTCCCTCATCGGAAGCGCACGGATCGATTTCATAAAGTTAAGCAAAATCATCCCGTCACGCATCGCCCAAGTATTTACCGATCTGAAAATGGGAAAGGGCTATGAATTAAAGGGAAAGCTATTCTTAGATAAAGGCATCTCGTTCCGAGGTCTTTTCACCGGCAAGCAGATCGATCTTTTCGGCTTTCAGCTCCGGACGCTTCTCGCCCAATTCGAACTGGATCCGGGGAAAGTCCGCCTTTACGATCTAAAGATCAGCGATTCCGCAGGCATGCTGAAAATCGACGAACTCGCAGCTGAAGCTCAAGGGGACGCTCCTTGGACCATATCGATCCCTCATCTGACCATTTTGGAATTGAGGCCCAGCCTGCTCCAAAAACCGGGCTGCGAGACGCAGCCCGCGGGACCTTTAGTAGTAAGAGAAATGAAGATCGATAACTTCAAAGGTCTTTTAGAGAACAGCAAGACCTATACAGCACATGGAGCCCTTTCTTTCATCAATTCTTTTCGCCGCGAGCACACCGTCTTCGACATTCCGTCCGATCTTCTAGGAAGGATCGTCGGATTGGATTTGGAGCTATTGATCCCGGCATCTGGTATTCTCCATTATGAACTGAAAAACGGTCTGTTCCATTTCACATCGCTTTATGACTCTTTCAGTGAAGCCCAGCGATCGGAATTTTTCTTGGTGCCCGATCCTGCGCCCATGATGGACCTTGATGGCAATCTTCACATCCTAGTCTCGATGAAGCAATTCGTCATCTTCAAGCTCACCGAATCGTTCCAGATCCTAATCGATGGAAAACTCGACGATCCCCAATTCCACTTACAGAAAAAGCGGCGGTTTTTAGGACTTTAACGTGAAATAAAAGCCAGAAACATCTGGTTGGGTAGTAATAACCTCGACTTTGTACAATTTTTGGCGCGCAGATTCAGAGGAGGCACTCTGCAAATTTGTACAAAGTCGAAATAACGGCATCGGACACCCAAGTGGTTTTTTCTAGAAATCCATACCGAGAGAATACGAAGATATTTTATTCAAAATGAAAAAAATTGCGAAATCCATTTTAAAAAAATGGCTTGATTTTATCTTTCCTCCGCTCTGCAAGATGTGCAAGGAGCCCTGCGAGACCTCTCTCTTTTGCCCCGAATGTTGGGAGCTATGCGCTCCTCCCGATTCGGCAGGGAGGTGCCGCCATTGTTTCGAAGAGATGGAAGACGAGATCTGCCGCCGCTGTAGAAAGAAAGCTTCGCTTCCGTTTCCTTCAGCTTTTGTTTTCGAACCGACTCCGCCGGCGCTCCATCTATGTTCTAGAGTCAAAGAGGAACCCGAGGCGCTGGCCGCTTTTGCCCTTGTCCAGTGGGAAAGGCTCGATTGGCCGATGCCCGACATCGTATTGCCTCTTCCGAAAGCCAAGGGCGTTGCAAGAGCGTTCGCGTCTCTCTTGGATTGTTTTTTTGTCGACGCGGTAAGACATTGGAGGGGAAAGTGGGATTGCGAACTTTCCTTTTTAGAAGAAGATGCTTTGATTCTCTTGATTTCTGTCAAAAATTCGGTCGATGACATCGGCAAATCTATAGAAGCGATTTGTGAAGCTTTCCCAAAAAAGATCTTTGTTTTAAGTTTAACTCCGTTAACAGTCTCAATGGAGAGACAATCACATGATTCTGATTCCCGTGCTGATTCTGATGCTGGGCTTTTGGGGAGCAGCTCTCTATTTGGGGGCGCACATCGTTCCGCAACAGCAGGTATGGATCGTCCAGCGTCTCGGAAAATTCAACCGGCGCTTAGAACCGGGTCCGAACTGGATCATTCCATTCATAGATTCGGTGGCCTATCGCCATTCGCTGAAGGAAGAAGCAATTGACGTTCCTGAACAGACCGCTATCACGCAAGACAACGTAAGTGTCATCTTAGACGGAGTCGTCTATGTGAAGATCGTCGAGCCGTTTGCCGCTTCCTACGGAGTGAAAAACCCCCTCCACGCCTTGACGCAGCTCGTCCAAACGACCATGCGCTCCGAAATCGGAAAGATCCCTCTCGATAAAACCTTTGAAGAAAGGGAATCACTGAACGCTAAAATGGTGGAAGCAGTGAATCAAGCCGCGATTTCTTGGGGCATCCAATGCCTCCGGTATGAAATCAAAGATATCAAGATGCCCGAGGACATCCGAAAAGCGATGGAATTGCAGATGACCGCCGAACGGCAGAAGCGCGCGCGTATTTTGGAGTCGGAAGGTTTGCGGCAGTCTCACATCAATGAATCGGAAGGCCAGAGGCAAGCAAAGATCAATATCGCCGAAGGTGCGCAGGTTGAGCGGATCAATCGCGCTAAGGCCGATGCGGAAGCGATCGAACTGCTTGCGGAAGCGACGGCCAGAGGAATGGAACGGGTTGCTCGGGCACTGGATGAAACGGGCGGAGAGAAAGCTGCGAGTTTGCAGATCGCCGAAAAGTATATCGAGGCGTTTCGCCATCTAGCAAAAGAGGGCAATACGATCGTATTGCCCTCAAATCTTCAGCACCCCGGAACTATGGTGGCTGAGGCGCTTGCGATCTATGACCAAGTGAAGAGGAAAACGCCCTCTTCGGTCGAAGCTGCTATCGGCAGAGCAGTTAATTAGAATCCAGCGCCGATGGAGAATTCGGCCATTGGGCCTGGGAAGGTATCCGAAACAGTCCTTGCGATTGCAGGCTGGCTGACGTTCAATTCAGCAAAAGTGCGGAACGCAGATTTGCGGAAAAATTCCATGCCTAGTGTTGCGCTTGGGACCACTCCTTCGAATTCGCGTTCGTCTTTTGTTTTCAGACCGCCCCATGCCAAACCAATTCCGCCGTAGGCGCTTTGGTTGCCGGTTGGGTTCAAATAATGGACATAGCTTGCTTTCGGCAGGGTCCAGAAAAAGCTGCTGCTTTCTCTTTTCTAGCCTTTAGCGCTGCTATAGTTCGCAGAGAAGTCAACCGCTCCGTTGCTAACCATCATACGGTAGCCGATTCCAAGACCTGGAACGACTTGTACGGATGATGTCGGAGTGGATTCCGCAGCTGCGAATCGGAAATAGGCGAATCCCGATTTTGGTGCGGTCATTTCCATATTGCGAGGCGCTCCGCGATCCAAAGAAAGATCGGAAAGCGATTTTGCAACAGGTGCATCTGCAAAACCTAGAGCAGCTGCTGCAGTTAGAATTGCGGTGGTGATTGTCTTTTTCATGTTTACCTCCTTAAAAAGGAGTGTCCATTATGAAAAAGATTCAAGAATTCTCGCAAGTAAAATAAAGTGTTATACTTAGAGGGTGTCTACAAAGTGAGGCTTCGTCGCTTTTTGGGATTATTTGGGTCGCTTTTCGACTTCAAAATTTGGGGGCAATATCGACAAGTATATATGCCCCCCAAATTTTGAATCGAAAATCGGCTCAAAAGAACCGAAAAATCGACGGAAGCTGACTTTATAGACACCCTCTTAGGCTCCTAACCTCAGGTTTCGATATTGCGCCGCACCATCTGCACTTGGCGGCGGAGCATTTCATTGACTTGAATTTGGTCGGATACTTTTTTCCACGCGTGTAGGAGCGTCGAATGTGTTTTGCCTCCGAAAGAGGCTGCGATTTTCATCAGTGAATCGTCGATCATTTCCTTGGCCAAGTACATAGCGACTTGGCGGGCAAGAGCGATTTCTTTGTGGCGCGACTCGCCTTTGAGTTCCGAGATCCGAACTTCAAAAACCGCAGCGACGCTTTTTAAGATGTTTTCCACGGAGATGCGCTTGTGGGGAGTAGTGGTTTGGAACATCTCGCTCAAAATCCGTTCCACGATCTCCTCATTGAGATTCGAGGCGGCAAATCGGGAATGGGCGCAAAGGCGGTTGACGGCGCCCTCGATCTGCCGGACATTGTTGTATATATGTTCCGCGATGAAAAAGGCGATCTGGTTGGAAATGCTCATGCCTCTGAGTTCTGACTTGTGCTTGATGATCGCGACCCGCGTTTCCAAGTCAGGGACTCCCATGTGGGCGACCAAGCCCCATTCCATTCTTGCGATCATTCGCTCCGAAAGTTTCAACTGGCCAGGGGCTTTATCGGACGTGATGATGATCTGCTTATTTTGGTTGAGGAGCGTTTCGAAAGTGTTGCAGAACTCCTCTTCGAAATTGAGCCGGTTTTGGAGGAACTGGATATCGTCGACCAATAGAACGTCGAGGTTCCGGTAGAATCGCTTCATCTTGTCGATCGATTTCAACCGGAGGTTGTCGACGATATCGTTGATGAACGCTTCTGTAGTGATTGATTGCACCCTCAGCTTTTTATGGTTCTCGAGTACATAATGCCCGATGCTATGGAGAAGATGGGTTTTGCCGAGGCCGACGCCGCCGTGGATGAATAGGGGATTGTATGACTTGCCTGGGCGGGCGGCGACGCCGACGGCCGCTGATTTGACGAATTGATTCGATGGGCCTTCGATGAAATGGTCGAAGGTATAGAGAGGGTTCAGTTTCAGGTCGGTCAAAGGAGCGTCATCGGGCTCTATCGGACCGGTGAGAGAGGAGGTGTTGCGGGGGATTGGATGGGCTACTACGAATCGGATGGCCGGATCGCCTGATGCTCTCAAAGGGAGAAAGTCGGCTAGCACTTCTTTGAAGTTCCCGAGCAAGTATTCCTGGACGAAGACGTTCGGCACTTCCAGTGTCGTCTCTTCATGCGCCGATTCGATCAGGCGAATCGGCGCGATCCAGTTCTCGAACTCTGCCGATGAGCAGCGCGCTTCGATGAACTCGATGAATTGGGCCCAGCCGCTTTTGACTTCGCATTCCAGCATGATTTTCTTCGGGGAAAATTTTGTTATCACTCTAACAGGCGAAGATCGCGATGGGCAAGGAAAATTAAGGAACTAGAGAGTGTCTGAAAAATTGGTTTTCGACGTCAAATTCCCAACTTTTCAAGTCGGTTGGTATATCTCCCCAAGCTTTGAATGAAAATAATATTAAAAATTTGTTTTTATATTTTTTGTTTTTTAATTGAAATAAACATGTTTTTTGGTGTATTATTGTAAAGCAAAAGAGGGGAAACTATGGCTTCGATAGGCAAACATATTTATAATGCTGCTGCACTCTATACCGGTATCGTAGAAACCGGCGCTAGTGTCGCTTACAACGTCACGGATGCGTCCATCTCTTGCATCGAAGCGATCTTCAGCACGACAGCCACCGGATGGAATTTGGGTTTGTTCAATAGCTTCAAGGGATGCGCGAAATATTCTCTGGGTTTCAACGATTATAAAAAAGCAGTCGAAGCCTTCAAGAAAAGACCTCCACTTCCTCTCCCAAATGGATCTCAAGTCGTCGATATGCGCCCTATCGGACAGCGTCTCGGCGAGTTCTCTGGCCATATGATCAATGGCGGCTGTAAAGCCGTTACGACTGGAGTTATTGGGACAGGTACCGCTGCCGTCATTGGCGGGGCTATCAGTAATGCATTGTGGGATGATGTCCAAGTCGGTCCTCTCGGCGATTTCCATGCCGCTTCTCGAAAACTCGCTGAAGGCGCTTATTTAGTCGGTAAATGCCTCGGCAAAGTCGGTGTGTATGTTGCCAACGCGGGGTTGGCTGTCGCTCAAATCGCTGGATCTAGCGTCTATAATCATCCGCACGGAGTATTCAACTTGGGCGTTGGGGGCGCGACTCTCTACTTCACATCCTGTCAGATCGTCAAGGCCGGGACAGCCGAAAGCTACACCCGCAAGGCCGCCTACTCTGCGCTCGCAACTCTCGGACTTTGCGCTACAGCTCTTGTCCCTCGAATGAATCCTTTCTAAGAAAAGAACCTGTCTGCGAAATTCGATTTCGTCGAGTTTTTGGATGATTTTGCCCTCTAATTAGAGTTTGATCATCTCCAATCTCCCCTGAATCGAAAATCGGCCAAAATCATCCCAAATGCGACGAACCCCGATTTTAGGATTGGTTCTATACAGCGCCCGCTGAGGTTTTGTGAATTTTGACAGCAGATTTTTGGCTCCAGTAGCGTTGCGGAGATCGAGTCCAACTTGCACAATGTTAACGAGATCGAGCAATGCGCTGGAGCCCAAAAGATGTT
>Ga0105242_10002854_pt1 | contig 13539 bp, 14 predicted proteins | sample KBSM24metaG_FD_81521 | JGI IMG/M metagenome (GOLD analysis project Ga0105242, IMG submission 81521) | Miscanthus rhizosphere microbial communities from Kellogg Biological Station, Michigan, USA - KBS M2-4 metaG | ecosystem: Host-associated > Plants > Roots > Rhizosphere > Soil | place...
CGCAGAATCACGGCGAGTTCGAAGGCCTGGTGACCGAGTCGATCAGCCACGAGGGCTACTCCGCGAAGCCGGTGCATTCGTACTGGGACGATTTCTTCGCGCTGAAGGGACTCGAAGACGCGGACTATGTGGGTGCCGCTGCCCCCAGCGGCACTGCGACCGCTGAGGGCAGCGGTAGCCACATCTTCCGCCGCGATCTCGAGGCCTCGATCCGCCGCACGATCGACAAGCATCAGCTCGACTATGTGCCCGCGTCCGTGGAGCTGGCGGACTTCGATCCGACGTCCACGTCGATCGCGATCTCGCCGCTCGGCCTCCTCTCGCTCTTTCCCGAACGCGAGCTGCGCCGGACGTATGAAAAGTACCTCACCGCCATCGCCCGGCCGCGCGCCGACTACACGCCCTACGAGATGCGGAACATCGGCGCGCTGATCCGCCTCGGCGAGCGCAATCGCGCGCTGCAGCTCATCGACCGCTTCCTCCTCGACCGCCGCCCGCGTGAATGGAATCAGTGGGCCGAGGTCGTGCGGACGGAGTATCGAAAAGCGGGATTCGTGGGGGACATGCCCCACGCCTGGATCGCGTCCGATTTCACGCGCTCCATCCTCGACGCGATCGCCTACGAGCGGGAAGACGGCACCCTGGTCATCGGCGCGGGAGTGCCGAAGCGCTGGCTGCCGCTGCACGTCGGCCCGCTGCCGACGACTCAAGGCGTGATTGACGTGCGCATCAGCCGCGACGGAAAAGTCGAAGTGAAGGGCGATGCGAAGAAGATTGTGATCGCTAGATAGCTTCCTCGGGTAGCGAGAAGCTCGTCGCGATCTTCGATCCGCACGACGCGCCCCGCGCCGGCGACACCGTTTCCCTCGGCGATTCATCGGCGGAGTGCCGATGAACTGGCCCACGAACGCGATGTGGAAGTAGTCAAGCGCGTGATTGCTAGCAGTAAACCGCGCAGTGATTAAAGGTATAGGGCAAGAACCAACAATGCCAGGCATTGAGAAAATCGTTGATCAGCGGACTCGGATTCCACGGACAGTTCCCTAGATAAACTCTGCCGCCGTCGATCTTGTAAGCGATCGCCCAATGGACCGCCCACCATGGCCCGTTAATCGCGCCGAGATCAAGCATGACAGGAACGGGTCGATTCCAGTAAAGATAGTTTTGAAGCGAGGACCAGAGCCCCTCCCAGCCCCATGAGAAGAATCCCGAATACCCTACCGATGCTGGTAACCCGTACCGTCTGAGCGCGTCAGCGATTCGTCCGCCGGTGGTTCCCCAGCCGAAGATTACATCAGGCCCATAACCGCCGTTTCTAACCGCGTCGATGGCCTCGCCATCGTCCCAGTACCAAAGCCGATTATAAGAGTCGTATTCTCGGCGCCAGAGACCATATGGATTACGGCCCCAGTAGTCCGCAATGGTAGCGATCGCTGCTGTGCCGCACGTGTTCCAGTCTGTATCTAGGCGATCATTGATGTACGAGTGGAGATAGTTGATCATGATGCCCCGCCTTTTTGTTGCTCCTTCGTTCCGTGCTCGCGCGGCTCTTTGAGATCATGCGGTGGGTCAGGTGGTGAGGCGCCTTTGTCACCCTGAGTTGGCTTTGGCTGTTTCTTGGCCCATTCCGTGAAACCTGGTGCAGCGTCTAGAGGCATCGGCTTGGTTTTCGGCGTCTTTTCTTTCCGTTGCTTGTCGTTGCCATTTTCGTCGTTCATAAGCGCCCTCCTCCGCTTGATACGTGAGTCGATCTGGCTCGGTAGCTGAAGCCGTGGACAGGTCCCAAAACTAGAGAGCGTGCTCCTGTCCTCGCAACAAGCAGTGACCTAAGTCATGGTGGTATGGACTGACATACGTCGCCGTTTTCCGCTCGGAAATAGCGAAATGGCTAACTCCAGCTAAGTAATTGATTGCTGATGCCTACGCTTCGCTCGTCCGGTTGGCCGGCCTGACGTTCGTCGCTTCACGTGCGTGGCCGTGGCCCACGTGGCGAAGCCGACGCGGACGGAGTATCCACGCCTGATCGCGTCCGATTTCACGCGCTCGATCCTCGACGCGATTGCCTACGAGCGGGAAGACGGCACCCTGGTCATCGGCGCGGGAGTGCCGAAGCGCTGGCTGCCGCTGCATCAACCGCGACGGAAAGTCGAAGTGAAGGGCGATGCGCGTCCGCCCGACGGTATCCTCGTCGTTCCGCCGCTTTACCTGGAAAGCGCCTCCGCATCGAAGAGATGAGGGCTCGCGCCCACGTTGAGACAACTGCTTCACCTTGGATGACGTCGACGTCTCACGGTGAGATGATTGAGTAATCGGGGATCACGTTTCCTGACGTTTTTGAGACACGCGTGTCTCGCGTTGAGAGAAGTGCTTCATCCGGGGAGGACGTCGATATCTCACGGTGAGATGAACGAGTCATCCCCGGATCACAGTTTCTGATGTTTTGAGACGCGCGTGCCTCGCGTTGAGACAACTGCTTCATCCCGGGATGACGCCGGCGTTTCACGGTGAGATCAATCAGTCATCCCGTCACCACGGTTCCTGACATTTTTGGAGGGACGCGTCTCCCGTTGAGACTCATGAGTCATCTTTTGATCGAGATGTCTTATCCAGCGGACAGCTATTGTTGTACGTGGAGATGACTGGAATACCGGACCATTCCTCTTGTTATTCGCCGCAAATCGACTGGTGACATCCTATCGGCGAAGAGTCAGGTAGCGTGACGCGACAGAGGCCTGATGCCCGTCGCGATCCACGTGTGCCTACCGTATGAGCGCAGCTACGGCCGATTCCGCCGAATCCGAAGGCGTGAAACGCGGGGTATCAGCCACATCGGTACGTAGCGTCCTGTCACGGCAAAAAAAACAGGCCGCCGGTGAGGGCGGCCCGTTTCACGGTCCGGTAAAGTGGCATGTCGTTACGACCTAGTGGGTGGTCGTGTGTCGTGGGAGATCGAGAGAGAGAGATTCGCAGGCCCCGCGACTATGTCAGATCCGCTTCGGAGAGTTGCCTACCCCCACCGAACCCACGCGCAATATAGGCAAGAATTCTATCCGTGTCTACGGCACAAAAAAGTCGCACTCAAATCGTCATAATGAAATGCGTCGTGGACATCAATGCAATGCCATCAGACCACTATCCGAGACCTTAGAAACGTTGCTGGTCTCTTATTTCTTAAGCCCTCGAAACGCACCCGGCGTCATGCCATAGATGGCGAAAAACCATCGGTAGAACGTTCCATGCGTCCCGAAACCGGATCGGATCGCGACCTCCTCGACCGGTAAGGGACCCGTTCTGAGCAGCTGGGCGGCGTAGGCGACCTGCTTCTCGCGCAGGAATTCGTGCAGCGATTTCCCGAGAATCCTCGACGCGAGCCAACTCACATACTCCGGCGTGAGGCCGAGATGCGTGGCGAATTCCGAGGCTCGCGCCGCGCTGTTTGTCTTGTAGCACTTACGCAGGTAGTGCTCGGCCGCGCGATCGAGCCGCTGGCGGTGCGCGTATGTGAACGTGCGTGGGTTTTTCTTTTTGCGGGTCATGCTGTTGGAGGCGCGGACGGGAATCGAAGAGCAGGCCGGACGGGGACGAGGGGCCCGGCGCGCACAGGTGGATTTCTGATTCTCGGGTGAAGAGCTGATCGCCGCATCACTTAGGAGTGACGCAGCGCGAAACTCTCCCTACCTCCGAAATGGAGGAAAGATCGACCGCGGATGTCTGTGGGTGCAGTTTCGACCCACGTCTGGTAAGGGCGGTGGACGCGCGATTACCGAATGAGCGGCATCAACCGCGCGTACAAGCCGATCCAGTCGCCTGCAAGATCGAAGAGTCTCGCTACTTGCTGCGAAACACCAATCGGTGGCTTGATCCGCGCTTCGGGCGGCTCGTTCGGATTCGTATCGTCTCCGAAGACCGCAGGCGTACCGAGCGCCACCAAGACCGTAAGCAGCGCGATGCTGCGCCGCACTCTCCGGGCATGAATTCGCATATACCCTCCCGCGCCCAACACGGTGGCTGGGCACGAGAAGGGTTCCGGCTTTCAGGTTAACTATTAACAGAATCGGTAGGGGGCTCGAAGAGCAGGTGCGGATGTCGATCTGCACGTCGGAGGTACGTCCGGACAACGTTCACCCCGCGCGGCGTCAGCCGGCCCGCTGTCGCGGCTTCTTTCATGTAAGCGACGGCCGTCAGCGATCCGGTGATCATGCCCGCGTTCTTAAATACGCGGAACAAGCGGGCGGCAATGTCGACGATCTCTTTGGTTCGCCCGAGTGACAGTAGCGCTTCGACGATGTCGAGACGTACCAGCGCCGCGTCAGTGATCATCTCTTTCCGCTCGCATTCGGCCGCCACGTGACGCAACCTACGAATCGCTTCGCTGCGGTCACCGCCGTGAAGGATGACGCGCGCCAAACCCCATTCCGCAGCCAGGCGTTCCCGTTCCGGGCCGACCTCGCGGAAAAGGACGAGTGCCTTGTGGAAGCGCAAGGTCGCCTCGGCGAGATTCCGACGGTCTACTTCACAGTTGCCGATTGCGTAGGACGCGCGTGCGATCCACCGGACGTTGTTGGCCGTTTCGGCGTAGTCCAGCACCTGCTCGAAGAGTCGAACCGCGCTCGCCACGTCGCCGGTCTCGTATGTGATGCTGCCTCGCAGAAAAAGCGCCCGTGTCTGCCGCTCTAGTTGGCCGAGATGCGAGAAACCGCGCTCCGCTTGCTCCGCCCATGCTGCCGCCTCCGGAAGGCGATCCTGCTCGCAAAGTACCGACGCGCGGACCAGCGCCACTGTAGAAAGGCCGAGGCCCACTGACTTCAAATGGCGATACGCGCGTTCGGCATGCGTCAGCGCCTCCAGCGCTCCCGGAAAGTCGCCGAGCACGAGCAGCGCATTCGCGCGCTCCTTCCAGGCCGTTCCGCGCAACTCGAAGATCCCGTTCCAGGGATACGTGTCGTCGGGTAATGTCTCGGCGATCGAAATTGCAGTGTCCGCGAACATCATCGCGTCGAGCGGTTCGTTCTCGCAGATGTTATGCGCGTGCGCACTCAAACGCCGCACGACGCCGCCCGTGAGCAGTCGCTTGTTGCGGAGCAGGTTCTTCCAAGCGATCTTCGCGGCGGAGTCGAGCAAGCGCTCCTCGGCGAGCAGCTCATCCGCCTCGCGATCCTCGGCCGCGATTCGCTCCGCATAGACGCGCAATGGATCGTCGCTCGGCCAATCAGCCTCCGGCTCCCACATCTCGAAGTCCGCCAACTCCTCTTCAGGAATGACAGAGTAGAAATCAAGCGAACCACGGCACTCCGCGCACTCGGAAGTGGCCTTCTCGATCGCCGCTCGCTGATCGGAGGGCATGGCGGCGGGGTTGGACGCGAAGCGTGCGAGCTCGGTGTCGGAAATATGCTCGTGCACCTCAGGTCGTCCCCGTAATCGATCGATATGCGCTGATGGCGCGCTTGCGGCATTTGTGAAGGTTGACCAGCACGGAGCCAGGCGTCGACTCGAGATCGACCGCGATCGCGGACGTCGCTTCGCCTCTTACGTAGTAGCGGCGCAGGAGGTCGCGGCAGCGCGATCCGATGCGTGCGAAGACTCTTGCCAGAAGTTGCTTCCGCTCGATCTGCCGCAGCAGCACATCGCCAGGCGTCGCCATGCACGGGTGCTCTGCGCACACCAACACTGCCGAATCAGCGCGCTGAAGGTGCTTCCGCGACGCATTGCAGATCGCTCCGATGAGGTAACGCTCCACCTGCTCCACGCCCGCCGCGTGCATCAAGAAGGTCGCGAAGACGTCCTGAACCAGCCCCTCGGCATCCTCCGGCTGGATGCCGAACTTCTTGATGGCCACCTTTCGTAACCTTGGCGCGAATTGCAGGTACGCCTCCTCGAACACCCCAGGCAAAACGTTCCCGGCCGGCTTCCCGGGCCGGGGGGGCGCCTTCTCTTCTCTGCGGGGCTCCTGCATCTCCTCTCCTTCAAGGTGTGACGCAGGAACGAAGTTCCCTACCCCTGACCTTATGAAATGAGAGATCGCCGGAGGAGGTGAGCTTATGAAATGCGAGATCCCCAATGGTCATGTCTCGTTTACAAAGGATCGATACGATCCATGGGAACCAACGCAACACACGCCGATTTCAATGAAGCTGACTCGATCGGCGGCAATGACGGCGCCCCGTTTCGCCGTGCCGCGAACGCGATTGCAACTGCGCTCGGCGCCGATGACACCGTCTACGATCAGTTGCTCGAATTACTGGTCGCGAGCGGGCGGCTGCCGCCCGACATCGGCGAAACAGCAGACGCGCGCTACGACGCGATCGCGGAGGGGGCGTTGGAAAAGTTGCTCGATCTCCTTCGCGTACTGCTCGAGGTCGCGCTTCCCCATGCCCTCGATGATGATCGCGGGCACCTGATCGACATCCGGCGATTCTTTCTTGAACCGCGGGAGTCGTATTCAGTGGGCCAGCTGGCGGCTCTCTGGCGCAGCAGCGCCGATGACGTACGCGATCTCTACCACGATGAGCTCGGGGACGCGGACGCTGACGATCCGGAGTCGTCGCGAATCGCGTGGGCGGATGCGGTAGGAACGAGCATCGCGTTCAACCTGCTCCGCCCTTATGACGTCGAGCGTGCTCTCGGCGCCGATTTCAATCGCGTGCGCCCCGACTCGTGGCGCACGATTCCTTTGCTCATTCACTTGCCCCGCTTCATGGTCGACGCGCTTGCGTTCGAAGGCAGCTTGCCGTGCTCCAACCGGACGCAATCTGCCCGGCTGGAGCAATTTCTTTTTGCTCTCTTCCCGGACGAGCATCGAACAACGTTTGCGGCGGCGTTGGGAAACAAATAAGTGATGCGGATGGGCGCGGAATCCAGCGATCAACGACGGCAGACCCGTCTTCAGGAATTCCTCAAACAACGCGGCATCCCCTCGGCACGCATGGAGGCGAAACTGCGGGAGCGCTTGGGGACGCGTGCACCGAGCAGGCGGCAGGTCGAACGCTGGCGATTGGGCCGAGTGGACATTCGAAGGAAGGACATGGTGCGGATTCTCTGGGCGGTCCGCGAAGCAGCGCAGGATCAAAACATTTCCATTGAAGATCTCTTCGACCTGGATCCCCACAACGCTGAAAATTGGCTGGAGTAGCTTGAACCGCGCTCAATCGCGATCTTCGCAATGAAGCACAACTCGCTCACAGTTGTCCGCGTCAGGGGGTGGAGCTCTTCTCGGAAGTGGGCGCATCGGGATGATGCTCCGGCCCGATCCTGAGTGTTAGAGCGCCATATGGCGGCAAGTAACCGTGAGCGCACTCGTTGATCCTGGCCGAACAAACCGAATACTCGCCAGGCTCGAGACGTTGCAGGACAATACGCGATGATTCGACCACCGCATTCGCACGGGCAACATGCGCGAGCCAACTCAGCCAGCATTCGCCGCCGCCGTGTCGAAGCAGAATGTCTTGCGGCGTAGGCGCATCCACCGTCAGTGTACCGCCCAGTTGCGTCGCGACGATATGACGGACGCTGTCGATCTGACCGGCAAGTCTCGTCATGACGATATCGAACGCCGGATGAATCATCACCAGGTCGACGATCATCGTTCTCGGCGGAAGCTTCAATTCAAAGCGGCCGCCTTCGTTCGTCTTAGCTTGTGGCAGGAGGGGCGGGAACGGCGTGTCGCGCGGGATGCCGTAGACATCTGCCAGCACCACCGGCGTTACAGCGCTCCTTACCACTCCTTCCACAATGACGGAGTTCTTGAGGACCAACTCCACTTCGGCAGGCGAGTCATCGTCGGCCAGCCTGACCGTGACGGGTTCACTTCGCTCATCCCTGTCTTCCGCCCTGACGCGGTACTCGCCGGCATCCATACCGGTCAACTGAAAACTACCGTCGCTTTCGGAAAACAACTGATGGACCGCCCCCGGGCCGTCACCGCTGACGGTAATGAGAGCGTCGCGTCGGGGCGCGCCGCCCGCGCCGATGACACGTCCTGTGAGCAAGGTCGCCGGCAACTTGATGACGATGCGTGTGCCCGACTCCGTACGATCGAGCTTCGCGCGGATTGTTCGTGCAACGCGCGCCGCCTCGGCGTCGACATAAATTGCGCGTTCATCGCTTTTGTCCGGCGGGATTTCACCTTCAAAGTGGCCGTTGTCGTCCGAAATGAGCGTTGCGCCATTCTCGCCCCCGAACGAAAGCTTGGCGACGAGCGGGCGCTCGCCGAGCGTGATGACTCCGCGAATGGATTCGCCGAAGACGGTCTGCGGGAGAGCGACGTCCGTGTCTCCGATGGTGACATCCACCGATTTCCAGACTCCGCCATTTGCCCTTGCGATCTGGACTTCGTAGTCGCCGGCAATCAGTCCCGACAGGCTCCATTCACCCGTCGGTGTGGCTGCGGACTCTGATACGCCAGTCAGTCCCCGGTGGCCTTCGCCATAGGCCCACACCGACACCCGCCACGGCTTCAACTCGGGATCGAGCGTGGGAGCGATCGTCACCGTCAAACGCTTGGGCCGATCGAGGAGCAGAGGCGCGTTCAGCTCGACAGCCGACGCTTCGAAAATGGTCACCGGACGAGCAGCAGTGGCGAGCCCCTCCTGCTGCGCCCGGACCGAGTACTGGCCCGCAGGGAGTCCCTTGAATTGAAAGAACCCCTTTGCATTCGATTTCGCGGTGTAACGTTGTTGCGCGCCGCTCAGTAGCACCTCAAGACCGTCCAACGAGATCCTGGCGCCGCGAACTGCTTCCAATCGTCCGGACAAGGACGCGCCCCGGACGAACTGCAGCGGCGCGCCGGATTTGCCCGGGGCCGTGACGTTCCACCGAAACTCCGGCGCCGAACCAGGCGTAGAGAACCGCAGATCGTAATGGCCCGGCGGGATCATGCATATCCATGCAATGTCATCCATGCTGCATTCGGTCTGTCCGGCCGCCCCGCCGTGATCGACGGGCGTGAATGAAACGGCCAGCTTCGTTAGGCCGTTTGCCGTTCCGCGCAACGGAACGGCAGGCCAAACCGGAAGGGTAACCGAGTCACTGTCGCGCGCATACACAAGCGGCGCCCAGAAGTTGCCGTTGTCGAGGCGGAGCTCCCAAACGCCTTCGTGCAACTGAAGCGTGTTCACGCCCGGAACTTGGATGCGCTGCTCGACATCGTCCGCCCTGCCGTCCAGTCGGTGAGCGCGAACAAGAACTTCTCCCGGCTCGGTCGGAACGGCGATCGTAGCCGTGATCTGAGCTGCGTGCGCCGCGGCAGCGAAGAACACGGTTGCAGCGATTGCGACGTTTGGAACTATGCGCATGTGCATGACTCAATCAAAAAAATACGTGCAGGCACCCGGGGTCTCGCAAGCGTCTGTGCCGTTGTGATTGCAAGAACAACCCGCGCTCCACTCGACATAGCCACAGATCGAGTACCCCTTCCATTGTCCGGTTCTCTCATCGAGAGCCGCGACGCAAGTGCGGCATCCCTGCTGTTTCGAACGTCGCGCCGTGCACGCCGTCGTGGTCGGGCCTCCGAGATGGGTACCGCCATCGCCACCGACCGGAGCGAACACCCCCGCACCGCTCCAGTCCGTGTCGTTGTCCGGGGCCGGCTCCGCATAGTCCACCGCGAATGCCGAAGACGCCAGGGTCAAGAGAAGTACGACAAACGATATGCGTAAAAATGCAGGCATGAGATCCAACCTCCTATCCATTCATAAGGAAATACGCTGCGGAGTCTAGGCGTCCGATTCGTTGGCGTCAATACGTCAAAAAAGTCGCAGTGACGCGACTCACCCGAGGCTGGTCGATGCAGGTCTCTGGATGTTTAAATCAAGATCTGCTGACCGTTCATGAGAGCGCGTCCTCGGTCTCCGCATCGAAGGTGAATGCGGTTCGCGTCGACGCCGAGGGAAACAGTGTCGCCGGCGCGGGGCGCGTCGTGCGGATCGAAGATCGCGACGAGTTTTCACGGTTCCCGCGCTGGCGTAGACGATCGACTCGTGACCGATCGGCTCGACGAAAGGTAACGTCACCCTTTGCGCCGCCTCCGGCGAAGAGCCGGACGGTTGGTACGGGACCGCCGACGCGGAGACGCTGTTCGAGTCGCATCGCTGTCTTGCAGCGGGATAAAGTGAAACCTGATCAAGTAGACGTGATCACCTGGCCCATGCTTCGCTACTCTCAGGAGATCAGGTACGCTTTTGAAGCCTGAGGTGCGTGCTAGGTCCGGCGTAATGTCATCCAGGGTGATCGGCACAACCTCATCGATCTCGATCTCGCCGTCCTCCATCCGATACCGGTTGCCTGCCGTTACGTGCGGACGTGTCCATATGCGGATGCTGCACGTGACGGCACCATGCCGCACGGCATCACGTAGATACTTCACGAACTGCACGTCTTGGAGTTTAGATGAAAGAGACCCCGTGTGAGGTCCTCCAGGAGAAATGAGCGCTGCTTCTTCGGAGAAGCGTATGATTCTACCGGCGTGAACATTAGAGCTGAGCTCTCGACGAAGATTGAGCACGCGAGGCGAGATCTTGACGAGTCGCTCGTTCAACTTGCCAAGCTGCCGGCGGTAGACGCTGACCGGCTGAACTACGCCGCGCACGCGTTGAACAACTACCTGATGGTCGTTTCAACGATCTCACACGTGCTGGAACGTGACGTTGGCGTTAGATCCAACCCTGACGCCCAGGAACGTTTGACCGCTTTGAATGAAGCAACTCGGATGATGAAGGCTGCAGTTCGACAGTTGATTCTCCCATCTGACGACAGCAGCCCGAAGCTGATCTTATTGCCGGTGAATCTAACGTTCATGGCGGCAGCGGCAGGCGATGAGTACGCACCGATTGCCGCGAAGAAAGGCATTCGCGTCGAACGCGACGTGATGGATCGCGCAGTGATGATATGGTCCGACCGCATTGCGCTGGGCGCAGTGATCGACAATCTGATGTCGAATGCCGTGAAATACTCCAACCCCGGTGGTTTGGTCCGCGTTCGCGCGTATCAATTGAATCGTGAAGGTATATTCGCGGTCTCGGACAGCGGACCAGGGATCCGTCAGGAGGAGGCCTCGCGGCTTTACTCGCGAGGTGGACGGCTTTCGGCGCAACCCACGGGCGGGGAAGGTTCTTCAGGCTATGGTCTCGCAATCGCGAAAGATTTGACGGATGCGCTCGGTGGTCGAATTTGGTGGGAAAACCACGCCAGCGGCGCGACCTTCTCTGTGGCGTTGCCTCTCTATGACCCGGCGCGACATACGGCCGGCCAGTAGCGATGTGCAGATAGCGCTGTGGGCTGCCGTCAGGTGTTAGCAGGAGTTCGCGCCCGCACCATGTTCACGGCGTGATTTCGACAACGGTTCCATCAGGAACCGCTCGCCCTATCTCCTCGATTTCGCGATCAGTTACGGCGATACAACCGGCCGTCCAGTCGCGCAAGCGTTGAAGACGCCCAAGCCAGCCGAGGCGATTCGGCAATCCGTGAATCATAATGTCGCCGTCTGTCGACACACCGAGTGCCCTCGCGTGCGCGACATCTTCGGAGTTTGGATAAGTGACATGAAGCGCCATGTGAAAACTGCTCTGCGAGTGATGACGATCGATTCGGTAGATTCCTTCTGGAGTTCGGCTGTCGCCCTCTCGCTCCTTCTTTCCCATTGGATGCCGACCAAGAGAAACTGGTAAGTCTTGAGCGGAACGCCGTTTCGATAAAGCGTGAGGCGATGCGCGCGCTTCTGAATTAGCACGCGATCTGCGACAGCGTTTGACGGCAGTTGAGCCGACGGCCCGTTGGCAAACGCAATAGCACCGATCACGATGGCTAGCACAACCAAGAGTACTGTTCGTCGCATTCTTGAGATTCCAGAAGCTTGGGCGATGAGGCCACCAACGGCACGACGGCAGAATAGCTCAAGAAAGGCCGAATGATTCATCGGATCGAACAAGGTGGCTGCTGTTTGGTTGCGGGAATCCCTGAAGGTCCTCTCGATGAAGCCTGTGTCCGCCTAACGCTCGTCGTTTCACCTGCGGCGAGCCTCCGGGCGCCGAAGCCGACGCGGCACGCCGCTCGCCGCATGTGACTTGGCGTGCTGCGGACGGCCTGCCGCCGTGACGCTCGGAGGATTCCTTAGCCGGCTCGGCCGGCGGGCCTACGGATCGCCCCCTCTGCGGAGTAAAGCCGGCCCATTGTAGGACTCGACTCTCGTGCAGGTAGGCGCGCTTTGCTGGTCGCGGCCCGCGTTTTGGCGACACGCTCAGCTGCGTGGGGGGAAGCGTGACGCACGCGCTGACTTGAGTTCGGTGCGGACTTTTTTCCGTCATGCCATAAATTTACAGAGCCTTGTCATTGTGAACGCTCCTTGCGCACGCTGCTTGCTGGCTTTACCAATCGCAGGCAAACCATCCAAAGGAGCAGCGCATGCAAAAACATCTCTCTCGCAACATCGTTTTCTATCTGGCTTTCGGCCTAGCCGTTGGTCTCGCTTCAACGGCCACCGCACAGAGCACGTGTATGGGGTTCACCTGTACGATCACCGGCACCAGTTCGGGCGAGACTCTGAACGGCACTTCCGGCGTAGACGTCATCTGCGCCCTCGGCGGAAACGACATCATCAACGGCGCCGGCGGCGCGGACAAACTCTGTGGTGGCTCCGGCGACGACACGATCAACGGTGATGGCGGCGATGACCTGATCGATGGCGAAAACGGCGCCGACAGCATGGACGGAGGCACCGGTACCGACGCCGCCGTCTTCCAATTTGCGATTCAGGCCAGCCTTTTCTCGTCCTCAGCCACGAAGAGGGACGGATCGGGTGAGACAGACAGCCTGACTAACTTCGAGAATCTGACCGGCTCCCCCAGCGACGACTACCTGATCGGCGACGCCGGCGTCAACGTTCTCCTCGGACAGAACGGCAACGACGAGATTCAGGGCGAAGGCGGGGGCGACACTGTGAGCGGCGGCAACGGAACAGACTGGGCGATTTATGCGTCCGCGTCCGGCATCACCGCCAACCTGTCGACGGGAACGGCGTCCGACGGCGATAGCCTGAGCGGCATCGAGAACCTCAAAGGATCGTCCGGCAACGACGTCCTGACGGGCGACGGGAACAACAATATCCTCACCGGAGGACCGGGAGTCGACTCGCTGGATGGCGGGGGCGGCACCGATACCTGCGACGGCGGAGGTCAAGTCGGTGACACGTGCACCAACTGTGAGTCGACGACCAGTTGCCCGTGATCTGACCTGAGAGTCCAACCACGACGGCGCCGCGCCTGCCGGCGTCGTCCTTTTTCGAATACGAAATGAAAGCTGGAAATATCTGCAGGAATTGACAAGCCTAGCGTCGCAGACTTCATACGACTAGGGAGCAAACTTTCCTGTCATGGCTGTTTGATAGAGACGCGCCGCCAATGTACGTAGACCAAACGTGGTAGCAGTGGCGCCAAATACGGCTATGATCGCGGCGAACGCAATAAACCGTGCGAAGTGTGCTCGCGGCGGATGTGCGGGCTTTGTCGCTGCCGTTGCTGCGATTGCAGCGAGCAACACGAATGTTACGCC
>Ga0105242_10002856_pt1 | contig 13538 bp, 15 predicted proteins | sample KBSM24metaG_FD_81521 | JGI IMG/M metagenome (GOLD analysis project Ga0105242, IMG submission 81521) | Miscanthus rhizosphere microbial communities from Kellogg Biological Station, Michigan, USA - KBS M2-4 metaG | ecosystem: Host-associated > Plants > Roots > Rhizosphere > Soil | place...
CGCAAGCTCTGAGCGCGCGGTCCGTCAGGCAGGCGAGAATCGGCGTCTGGGCCCAAGCCGGCAGCGACCGTTGGAGATCGCACCGCAGCCGGCTGTCCTCCCTCCCGTTTTTGTCTTCCGCCCGGTGCTTCCGGGCGTCCCAATCCCCGCCGTAGAGAACTCCTTCCATGACCTCATCTTCCGCTGCCCGCCCCGGTGGCCGTGCCGTCGACCAGCTGCGTCCGGTGCGCATCACCCGCCACTACACCATGCACGCCGAAGGCTCGGTGCTGATCGAGTTCGGCAACACCAAGGTGCTGTGCACCGCCTCGGTGGAAGAGCGCGTGCCGCCGCACAAGCGCGGCAGCGGCGAGGGCTGGGTGACGGCCGAATACGGCATGCTGCCGCGCTCCACGCACACCCGCAGCGACCGCGAGGCCGCACGCGGCAAGCAGAACGGCCGCACGCAGGAGATCCAGCGCCTCATCGGCCGCAGCCTGCGCGCCGTGTTCGACCTCAAGGCCCTGGGCGAGCGCACGATCCAGCTCGACTGCGACGTGATCCAGGCCGACGGCGGCACGCGCACCGCGGCCATCACCGGCGCCTGGGTGGCCGCGCAGGACGCGGTCGCCACGCTGATCGCGGCGGGCAAGCTGCAGGCCTCGCCCATCACCGCGCCGCTCGCGGCCATCTCGGTCGGCATCGTGCAGGGCCAGCCGGTGCTGGATCTCGAATACGTCGAAGACGTGGCCTGCGACACCGACATGAACGTGGTGATGACCGTGAACGCGCAAGGCGTGGCGCATTACGTGGAGGTGCAGGGCACGGCCGAAGGCGCGGCCTTCACGCGCCAGGAGATGGACCAGCTGCTGGCCCTGGCCGAAAAGGGCATTGGCGAGCTGGCCGCACTGCAGCAGCAATTGCTACAAAAATAATAGCTGAATGCCCAGGTGCTGCCTGGGCCAGGAGCCGAAAACCCCATGAAACTCGTTCTTGCATCCAACAACCGCGGCAAGCTGGCCGAACTGCAGGCCATGCTGGTGCCGCTGGGCGTCGAGCTGGTGCGCCAGGCCGACCTGGGCGTGGGCGAAGCCGAGGAGCCCTTCCACACCTTCGTCGAGAACGCCCTGGCCAAGGCGCGCTTCGCCGCGCAGCACACCGGCCTGCCGGCGCTGGCCGACGACGCGGGCCTGTGCGTGCAGGCCTTCGGCGGCCAGCCGGGCGTGCAGACGGCCTACTACGCCACGCAGTTCGGCTACCCCAAGGGCGACGACACCAACGTGCAGGCGCTGCTCGAACAGATGGCCGGCATCGACGACCGCCGCGCCGCCATGGTCAGCACCCTGGTGGCGGTGCGCAGCCCGCAGGACCCGGAACCGCTCATCGCCGTGGGCCGCGTGTCCGGCGAGATCGCGCGCGAGCGGCGCGGCAGCAACGGATTCGGCTTCGATCCGGTCATGTTCCTGCCCGAATTCGGCAAGACCTTCGCCGAGCTGCCGGTGGACGTGAAGAACGCCCACAGCCACCGTGGCCGTGCGGCCCAGCAGATGCTGGCGCTGATGCGCGAGCGCTGGTTCTGACGCCCGCTGCCGGAGCCTTGCCCGTGTCCATTCCCATCGTTCCTGCGGCCGCGCCTGGCGCGGAAGCCGAGTCCGCAGCGCTGCAGGGCGTGCAGCATTACATGCGCCCGGGCCTGCTGCAACTGTCCAGCCTGCCGCCCCTGTCGCTCTACATCCACCTGCCCTGGTGCCTGAAGAAGTGCCCCTACTGCGACTTCAACTCGCACGAGGCGCGGGCCGGCGCCGATGCGCTGCCCGAGGCGCGCTACCTCGACGCGCTGATGGCCGACCTGGAAGCCGCGCTGCCGCTGATCTGGGGCCGCACCGTCCACAGCATCTTCATCGGCGGCGGCACGCCCAGCCTGTTCGCGCCGCAGTCCATCGACCGCCTGCTGGGCGACGTGCGCGCCCGCCTGCGGCTGGAGCCGGACTGCGAGATCACGCTGGAGGCCAACCCCGGTACCTTCGAGAAGGACCGCTTCCGTGCCTACCGCGCAGCGGGCGTCACGCGGCTGTCGGTGGGCGTGCAGAGCTTCGACGACCGCTTCCTGCAGGCGCTGGGGCGCGTGCACGACCGGGCCCAGGCGCTGGCGGCGGTGGAGGAGGCGCGCGACGCCTTCGGCACCTTCAACCTCGACATCATGTATGCGCTGCCGGGCCAGACCATCGCCGACCTGGAGCAGGACATGCGCACGGCGCTGGCGCTCGAGCCGCCGCACATCTCGATCTACCACCTGACCATCGAGCCCAACACCTACTTCGCCAAGCACCCGCCCGCCGTGCCCGAGGACGACACGGCCTACGCCATGCTCGACCGCATCACCGAGATGACCGGCGCGGCCGGCCTGCGGCGCTATGAAGTCTCGGCCTATGCGCGGGACGGCCACCCGTGCGTGCACAACACGAACTACTGGCAGTTCGGCGACTACCTGGGCATCGGCGCCGGCGCGCACAGCAAGCTCAGCTTCGCGCACCGCGTCGTGCGCCAGGTGCGGCTGCGCGATCCGCGCCGCTACATGGACGGCGCCCTGGCCGGCCGCGCCATCGCGCAGGATGCGGACGTGCGCCGGGCCGATCTGCCCTTCGAATACATGTTGAACGCGCTGCGGCTGCGGGACGGGTTCACGCTGCGGCAGTTCATGGAACGCACCGGGCTGCCGCTCACGGCCATCGCCCGGGGGCTGGACGAGGCCGAACGCAAGGGCCTGGTGAGCCGCGCGGACGGCCAAGTGCGGCCCACCGAGCGCGGCTTCGACTTCCTGAGCGACCTGCAGGAACTCTTCCTGGCGGACTGAGCGGGCGGGCGGGGCCCTCGCGCCCGGCCAGTCCAGCGAGCCCCGCTCAACCCCGGTTCAGCCGCAGCTCACCGAGGTGATGCGGCCGGTCGCGTCGATCTGCAGGTTGAGCCGCTGCGTGTCGTATTCCTTGGTGATCATCTGGCCGGGCCGCAGCACCCGCGCCATGTTGGCGCCGGAACTCACGCGGGCCGCCTCGACCACCTTGGCCGTGCTCATCTGGCCTACGAAGCCCTGCGCGGGCTGGGCGTTGCACACGCCGCCCACGGGCGGCGTGGCGCTGTCGGGCACGGGCGAGGTGCTGCCGCTGCCGAACGGCGACGTGGACGTGCAGCCCGCCGCCAGGGCCAGCGTGGCAAGGGTCAAAGCCGTGGATGCTGCATTGCGCATGAAAACCGCTCCTTGAGGAAATAAAAGGGACGTTAACCCAAGTCGGTGGCGGGCGGCCGTCACCAGCCGTAACGCAGCCCGCCGGACGCAGTGGGGCGGTGGAGCCGGCGTGCGGCTCAGTTCTGGGCCGGCGCGGCTTCCAGCCCCAGCGACAGCACGCGCCGGGCGGCGTCGTTCGCCTCCGATGCCGAGGTGAACGGCCCCACGCGCACGCGGGTGAGCATGCGGCCGCCAGCGGCCCGGACCTGCGCCTGCGATCCGGTCAGATCGACCGTCTGCAGCAGGGCCATGGCGCGGCGGGCGTTGGCCGGATCGCCGAACAGCCCCACGTTGATGTAGAGGCGCCGCTGCACGGGCGCGGGCGGCGTTGCGCTGGCTTCGGCCGTGGCCGTCGCCGGCGTCGATGCCCGGGTTGAGCGGGCGGGGGCCCGCGGGCGCGATGCGTGATGTGCGCGGGGCGCTGCTGCGCTGGGGGTGGTCGGTGCAGCGGAAGCCGAGGCGGCCGGGGCGGAGGCCTTGGCTGCCGGTGGTTCGGCCGGTGCGGCAGCGCTGCTGGCGGCCGGGCGCTTGGTGGATGCGCCTTGCCGATCGGCCACGGCCGGGGAGGGCGTGCGGGCCGTGGTCTGCGGCGCGGATGCGGCCGATGCTGCCGCGACGGCAGCGGCGCTCGCTGCCATGGCCGTGGCAGGCGCTGCGGGCGCGCTGCTGGCGGCGGTGGGAGCTGCGGCGGGTGCCGCAGGTGTGGAGGCTGCCGCCGCCGGCTCCGAGGCCGGCGTCTGCGTGCCGGCCGCCGTTTCGCTTTCAGGCTCGGAAGCCGTCCCCACCGATGCGCTGGCGGCAGGGGCAGCCTCGGGTGCGGCGGCCGAGGCCGCGGGCCTTGCTGGCGCCGCAGAGGCGCCAGGTGCGGTGGCCGTCGATGTATCGGCGGTGCCCGGCGCATTCAGCGTGCCGCCCGGGAAGGCCAGCCACAGCGCCACGATGGCCGCTGCCAGCAGCACGTGCACGGCGGCCACCCAGGCCAGCCGCCGGCGGGTGGGGGCCTGCCGGGCCAGCAGCTCGGCCGCCTTCGCCAGGTTGGGGGAGGCAGCCAGCGCCCGGTTGATCTTCTTGCGCATCTCGGCGTGCATCACCGCATCGCCGTAGAGGCCGGGCAGCACGCAGGCCGCGCCGAAGACCGCCAGGGCGAGCCCGCCCAGCACCGGCCGCGGCAGGCTCAGCCAGTGCTGGCCCAGTGCGAAGGCCACCAGGGCCACGCCTTCGAGCGCGGCGACATAGACCAGGGCCGGCATCCAGAGCTGGCGGAACACCATCCAGCCCAGCGTGAAGAATGCCGCTGCGGCATTCCAGCCCGGCAGGTTGCGGCCCGTGTCGTCCTGCCGCTGGAAAAACGCCAGATAGCGGTCCGCGTTCAGCGGGCCGAGCGCGGCGCGATACAGCGCCGGCATGGCGATAGTGCCGGCCGCGCGCTTCTGCGGAGCGGTGGCGGCCTGGGCGACATAGGCTTGGTGGGCTTGCATGGCCGGAATTCTGGCATGCGGGATGCCGTCCGGGAGCACCCGGAGCGCGCTGATGTCGCCAGACCGGCGTGAGAAGGGCTCAGCGCCTGCCGCGCATCTCGCAGGGGATGGTCAACCAGCGCGCTCAGTGCTGGTGCGGGAGGGCGCGGTGGCGCGCGTGCAGCCGCACCTGGCGGCGCGAGCGCAGCAGCGCCAGGCATTCCAGCAGCCCGCCCGCCATGCCGACGGCGATGGAGCCGGCGGCGATCAGGGTGCGTTTGGCGGGGCTCTTGCGGTGGAGGAAGGGGATGTGCATGGGGGCCTGCCTGGTGCTGGGTGGGACGCCGACAGCCTGCACCGGCTGCGTGTCAATTTGAAGTCAGCCGCGCAGAGCCCCGCGGGCGCTGCGGGCCAAGCCTGCGTCCGCGGCGCTGGCGGGCTATCCTGCCTGATCGGCCCGCTGCGGGCCCCACCTTTTCTCTTCCTTCCTCGCGCACCACGTGACCGCTCCGCTGCTGCCTGAACTGATCGCGCTGGAGCGCATCATCGACCAGGGCGCCTCCCACCTGCAGGTCCGCATGCTGCGCTCCATCGCCACACAGGCGGGGCCCGATCTGCCGCTCTACGCGATCTGCATGGGCAATCCTTCGCCCGACGTGCCGGCCGTGGGCTTCTTCGGCGGCGTGCACGGGCTGGAGCGCATCGGCGCGCAGGTCGTCATCGCCTATCTGCAGAACGTGGTCAACCGCCTGCGCTGGGATGGACTGCTGCACCAGCAGCTCGAACAGGTGCGCCTCGTCTTCATGCCGCTCATCAACCCCGGCGGCACGCTGCTGTCCACCCGCGCCAATCCGCGCGGGGTGGACCTGATGCGCAACGCGCCCATCTCCGCCGACGACCGCGTGCCCTTCCTGATCGGCGGCCAGCGCCTGAGCGCCAACCTGCCCTGGTACCGCGGCGCCCCCGATGCGCCCATGGAGGAGGAAAGCCAGGCGCTGTGCGAGGTGGTGGAGGCCGAGCTGCTCTCGCGCCAGTTCAGCCTGGCGCTGGACTGCCATTCCGGTTTCGGCCTGTCGGACCGGCTGTGGTTCCCGTTCGCGCACACCCGCCAGCCCATCAAGCACCTGGCGGAGCTGCATGCGCTGCAGGAAGTCTTCATGCAGGCCTACAGCAACCATCGCTACGTGATCGAGCCGCAAAGCCTGCACTACCTGGCCCATGGCGACCTCTGGGATTACCTCTACATGCGCGCCTGCGAGGAGCCGGGCCGCATCTTCCTGCCGCTCACGCTGGAGATGGGCTCCTGGCTCTGGATCAAGAAGAACCCGCGCCAGATCTTCAAGCGCTCGGGCATCTTCAATCCGCTGATCGACCACCGGCAGCAGCGCGTGCTGCGCCAGCACATGGCCTTGCTCGATTTCCTGCCGCGCGCGGCCTGCGGCTACCGCAGCTGGCTGCCGAGCGCGCAGGCGCAGGAAGCGCGCCGCGCGGCGGCGCTGGCTGCGTGGTACTGATGCGATGGCGGAGCGAGGCTCGATGACTCCGCTGCCCGGCTGCAACCCGCCCTGGGTGCTGCTGCGCGGGCTCACGCGCGAGGCCGGCCACTGGAGCGGATTTCCCGATCGGCTGCAGCAGGCGCTGGGCGAGGGCGCCCGGGTCATCCTGCTGGACCTGCCGGGCAACGGCGCGCTCAACGGCCAGCCCAGTCCGTGGCGCGTGCAGGACATGCTGGAGGCCGGCCGCAGCCAGTTGCTGGCGGGCGGGCTGCAGCCGCCGTACCGCGTGCTGGCCATGTCGCTGGGCGCCATGGTGGCGGCCGAATGGATGCGCCAGGCGCCGCAGGAACTGGCCTCGGCCGTGCTCATCAACACCAGCCTGCGGCCTTACAGCGCCTTCTACCGCCGGCTGCGCCCCCGCAACTACGCCACGCTGCTGCGCCTGGCATGGTGCTGGCGGCAGCCGCAGCAGGCCGAGCGCCTGGTCCACGCCCTCACCAGCCGCCGGGCGGATCTGCGGGAACAGGTGGTGCCCGGCTGGGCGCAGCTGCGGGCAGAGCGCCCCGTCTCGCGCGCCAATGCGCTGCGCCAGCTGGCGGCGGCGGCGCGCTACCGGGCCGATACCGCGACCCCGACCGTGCCGTTGCTGCTGCTCGGCAGCGCGGGCGACGGCCTGGTACACCCTGCTTGCACCGCCGCCATCGCCCATGCCTGGGGTTGCGCCCAGGCGTGTCATCCCACGGCGGGGCACGATCTGCCGCTGGATGCGCCCGACTGGGTGGTGCAGCAGGTGTGCGAATGGCTGCCGCGCGGGACCGTGGCGCGATAGGGCGTGAGCGGAGCCTCAGGCGCCCGGTTGCGCCGCCGGTGCGACCGACGCGCCCTGGATGCCGTGCCTGCGCATGGCGTCCGCCACGAAGCCCTGGGCCTTCATGTCTTCCACGAAGTCGCACAGCAGCTGCGCGGCGGCCTCGCCCCGGCCCTTGGGCAGGCCCATGGCCTGCTGGATCACCATAACCGGCCGGGCAGCAGGCGCAGGCCGGGCGTGCGCTGCGCGTCGGCCTCCAGCTGCTGGCGCACGCCGGCCGCCACGTCCAGCGACTGGTCGACGAAGATGCCCACCACGGCCGGGGAACTGGGCGCACGCACGATCTGCGCGGCCTTCAGCTCGCGGCTCAGGTAGAGGTCGTAGGCGCTGCCCTGGCCCACGGCCACCGAGATGCCGGGCCGGTCCACCTGCTCGTTGGCGGTGATGGGCGAGGTCTCGCGGACCAGGTAGGCGCCTTCGATCAGCACATAGGGCGCCGTGAAGGCGATGCCCTGGCCGCGCAGCGGGTCCACGGCGAAAAACCCGATGTCCGCCTGTTCTTCCGTCACGGCCTTGACGGATTGGGCGGCGGTGTCGAACACTGCCAGGTCCACCGGGAGGCCCAGGCGCCGGCCGAATTCACGGGCCAGGTCGATCGAGATGCCGCCCGGCTGCCCGTCGCCGCCCCGGTGCGCCAGGATGGGATTGCCCAGGTTGATGCAGGCCCGCAACCGCCCCGTGGGAGCGATACGGTCGATAAGGTGAGGGTCGATGGACTGCACGGTTGCTTACTCCTTTGGTCAGTCTTTAGGGTGAACTCTGCGGTTCTATCAATTTTTGCTAATAGAATAATTTCTTTGGAAAATATCTGATGAATTCGAACGAGGCATTGACCAAGGCCGGTGGCGAGATGACCACCATCGAGGCGGCACGCGAGCTGAACCTTGCGGTGCGCTCGGTGCAGCTGATGGTCGATCGCGGCGAGCTGGAAGCCTGGAAGACGCCAGGCGGCCATCGTCGCATCTCCCGCAAGTCCGTGGAAGCCTGGCAGCGCAACAGCTCGCGCGGGCCGCAGGACCGCGCACCGGCCGCAGCGAAATCCAGGGTGCTGCTGATCGAGGATTCGGTCCACTTCCAGAATCTCGTGTCGCTGGTGCTCAAGCACGCGCTGCCCGACGTGGACCTGCATGTCGCGCCGGACGGCATCAGCGGCCTGGCCATGGCCGGCCAGCTCAAGCCCGACGTGCTGCTGGTGGACATCCTGCTGCCCGGCATCGACGGCGCCGCCCTGATCGCCGGCCTGCGGACCAGCCCCCAGTTCGACACCACCCGCCTCATCGTCGTGACCTCCCTGTCCGACAGCGAGCTGGAGCCCTACCGCTTCGCCCTGAACGGGGTGCCGGTGGTGCACAAGGCGAACATGGTCCAGGAGCTGGGCGACCTGGTCAAATCCGCCCTCGGCCTGGCTTAGCGCCTGCTGCCGCATCGCCGCTACCCCATGGCCGCCCGCGTTCTGCTGCTGGAGGATGACCCGGCTGTCCGCCGCTATGTGGCGATGGCGCTGGACGGCCTGCCGATCGAGCTGCTGATGAGCGATTCCGTCGCGCAGGCCTCGCGGCTGCTGGAAAGCGGGCCGGTCGATCTGGTGCTGAGCGATCTCACCCTGGTGGATGGCTCGGCGCTCGATTTCGCCAAGGCCCTGCTGGCCCAGTCCCGTATGCCGGTGGCGGTCTTCAGCGCCGGCATCACCCCGTCCGTCGAACAGCAGCTGCAGCAGGCCGGCGTCTGGCGCATCCTGCACAAGCCGGTCGGCCTCAAGGCGCTGCAGGCCTGCGTGATGGAGGCGGTGGGCCCGCAGCGCAGCAGTGGCGCAGCGCCGGTGCCCGCGCCCCCGGCAGCCACTCCGCCCGTGCCCGCGCCCGTCGCGGCAGGCCCCGACGCCGCTGCACTTTTCGAAGGCAGCGAGCCGATGCTGCAGTCGTTCACGGCCCTGTGCCGGCAGCAGTTCCCGCTGGATGCGCAGGCCGGTGACGAGGCCCTTGCGCGCCGGGACATGGCGGCGCTGCGCCGAGTCGCGCACAACCTGAAGAGCGTGCTCCGGCTGATCGGTGAGCACCCGCTGGCCGACGCGGCCCAGTCGCTGGACGCCCAGCTCTCCCGCGAAGACCTCACCGAGGTGGCGAGCCGCTGGCAGGGCCTGCGCGACGCCTTGCTCCGGCTCTGACGTTCCGGCGCGCCTGGAAAGAAAGACGCCGCCCTGCTCGGAAGGGCGGCGCCGCGCGCTGGAACACTAGAACGACTCCCACTCGTCCGCCGATGAGGCCGTGCCCGCCGTGCTCGATGCGAGCGCCGGCCGGGGCGTGGCGAGGGGCTTGGCGCTTGCCTTTGCGACCGCCGGGCGGCTGGCGGCGGGGGTCGGCGACTTGCGCGGCGGTGCCGCCACCGCAGCCGTGCAGGGCGCGGCGGCCGCGGTGGACGCGAGCTTGAAGATCGACACGGCCTCCACCAGTTGCCGGGCCTGCCCTCTCAGATTTGCGGCGGCGGCGGCGCTTTCCTCGACCAGCGCCGCGTTCTGCTGCGTGACCTGATCCATCTGGCTGACCGCCTCGCCCACCTGCTGGAAGCCGGAGCTCTGCTCCGCGCTGGAGGCGGTGATCTCGGCCACCATGTCGCTCACGCGCTGGATGGAGCTGACGATCTCGCCCATGGTCTTGCCGGCCTGGTCCACCAATGCCGAGCCCTGCTGCACCTGTGCGGTGCTCTGGCCGATCAGTGCCTTGATCTCCTTGGCGGCCTCGGCCGAGCGGCCGGCCAGGTTGCGCACTTCGGAGGCCACCACGGCGAAGCCGCGGCCCTGTTCGCCTGCGCGGGCGGCTTCCACGGCTGCGTTGAGCGCCAGGATGTTGGTCTGGAAGGCGATGCCGTCGATCACGCCGATGATGTCGCCGATGCGGGTGCTGCTCTCGTTGATCGACTGCATGGTCGCCACCACCTGGCCGACGATCTCCCCGCCTTGCTGCGCCACGCCGGAGGCGCCCGTCGCGAGCTGGTTGGCCTGCTTGGCGCTGTCGGCGTTGTTGCGCACGGTGGTGCTCAGCTCCTCCATGGTGGCGGCCGTCTGCTGCAGCGCGCTGGCCTGCTCTTCCGTGCGCTGGCTGAGGTCTTCGTTGCCCTGCGCGATCTCGCTGCTGGCCGTGGCGACGCTCTCGGAGTTCTGCCGCACGGTGGCCACCACCTGCGCGAGCTGCGCCTGCATGCGCGCCACGTTGGCCAGCACGCTGGCGGAATCGCTGGCCGCGACGGACAGGGGCTGGCTCAGGTCGCCATCGGCCACGCGGCTGACGGCGGCGCTCAGCGCGGCGGGCTCCGCGCCCAGGGCCCGGCGCAGGCTGCGGGTCACGCCCCAGCCCACGGCCATGCCGATCGCCACCATGCCCAGGGCCAGCGCCGACATGATCCACACGCCGAACGCCGCCTGCTCGGACGCGGTGCGCGCGCGTTCGGTCGCCATCTGGTCCTGCAAGGCGGTGGAGTCATCCACGGCCTGGAAGAACACGTTCTGCAGCGGCCGGACCTGATCGATCAGGTATTTGCCTGCTGCGGCCTGCTCGCCCTTGAGCGCCATGTCGATGGACGTGTTCAGCGCCTTGAGATAGGGGCCTCGGGCCTCGTTGATTTTCTTGAAGAGTTCGCGCCCGCGGGGGGACGTGATGGTTTGGTCGAGCTTGCCCAGTATCTCGGTGTTGGCCGCCGTCAGGTCGCTGATCTTCTTGCGTTCCCCGGCCGCGAAGCCAGGGTCGCTGTTGATGACGATGTTGCGTGCGTACCGGCCTGCGGACTGCACGTTGTTCTTCATTTCATTGAACTGCCGCGTCTGCACCATGCGGTGATTGACCAGTTCGTCGATGTGCGCGTTGAGCCCGTTCATGGCCCAGGCCGCATAGGCGACGATGCCGACGCCGACGGCCAGCAGGGCCCCGAAGCCCAGGGCCAGCTTCCTGGCGACTGTCATTGATCCGAGCATGGTTCTCTCCTTGAAATGAAAGGGTGCCGGCTGGGCCATCCGGCGGGAAGTGCGCGCCGCACCGTGGGAGCCGGCGCACGCAGGAAATTGATATCGGTCAAGGCGTCGTCGTCCGAGCGAGTGCAGATCGAGCAGATCGGTGGTTCTACCGGCCCGTGCGATGCCATTCGCCCTTACGATGGGTGGCAGAGAAAAGACTGGATGCAATCCTAAGTGATAGATATGATATGTGCAACCATTCAATTTCATCTGGAGATGGCGCATGTCCAAGAAAATCCTCGTCGTCGAAGACCAGCAGGAGATCCGGAGGCTCATCCGCATGACGCTTGAACTGGAGGACTACTCGATCCACGATTGCGCCACCGCCGATGAGGGCGCCCGGCTCCTGCCCTCGCTGCGGCCCGATCTGGTGTTGCTGGACGTGATGACGCCCGGGGGCATCGACGGGCTCGATCTCTGCCGTCTTGTCAAGCAGGGCCCGGGACCGCGTCCGCCGGTCATCCTGCTGACTGCGCGCGGCCACCAGACCGATGTGGAGGCGGGCCTGGCGGCCGGGGCCGACGCGTATCTGCTCAAGCCGTTCAGCCCGCTCGAATTGCTGGAGACCGTCAAGAAGAAGCTGTCTCGGACGGCGGGAACCCTGGCATGACCGCCTGGCCGCAGCAATACGCCGATGCGGCGGCGAATGCCCAGATGGAGCGCATGGTGGCCGACCTGGGCCGCCTCTATCACGAGCGCAACCGGGCGCTGGAGGAGGTGACCCGCGCGCACCACGAGGCGCTGCTGCAACTGAGCATCGCCGCCGAGTTCAAGGACGACGACACCGGCGTGCACATCGTGCGCATCGGTTTCCTGGCCGAGGCGCTGGCCCTGTTCCTCGGCGAGCCGCCGGCCTATGCGCAGATGCTGCGCCGCGCCGCGCCCATGCACGACATCGGCAAGATCGGCACGCCCGACGCCGTGCTGAAAAAGCCCGGCCCGCTCACGCCCGAAGAGCGCGAGATCATGGAGACGCACACCACGAACGGCGCCGCCATCCTGGGCATGTCGAGCATTCCGCTGTTCCGGCTGGCGGCCGAAACCGCGCTCTCGCACCACGAGCGCTGGGACGGCAAGGGCTATCCCCGCCGCCTGGCCGGCCGGCAGATCCCCCTTGCGGGCCGCATCGTCGCGGTAGTGGACTTCTTCGATGCGCTCACCATGGACCGCGTCTACCGCAAGGCGTTCAGCGTGGAGGATGCCCTGGACCTGCTCCGCAAGGAGCGCGAGGCCGCGTTCGACCCGGTGGTGGTGGACACCTTCCTCGCGCATCTGCCGCAGATCCTGGTGCTGCATCGCCGCGTCACCGAGCAGCGCCCCAGCTTCCGCGATCTCGTCCAGGGGACCATCGCCCCATGACGGCGGGCCGGCTTCTGCGCTGCACGCTCTGGGCTGCCGCCTGCGCCTGGCTCGGCCTGTGCTCTGCGCAGCCGGTGCCGCACGAGATGCCGCGTTCGGTGCTGCGCATCTGCGTCTGGCCCGACTATTTCGGCAGCACCTACCGCGACCCGGTGACCGGCAGGCTCTCGGGCCTGGACATCGACATGGCGCATGAGCTGGCCGCGAGCCTGAAGCTGCCCGCGGCCTTCATCGACACCACGCCGAACACCGTGGCGGGCGATCTGGCCACGCGCCGCTGCGATGTCTCCATGTCGGCCTGGGCGGTCTCCACAGAACGCAAGCGCCGCATGCGCATGGCCGCGCCCCACCTGCGCAGCGACGTCTATGCCGTGGTGAACCGGGGCAGCCCGGTGGTGCGGCGCTGGGAGGACATCGACCGCCCGGGCGTCGTGATCGGCGTGGTGGCCAGCAGCTATTTCGAGACCAACATCGCCGCCCACTTCCGCATCGCCCGCGTAGTGGCCCTGCCTTTTCCCACCGTGCAGCAGGACCTGCAGGCCGGGCGGGTGGATGTGTTCCTCACGAACTTCAGCGTCAGCGAAATGATGGCGCGCACCACCAGCTGGGCGCGCTCGATCGCCCCGCCTAGCCCGGTCGAGATGACGCAGTACGCCTACTCCACCGCGCTCGACCGGCCGGCCTGGAGCGAGGCCGTGGACCGTTTCGTCGCCGCCGTGCGCGAAGACGGCCGGCTGCACAAGGCGGCCTGGAAGCAAGGCATGGAAGTCATGGTCATCCGATGAGCCAACCCACGCACATCCCGCATCGCACACGCACTCCGTTGAAGACCGCGACCACGGCGCTGGTGTCGTTCTGCGTGGGCGCCTGCGCCATCGCCTGCATCGCGGCGGTGGTGCTGCTGGTCTCCGGGATGCGCAGCGCCGTGGAGTCCGACCTGAACGCGGTCGGCATGACGGCGCGCATGCTCGAAGAGCGCGCCAGCCGCACCTTCGACACCACCGGGGCCCTGCTGGGTACGGTGGCCGACACGGCGGGCCGCCAGATCGAGCAGGACCAGCCCCTCTACTTCGGCGAACACTTCTCCGATGCG
>Ga0105242_10002858_pt1 | contig 13534 bp, 11 predicted proteins | sample KBSM24metaG_FD_81521 | JGI IMG/M metagenome (GOLD analysis project Ga0105242, IMG submission 81521) | Miscanthus rhizosphere microbial communities from Kellogg Biological Station, Michigan, USA - KBS M2-4 metaG | ecosystem: Host-associated > Plants > Roots > Rhizosphere > Soil | place...
CGGCGGCAAGTCCGCGGATGATGCGGGTTGCTGGTCGAGCCCCCACCACGGGCGCATCACCGGCGGAAAAACGGTGGTGACCAGAATGAACGTCATGAGGGCCAGGATGACCGGCAGGCACCGGCGCACCGGCTCAGGCAGTCTCGATCGGATCTCGGTGCCGTACAGAATCCACGCCGTCGCGAAGAGAACGACGAGCTGCAGGCCCGCGGTCATCGCTGTGAAGCGCGCTGACAAGGTTGCCGCGAACAGCGTGTAGAGCAGCGTGGCCATCCAACTCCCGGAGAGCCACGCCAGCAACTCTCGGGTCTGTGCCGCATCGGATTCGCGTGCGGCCATAGCGATTCCCCAGAGTGCTCCTACGATCGTCCCCATCGGCCCGGTCAGGAGGATGCCGAGCATCGGTCCGAGGTTCGACGTGGGTCGGAACACGATCGGCCCGACGAAGCCGGCCGCAAACGCGATGCCGCCCAGGAGCAGCGCCCTGCGAATGACAATTTTGCCGATCATCGTTCGGCCTCCTTTCGGATCGCGCGCAACATCATGCGCCGGATTAACCCGCTGAACGGCCGGATGAACGTCCAGTACAAACGAAATTTCATCCGCGCGTCATCGGCGCAGAGGATGCGCGTTTCCGTCGTCACGTGTCCGTTCGCCTCGATCAAGAAGTTCCATGCCGCGCGCGCCGCTCCGTCGGGCACCGACGTCCGAAACGACTCCGCGCTGACCGCGTGCAATTTGCACGCGGGCCTCCAGAACGGTCCCTGCACGCCGAGTACGATCTCCCGCGGCGGATCCTCGGCGAGGATGGCGAAGCCGTTGCCCACGAGTGCGTCGAGATTGAACGCCTTCGCGCGCCGTCCCAGGCCGCGCATGGCGAGGAGCGCGCGCACGATCGGATGTCCCGCGAGATCGGCGCGGCGGATGGCGTCGTAGATGCGCTCCGGCGTGGCGCGCGCGACCGTCGAATGCCGCTCGACGAAGTCGCAGTGCGGCATCAGGTGATCCAGGAGTGTCATTCTGAGCCCGCGGAGACGGCGAAGAGTCTTTCGCCGCGCACGTTGGAAGATCCTTCGGCGTCTACGCGCCTCAGGATGACACGGAAGGGTCTTCGTGCGCGCGCAGGAACGTCTGCGGCTTCGTGAACGTGCGGGCCATGCCGAGGCCGTGGTTCACGTCCTTGAGCGACACCTTGCCGGTGATCACCGCCGCGCCGAGCTGCACGTAGGTGCGTAGCTTGCCGCGAGAGCGGTAGCGGACGTCGAGCGAGTGTTGCCAGAGGCGCGAGTACTCGGTGTAGAACTCATCGAGCGGCAGCCTGGTCGGCAGCACGGCGTGGACGATATCGTACATCTCCCAGTGACGCGTGGTGACGCGCTTCTTGTCGTGGTCCCACAGGTCGGTGCCCGGCAGCGGCGTGAGGATGGAGAAGCCGCTGTTGTACGCGCCCATCTTCTCGATCCAGTCGCGCAGGCGCGTGAAGTCGTCGTGATCCCACGCGGGATCGACGATGAAGTTCGGCGTGAAGCCGACGCCGAGCTCTTTGAGGATCTCGATGGCGCGGACGTTGTTGTCGGCGGTGTTCTTCTTGTTCACCGCCTTCAGCCCCTCGTCGGTCACGGACTCGAGTCCGAGGAAGATCGCCAGGTTCCCGCAGTCCTTCCACATCTCGATCAGATGCGGGAACTTGCAGATGATGTCGGTACGCGTCTGCACGGTGAAGTATTTCTTGATGCCGGCGGCCTTGATCTGTTTGGCCATCTCCTCGCCGCGCTTGACGTTCATCCAGAAGATGTCGTCGGTGATGAAGATGTTCGGCGCGGTGATGTCCTTCAGCTCTTCGACGACGCGCTGCGGCGACTTCTCGCGGAACGTCGACTCGTGAAATTTCCAGACCGAGCAGAAGTTGCACTTGAACGGACAGCCGCGCGCGGTCTCCATGAGCGCGAGCGGCTTGCGGAAGTTGATGTAGTAGTGATCGGCGTACTGGGCGATGAGATGCCGCGCCGGCTTCGGATACATGTCGAGGTGCGGGCGCGCGGGGGCGTGGCCGGTGAACATCCATCCGCTGCCATCACGCACTTCCAGACCGGGGATCTTCCGGACGTCGCCACCCTCGGCGAGCGCATTGACCAATGGCGGCATGACTTCTTCGCCGTCGCCGATGGCGATGTAGTCGATGGCCTCGTGGCGGAACCAGTCGGGATCGCGCGAGGCATCGTGTCCGCCGATGACCACCAGCGCCTTCGGCATGTCGCGCTTGATGCGCTGCGCGAGACGGATCGTGCGATTGCGCTCGGTGGTGAAGTTGCACTGCAGCCCGACGACGTCGGGGTCGAAGGCGACGCAGTCGGCGAGGCCTTTTTCTTCCCCGTCGATGCGTAGGTCGATGACTTTGCAGACGTGCCCGTCCTGTTCGAGACACGCCGCGACGCAGATCGGGCCGAGGGGCTCGACGAAGGTGAGCATCTCGAGGCCGAGGATTCCTCCGACCGGAGGCTTGAGAAACGCGACTTTCATGCGGTCACACAGTAGCAGAGTTGGCGGTTGGCAGTTGGCGGTTCCGATTATGCCGCGCCGGCTTATGCCGCGCCGGTGAGGTCGTCGGAATCGATCACGCCGGTGATGTAGTGGCCGTCGAGCGGCACGAGGCAGCGGAAGTGGATGGGGAAGATCTGCTCGTGTCCCGCGCCGAGGAGGCGCCACTGCCGCTCCAGCATCTCGTTCGACGGCGGTTCTTCGAAGTAGAAGTACACGAGGCCTTCCGGCGTCACGATCACCGGCTGCACCACGTCGAGCGTTTCGACAGAGGAAGGCGAACAGAATCCAATGTGCTGCGAGCCGTTCGCGAGCACGAACTGCGTCCGCGCGATGAAGATGCCGTCTTCCGCGTCGGACAACTCCGTCCGCTCCGTTGCCCGCACGCGGGCGACGTCGTCGCTCGAGCCGTTGTACAGCCACACGGCCACGCGCTCGAGATCGGAGACGGTGAGGTCGGCGAGGCGTTTCATGTGAGGAGGCGGAGGTCCAGTTTGAACGCACGGGGTTGACCGATGTCGATGGATTTGAAGTCTTCGTGAGCGGGGTTGAGAAGATAGTTCGGCTCCTCCGTGAGAACGCTCGGTACTTCGAGAACGGCGGACGCGCTGCTCACGAGCCATTTGTTTCCGATCTCGCGAAGCTCGGGCGGCGCCGGGTACTCTCGCCAGTTCGGAGGAAGCAGATCCCGGCGAATCGTTTCGACGATCGCATCGGGGAACGAACATGAAAAAAGGAGGTACTCCGGCAATCTGAGAGCACGCTGGTTGTGCACAAGCAACTCCAGAGTCGCCAGGGCAACCGACACTGAGGTATACACGACCGCCGTTCCGTTGCGATTCCACCGGCCACCGCGGAGACGAGGACCTTCGCCGCTAAACGCCTCCTCGGCGTACTTCGGATGGACGATGCGCCACGCGGTAATCACTACGAATAGATGCCGTATTCAATGCGGTCGACGAGAGCTTCGACTTCGTCCGCTCCGATCTCCGTGCGAGCGAAGTCGAGTGGCGCGATGCGCCCCAGCGCGATGTTGAGATCGGTGAGCCAGAGCGTGGCCGCTTCATGATCTCCATCGAAGAGCTGCAATGATTTGGCGAAGACACGCGCCAACCGCAGAAGCCGGTCCGATTCGTCGGGTTTCAGCCGTCCTTCGGCCTTGCGTCTCGCGAGAGTGCGACGTGGAACGCCGATGATCTCGCCGATGGAATCGGCTGGTAGTCCAATGTTCCGGACGAAACGCGCAAACGCTTTCCACGTGAGGCCCTTTTCGACGGCCTTCAGAAGACTCGGAAGATCGAAGTACTCCAACCCGAGCAGAACGACGTAGGCCTGGGGACCCGGTGAGCGTCCGTGCAGGAAGCTCGTATAGCGCTGAACGTCTTTCGTGGCGGGCTCGGGACTCGTGTCCATTTGACATTCAATCTGATGCCAAATGCGCAGATTGTCAATCGACGCTCCACCACAGCGCGTTGAACACCAGCGGAAACGTCGCGTGCGTCTGGCCGCGGTGTTGGGGGCGGAAGCCGAAGAGCACGATCTTTCCCTTGCCGTACGTCATCGCCACGGCCGCGGCTTTGCGGGTCAGGCGGCCAGCGCCTTCGATCCATCCGGAGAGCAGCACGTCGCGCTCGTCGTCGGGATAGGTCGCGAGCACCCAGCGCTCCATGTCGTTGCCCGGCGCCGTGGTCTCGAACGCGAGCGCCTCGTCGAGGAACGCCGCGGTTTCCTCGGGCATCCCCATCGTCACGGGGTGATCGCGGCGCAATTTGAGCCGGACGAGCGAGCCGGGATTCGAGTACTCGTCCGGCTTCACGCCCGCCAGCGCATTGCGCACCGGCACGTTGAATTCGTCGATCACGTATTCGCACGCCGAGCCGAACGCGATCAGCGTTCCGCCTTCATCGACGAACTTCCGCAGCGACTCCGCGCCGTTCCTCTCCAGTCCGCCGCGGTACTCGGGCGGCATCTCTTCCTCGTATTTCATGCGCGACTCGCTCGGCTTCGGACGGCCGGTGGCGATGATGTCCTTCGGCTGATCGGCGAGGATCAGCGCGTCGACGTCGCGGATGCCTTTCTGAATCTCCTGCGCCGAGAGCGCTTTCACCGGCACGCCGTACGTCTCCAGCAACCAGCGCGTCCATCCTTCGTCCATCGACGCCTGCCACGACTTGTACGTGGCCACGCGCGGCTTGCGCGGCAGTTTCTCGCCGCGCGCGATCACCTCCTTCGTCGCCGGCTTGATCTCGGTCACGCGCGCCGTTCCTTCCGGCATCGCCGCGCGCTCCACGCGCACTCCCATCTGCAGCGGCAGCGTCCACGTCGCGACGTCGTACGGCCGGAGGATGTCCTTGCCCGGCTGCAGGCGGATCTCCGGGTAGCGCTGCGGCTCCATCATCTCTTCGACGAACTTCGAGTACGGCTGTGCGAGCGGAATCCAGTAGTCGCCGTTCCCGGCCTGGCGAACTTCCACGTTGTGCTCGGCCATGAGCCAGGCCAGGTGTTGCGCGGTCGGCCAGTCGCGCTGCTGGTGCGGAATGCGATACGCGTCGCCGCCGCCGTGCGCGACCGCTGCGCGCGCGCGCGTGAACACGTCGCGCAGAAGATCTTCGCGCCGGTCGGCGGCGAGCTCCAGCAGCGCGTCGGAGGCGATGCGCTCGTAGTCCATGACGTCGCGCAGACGCCACCACCCGCCCTTCCAAGGATTCGGATGATTGATGGTCGGCTTGTACTCGATCAGTCCCTTCGTTCCTCCGCGCAGCTCGCTCGGCTCGATGTACACCGGCGTCGCGATGCGTGGCGAGGCCGTCTCCAGCAGCAGCCCGGTGACGTTCTTCCACCAGCCGGTGTTGCGCGTCCCGCCGATCCAGTACGCGTCGAACGAATAGCCGTAAATCAATCCGCTCTTGTTGGCCTGCTCGAGGCGGAAGGCCATGTTCGATCCGATGAGGTTCGCCTCGCGCCAGATCAGCGGATGCACGTCGGGATCGACGGGATCGGCGAACGGCGGGATGAACATCCGCGGCCCCTCGGAGCCCATCTGATGCTCGTCGACGAACACCTGCGGGTTCCACTCGTGATAGACCGCGCGGCTCATCGCGCGCGTCTCGGCCTGCGTGAGCATGTACCAGTCGCGGTTGTTGTCGTGGCCGACGTAGTGGTGATAGAGCCACGGCAGCCGTCCCCCCTCGTACTTCGTGCCCACGTACTTGCGGTACCAGTCGGTGATCATGATCTGCCCGTCGGGATTGAGCGACGGCACGAGCAGCAGGACGACGTTCTTCAGGCGGCGCTTCGTCTCGTCATCGTTCGCGGTCGCGAGCGCGTACGCCCACTCCATCGCCATCTGGCTCGACGCGATCTCGCTCGCGTGGATGTTGCACGTGACGAGGACGACGGCTTTTCCTTCGTCGACGAGCTTCGCCGCCTCGCTGTCGGAGAGGCCGCGCGGGTCGGCGAGCCGTTGCGCGATCTCCCGGATGCGCTTCTGATTGCGCAGGTTCTCCTCGGAGGAGATGACGGCCATGATCATCTCTTCGCCGAGCGTCGTCTTGCCGAGGACTTCGAGCTCGACGCGCGGGGACGCCTTGTCGAGCGCGCGGAAGTAGTCGCGGACTTGTTTGTAATCCGCGAGCACGCGGTCCTTGCCGACTTCGAGTTTCAGGAACTGATTCGGTGACGGGATTTGCGCGGCGAGCGGAAGCGTGATTGCGAGAGCGAGCAGCAGACGTTTCATGCGCGCGCGATTATCCGCCAAACGCACAACGCTAAACGCTGAACGTAGAATGGCGCCATGAGCCTGCGCACTTGCGTTCAGCGTTTAGCGTTCAGCGTTCTGCTTTTGGCGGGTTGCGCGACCGTCTCGCATGACACGCCCCATTTTCGAATCCTGCAGATCAACGACGTCTACAAGATCGAGGGACTCGAGGGCGGGCAGAGCGGCGGACTGGCGCGCGTTCGCTCGCTGCGGAAGCATCTCGAGTCCGACGGCACGCCGGTGCTCGTGCTGCACGCCGGCGACGCGATCTATCCGTCGGTGATGAGCAAGTACCTCGAGGCGAAGCCGATGGTCGACGTGCTCAATCTGCTCGACGGCGACGCGGACAAGCTCGACTCGAAGCTCATCCTCACGTTCGGCAATCACGAGTTCGACAAGGGCGACGCCTCGATTCTCCTCGCGCGCCTGCACGACTCGCAATTCCTCTGGGTGTCGTCGAACGCGACCTACTGCAATCCCGCGTGCGATCAGAAGTTCCCCGGCGTGCCCGACGTGATCGTGACGGACGTCGGCGGGGTGAAGGTCGGATTCCTCGGCCTCATGTACCCGATGCAGAAGTCCTACGTGAAGACGACCGGCGTCATCGAAGCGGCGGTCGACGCGGTTGCGGCCCTGCGTCAGCAGGAAGGCGTGCGCGTGGTCATCGCCATTACCCACGAAGACATGCCGGACGACATGAAGCTGTTGCAGAGCGTGCCCGGCATCGACGTGGTCATCGGCGGACACGATCATCTTTTCATGCAGCAGCAGGTAAACGGGAAGTGGGTCGCCAAGGCCGACGCCGATGCGAAGAGCGTGATCGTCTACGACGTCACGGTGCCGCGCGACTCCGCGATCCGCACGGTGCCGCTGCGCGTGGTGCTTGACTCGACCGTCCCGAAGGACCCGGCGGTCGACGCGGCGGTGCAGCGCTGGATGACCGCGCTCTCCGCGAAGCTCGGTGGCAACGAGACCCTCGGCACCACGAAGTTTCTCCTCGAGGGCGTCGAACCGGCGGTGCGGGGACGCGAGACCGCGCTCGGCAACTTGCTCGCCGACGTCGCCCGCGGACAGATGCAGACCGATATCGGCGTGATCAACGGCGGCGGCATCCGCATCAACGACAACATCCCTCCCGGTCCGATCACGAAGTACGACATGGAAGGGATCTTCTACTACTCGAACAGCCTCGTCGCCTTCACCGCGACCGGCCAGCAACTCCTCGACATGCTTCGCAACTCCGTTTCCCGCGCCGACTCCGGCGACGGCCGTTTTCTGCAGGTCTCGGGAATTCGCTTCAAGTATCACCCGCGCGATGGCGCGTTCGTCGTGAACGCCGAAGACGTCGAAGTCAGCGGCAAGCCGCTCGACATGAACGGCCGATACACCATCGCGACCGTCGACTACATGTACCTCCACGGCACTGAAGACGGCTACACGCTCTTCTCCGACGCGAACCGGCCGCCGAAAGTGAACACGGACCGCGAAGCGGACTTTCGGACCAAGGTGGAGGAGTCCATCCGCAAGGTTGGAACGGTCGAGACGCAAATCGAGGGAAGGATCGTGCGCGCGCCATGAACCTTTCCCGCCACATCGCGTGGCGCTACCTCCGCCGCCCGACCGACGCGCTCGTGTCGGCGGTCGGTCTCGTTTCCATCCTCGGGCTCGTGATCGGCGTAATGGCGCTGGTGATCTCGATGGCGCTGATGACCGGCTATCGCGACGACCTGCAGCGCAAGCTCCTCGGCGGCAACGCGGAAATCTTCGTCTACTCCGTCGGCACGCCGATGAGCGATCCAGCGCGAGTGGTGAACATCGTGCGCGGCGTACCGGGAGTCGAAGAGGCATCGCCGGTGCTCTTTCAACACGCGGTCGTGACGACGGAGACGAATATCACCGGCTCGGAAGTGATGATGAAAGGCATCGAGCCGTCGCGGTGGCGCACCTCGCCGATGCTGGCGAAGATCGTTGGCCCCTCGCATCGCTTCGAGACCGCGGAAGGGGAGCAGGGCGTGGCGGTCGGGAAGTACCTGGCCACGAAGCTCGGCGTGAAAGCCGGTGACGCGATGAGCATCACCGTTCCGTCGGTCGACGAACGAGGTCTGATGCCGCGCACGTCGACGTTCATCGTCACGAACGTCTTCGCGACCGGCTTCTACGAATTCGACGCGCGATGGCTCTTCGTCGATCTCCGCGAAGCGCAGCGTCTGATCGGAGCGCGCAATGGCGCGAACCTGGTCGAGGTGAAGCTCCTTCCCGGCGCCGGCATCGATCGCGTGATGAAGGCGATCGAGCAGCGCACCCAGCGCCGCTACGCGGTGAGCGACTGGCGGGAGATGAATCGCCAGCTCTTCTCGATGCTCAAGATCCAGCAGCTCGTCCTGTTCATCGTCATCGGCCTGATCGTCTTCGTCTCGACATTCAACATCGTCTCGACGTTGATCATGACCGTGCACGAGAAGCGGCGCGAGATCGGGATCCTCACCTCGATGGGCGCCGAGAAGTGGCTGGTGCGGCGCGTGTTCATCTGGTACGGCACGATGGTCGGCGTGGCCGGGACGGCAACCGGAGTCCTCCTCGGCGCGATCGTCTGCTGGGTGATCACCCGCTTCGAGCTGGTCTCGTTCCCGCCGGAGATCGCCGAGGTCTACTTCGTCTCGTCGATCCCCTTCGTGGTCCAGCCGTTCTGGCTGGCGATGATCGCCGTGTTCTCGATCGCGGTCTCGTTCCTGGCCACGATCATCCCGAGCATGCGCGCGGCGCGACTGAATCCGATCGAAGCATTGCGGTACGAGTGAACGAGCGATACGATCCGTTTCGGGTTCAATGACGCAAGCAAGGTTGGTTCTCGAAGACGGTACGGAGTACGGAGGGGAGTCGTTCGGCTCCACGGCCGACACGATCGGCGAGGTCGTGTTCAACACCTCGCTCACCGGATACCAGGAGATCGCGACGGATCCCTCGTATCGCTTTCAAATCGTGGTGATGACGTACCCGCACATCGGCAACTACGGCGTCGAGGCGATCGTGGAGCAGAGCGAGGAGCCGCAGGTCGCGGGCTTCGTGGTGCGCGACGCCGTCGCCGAGCCGTCCAGCGCGCACGCGCAGATGTCTCTCGGCGACTATTTCGAGCGCAGCCGCATCTCCGCGATCTCGGGCGTCGACACACGCGCGCTCACGCGGAAGATCCGTACCGAGGGCGCGATGCGCGGGATGATCACGAGCGCCGGGGCGCGCTCGATCGACGCGATCGTCGCGGAGCTGAAGGACGCGCCGTCGATGTCGGGACTCGATCTCGTGCAGCGCGTCACCGCGTTGCGCCCGTATCCGTTCGAAGAGCATCCGCCGGAAACGCGCCGCCGCGTCGCGGTGTACGACTTCGGCGTGAAGCGCGACATTCTCCGCCAGCTCACGCGGCAGGGTTGCGACGTCACGGTCTATCCCGCCACCACACACGCCGATGAGATCCTGAATCGCGACTACGACGGCGTTCTGTTGTCGAACGGCCCCGGCGACCCCGAGCCGGTGACGTACGCGCAGGAGAACATCCGCCATCTGATCGGCAAGATCCCGATCTTCGGAATCTGCCTCGGCCACCAGCTCCTCGGCCTGGCCCTCGGCGGACGAACGTACAAATTGAAGTTCGGGCACCGCGGCGGCAACCATCCGGTCAAGGACCTTCGCAGCGGCCGCGTGGAGATCACCGCGCAGAATCACGGCTTCTCCGTCGATCCCGACTCGCTCAATGAGAACGACGTCGAGTTCACGCACGTGAATCTCAACGATCAGACGCTCGAGGGCTTCCGTCACCGCCGCGAGCCGCTGCTCGCCGTGCAATATCACCCCGAGGCCGCGCCGGGGCCGCACGACTCCTTCTATCTGTTCACGGACTTCATGCAGATGATGGAGGAGTGGAGAAGGAAATAGTCCTGAGTGGCTGAGTCCTGAGTGCTGAGTCCTGAGTTAGAAGCTCCGACACTCAGCACTCAGGACTCAGGACTCAGGACTCAGCACTCAGCACTCAGAACCCCTGCTCCGTGTGCTCCCCGAACGTCCGTTTGAGCGTCGACACGATCTCGCCGATCGTGCATTCGTTGCGCACCGCGTCGACGATGAACGGCATCAGGTTGGCGTCGCCGCGCGCGGCGTCGTCGAGACTCGTGAGTGCGCCCTGCCAGTCGCGCGTGCGTTTCGCGCGGAAGGCCACGAGACCCGCGACCTGATCGCGCTCGACGCTCTCGTCGATCACGAGGGTCGGAAGAGTCGTGCCGGCTTCCTCGACGAACTCGTTGATGCCGACGACGATCGCGCTCTTGTTCTCCAGCGCGCGCTGCGCGACGTACGCGGAGTCGCCGATCTCGTGCTGCATGAATCCCGACTCGATGGCCGCCATCGCGCCGCCCATTCCGTCGATCTTCTCGATCAGGGCGCGCGCGTCGCGCTCGATGTCGAGTGTCATCGACTCCACGGCGTAGGAGCCGGCCAGCGGATCGGCAGTCGACGGTACGCCGGTCTCGAAGGCGAGGATCTGCTGCGTACGCAGCGCGATCTTCACGGACTCTTCCGTCGGCAGCGCGAGCGCCTCGTCGCGGCTGTTGGTGTGCAACGATTGGCATCCGCCGAGGACCGCGGCCATGGCCTGGTAGGCCACGCGGATCACGTTGTTCTCGGGTTGCTGCGCGGTCAGCGTCGAGCCGGCGGTCTGGGCGTGGAACCTGAGAGCGACGGACCGCGGATCCTTCGGCGCGTAGCGCTCCTTCATCAGCGTGGCCCACAGCTTCCGCGCGGCGCGGAACTTCGCCACCTCTTCGAGAAAATCGTTGTGCGCGTTGAAGAAGAACGAGATGCGCGGCGCGAACGTGTCGACGTCGAGCCCGCGATCGATCGCCGCCTGCACGTACTGCAGCCCGTTCGCGAGCGTGAACGCGACCTCCTGCACGGCCGTCGATCCCGCCTCGCGGATGTGGTAGCCGGAGACGGAGATCGTGTTCCAGCGCGGGACGTGCTTCGCGCAGAACTCGAAGATGTCGGTCACGATGCGCAGCGACGGCGCGGGAGGGAAGATGTAGGTCCCGCGCGCGGCGTACTCCTTGAGGATGTCGTTTTGAATCGTGCCGCTGAGCTTCGAGAAATCGGTGCCTCTCCGTTCCGCGACCACGAGCAGCAGCGCCAGGAGGATCGAGGCCGGCGCGTTGATGGTCATCGAGATCGAGACCTCGTCGAGCGGGATCGCGGCGAGCAGCGTCTCCATGTCCTCGATCGAGTCGATGGCCACGCCGACTTTGCCGACCTCGCCGCGGGCGCGCGGATCGTCAGAGTCCATTCCGATCTGCGTCGGCAGGTCGAATGCGACCGAGAGTCCGGTCGTCCCGCGCTCGAGCAGATAGCGATAGCGGCGATTCGATTCCGCGGCCGTGGAGAAGCCTGCGTACTGCCGCATCGTCCATAACTTCCCGCGATACATCGATGCCTGCGGCCCGCGCGTGTACGGAAACGTGCCGGGCTCGGAGAGATCGCGTTGCTCGTCGAACCCGCGCTCATCGAGATCGTGCGCGGTGTAGAAAGGGGGGCGGTTGCTGCTCACGTGGCGCAGTTTAATGGTTGCCCGGTTTCCCGGTTACCCAGTTGCCCGGCTGGGAAACCGGGGAACCGGGTGACCGGGCAACCGGTGACTAAGGCAACCGCTATAATCCCTCTCCCTTCGATGGCCCTCTCCGGCAATCTCAAAACGATGCTCCCGGGCGACTTGCTGCAGTGGCTGAGCCTCGGGCAGAAGACCGGAACGCTGGTGATCACGAACAAGCGCGTGGAGAAGAAGATCTTCTTCCGCCACGGCCGGGTCATCTCTTCGGCCTCGAACGATCCGCGCGAATACCTCGGCCAGTTCCTCATGAGCCACGGCTATCTCACCGAGCCGGAGCTGAAGAAGGCCATGGAGGTCCAGCAGCACTCCGGAATTCTGCTCGGGAAAATTCTGGTGATGATCGACGTCATCAGCGAAGAAGACCTGCAGCGGCTCATGCGCCGCAAGGCGGAGGAAGAGATCTACGACATCTTTCTCTGGAACGACGGCGACTTCTACTTCGTCGACGACGAGCTGCCGCAGATGGAGATGATCCCGCTGCAGGTCGACGTCACCGGGATCATCATGGAGGGGACGCGGCGCGTCGACGAGTGGGGCCGCATCCGCGAGCTCGTTCCGAACCAGGGCGTGATTCCGGTGCCGATGAAGGAAGTCGACTACACGGACCTCGAGGAAGTCGAAGAGCCGATCGTCCGCGCCCTCGACGGCAAGCGCACGATCGCCGACATCGTGCTCGAGAGCCGCTCGTCGGAGTTCGTGGTGTCGTCGACGATCTACACGCTCGTGCGCCACGGATTCTGCAGGCTCGTCGATCCGGACACGCAGAAGATGGCCAGGATCACCGAGGAGATGATCGCGGGCGCGGCGGCGGTGCCGGCGGAGTTCAACGAGAACGACGAGATCCAATCGCTCCTCACCGCTGCCCAGTCCGCGCTGCGTATCAAGGACTACGAGAAGACGCAGCGCCTGCTGCGGGCCGCGCAGAATCTCGATCCGAACCATCCGAAGATCCGCTCGGCGATCAAGGGCGCGGAGACGGTGATCCTCGGCGAGCTGCGCACGCAGGGCGTGATGGATTCGAAAGTGCCGAAGGTCTCGCGCTCGCTCGACGAGATCACGCAGATGAACTTCTCGCCGAACGAAGGCTTCATCCTCTCGCGCATCAACGGCCACTGGGACATCGGGTCGCTGATCAAGATCAGCCCGATCCGCGAGACCGACGCGATGCTGATCTTTCACAAGCTGTGGAAGGACGGGATCATTGCTTTTGAGTAGGTCTTAGGTCGTAGGTCTTAGGTCTTAGGACTTGGGTTGCCCGGTTACCTGGTTACCCGGCAGGGGAGGGCGGGACCGGGCAACCGGGTAACCGGACAACCATGAATTTCGACCGAAACGCCTAAGACCTAAGACCTGACTCCTAATACCTGAGCAATGAATTACCTTCACGCTGCGTATATCGACCTGCGCCTTTTTCTTACCGGCAAGCGCGAGAAGGGTCTTCCTCCTCTTCGCCTGCGCGATGTCGGGGGGGGGGATTTTCGGCGCATCGGGGACGAGCTTGCGGCGCTGTTGATCCGGCACGGGCTCAGGCCGGGGCATCGCGTGCTCGCCATCGGGGGCGGTGGCGGACGCGTGGCGCTGCCGATGCCGAGGTC
>Ga0105242_10002860_pt1 | contig 13531 bp, 11 predicted proteins | sample KBSM24metaG_FD_81521 | JGI IMG/M metagenome (GOLD analysis project Ga0105242, IMG submission 81521) | Miscanthus rhizosphere microbial communities from Kellogg Biological Station, Michigan, USA - KBS M2-4 metaG | ecosystem: Host-associated > Plants > Roots > Rhizosphere > Soil | place...
AGAGCCAGGGCGAGCTGCTGCTCGGCGCTCCATGCGTCGATCCAGGCGAGCGCCGCCTCGCGACGCAAGTTCGCCTCGGTGACGGCGAGCACCGCCTCCTCCCGCCGCGCCTCGGCCTCAGCGCGCTCTCCGCGCAGCCGCCGCTTCTCGGGCAGCGGGAAGTCCTGCATCACGCCGATCTTGCGCATCGTCATCGAGTCGGCGGTGAGGCTGTACTTGTCGGCGCCGTCCGTGGGGACGTTCTCGACTGCGGCGATGAGGCGCGGGTCGGGCAATTCCGTGGCGGGGCCGAGCGAGGCGCGGGCGGCGCGCACCGCCGCCGACTGGGCGAAGAGTTGCGGCGCGGCGGCCGTGGCGATGGATTGCGCCTCTTCGAGCGAGAGCTGCTGGGCGCCGGCGACCGCGGAATACGCGAGCGCCAGCGCGGCGGCGATGCGGGTGAGATGAACCATGATTCCTCCGGATGCGAATGACGCGGCACGGCGCGGCGCGCCGGCCGGTTACCGCGACGGAGGAATCAGATGCGCAGGGCGCCGAAGAGCGCGAGCGGAGGTGGCGAGTGATTCCGCGACGGCGCGTCGAGGACGACGCGAGTGAACGACCCCGGAGTCGCCACGGGCAGCGCGCGCCACGGCAGCGGAAGCGCCAGCACGTCGGGGGCGAGATCGGGCGAGGCATGGCTCACGTTGGCCGCGCCGTAGTCGCAGTGCCGGTCGCAGAGGTTCGGTGTGGCCATGCGCTCGCAGTGATCGCCGTCCATGGACAGGGTCGCGGCCGGTGGGGTATCGAGCGGACACGCGAACGCCGACACCGCGACCTGCGCGAACAGCAGCGCGAACATCGCGAGCAGGGCGGCGGCGAATCGGGTGCGGCGAACCATCGGGAAATTATACGCCGCGTGCCGCGGCGACCATGACTTGGATCAAAGGCGTCCACTGGCCGGCGGCGGGCTGGCGGAAGAGCCGCATCGTCGGATACCACGGCGAATCCTCGCGACCGAGCAGGAAGCGCCAGTCCGGCGAGAAGGGCAGCAGCACCCAGGTCTCGAGTCCCATCGCCCCGGCGAGGTGGGCGATCGAGGTGTCGACGGTGATCACGCGATCGACGCAGGCCGCGAGGGCGGCGGTGTCCGCGAAGTCCCGTAGGTCCTCGCCGAAATGCCGCCATCCCAGCTTCGCCAGCAACTCATCGTCGCCGGGTCGCAGGTCCTTCTGCAGCGCGACGACCTCGCCGAATGCCGCGAGCGGCGCCAGGTCCGAAAGCGCGATGCTGCGATTGGCATCGTTCACGTGTCCGGAATTTCCCGACCATGCGACACCGATCCTTGGATGCCCGGCAGGAAGCCGTTCGCGCCAGCGTGCCATTCGCGAGGGATCCGCCGCGACGTAGGGAACGCCGCCGGGAATGGAGTCGAGCGTCGTCCCGAACGCGCGCGGCAGGCTCATCATCGGCACGTGGAAGTCGGTGGCCGACACCGCTTCGCCACTCGCGCTCGCCATCGAGACGCCGGGCATCGCTTGCGCGATCGCGCGCAGTGCGGCGGGCACTTCGACGTGGACCGTCGCGCCGCGCGCGTGCAGCAGCGGCGCGTATCGGAGCATCTGGATCGAGTCGCCCAGTCCCTGCTCGGCGTGCACGAGGATCGAGCGTCCCGCGAGCGGCTCGCGCCCGCTCCATTCCGGGATCGATGTCGCCCGCCGCGGGAGCTGCCCCTCCCACCCCCCGTAGCGCGCCTCGTAATCCTCGAAGCCGCCGGCCAGGTTGCCGGTCACGAGCCACGAGAGCGCGCGATGATAACGGGCGGCGGCATTGCCCGGCTGCAGCGCGAGGGCCTGGTCGTAGCTCGCGATCGCCTCGACATGGCGATTGAGTGCCGCGAGCGCTACGCCGCGATTGACGATCGCGGGGACGTGCTTCGGGTCGGACGCGAGGGCGCGATCGTAGTCCGCGAGTGCCTTCTCGATGCGATTCGAGCGCCGATAGGCGGCGCCGCGGTTCGAGAGCACCTCGGCGTTGCGGGGTTGCAGCTCGAGCGCGCGCGTGGCGAGCGCGATGCAGCTTGCGAAGTCACGGTCTCGCAGCGCGATGGCGGATGCGAGGTGCAGCGCCCAGAAATGACGCGGGTCGTCCCGCAGGATCGCTTCACAGAGTTTCCGGGCTTCGTCCGCACGGCCCGCGCCGTAGAGCTTCGCGGCCTCGGCCATCGCCTGCTCGTGGCCGGCGCGTCGCCCGGCGTCCATCTACCGTTCCTGCAGGGCGAGGCGCGCGGCGAGAAGGAGCATCACGGTGCCGCAGGCGCGATCGAGCGCGGCACGCGCGCGGGAGCTGCGCAGCGGTCCGGCGAGCGAGCTCGCGGCGATCGCCACGCCCGCCTTGATCGGCAACGCCAGCGCGGCGTAGAGCACGCCGAGCGTGGCGAGGTCGCGTGTCGGATGCGCGCTCGCCCGATCGACGAACTGCGGCAGGAAGGCCACGAAGAACACGAGGATCTTCGGGTTGGTGACGTTCGAGAGGATGCCCTGGCCAAGCACCGACGCCACGCTCGACGTTGATTCGGCGATCGCGCGTGGCGCCGCGAGCCGGGGAACCAACAGCATGCGCAGGCCCAGGTAGGCGAGGTAGATCACGCCCGCGATCTTCACGGCGGTGAAGAGCGCCTCGTTCGCCGCCAGCAGGGCGCCCACGCCGAGCGCGGCGAGCGCCGTGTGCACGAGGATCCCGATGCAGACGCCGACGGCGGACGCGATCCCGGCCCGGCGCCCCTGTGCGAGCGAGCGCGTGATCACGTAGACCATGTCCTGCCCCGGCGTGGCGATCAGCGCCAGCGAGGCGACGACGTAGAGCCCGAGGTGCGGGAACTCCAAGCTAGCGGGCGTTCGCCGCGAGCCAGTCGAGGGCGAGCCCCGCGAGCGAACGCACGCCCAGCTTCAGGCACTTCTCGTCGACGAAGAACCGCGGGCTGTGGTTCGGCGCCGCGGTGGAGGGATCCTTCTCCGGCGCGGTGCAGCCGATGAAGAAGAAGAATCCCGGCACCTCCTTCTGGAAGAAGGAGAAGTCCTCGGCGCCGCAGACCTTGTCGATCACCTTTACGTTCTCGTCGCCGGCGATGCGCGAGAGCGTCGGGATCGACCAGTCGGTGAGGCCCGGATGGTTGATGGTGACGTCGTACCAGCGGTGGATGTGCACGTTGGCCGTCGCCCCGCCCGACTTGGCGATCATCTCGGTGATGCGGGTGACGTGCTCGTGGATCTCGTTGCGCTGCTCCTCGTCGAAGGTGCGGATGGTGCCCTCGAGCTTCACCTCGTCGGGAATGATGTTGTGGCGCACGCCGCCATGGAAGACGCCCACGGTCACGACCGAGGGCTCGCGCGTGATGTTCATGCGCCGCGACACGATCGTCTGCAGGCCCAGCACGACTTGCGAGCTCACCACGATCGGATCCACGCCGCGCCACGGCATCGCCGCGTGCGTCTGCGTGCCGCGGATGAAGATGCGGAAATCGTCGGCCGAGGCCATCAGCGGCCCCGAGCGGTAGCCGATCATCCCGGTGGGGAAGATCGAGGTCACGTGCAGGCCGAAGACGGCGTCCACGTCCGGGCTCTTCATGCAGCCTTCCTGCACCATCATCTTGGCGCCGCCGTTCTCGCCGATGGGTGGGGTCTCCTCGGCGGGCTGGAACAGGAATTTCACCGTGCCGGGGATGCGATCGCGCATGCCGGCAAGGACTTCGGCGACACCCATCAGCATCGCGGTGTGCGCGTCGTGGCCGCACGCGTGCATCACGCCGCAGTGCTGGCCGTTCCACTCGGTCTTCACCTGGCTCTTGAAGGGGAGGTCCACCTCTTCCTTCACCGGCAGCGCGTCCATGTCGGCGCGCAGCGCCACGACCGGGCCGGGCTTGCCGCCCTTCAGCACGCCGACCACGCCGGTATGCGCAACCTTTTCCTGCACCTGGTCGAAGCCCAGGGCGCGCAGGTGCTCGGCCACGATGTGCGACGTGCGCACCTCGCGGTTGCCGAGCTCGGGGTTCTGGTGGAAGTCGCGGCGCCAGGCGACGACGCGCGGCTCGACCTTGTCGACCGCCGCCGAGATGGCCGCGTCGAACGGGAAGGGGGTGTCGGGTGCATTCATAATTGGGGTCGGACTCCAATTAAGCGAATTGAGCAGACTACCAATAGAATTACCTTAATTGGAGTCTGACCCCAATTATGGACCACTTAGAACCCAAGGCGGCGCAGAAGTATCTCAAGGACCATCCGGACGCGGTGTTCATCGACTGCCGCAGCGAGATGGAGTACATGTTCGTGGGCCACCCGGTGGGCGCGATGATGGTGCCGTGGTACGACGGCGCCGAGTGGGAGAAGAACCCGCACTTCGTGGGCCAGGTGAAGAAGCTCGCCGGGGCCAACTTCGAGAAGCGGCCCATCGTCCTCATCTGCCGCAGCGGCAATCGCACCCTCGAAGCCGGCGAGGCGCTCGAGGCCGCGGGGTTCAGGCAGGTGGTCAACGTGCTCCACGGATTCGAAGGAGAGCTCGACGAGAAGCACCATCGCAACTCGCGCAACGGCTGGCGGGTGGACGGGCTTCCGTGGGAACAGTACTAGCGAAGGGAAGGGGCCTTCCTCCTCCTTCCGCGGCGTGGCTCGTGTGGGGCCTCGCAGCCTCGCTCTATCTCGTCGCCTTCTTCCAGCGCGTGGCCCCCGCGGTCATCACGCGCGAGCTGTCGCTGGACTTCTCGCTCACGGGGGCGGCGCTCGGCAACCTCTCGGCTTTCTACTTCTATAGCTATGTCGCGGTGCAGATCCCCACGGGCCTTGCCGCCGACCGCTGGGGGCCGCGGCGGTTGCTCGCCATCGGTGCCGCGCTCACCGCGCTCGGAACGCTCGCGTTCGCGCTCGCGCCCTCGCTCGCGTGGGCGAGCGCCGGCCGCCTGGTGATCGGCGCCAGCGTCGGCGTGGCGTTCGTCTGCATGCTCAAGCTCGCCTCCCATTGGATGCCGGCGCGCCAGTTCGCGTTCGTGAGCGGCGTGGCGCTGGTCGTGGGCGTGACGGGCGCCACCCTCGCCGGTGCGCCGCTGCGCGTGGCGGTGGAGGCCTTCGGATGGCGCGCGGTGATGGGCGTGGCGTCCGGGATCACGGCGGCGATCGCGCTGGGGATATGGCTCGTGGTGCGCGACGACCCTTCCGAGCGCGGATACACCAGCTACTATCCGCCCGACGCGCACGTGGCCCACGTCTCGATGCTTTCGCAGCTGCGGGAGGTCGCGTCCTATCGCAACACGTGGCTGCTGCTCCTCGTGCCCGGCGGCCTGTCGGGCGTAGCGCTGACGTTCGCCGGATTGTGGGGCGTGCCGTTCCTGCAAACGCAGTACGGCTTCACGCCGCACCAGGCGGCGCTCACGACTTCGGGGATGCTGGTGGTGTGGTCGCTCTCGAGCGTGGCCTACGGGCCGCTCTCGCAGCGCATCGGCCGGCGCAAGCCGCTCTATTTCGCGGGCCTCGTCGTGGAGTTGGTCCTCTGGGCGATCGTGGTGTTCGTGCCGAATCTTCCGCCCGCGCTGCTGCTGGCGATCCTCGCGGGTGTCGCGATCGCCGCGGGCGCCTTCGTCCTCAACTTCGCGTTCGCGAAGGAATCGGTTCCGGCGCGCCTCGGCGGCACCGTCTCCGGCGTGGCCAACATGGGCGTGATGCTGGGCGGCATGCTCATGCAGCCGCTCGTGGGCTTCGTCCTCGACCGTCACTGGCTGGGGGCGCTCTCGGGCGGCGCGCGCGTCTACGACTTCGAGGGCTACCGCGCGGCGTTCAGCCTGATGCTCGCGTGGACCGCGGCCGCGCTCGTGCTGCTCGCGTTCACGCGGGAAACCGGTTGCCGGCAGGCGCGCTGACGAGGCTCGCGAGCGCCGGCCCCCAGTCGCCCTCGACGGTCTGGCGGTGCACGCGGAAACCTTCGAACCAGGGCGAGTCACCCTCGAGCCGCCAGCGCCACTCGGGAGGAAACGGCACCAGCACGTCGGCGGTCGCTCCTGCGGCCGCCGCCAGGTGCATGTTGGTATTGCTCACGCCCACGTGCCGATCGAGCAGCGCCACCAGCGCGATCGCATCGTCGAGGTCGTCGTTCATTCGCGAGAAGTCGTGCAGCGGACGATCGAGGAGGTGGCTCGCCGCCTCGATCTCGCCGGGCATCGGCGCGCGCTGCAAGGCGACCACCGTTCCCGCGTGCGGCGCAAGGCGCGTGAGGAGGAGATCCGAGGGAATCGCCTTGTAGAGGCCGTTGGGCTGCTGGTCGGGACCGAGGCCCGCGCGCCACGTGACGCCGATCCACGGGCGTGGTCCCGCCTGGCCCAGCAAGTGTCGCCAGTGAGTCAGCCGCTCGGGGCGCGGCGCGATGCGCAGCGAAGGCACCGAGAGCGGGTCGCGATCGGCGAACACCGCGGGCAGGTCGCCGATGAGCAGCGGCACGGCGCTGCCTGGCGCGCGCGGATCGCCGAACTCGTGCAGCGACTCGAACAGTCCCGTGCGGTCGACGAGCGAGTGAATCCCCTTCTGCCCGAGGAATGTCAGCGTCGCGCCCGCCTCCGCCACGAGCGGCGCCCAGCGCAGGAAGAAGAGCACGTCGCCGTAGCCTTGCTCGGCGATGAGGCAGACCTCGCGCCCCGCGAGCTCCGCCCGCGTGGGCACGCGGTACACCCCGCCACGTTCCGCCATGAACTGCGCGAGCAAGCGGCGCGGCTCGCGCTGGCCATAGGCCTTCCATGCGCGATCCCAATGACCCAGCAAGAGCTCGACCTGCGCGATGAAGATCGGCAGCCCGTCGCCGTCGGGCCGGATCCGCAACGCCTCGGCGAAGAGGGTGGCCGCGCGCTTGAAGTTGCCGCGCGAGGCGGCGTACTGCCCGAAGGTGCGCAGAACCGTGTAGTCGTGCGGATCGCGCGCGAGCGCGTGAACGAAGAGCGCTTCGGCCTCCTCGTGGCGCCCGGCGCTCACGAGCGAGCGCCCGAGGAGCCGCATCGCGTCCGGCTGGCGCGGCTGCAGCTGCAGCGCGGCCTGGAAACGCTCCGCGGCGACGGCCCATTCGCGCCGGTCGAGCCACAGCGATCCGGCCGAGAACTGCGCGGCGAAGAAGCCCGGATTCAGCTCGCGCGCGCGCTCGAACTGCGCCAGCGCGCCGTCGAGGTCACCGCGCAGCTGGCGAACGACACCGGTCTCGTAGGCGATCGCGTGGTCGCGGGCGTCGAGTTGTGATGCCCGGCCGAGCGCCTCCTCCGCTTCCTTCAGGCGCGAGAGCATCCGAAGCGCGATCCCTTCGGCCAGCCGCGCGCGCGCCGCTGCCGGATGCGTCGACGCCACCGAGCGCGCGAGGGCGAGCGCCCGATCGGCCCGGCCGGCCTGCAATTCGCGGAACGCCTCGTTCACGCCGGACGCGATGGCCATGTCATGGCTCCGCCAGCGCCGGCGGCGGCGCCCGCCGCTCCGCGGAGACCAAATAGAGGCGCCAGCAGGCGAACCCGATCAGCATCATCGAGATCATGCCCATCGCGAGCCCGCGTGGCGAGTTCCACAGCAACGGCGAGACCACGCCGGAGGTGAGGACGTTGATCATCCCGGACACGAAGCCCTGCAGGGATGCCGCCATGCCCCGGCGCGTGGGAAAGAGATCCAGCGTGATGAGCGAGACCGACGGCATCGCCATCGCGAAGCCGATGCCGTAGATCATGAGCGGGATCACCGCCCACGGGATCGACGGCGCGACGGCGAATGCATAGACGACGTTCACCGCCGAGGCGATCGCCATGAAGATGTAGGCGCGCTGGACCGTGCGCGGCGCGGGGCTGCGGCCGGCGGCGCGGCCGGAGAGGTGCGCGCCGATCATGATCCCCGCGATGCATGGCGCGAAGAGCCAGGCGTACTGCTGCGGGCCGAGGCCGAGGTGCTGGCCCAGGAACACCGGCGCCGAGACGATATAAAGGAAAAAGCCGTTGAAGTTGAAGCCCACGGCGAGCGAAAGCAGCAGGAAGCGGAAGTCGATCCCGACCTCGCGGTAGCCCTTGATCAGCGCGACCGGATGGAACGACTGGCGGCCGGACTCGGGCAGCGTCTCGGGCAGGAAGCGCCAACCGACGCCGACCAGCAGCAATCCCACCGCGGTGAGGAACCAGAACACCGCGCGCCAGCCGAGGCCCACGAAGAGCCAGCCGCCGATGATCGGCGCGATCGCCGGGGCGAGCCCGAAGAAGAGCGTCACCAGCGACATCAGCCGCTGCGCGTCCTCCGGGCCGAAGAGGTCGCGGATCATCGCGCGGCCCACGACCATGCCGGCGCCGACGGACAGGCCCTGGACCACGCGCCACAGGATGAGGGAGTGCGCGCTCTGCGCGAGGGCGCCGCCGGCCGAGGCGATCGTGTACACCACCAGCGCCACCATGATCACCGGCCGCCGCCCGAAGCTGTCCGAGAGCGCGCCGTGGAAGAGGAACATCACGCCGAAGGCGAAGAGGTAGGCCGACAGCGTCTGCTGGATCTCGAGCGGCGAGGCCTGCAGCGATTCCTGGATCCCGGCGAACGCCGGCAGGTAGGCGTCGATCGAGAACGGGCCCAGGGTCGCGAGGGCGGCCAGCAGCGCCGCGAAGCTCCAGCGGAATCGACGCGTGGCGTGGTGGTGCGATCCGCTGGCGCTGACCATGCCATCATTCTACGTATGGCGAGCCCCCGCGTGACCCTGTTCATGACCGTGCGCGAACGCTACGGCCTCACGCTCGCGAGCATCCAGAACGTCCTGGCCCATACGACGATCCCGCATCGCTTCGTGTTCGCGCACGGCGACCTGCCGCGCTGGATCGACGACGGCGTGGCGGAGCTCGAGCGCGCGGGCCACCTCGAGCGCCGCCGATTTCCCGGGATGCCCTGGCCGCAGGAGCTGCGCAAGGCGCTGGCCGCGGAGATCGACACCGAGTACGTGGTGTTCATCGACAACGACATCAACGTGTCGCCCGGTTGGATCGAGCGGTTGCTCGAGTGCGCCGACCAGACGGGCGCGGGCGCCGTGGGACCGCTGTACCTGTGGGGCGACGGCTCGGGCCCGCCGAAGGTGCACATGGCCGGCGGGCGCTTGCGCGAGACGAAGGTCGATGGCGGGACCATCCTGGAGGAGGAGCATGCCCACCTGGACCAGGATCCGCGCGGACTCAACTTCACGCGGCAGCCGTGCGACACGCTCGAATTCCACTGCATGCTGATGCCGGCGGCGATCGCGAAGGAAGCGATGTTCGACGAGCGCATCGCATGCGTGCACGATCATATCGACGTGGCCCTGACGCTGCGAAGCCGTGGGAAGCCCATCTATCTCGAGCCCGCCGCGCAGGTGACGTACCTCGCCTATTCGGCGGCGAATCTCGAGGACATCGCGCTGCTGCGCCACCGCTGGGACCTGGCGGCGATGGAATCCAGCATCGCCGCCTTCGGCGCCAAGTGGAACGTGGTGACGGACGACCGCTCCTTCGGCGGCGTGCGCGACTACGTGCGCGGCCTTCGGATGAAGAACGATCCGCTGAAGCCGGGCACGAGCGCGTCGATCCTCGCCGCACCGATGGCGCGAGCCGACCTTCCGCAGTCGCCGGGCGCGCTGCTCGACCTCGCCGCGTCGCGCGGCTACGACACCCGCGAGCTCGGGTTCCTGCGCCAGGGGCTCAACGTCGCCGCCGCGCTCTTCGACGGCGGCTTTCGGCCCGACGGGCGCGCGTTCGTGCAGCACGGCATCGGCACCGCGGGGGTGCTCGCCAACTACCGGATGAGCATCGACGTGACCATCGAAGGATTGCTGCACGCGGCGTACACCCATCGCCGCATGCCGAGCACGATGATCCGCGACGCGCTCAACGGCATCCATCCGCATGTCGAGCTGCGCGTGCGCCAGTCGGCGCAGCGTGCGCAGATCAAGCGCGCCGCGCTGGTGGAGCACGCGACGCCGCGCGAGGCCGAGATCACGCTGGTCGAGGCGGCGAACGAGATCGACATGCGCTTCTCCGGCGAGTACGACCACTCGGGCCGGCCGGACGAGATGGGCCCAGCGGAATACCAGCATCACGCTGCTGTTCTACGGATGCTGGGAGCGCCGGGAATGGCCGAGACGCTGCTCACGGCGGTCGCCACGCGCCGCCCCGTCGCCCCGGAATTACAGACGAAACTGAACGAAAGCTATCGCCTGGGGCCCGGTAACCGTCCGGTAAAGATGGCCGGCGGACCCCTGTGATAGCCTAAGTCCCAAGCAAAAGAGCGCCCGCGAACTGGGAGGTCGTGGCAGCGCCATCCCCCTGATACGTCGAGAATCGAGACAGGAGATGCCATGCCCCGCAAGTTCGTAGTCCTCGCCGCCACCCTGGTTGCCGCGAGCCTTCCCCTCCATGCCCAGATGAGCGAAGACGCGGCGAAGGGCGCCGCGCAGGAAGTGCGCCTGCTCATCACCGAGGGCACCAACGTGATCGGCGACCTGCAGCCCGCCATCAACGGCAGCAAGACCACCAAGGAAATGGTCGCCCCGGACGCGCTGGTGAACCAGTTCAAGGCGCGCTACCAGAAGGCGAAGGGCGAGCCGTTCGACGCCAAGGCGGCCGGAGTCGTCGGCGACGCGCGCCGTGCCTACCTGCAGGCGTTCACGACCGTGGTCACCAAGTTCCAGAACAACCTGCAGAAGGGCGGCCAGGACGCGTTCGTGCCGGCGTTCTTCCGCGCGCAGGTGCTCTCCGAGTTCAACAAGTCGATGAAGCCCGCGGTGCAGGTCTACGCCACCAACCGCGACGAGGAGCTCATCAACGGCGACTGGGCGGTGCACAAGGTCATGAAGGGCTCGCCCCTCGCCGGCGAGGTCACGGGCCTCATGAAGACCGGCGGCCTCGATCCGGTGGTCAAGCGCAGCGGCAACACCGTCATGGGCTACTACCCGATGAAGCTCGGCGCCGCGTGCGTCGCCTGCCACGCGCAGAACGGCCTCAAGCAGACCGAGGGCAACTTCGGCGGCGCGCTGGTGGCCGAGATCCCGGTCAAGTAAGCGCTCGATGAGCCTCAAGGGGGTCCTTCGGCTGCTGCCGATCGGCCTGGTGGTCCTCGTCGCGTTGAACCTCGCGATGATGTGGGTGCAGGCCCGCCAGAGCGGCGAGGCCTTCGACCACGTGCGGATCTCCCAGGTCCAGCGCGACGCCATCGGCCGCATCCGCGAGGCGTGCGAGTCGATCAACCTGCGCGCGGTGTCGTGGACGCTCACGCGCCGCGTCTCGCAGGGCAAGCTCTACCAGGAGGGCAAGAGCGCCTGCTTCGAGGCATTGGCGAAGTCGCGCGCCGCGCTGCCGCTTTCCGCCAAGTCCCTGGACGAGCTCGACACCAAGCTCAAGTCGCTCGCGAAGCTGCTGGAGGACATCCAGTCGGAGCACACCGAGGAAAACAAGATGGTCACGGTGGGCCGGCTCGAGCGCGAGGTGCAGCCGCTCAACCTCGCCATCCACAAGGACCTCGACGACCTCACGCGCGTGGCCGACGACGAGTCCGCGCGCCTCATGGCCACGGCCCTCGAGCAGCAGCAGCGCACGCTCTGGATCGGCGGCATCGGCGGCGTCATCGCCATCGTCGTCGGCGCCCTGCTGGTCGCGATGCTGACGCGCCGCATCCTGGGCTCGGTCGAGGAGGCGATGACCGTCGCCACCGCGCTCGCCGACGGCGACCTGCGGGTCGCACCCCGCGTGAAGCGCAACGACGAGATCGGCCAGATGCTCGCGTCTATGGACAAGGCGCGGCTCGCGTGGATCCGTGCCATCGGCGACATCCACCGCACCACCGATTACATCGCCCGCACCGCGGACGAGATCGCGCAGGGCGCCGGGACGCTGAACGAGCGCAGCCAGGCGGCCGCTGCCAACCTGCGGCAGACGGCGGCCTCCATGCGCTCGCTGCTGGAGATGGTGCATCAGTCGACCGCGTCCGCGCGGCGCGCGGCGGAGCTCGCGGGTGCCGCGACCGGCTCGGCGCACGAGGGCGGCACCGCGGTGGGCGAGGTGGTCGAGACCATGGGCAGCATCACCGAGGCCTCGGCGCAGATCGGCGAGATCGTCGCGGTGATCGACGGCATCGCGTTCCAGACCAACCTGCTGGCGCTGAACGCCGCGGTCGAGGCGGCGCGCGCCGGAGAGCAGGGCCGCGGCTTCGCCGTCGTCGCCGCGGAAGTGCGCGCGCTCGCGCAGCGCTCGTCGCAGGCCGCGGGCGAGATCCGCGGACTGATCGGCAGTTCGGTGGAACGCATCCAGAAGGGCGCGCGCACGGCGACGGGGGCCAGCGCCAAGATCACCCACGTGAGCGAGTCCATCGACCAGGTCTCCAAGATGATCGAGGCCGTGTCGCACGAAGCCGACCGGGAGAACACCGAGATCGACCAGCTGTCGCGCGCGGTGCAGGAGCTGGACCGCCTCACGCAACACAACACGCGCATGGTGGGCTCGTGGACCGACACCTCGGCGCACTTGCGCGAGGAGCTGCAGACGCTGGCGGGGCTGGTGCAACGCTTCCGCCTGCCGGCGGACGCCGCATCCGCCGATCCCGTGGCGACCCCGGAACGCGCCGAGCCGACGCTACGCGCGGAAGAGGAGAGCCTCGGCGACGTGTCCCTGCCCGACGATGGCCGCGTCGTCCAGATCGGCGATCGTTCGCGCCACGCGAAGAACGCGCTGGTTCGCTCGCGCCGATAGTCCCTTGGCCGCGGTCGCGTCGCGCAGCCTGCGGCGCGCGGCCGTTTCCATCCCCGCGATGTCCTGGAGCCGGTTCATCGGCACGCGCGCGTTCGCGACACCTTGCCGCGCGAGTTGTCTTGCCCTCGCTTGCGCCACCCGGGCGCGCACGGGAGGCGACGCTTCGCCGGAAGGCGCTTCGTCCATCTCCTCCGCCTTCAGTGTCGGAACACCTACGTGCAGGTCGATGCGGTCGAGCAGCGGCCCCGAGATGCGCGACATGTAATGCGCCACCTTGTCCGGCCCGCACTGGCAGGCGCGCTTCGGGTGTCCCTTGTAGCCGCACGGGCAGGGATTCATCGCCGCGACGAGCTGGAATGCCGCCGGAAAGTCCGCCTGGCGCGCCGCGCGCGAGATGGTGATGCGCCCCGACTCGAGCGGCTCGCGCAGCACCTCGAGCACGTGGCGGCTGAATTCCGGCAGCTCGTCGAGGAAGAGGACACCCTGGTGCGCAAGCGAGATCTCGCCGGGCCTCGGCGGCGAGCCGCCGCCCACGAGCGCGATGGCTGACGCGGTGTGGTGCGGGCTGCGATAGGGACGCCGCAGGAAGCGCTCGGCCGAGAACACGCCACCGGCGAGGCTCTGCACCGCGGCCGCTTCCAGCGCCTCGTCCTCCGTCATCGGCGGAAGGATTCCCGGCAGGCGATGCGCGAGCATCGTCTTGCCGGTGCCCGGCGGACCCGTGAACAGGATCGAGTGGCCTCCCGCCGCGGCGATCTCCAGCGCGCGGCGTGCGAACGCCTGGCCGCGGACGTCGGCGAGGTCGGG
>Ga0105242_10002861_pt1 | contig 13519 bp, 7 predicted proteins | sample KBSM24metaG_FD_81521 | JGI IMG/M metagenome (GOLD analysis project Ga0105242, IMG submission 81521) | Miscanthus rhizosphere microbial communities from Kellogg Biological Station, Michigan, USA - KBS M2-4 metaG | ecosystem: Host-associated > Plants > Roots > Rhizosphere > Soil | place: Michigan...
CGCCGCGATCGTGCGCCAGACGATTCAGGGCATGGACTCGATTCGCGACCAGATCCAGGAAACCTCGAAGCGCATCAAGCGCCTCGGCGAATCCTCGCAGGAAATCGGCTCGATCGTGGAACTGATCAACGACATCGCCGAGCAGACCAACATTCTGGCCTTGAACGCCGCGATTCAGGCGGCTTCCGCCGGTGAAGCGGGCCGCGGTTTCGCCGTCGTCGCCGACGAAGTGCAGCGATTGGCCGAACGCGCCTCGGGCGCCACACGCCGAATCGAAACGCTGGTGCAGACGATTCAGGCCGATACCAACGAAGCGGTCACGTCGATGGAACAGACGACGTCCGAAGTCGTCTCCGGCGCGCGCCTGGCCGAGGATGCGGGCCTTGCGCTGGGTGAGATCGAAAAGGTGTCGAACGACCTAGCCGACCTCATTCAGAACATTTCTTCCGCCGCGCGCCAGCAGTCCGCTGCGGCGACGAATATTTCGGCGACGATGAACGTCATTCAGGAAATCACGACGCAGACGTCGGTCGGCGCGAGCCAGACCGCCGAATCGATCGGAAACCTCGCCCAGCTGGCGGCGGATTTGCGCCGCTCGGTGGCCGACTTCAAGCTGCCTGCCTAGATCGGATCAATACTGACGAAACGCGACACGAACGATGCCGAAGCTCCATCACATGCGTAATCCCGTCCCCGTCTCCATGCGGGGATCGGCGCGCACCTGCGGATCTTGTCAGCGGCAGCCGGGTCCAACCCGGAACAGCGGGAACATTTCATGAAACTGCAAGACGATATCGACTTCACCACCCTGAACTGGGTCAAGCAGGAACTCGACGAGACCCTGCGCAAATCCCATCAGGCGCTCGAGGCCTACGTCGAGGATCCTTCCGACGCCAGCCAGATGCGCTTCTGCGCGAACTATCTGCACCAGGTGCAGGGCACGCTGCGCATGGTCGAGCTGTACGGCGCAGCGATGGTGGTCGACGAGATGGAACATGTCGCGCAGGGACTGCTCGATGGTTCGGTCAAGGCCCAGGACGATACCTATTCGGTGCTGATGCGCGGCATCGTGCAGCTGCCGGATTACCTGGAGCGTCTGCAGAGCGGGCACAAGGACATTCCGATCGTCCTGCTGCCGCTGCTAAACGACCTGCGCGCGACGCGCGGGGAAAAACTGCTGACCGAGTCGGCTCTGTTTTCGCCGGACTTGTCGGCGGCGCTGCCGGCTGCGGCGGCTGGTGCTCCCTACGGCTTGCCGGCGCTCGACCTGCGCGCGCAGGGCGCGCGCCTGCGCACGGCGTTCCAGCTGTCGCTGTTGCGCTGGATTCGCGACGACTCCGCCGCCGACCAGCTCGACCGCCTGATCGATGTGCTGGATCGCGTGCGCCGCCTGTGCAGCAACGAAGATGCGCGCCGCCTGTGGTGGGTCGCGTCGGGACTGCTGGAATCGGTTCGCAGCGGCTCCGTGCAGGCCAACGCGGCGGTCAAGCTGCTGTTCGGCAAGATCGATCGCCAGATCAAGCGGCTGGTCGACAACGGCGAGGGCGACTTCAGCCATGACCCGCCCAACGAGCTGACCAAGAACCTTCTTTATTACATCGCGCATTCAGCGGCTACCGGTCCGCGCGCCATCGAGATCAGCGGTACTTACCGGCTCGATACGCTGTTGCCGAGCGACCGTGAAGTCGAACACGCAAAAGGCTCGATATCGGGACACAACCGCGCGCTGCTCGACACGGTGTCGATCGCGATCAAGGACGATCTGATGCGGGTGAAGGAAGCGCTGGACATCTTCCTGCGCTCCTCGAGCAACGATGTCGCCGATCTGGCCGCGCAAGTCGAGGTACTCGACCGCGTCGGCGACACGCTCGGCATGCTGGGGCTCGGTGTGCCGCGCCGCGTCGTCACCGAACAGCGTGAAATCGTCGACCAGATCGCGAACAAGTCGCGGACCGCCGACGAGGCCACTCTGCTCGACGTCGCCGGCGCGCTGCTCTATGTGGAAGCCTCGCTCGACGACCACATCGACCGCCTCGGCGCCCAGGAGCCGCAGTCCGACGGCACATCGGAAGCCGAACTGCCGAAGGCCGAAGTGCGCAAGATACTCGATGCGCTGATGAAGGAAGCCTCGGTCAACATCGTCCAGGCCAAGCAGGACATCGTCGCCTTCATCGAATCGCCCTGGGATCACGCCAAGGCCGAACCGATTCCGCGTTTGCTGGAGGAAATCTCTGGTGCGCTGCGTATGCTCGGGCTCGTCGAGCCGGCGGCGCTGATGAGCGGCATCGTGCGTTTCGTCGAAGTCGAGCTGCTGCGCCATCGGCGCGTGCCGACCGTCGAGCAGATGGACAAGCTGGCCGATGCACTGGCCTCCATCGAGTACTACATGGAGGCCACACGCGAACAGCGCGGAGGCCGCGACCAGATTCTGCAAGTCACCCGCAGCAGCCTCGAATCGCTCGGCTACTGGCCGGTGCCGCAGGAAGATGGCGGGGCTGCCGGCAACGCTGCGCCCGAGCCGCCGCCCGCAGGTTCGGTGCCGCAGCCGGCCGCGTTTGCCGCACATCCGATTGCTGGCGAAAGTTCGGCGACGCTGGCGGACAGCACGCCGGCCGAAACACCGCGCGCTGCCGATTTTCCGCAGTGGAACGAGCATCTGCCGACCGATGTCGAGGCCGGTCTGAGCCTGTCCGCGGAAACGCAGCAGACGCACGAACACCACACGCACGAACAGCAGGCTGACGAAGCGGAGTTTCCCCGCATCGAATTGCCGGCCGACGAAGGCATCGACGCCTTCATCGCGCGCTTCGAACGCAGCGAGGAACCGCGCGCCGGCGATCACCCGACACCTCCGGCGGCGCTGCCGGAAGTCGATTTGCGCTACGCAGTGGACATCGCGCCGGGGCACGGCGTCGAGGACCTCGTCGTCGGCGATGCGCTGCAGCAGCAGCCGGCCGCGCACGATCTGCACGGCCTGGCGCTGACCGAGACCGAAGCCACCGCACCTTCGGCGGCCCCTGCGGAAATGGTGATGCAGACGGCGGCGCCGGGCCTGCGCTATGTCGAAATCGAAGAGGAGATCGAGGAAGAGGTCCCCGATGCCGACGGTCCAGCATCGATGGCGGACACCAGTTTCCATACCAGCGCTTCGGACGAGATCGACGCGGAAATCCGCGAGGTGTTCGTCGACGAGGTGCAGGAAGAATTCGAGAACCTGTCGCGCAACCTGCCGCTCTGGCAGGCCGAGCCGAACGACTTCGAGCGGCTCAAGCCGATCCGCCGTTCGTTCCATACGCTGAAAGGTTCGGGCCGGCTTGTCGGCGCCCTGGCGCTCGGCGACTTCAGCTGGAAAGTCGAGAACATGCTCAATCGCGTTCTCGACAAGACAATTCCGCCGAGCACGGCCGTGCAGACTCTCGCTGCGCAGGCGATTGCCGTGCTGCCGGAACTGCTGGCGGGCTTGCGCGGCGAAGGCGCGCCGAAGTCCGACATCGGCGCCATCATGAATGTCGCCGACCGTCTGGTTGGCGGCGAGGAGGCCTGGGTCAGGACGGCGGCAGCGACGCGCATGAAGAAGGTGCGGCGTATCGTGCGTCGCCTCGTGCCGGTGGTCGACGAGATCGTGCCGACGCCGGCGCCGCTGGCCGCAGCACCTGCCGCGCCCGCGCAAGAACCGGCACATGCCGAAGAGCCGGCACCGGCCATGGAAATGCCGGCGCCGATGTTCGAGATTGAAGCGCCGGCTCCGACGCGCGCAGCGACCAGCAGTCCGTTGCCGCATATCGATCCGCTGTTGTACGACATCTTCACCAGCGAAGTCGCCGCGCATCTGGGCGTGATCGACGGCTTCGTCGCCGAGGCCCAAGCCGCACATCTGCCGCTGCCGGCCAGCGAACCGTTGCTGCGCGCCGTGCATACGCTCAATGGCGCGGTCGCGATGGTCGACGTTCCGGTCATCACGCAGGTCCTCGCGCCGCTGGAAAACTACATCAAGCGCCTGTGCGCCGGGCGTCTGGCGCCGACGCCAGACGGGCTGATGGTGCTGAGCGAAGCCAGTGAATTGATCCGCCGCGTGCTTGCCGCGCTGGACCGCGAAACGCACCTGCCAAATGCAGACGACCTCGCGCAGCGCATCGGCATGCTGCGCGACACGATGCCGGAACCGCAGCTCATGCACACGCTGTTCGCGCGTGGCGAAGCGGCGCACGAGACAGCCGAAACGGTGCCGGTGGTAGATGCAGCCGTCGAGAGCGCTGCGGTCGAACCCGCAGCGGAGGAACCGGCCGGGGAGTTCGAATCCGCTTTTGCCGCCGTGCAACCCATCGAAGAAGCGTCGCCGCCCGTCGCCGACGAGTCGACATCGCGTACGGAATGGCTTGATGCGTTGCTGCCGGAGGAAACACCGGCCACGGAGCCCGACCTGCACGAACCTGCCGATCTCGAGGCGCCGGCGCGTGCTGCCGCGGACGACGAAGAGGCCGCCTTGTTCGGCGACGAATTCGCGATGGCACCGACAGTCGACCCTGTGTCGCGTGCGGAAGTCGTCGCGATCGACATTCCGGTCGAAAGCGAAACCGTCGAACTGGCTGCAGCCGAGCCGCCGCCCGAAGTCATGGCAGACGAACCGCTGACAGCTCTCGAGATGGAAGAGATCTCGCCGGCCGATGTCGTCCAGTTCATGGACGCGCCGATCGCCGCACAGATACCCGAAGCGTTTGCCGCGCAATTGCAGCCGGAAATGCACGAATCCACCTCCGTGCCCGCTGCTGGCGGGCTGGGCGAAACATTTGCCGAGCTGCCGGCGCTCGCCGACGATCCGCAGCCGGAGGGCCGTCTCGAACTGGCCGAAATGGACGAGGACCTGCTCGAAATCTTCGTGCAGGAAGGCGCCGACATTCTCGATCACTCCGACACGCTGATGGCGAACCTGCGCGCGTCGCCGCACGACCGCGAAATCGTCGGCGGGCTGCAGCGCGATCTGCACACGCTCAAGGGCGGCGCACGCATGGCCGGGCTCGCGCCGATCGGCGATCTGAGCCACGCCATGGAATCGCTGCTCGACACGATCAGCGACAACCGCCGCGTCATGGACCGCATCACAGTCGAATCGCTCGAACGCGGATTCGACCGCCTGCATGGACTGGTGCAGCGCGTGGCGCGGCGCCAGGCGATCGCGATGCCGGCAAACGCGATCGCACGCTTCGAAGGACTCGTTTCCGGCGACGTCTACGCGCCGACCGCCGAAACGGTTGCGCCGGTCTCCGCGGCTGCGGATGTGGCCACCGAGCCGGCTGTCGCGGCACTCGAGACCGCTCCGCCGCCGGCGCCGCGCCCGCCGCCGCCGCCGCGGCCGTTGCCGCGATTCGACGACGAGGACATTACGGCACGCGCGCCGCAGGAGATGATCCGCGTGCGTTCGGATTTGCTCGACTCGCTGGTCAACTATGCCGGCGAAGTCTCGATCTACCGTTCGCGCCTGGAACAGCAGATCTCGACGTTCCGCTTCAACCTGGTCGAATTCGAAACGACGGTCAGCCGTCTGCGCGACCAGCTGCGCAAGCTCGAGCTCGAAACCGAAGCGCAGATCCTGTCGCGCTTCCAGCGCGAAGCCGAGGCGACCGAATCCACGTTCGATCCGCTCGAACTCGATCGCTTCAGCCAACTGCAGCAGTTGTCGCGCGCGCTGGCCGAGTCGGTATCGGACTTGACCTCGATTCAGGGCTTGCTCGACGACCTCACGCGCCAGTCGGAAACGCTGCTGCTGCAGCAGTCGCGCGTTTCGTCGGATTTGCAGGAAGGGCTCATGCGTACGCGCATGGTGCCGTTCGAATCGCTCGTGCCGAGTCTGCGCCGCACCTTGCGCCAGGCCGCGCAGGAACTGAGCAAGCGTGCGCAGCTGAAGGTCGAAGGCGCACAGGGCGAAATGGATCGCAACCTGCTCGAGCGCATGAAGGCGCCGTTCGAGCACATGATGCGCAATGCGCTTGCGCACGGCATCGAGACGCCGGAAGAGCGCCTCGTTGCCGGCAAGCCGCTCGATGGCACGGTCGGCATCCAGGTCAGCCGCGAGGCGACGGAAGTCGTGTTGCGCGTGTCCGACGACGGCCGCGGCCTGGATCGCGACGCGATCCGGCGCAAGGCGATCGAGCGCGGCCTGCTCAAGCCCGATGCGCAACTGTCCGACCGCGACCTGTACGGTTTCATTCTGGAAACCGGATTTTCGACCGCGGAGACGGTGACGCAGCTGGCCGGGCGCGGCGTCGGCATGGACGTCGTGCACAGCGAGATCAAGCAGCTCGGCGGCTCGCTGGCGATCGATTCGCAGCACGGTGCCGGCACGACGTTCGTCATCCGCCTGCCGTTCACGCTGGCAGTCACGCAGGCAATTCTCGTGCGCCTCGGCGAGGGCACCTATGCGGTGCCGATGTCGTCGGTGCAGGGTGTCGTGCGTATCGCACGCGGCGATCTCGACCGGCGCATGAGCGAGGCCAATCCGAGCTACGTGTATGCCGGTGAGGAATTCCTCATCTACGAATTGTCGAACCTGCTCAACGTGCCGCAGGGCCGCGTCGCCGACGAAACGCAGATGCCGCTGCTGATGACGCGCACGGGCGACCAGCGTGCCGCCGTGCGTGTCGATGCGGTCATCGGCTCGCGCGAAATCGTGGTCAAGTCGGTGGGCCCGCAGATCAGCTCGGTGCCCGGTATTTTCGGCGCCACGATCATGGGCGACGGCTCGGTCGTCATGATTCTCGACCTGGCGCCGCTGGTGCGCCGTCACGCCGCGCTGCGCGCCCGCGCCGACGTCGGCGATGTCGTGGAAATGCCGGCCGCGCCGGTTCTCCCGCCCGCACCCGCAGTCGAACCGCGCCGGCATCCGCTGGTCATGGTGGTCGACGATTCGATCACGATGCGCAAGGTCACCACGCGCGTGCTCGAGCGCAACGATATGGATGTCGTCACGGCAAAGGATGGTCTGGACGCCGTCGAAAAGCTGCAGGACAAGGTACCGGATGTCGTCCTGCTCGACGTCGAGATGCCGCGCATGGACGGCTACGAGCTGGCCACCTACATGAAGAACGACATGCGCCTGAAGTCGGTGCCGATCATCATGATCACCTCGCGTACCGGTGAAAAGCATCGCCAGCGCGCGCTGGAAATCGGCGTCGAGCGTTATCTCGGCAAGCCGTATCAGGAAGCAGACCTGCTGCGCAACCTGCAGGAAACGTTGAGGCTCAGTCGTGCCTGACAGCCAGGTCATTCCGTCCGCATCGGTTCCGGTAGCGCTGCTCTACGAAGCAGGCGGTACCGGCGGTCATCTGAAGGACGCGCTGAACGAACTCGGCGCGGCTATCGTCTACGAATCGCAGGCGAGCAATCTCGATCGCGCGGCGCTGGCCGGATCGGGCGCCCGCATCGTCGTGTTCAACCTCGATCCGGAATCCGACGCGCAGTTCGATAACGTCTACGATGTGCTCGATCAGGGCGGCTACGAAGTCGTCTTCAACGACGGTGACGCCTCGGCGCAGTTGTCCGGATGGGATCAGGCGCGTTGGGCGCGGCACCTGGCGGCAAAGATCCTGCACAAGCCCGAGATGACCGAACCGCCTCGTCCCGCGTGGGCCGAGAGCGTACCGCTGCCGGGTCGCAGGCCCGAGGCAGCCGCTGCGGCGGCTGCTGCGCCCGTTGCACCTGCACCCGTGCCGGCGCCACCGCCGGACCCGCTGCCAGCGATGGCCGCCGCGAAACTGCAACTCGAGCCGATGACCGAGGAACCGGCGCCACCGACGCCCGCCGCCGAAGTGCCGACGCTGGAATTGCCGGTGCTCGACGGGCCGATGCTCGAAGGCCAGATGCTCGAGGGCTTCGACCTCACCGACATGGAGGTCGCCGTCGGCGGCCCCGCGCAGGAATCCGCGGAGGCAGTAGCCGAAAGCAATTTCGCCAGCGCGCTGGAAGATTTCGCGGCGCACGTGCCGGCGCACCAGCATTCCCCGCCGTCGGCGGCGGAATTCGTCAGCGAACTCGACGCCCTGTTCGGCGATGCGCGATCCGGCCGCGGTGAAAAATCACCGGCCGCCGAGGTTGCGAGCGCAATGGAAGATTCGTCATCCCTGACGCTGGAGCCGCAGGAAGACCCCAGTGCATTCCCGGCGATCTTCGACCAATTCGATGCGGCGAAGGCTTCGATTCCCGACGCGGTCGACGGCAGTTTCCGGCCGGCGCCATTGCCGTCACGGGACGCCGAATCGGCGACGCCGGCGTTGGCTGAACCGTTGCTGCCGCCCGCCTGGTCGCTCGAACCGCTCGATGAAAATACCGTGGTCACGCCGCCGGAGGGCAAAGCTTCCGCATTCGGCATCGAAACAATGAGCGCCACCGAATTCATGACGCCCGAGGACGACGCGCCTGTGACGGCACCGCCAATCACGGAAGGTCTGTCGCTTGAACTGATGCCGATGGAAGACGCCGTCGCACCCGAGGAGTTCGCCGCCACGGTGCCGACTTCCGCCGGAATGCGCCTGGAAAGCGATCGCGGCGCGGGGAAGCTCAAGGTCGGCAGCGGTGCGCAGCTCAGTCGGGTCGTTGTGCTCGGTGCTTCGATCGGCGGCCCGGAGGCGGTGCGCGACTTTCTCGGTCGCCTGCCGCGCAACTTCCCCGCGCTGTTCGTGCTGGCGCAGCACATGGGCGATGAATTCCTCGAACTGATGTCGGGGCAGTTGGCCAAGGCAGTGCAGTTGACCGTGCGCACGCCGACGCACGGCGAACGCGTCGGTCACGGTGAAGTCGTCATCGTGCCCACCCGGCAGCGCATGCTGATCGACAACGAGGGCGTGATCACGCTGTCGCCGCTGATCGAGCGCACAGCATACAGCCCGTCGATCGACCAGGTGCTGCGCGATGTTGCCGACGAGTTCGGTGAACGCGCCGGCGCGATCGTGTTTTCCGGCATGGCGCAGGACGCCATCGAAGGCAGCAAATACATGCAGGCGCACGGCGGTGCCGTGTGGGTGCAGGATCCGGACACGTGCACCATCAATACGATGGTCGAGTCGGTCAGGCAGACCGGTGCCGTCGGCTTTGTCGGTTCGCCCGAGAAACTCGCGGCCAAAATGATCGCCGACTTCGGCAAAGACTAGAGAAGGGGACTTACGAATGGCGTTGGCCGACATTACCAGTCGCGAAATCCGCGGCCTGATGATCCCGGTAACCGGGACGCGGGTGCTGCTGCCGAACGCGACGGTGGCCGAGGTCATCACGTATTCGGTCCCGGAAAAAATCGCCGACGCGCCGACCTGGTTGCTTGGCCGCCTGTCATGGCGCGGCTGGCGCCTGCCGCTATTCTCGTTCTCGATGTTGACCGGGCGCGCGGCGCAGGAAACGGTCGGTAACGCCAAAGTCGCCGTGCTCAAGGCGCTCAGCGGCAATGCCAAGATGCCGTTCATCGCGATGCTGGCGCAGGGCTTCCCGCGCCTGACGACGATCACGCCGGACCTGCTGATTCCGACCGGCGATGAGAGTGAGCACCCGATCGGCGTGCACGCACAGGTTTTCGTGCGCGACGATCAGGCCATCATTCCGAACCTCGATCAGATCGAAACGCTGGTCGCGCAGGCGCTGGCTTCGTGAAACTTTGAACGCGGATTTCGCGGATAAAAAAGAAAATTTGGGCGAATACTGCTTTTCAAGACAATTGCTCCTGCTCGATCCGCGTTGATTGCACTTGATCCGCGTCGATCCGCGTTCAAGATTTTTCCCGTTCAACTCATGCTTCACATATCGCCCTGCAACGCCTGCAGCGCCGCAAGCGCCGCGATGCCGGCTGTTTCCGTGCGCAGAATCCGCGGCCCCAGGCGCAGGCCGAGGAAACCGGTCTGACGCAACAGCATGACGTCGTTCTCCGAAAGGCCGCCCTCCGGACCGACGCACAACGTCGCCCCATGCGTCATCGTCGGCAGCGCGCGCGCGACGACGTCGCCATCCGGCAGCAATGCCAGACGCAGCGAGGTGTCCGCGTCCAGGCTGCCGAGCCAGCGGTCGAGCCGCTGCGGTGGATCGAGCACCGGCAGGCGCGTGCGCCCGCTCTGCTCGCAGGCGCCGTCGATGACGCTCGCCCAATGCAGCATGCGCCGCTCGGCACGCTCCTCGTCGAGCTTGACCTCGGTGCGCTCGGTGACGATCGGCACGATGCGCGCGACGCCGAGTTCGGTCGCCTTCTTCAGAATCCAGTCCATCTTCTCGCCGCGCGCTATGCCCTGAGCGAGCGTCAGCGGCAACGGCGACTCGCGATCGACGGCGCGCACGGCGATCACTTCCGCACTGACCGCACGCCTGGCCAGCGACGACAGCGTCGCGTCGTATTCACGGCCATCGCCATTGAACAGGATCAGCGGATGGCCGCGCTCCAGGCGCAACACGCGCACGATATGCTCGCCGGCCTGTTCGGGCAGCAACGCGTCCTGGCCGGTCTGCAGCGGTTGGGCAATGTAGACGCGCGGGATACGCATGATCGATCGTTATACATGAATCGGAATGAGCGAACGGCAACGAGCGAATCGTAACGGACGATCTAGGCGACGGCACGCTGCAACGCGCTGCCGGCGACGTCGACCAGCAGATCGATCTCGTGCGGCTCGATCACGTACGGCGGCATGAAGTAGATCACGTTGCCCAGCGGCCGCAGCAGCACGCCGTTTTCGAGCGCGTGCAGGTAAGCGCGCAGACCGCGTCGCTCCGCGGCCGGAAAGGCGCGGCGCGTCGCCTTGTCGCGCACCAGCTCGACGGCCGCGATCATACCGGTCTGGCGCACTTCGGCGACATTGGGATGATCGGCAAATGCGGCCAGGCGTTCGCCCAGGCGCCGCGCCAGAGCTCGATTGCGCTCCAGCACCGGTTCGCTGGCGAAAATCTCGAGCGTTGCCAGCGCTGCGCGGCAGGCGAGCGGGTTGCCGGTATAGCTGTGCGAGTGCAGAAATGCTTTTCCACTTGTGTACTCGGCATAGAACGCGGCGTACACCGCGGCGGTCGTCAGCACCGCCGACAACGGCAGGAACCCGCCGGTGAGACCCTTCGACAGGCACAGGAAATCCGGCGTCACGCCGGCCTGTTCGCACGCGAACAGCGTGCCGGTGCGGCCGAAGCCGACGGCGATCTCGTCGGCGATCAGATGCACGCCGAATTCGTCGCACAGCGCACGCAGCCCGGTGAGATACGCAGGATCGTACATGCGCATGCCGGCCGCACACTGCACCAGCGGTTCGACGATCACGGCGCAGACCTCGTCGGCGTGGTTCTGCAATGCGGCCCGCATGTCGTCGAGGCGGCGCAACGAATAGGCGCGCCACGACTCGCCGCTGTCGCGCTCGTAGCAATCCGGCGAGGCGACGAAGATCGGATTGCCGAGCAGCGGCGCATAAGTCGAGCGGTACAGCGGCACGTCCGTGACCGACAGCGCGCCGAGCGTTTCGCCGTGATAGCCGCCGGTCAAGGCGATGAATCGCGTCTTGCCGCTGCGGCCGAGGTTGCGCCAGTAGTGGAAGCTCATTTTCAGCGCCACTTCGATCGCGCTCGAGCCGTTGTCGGCGTAAAAAACCCGCGCGAGCCCTGCCGGCGCCACGCGCAACAGTTCCTCGGCCAGGCGGATGCCGGGCTCATGCGTGAAACCGGCGAAGATCACATGTTCGAGGCGGTCGAGCTGATCCTTGAGCGCCGCGCCGACACGCGGATTCGCATGGCCGAACAGGTTGGTCCACCATGAGCTGATCGCGTCGAGGTAGCGGCGGCCGTCATGCCCGACCAGCCACGCGCCCTCACCGCGCGCCACCGGGATCATCGGCACGCCGGCGGCGTGATCGTGCATCTGCGTGCACGGATGCCAGAGCACGGCAAGATCGCGCCGCGTCCACGACTCGTCGATGCGGGCGTTGAGTTGCGGATCGTTTGCGGGAACGGCGTTCATGCTTTGCTATGATCGGCGCCATTGGCGTTCAGTACAAGGTGGCGACATGAACCATGCAGAAATCGTCGGGCGCAATGTGTCGTTCGCCCACGGGAGTGGGGCACGCTCCCGCACGCGGCGAGATCCGGCAGGTTGCAGGCCGCAAGCGTCGGGGTTCACGCTGATCGAAATCCTCGTCGTCGTCGTGATCCTCGGCATCCTCGCGGCGATCGTGGTGCCGAAGGTCATGGAGCATCCGGGCGAAGCGCGCAAGGTGCGCGCAAAGCAGGACATTCAGGCGATCATCACCGCGTTGAACATGTATAAATTGGACAATTTTGTCTATCCGAGCACGGAGCAGGGGCTCGATGCGCTGGTCAGCAAGCCCAGCGGCAGCCCGGAGGCGCCCAACTGGCGCAAGGGCGGCTACCTCGACAAGGCGCCGAAGGACCCGTGGAACCGGCCTTACCTTTACCTGCACCCCGGCAGCCACGGCGACATCGACGTCTTCAGCTACGGCGCCGACGGCAAGCCGGGTGGCGACGGCGAGGACGCGGACATCGGTAATTGGGACTAGAACCGGGAATTGGGAATCGGAAGAAGATGGCTCGACGCTCGCGCACGGCGGTTGCACTGGAACGCGCCGATTACGTGTCTGGCGATTCCCGATTGATTCGCCGCGTCCGCGGCTCACCCTCCGGGCCGGCTTCGCCGTTCGCTACGGCGTCCTGCCTGCGCAGTCCGATTCGCGCTTCCCGATCTCCCGCAGGCTTCAGCCTGATCGAAATCCTCGTTGTCACGGTCATTCTTGCGGTCACTGCCGTGGCCGTGACGCTGGCAGTCGGCGGCGCCGGCGGCGAACGCCAACTCGCCCGTGACGCCGAGCGCTTGCGTGCCTTGATCGGCTACGCCTGCGAGCAGGCCGAACTGAGCGGTCGCCAGATCGGGCTGAGCATCGACCATGACGGTTACCGCTTCAGCCGCGGCGAGCGCGCCGACTGGCTGCCGGAGCGCGACGGCGAATTGCGCCCGCGCAAATGGAGCGTCAGCGCCGATGCGCTGCTGACGCGCGACGGACAACGCGTCGATGTCGGCGCCGCATTTCCGGAGAAGCCGCAACTCGTCTGCTTTTCGTCCGGCGAATTGACGGCGTTCCGGCTCGACCTGGCGCTGCCGGATTCGACCACGCGCTATCGGCTCGATGGGCGCGCCAACGGTGACGTCGCCGGGAGCATCGTCGATGCGCGGGTGCGCTGACGGCATTGCGCCGCGAGCCGTGCGCGGCTTCACGCTGCTGGAAGTGCTCATCGGGCTGCTCGTGCTGGCCCTCGCGCTGCTCGCGCTCACGCGCACGGCGGCGGTGCAGATCGATCAATTTGCCGCGCTGCGGGAACGCACGATTGCCGGCTGGCTGGCCGAAGACCTGCTCGTTGAAACGCGCCTCGGCAATCCGTTTCCGCCGCCCGGCAGCAGTACCGGCACACGCCGCTTCGGCGCGCGCGACTGGCGCTGGCAGGTGCGCGTGCAGCCGACCGACGTGACCACGATCCGGCGCATCGACATACGTGTGTCGACCGCCTC
>Ga0105242_10002863_pt1 | contig 13518 bp, 12 predicted proteins | sample KBSM24metaG_FD_81521 | JGI IMG/M metagenome (GOLD analysis project Ga0105242, IMG submission 81521) | Miscanthus rhizosphere microbial communities from Kellogg Biological Station, Michigan, USA - KBS M2-4 metaG | ecosystem: Host-associated > Plants > Roots > Rhizosphere > Soil | place...
CAATCCTATCCTCTATCGCAATTCTTCTGACGCCAGGTGACACCGGCTTGTTTTACCGGCTCGCGAGTTCCGTTGCGCTAGTGTGCCTAGGACTCGTGGTAGGTTTCGTATTTGACAGAGAACGCCGGCAAAAAAGCATTCTAGAAGCCACGGCGGAACAGCTCAGTTCCGTGTACGAACGCGTACAGGCAAACTTCGAAGGCATGAAACGCATTGAAAGGCTTTCAGCGATTGGCCAACTATCCGCGGGCTTGGCCCACGAGATTCGGAATCCCTTGGCGAGCATCGCAGGAGCGGCGTCCATTCTAAGCAGAAATAAGAATTTGGAACCGAAGCACGCCAAGTGCATCGACATCATCGCAAGTGAATGCGACCGGCTAAATGGACTCTTAACGAACTTCCTCGATTTTGCACGCCCTCGCCCGCCTCACCTCCAGACAATCCACGTAGATGCAGTTCTCGATAACGTTCTAGCCCTTGCCAGCCACGGACTCCGGGGGAAGGTGGTCCACTGCAAAAAACAAACGCAAGCTGACTTACCACGGGTCGAATGCGATCCCGAACAACTGGAGCAGGTATTGTTGAATCTGATGATCAATGCGATTGAGGCCAGTCCGGACGAAGAGACCGTAACGCTGTCGGCAGGCACTGAGGAAGGCAGCGTCGCGGTCCGAGTCATCGATCAGGGCCACGGCGTAGCCCCGGCTCATATCGACCGGCTCTTCGACCCGTTCTTCACGACCAAGGAACATGGGACTGGGCTCGGGCTTCCTGTAGCTCATCAGATCATGACGCAGATGGGCGGGACGCTCCGGGCGCAACGCAACTCCGGTAAGGGGATGACTTTCTCAATCGTTCTGCCGGCGAAGCGGGGAGACTCATGAACCCGGCGCGCATTCTGGTTGTAGACGACGACGACAACCTCCGCTGGGTGCTTAAGACCCAACTCGAAGATATGGGCTACGCGGTTTCAACGGCTGCCAATGGCGAAGATGCGTTCGTGGCGATCGAAAAGGAGCCGCCGGCACTTGTCTTGACAGATCTGAAAATGCCCGGGCTCTCCGGGATGGAACTGGTAGATCGAATTCGATCCGAATATCCGGAGGTTCCTTCCGTTATCATTACCGCGTTCGGCACGATTCAGAGCGCAGTTCAGGCGATGAGAGCGGGCGCGTACGACTACCTCACGAAGCCAATCGATTTTGAAGAACTAGCCCTGGTGGTTCATCGTGTTCTGGAGCATTTTCGGCTTGTCGCGGAAGTCCGCGACCTCCGGGCGAGTCTGGATCGCAAGTATGGATTCGAGAACATCATTGGTCATTCCGAAGCTCTGCTTTCTCTGCTCGATACCGCCGCGCGCGCGGCGCAGAGCGAGTCGACGATCCTCATCCACGCGGAAACCGGAACCGGCAAAGAGCTCCTGGCCCGCGCGATTCACTTCAACAGCCGGCGCCGCGAGAAGCCATTCATCACGATTAACTGTGGGGCTATTCCTCGAGAACTACTGGAATCCGAACTGTTCGGACACGTCAAGGGCTCATTCACCGGAGCCGTGGCGCACAAGGCTGGAAAGGTGGAAATGGCGGAGCGCGGCACTCTGTTTCTCGATGAAATCGGGGAGATGCCGGGTGAGCTCCAGGTCAAGCTTTTACGGCTGATTCAACAGGGTGAGCTTGAGAAGGTTGGAGCCACATCGCCAGTCAAGGTCAACGTGCGTATCGTCGCGGCGACACACCGTAACCTGCGCGCCATGATCGAGGACGGCACCTTTCGCGAGGATCTATACTACCGGCTCGCTGTGATTCCGCTTGAGTTACCGCCTTTGCGTGACCGCGCTGAGGACATTCCCGAACTGGTGGAGCACTTTTTTTTGCAGACTAGGGAGAAGCAGGAACGGCCCGGCCTGGTGCTTCCCCCCGCCCTGCTGCCCCGTTTTCAAGACTATCGCTGGCCCGGCAATATTCGCGAGCTGGAGAATGTTATCGAACGTATTGTGGTTCTCACGCCTGGCGATGAAATTACCCTGCGAGATCTGCCTGATTTCCTTCGCCGTGAGCGGCCGATGATTGATACGCTGCAGCTCGAATTACCGCCCGGGGGTATCAGCCTGGAAGGAGTCGAGAAAGAACTGCTGGGCCGCGCCCTCGACAAGTTCAACGGGAATCAGACTCACGCCGCCAAGTACCTGGACATCAGTCGAAAGGCCCTCAGGTATCGGATGGAGAAGTTCGGCCTTTCAAGGAAAGGCATTGAAGATGAGGAAGAGCTGGATCGATCCGAAGATGCTCACTTGAAATAAGAGCCGCTGAAATCCTCTCATTGGCCAGCAACTTGCTTTGACATAGCGGGCCGCCCCAATAGGAGATCCCATGATTCAGTTAAAGCGTGTATACGAGAAACCCGCGCTGCGCGATGGCGTCCGAATTTTGGTCGAACGGCTTTGGCCAAGAGGTCTGCGCAAGGCCGAAGTCCACGCCGATGACTGGCAGAAGAATGCTGGCCCGAGCGACCGTTTGAGGAAGTGGTTTTCTCACGATCCGGACAAATGGACGAAGTTTCAAAGCGAGTATTTCGAGGAGCTTGACGCAATGCCGGAAGCCTGGGAGCCGATCTTGAAGGCTGCCAAGCGCGGGAAAGTGACACTGCTCTATAGCTCGCATGACACGGAACATAACAATGCGGTGGCGCTGAAACGGTACCTTGAGGCAAAGTTAGAGCCTGCACGCGCCGCTCCCGCGCGCCAGCGTGCTTGAGCGGAACAATAGTATTGTTTGGCTTGGAAAGAGAAGGATGTCATGGGATGGAACGTCGCTCAAAAACTCATTCGTTCTCACCTCGTCGAAGGCCACATGGCGCCGGACAGGGAAATCGGCATTCAGATTGACCAGACATTGACCCAAGACGCCACGGGCACCCTGGTGATGCTTGAGCTGGAAGCAATGGGTCTCGACCGGGTCCGTACCGAACTTTCCGCCCAGTATGTGGATCACAACCTTGTTCAGGAGGATTTCAAGAATCCTGACGATCACCTATTTCTCCGTAGTGCCTGTCGCCGCTTCGGCATCTGGTACAGCCCCGCGGGTAACGGCGTCAGCCATCCGGTGCACCAGGAGCGATTCGGGAAACCCGGCAAGACACTGCTAGGCTCCGACAGCCATACGCCTGCTGCGGGGGCGATAGGAATGCTTGCGATTGGCGCCGGCGGACTGGATGTGGCTCTCGCGATGGCGGGCCAGCCTTTTTTTTTCAAAACGCCGAAAATCTGGGGGGTCGAACTAACCGGGACACTTCCGGATTGGGTGAGCGCGAAGGACGTGATCCTGGAAATGCTGCGGCGGCACGATGTCAGCGGCGGCATCGGCTGCGTGATCGAATACTATGGGCCGGGGCTCGCCGGGCTGTCGGCGATGGATCGTCACGTGATGGCGAACATGGGCGCGGAACTCGGCGCGACCGCTACCGTTTTTCCCTCCGATGCGGAAGCGCGCCGTTTCCTGAAGTCGCAGGGACGCGAAGCCGATTGGACGGAGCTTGTGGCCGACCCAGATGCCGATTACGACCGCCGCGACAAGATCGATCTTTCCAGGGTTGAGCCACTCATCGCGATGCCGTCCAGCCCGGGAAATGTTGTGCCCGTCAGGGAGGTCGCGGGACGGGAAATTCATCAGGCGTATGTCGGTTCTTCCGCCAATCCTGGATATCGCGATTTCGCGGTGGCGGCGGAAATCGTAAAGGGAAAACGAACTCACGATCGAGTCTCCTTCGACGTTAATCCTACATCGCGGCAGATCCTCGAGAATCTGGTTCGCGACGGTCATTTGCTAAGTCTGATCCACGCCGGCGCCCGCATTCATCAGGCAGGTTGCAACGGGTGCATAGGGATGGGCCAGGCCCCAGCCACGGATAAAATCAGCCTACGGACCGTTCCCCGGAACTTTCCAGGCCGCTCCGGCAACCGCGAGGACAAAGTCTGCCTGGTGAGCCCGGAGACCGCCGCCGCATCGGCGCTTACGGGAGTGATTACAGATCCGCGCAGTCTCGATATGCCCTACCCTTCTATCGCGGACCCGGACCAGCCGATGCTCAATCGTCAGATGCTAGTTCCGCCGCTTCCCACCGAAGAAGCCGGGCGCGTGACGCTGGAGAAAGGCCCGAACATCGCATCGCTCCCGGTGCTCGATGGTTTGCCCAACCGGCTAGAACTGCCCGTTCTCCTTAAGGTAGGTGACAATATCTCCACGGACGCGATCATGCCGGCTGGAGCGCGCGTATTGCCGTTCCGAAGCAACATCCCGAAGATCGCGGAGTTCTCCTTCGACATGATCGACCGAACCTACTGCCAAAGAGCGAAGGAGCTGGAAGGAACCGACGGCCATGCGGTGGTTGGCGGCAGCAACTACGGCCAGGGATCGAGCCGTGAGCATGCCGCGCTCGCACCACGATTCCTGGGTCTGCGCACCGTACTCGCTCGTGGCTTTGCCCGGATCCATGCGCAAAACCTCGTGAATTTCGGGATTCTGCCATTGGAGTTCTCTGATCCCTCGGAGTACGATCAGATCGGCAGCGGCGATACGCTTGTGTTCGACGATCTTCATGAGAGGATCCGCCAGGACCGGGTGTCGATTGAGAACCGCAATCGCGGCCGGACGTTCGAAGCCCGGCACAATCTTTCGGCGCGGCAACTAGAGGTGCTACTGGCCGGAGGCGTCATCAATTGGATCAAGAACCGGCTCTGACCGGCTGCGCTAGGATAGCGTGCTTTTTCCGTTCCAGGCCGGCTAGAACGTGCTCGTAAGCGGACGCGAATGCCGCCATTCCGTCCTTCTGTAAAGTTTCCGCGATTGCCTGTAGATCGACGCCCAGTTCAGCCAGCCTGACGAGGGCGGCTTGAGCTTCGTCCACACTCTCGGTGACTGTGCATTTCACTCGTCCGTGGTCGCGGAACGCATCGAGCGTCGTCGGCGGCATCGTATTCACGGTGTCCGGTCCTATCAATTCCTCAACATACAATACATCCCGGTAACTCGGATTCTTCACGCCAGTGCTGGCCCACAGAGGACGTTGGACGCGGGCGCCCCCCTGCTTCAGCGCCGTAAACTGCGCTCCGTGAAAGATTTCCGTAAAGCGCCGATAGACCATCTTCGAATTTGCTATCGCTATGGTCCCTCTCAGGGAGAGGGCGTTTGTCGTGCCGATGGATTCGAGCGCTCGATCCACGGCTGTATCCACGCGGCTCACGAAAAACGACGCCACCGACGCAACCTGGGCAGGTTCGCGGCACTGCTCAAGACCCCTGATATAGGCGTTCGCGACCGTTTCGTAATGGTCCAGAGAAAACATCAGAGTGATATTGACGTTGATACCCTGCGCGATTAACGTCTCAACCGCACGAACTCCTTCCGGCGTTGCCACGACCTTGATCATCAGGTTTGGCCGATTCACTGCTCGCCATAGCCGGCGGGCCTCTGCAATGGTCGAGGCAGTATCCTTAGTCGATTGCGGAGGCGGCTCCAGACTGACGAATCCATTGGCGCCGCCGCTCGACTCATAAACCGGTCGAAGAAGATCGGCCGCCATCCGAACATCCTCAATGACCACGCTGTCATAGAGCGCACGCACATCCGTGCCGGGCGCCTTGGCCAGCAATGAACTCAAGGCGTTGTCGTAGTCGTTGCTGCCGTCGATCGCCTTCTCAAAAATGGTGGGGTTGCTGGTTACGCCTCCGAGGCCGTCATCCTCAATCAGGCGTCTGAACTCACCATTGGCGAGAATGCTCCGTCTAATGTAATCCAGCCAGACGAACTGGCCTTGTTTGTTCAGGGCTAATAGTGAATTCATGCGGCTCCTCTCCAATCCGGGGCGCAGCGCCGGAAAGACCGGCGGTGGCACTTGAACAAACTCATGCAGGTGGATCACCAATCAGCCCGCAGGTGATTATCGGGATCACCAACGAAAGGCCCGAATGCGGCATAGCTGCGCCGTTTGGGCCACCACCCCTCCGCCTGGCTAACCAACCAGACCACGACGCCACCATCTTCCGTGGCCATTGGAGTGCAGTTAGCTCTTGCAGCATGTCATTTCAATTCATCACTGCCATTCCGTTAAACGTCTGGAAAGGCAGCGGTTGCTTCGTCGGCATCGATACGCTTGCGACGGGTCTCCGGGCCCTGGGCGGTGACGTCAACTTCGTCACTCCTGGATTCCGCTTTCCCGTCTATGCCGCCAAAAGGACCCTGTTTAACCACATGCTCCGCTATCGGCTTTTCTCGAGCGGTGACACCATCGTCGGTTTTGACGCGGATGGATATTCCATTGCCGGACGCCGTCGGGCACAGCATGTGGCGTCCATCAAAGGCGTCATCGCAGACGTGTTGCCTTATGAAACAGGCTTGACGCGGGCAAGCATGGCTTTCCAAGCGCACCTTGAAAGGGTGCATGCGCAAAGAGCAGATCTCGTCGTTACGCCCAGCCGCTATTGCGCAGACCGTCTCGATGAGCTTTACCGCGTTCGCAACGCGACAGTTATCCCCGAGTTAATCGATCTTGACAAGTGGAGGACATTGTTGGCGGAGAACCCGGCGGCCACTTCGAAGAGACAACGTTTCGTTGTACTGTGCGTGTGCCGGTTTTATTCCCGGAAGCGTGTTGACGTGCTGCTGCGCGCCGCGGCTCTCCTCAGAGCACGAGTCCCCGAGTTGGAAGTGCGCATCGTCGGGAGAGGGCCGGAGGCCGCCCGATTGCTGCTTTTGTGGAGAGCCTTGCGCCTTCAGGGGAGGGTGCTATGGCTCGGCGACCTCACTCCTAATGAACTTGCGACCGAGTACAATGGCGCCGATGTCTTCTGTTTACCGAGCGTTCAGGAAGGGTTCGGTATCGTCTTCCTGGAAGCGATGGCGGCCGGCAAACCGATTGTGGCGGCTCGCGCCGCAGCTGTGCCGGAAGTCGTCCATAACGGAGTTCTGGTGGAACCCGAAAACGAAGATGCCCTTGCAGACGCACTCGACAGCCTCTATAGGGATTCTCAATTACGTATGTCGCTCTCCGCCAGTGGCCGGCGCCATGTGGAAAACTTCGAGATGCGGCGCATTGCCCGGCGATTTATGGAAGCCGTAGGTGCTGGAACGAAAGAAGTGGAGGAGATCGTCCAATGAGAAGTTCAAAATACCTGCTGCTTGGTGGCGGGATGGTCGCCGGCTATGCGGCGAAACAACTTGTCGAGAGCGGCCTAAAGGCAGGCGAGCTAACAATCGTGTCGGCCGATGGCGCGAACCCATACGAGCGGCCGCCTCTTTCCAAGGGCTTCCTCGCCGGGAAAGACTCGGAAGCCAGCATCTTTATTAACACGGACGACTTCTACCAAAGCCATGGCATTACGATTCACCTCGGCGCCGTAGTAGATGGGATTGATCTCGACCAAAAGACAGTACACCTGCGTTCCGGCGAGGAAATCGGATTCGAGAAGCTAGTCGTGGCAACCGGCGCCCGAGTAAGGACGCTGGACATCCCTGGGGCCGATTTGGCGGGCGTCTACTACTTGCGCACTCTCGAAGACTCGAAACGCATTCGCGAGCAGGCCGGAAGCGCGAAGCGGGCAGTCGTAATCGGCGGTGGATTCATCGCCATGGAAGTGACCTCGGTTCTCGCGCAAAAAGGGATCCAGACAACGATGGTGATGCCCGAGGACCGCATCTGGAAGCGCTTCTTCACTTCGGCCATGTCCAAGTTCTTCGAGAACTATTACACGGAGCGAGGCGTGCGGTTCGCCAAGAACACCAAGGTTATGGAACTGAAGGGCGTAACTGGCGCTAAGTCGGTCGCACTGGAAAGTGGCGCGGTCCTGAATTGCGATATGGTCGTAGCGGGCGTTGGCGTAAGTCCTGTTACGGAGCCCCTCATCAATAGCGGAATTGAACTGACGAACGGAGTGGTGGTGAATGAATACCTCGAAACCAATCAGCCGGATGTCTACGCGGCCGGCGATGTTGCCAATTATTACGACGTCCTGTTTGACAAGCATCGCCGCATAGAACATTGGGACAACGCGGTTTCGCAGGGTCAGCATTGCGCCCGGATCGTCTTAGGCGACCGAAAGCCGTTCATACACGTCCCCTATTTCTTCTCCGACGTTTTCGATCTCTCTTATGAGTTCTGGGGCGACCCTTCCGGCGCGGAAGAAATCATCGAGCGTGGAGACCTTTCGAGCAACAGCTTCAGCGTCTGGTGGTTGCGGCAGGGCAGACTGGCGGCAGCCTACGTGATGAATCGTCCGGAAGAGGAGCGCGAAGCTGCCCCGCGATTGATCCAGTCAAAAACGGCAGCGTCCGCCGCAACGCTACCGGGAGCGCACTAACCCACAGAACATGGCGATCGGCTTGCGAACTTGAGCGATTCAGCGGGTTGCATATCGAAGATACAGATGGTTCGTGCTGCATTTGACACTGATGAGTTTGAGCCAAGGCGCGGTCTGCGGAAGGAACTCCGCGCCGGAGATCACGCCGGGGCGCGGCCGTGTTTCGGAACGGCCGGCCAGTTGCGGAGCCACGGTGAGAAAGAGTTCGTCCATGCAGCCGTTGGCAACAAAGTCTCCGAAAAGGCCCGGGCCCCCTTCATGGAGCAAGAGCCTCACCCCGAATTCACTGTGCAGGAGGTTCAGGATTGAGGCAGGAGGGATTTTCCTATCTGGAGCCTCGATTACCCTCACTTCAGCCGAAGGGAGCGCTGCCACTCCATTTCTTGCGAGAAGCCCGGCGCCATTTGGCGACGTGACAAAGAGCGTTCGCACATCACGAGTGCGGAACGCCGCTCTTTGGAGATCAACGCTTCCGCTGCCGCTCACGATTACATTCAGTGCAGGCTCCCGTTTTCCCAGCACTCCCTCGCGATATCGTGCATAGCGCTCTTGAGCCTCTGGATACACATGTTCCGGCAGCCATAGATATCCCGAAGGAACCTCTCTTAATGTGCCCGCACCCACGATTACTGCATCCGACGATGCCCGGAGGAGTCCCATGATGAAACGATCCTCCTCGTTAAGGCCGCTGATCTCGCCGCCGCCCGACTTCCCCGGTATCTCGAAACTCACCACTCCGTCGAGTGTGCTAACGAAATTGCCGATTACATAGGCCCGATCATCGTGCGCAGGGAATCGCAGGTCTCCGCCGTAAGGAACCCTCAATTCTTCCGGTAAAACGGGCCGATCTTGCGCGGGGTGCCTATCAAGCAATGTAGAGATGTGTTCCATGGTCTTCGATAAGCCGGCCAGTCATTACAAGACTCTCCAGCATTACATGGAAGTAGATGAGGCCTCCATAGGGCTTCCATTTACGGATCACGCGCGCCACGCTGTCATAGAAATAGGTCGAGCCGGCCCATTTCACGGAGCAGGGTGTATTCAGCAGTCCACCGGCCCACGCTCCGCAGATCCATCGGCCGGGACACTGCCTCGCTGTTGTCCAGAGCCGCAAGCCGATTTGCCGAACTCTCATGACACAAGTCGATCAATGCACGGGGTTTGACAGCGCTGAACCTTAGCGATCGTGTTTCGGGAACCGCCGCAAGGTTTTCCGATCTTGGAAATGCGGATCGCGGGCCATTCCCCCTTTCAAGCGCCCGCCCGCACGCGGCCCACAGCCGGTTGAGTAACATGATCCAGACCGTCAAACTAAGCTGTTGGCAAGCAATGCCATTCACGGCGGCTTCCCAAATAGTGGGAAATCGAGGCGGTTTCAAACCGAGGAACCGGGTAACACTCGATGCGCTCCTTCCTGTCTTGGCAACCGACAAACGCGCCCAGGAAGATGCCAGGCTCCTACTTTTTGACACCGCTTTGACAATTCTTCCTTTAGAGTGAACTTGGGACGCGTTTTGCCGAGACTTCTGCTGGAGAGAGAGCGCGTGCTGGTCGTGACAATACCGAGTGTAGACGAGCGGTTGGCTCGAATCGAAAAGGTCACCAAGGGAGAGTGTGATGACGTCCGTACGTAGAGAGGAATATCATGTCCACAGTATTTGTTGAAAGAGTCCGACAACTAAATGGGGAGGAGAAGCTCCCCGCATTCGCTGAGGTGGAGAAAACCATCGAGAAGATCCGACAAAAAGCTTTTAACTTCTTTGAGCAACGCGGTTCGCTTCCTGGCTTGGAGTGGGACGACTGGCTGCTTGCTGAGCACGCTGTACTCGGACCTTCATCGGCCGAACTTCTGGAAAACGACAAGGAGTTGAAGCTTAGGATTGCCGTACCAGGCGTAGAGCCCAGGGAAGTAACTGTCACTGCCACCCCGGAATCCCTCATCGTGCAGGCGAATGCAACGAGGACTCACTCCGGAACAGATGGGGAGATTCGCTTTTGCGAATTTGGCGAAGACAAATGGTGCAGGCAGTTCAGTCTACCGTCACGGATTGACGTCAACGCGGTTTCTGCTTCGCTCGACAAAGGCATGCTGCGCATTGTCGCATCGAAGGCAACGAAATCGAACGCGGCGCAACCAGTCGCGGCTTAAGGACGGATCACCTGCGAAAGCGCACATTCAAAGAGTCCTGTCCAGGCGGCCCTCGCCGCGTTAAGATGTGCGCGGAGGTTTGAATTGCTTCAAATGGTGTCGCGAGAATGCGGCACAATTACCTCTTTGCTCGCCCTAGAGACAGACCCAACCCATCGAGTCGCGACCAAGAGTTTCTCACCACCGAACCAGTTGCCAGCTCTTAATACTAGAAAGCGAATAAACCAGTTGGCGTCCTCCACAACGAGATCGTCCATCTTACACGGGTCGCCGTCCGACGCTTTCACTTTGTATGTCAGAATCTCGTTGACGCTTCTAAGGTTTTGATCCCCTTCTGACTTGCCCCTCTCGGCAAGCAACGGCGAAGTCTCTATTGTCCAATATGTCGGCCAGCCGTAATGCTGCGCCATCGAGATTTCCCTCTGGCGATATACTGGCAAGTCCGTATGGACGTCGGGACTTTGACGAACTTCTTCCATTGTCAGATCTACAGGCAGGACCCGTTTGTCCCATTCCGGCTGCAAGACGATGTCTGGGGAGAGGAGAACGTGACGGGCAGAAAACCAGGTTCCAGTCTGTACTACGAAATATCTGACGATCCAACTCCGATCGTGAAAGAGGACGTCGCGCAGGTGTCCGATATTCCCGTCCTTAGCCAGAATAGTTATGCCCAACAACGAAGTTAGGTTGCGCAGCATGTGTGTTCTCCGAAACCAGTCTCGGGCCGTTCTCGCAGCCCATGCGTGCACGTTTCGGCCCAAATGACGTCGGTCCTTCAGCGACCGACGTTATCTTGGCAGGGTGGCGACTAACACGTACCGATCATTGTCGAGCGGTAGCGGAAAGGTGTCGGGCTTGTGTGCCTCAAAACGGACAGCGCTGGCCATAAATTGGCAGGAAAGAGCTTGCGGATATCAGGAGTCTTGAGTCCCCAAAACGTCGCTTTCCGCAACGTTAGGCGCCTGTAAAGATAGAATCCGTAATTCGTAGCAAATGATACTGGAATGCCGAGGTCACAGTATTTCCTCCGCAGTCACCCAAGGTGGTGTTAGACGTGCTCTCCGAAGTATCAGTGAAGTCATTCGACTGAAAGGAAACATAGTCCCATGCCGAAAACGGAAGTAGCCAAGAAAGACCTGCCAGGCAACGGCAGACAACGGCTCGCGCTGGAGCCTCTCATCTCCCAAGGGGAGAGCGTTGCTGTTTTGGCGTACGCGCTCTGGGAAAAGAGAGGTCGTCCAGAAGGCTCTCCAGATGACGACTGGTACCGCGCGGAGCAGGAGCTCGCGGCTAACCCGACTCAACGGTTTACCAGACAATGACAGAGACAATTCATCAAGACCGCTTGGAGACTATTGCGAATCGTCTATGGCCTTATCCCGCTGCTCGCGGGCCTCGACGCGGAATCCCGGCAGTGATCTGTTTCACTTCGTTGCATCGGCAGGCTTGGGAGGAGCTGCCGGCCTCTGGTATTGATCGACGATCGCCGGCCGCTTGCCCTCCGTCGAAAGCCCCGCGGCGAGCATCAGCTTGGTGATGGCTGCGATGGTCGGCGGATCCGGGCGCAGTTCGACGCCGACGTAACCCTCGGCGATGAAGAGAGGCGTCCGACCGGCCTTATTGGGTTTGCTCCAGATTTTCGGATCGGCTCTACGCTCCGCCAGCAGGTTCACTACACGGGGGTAGTTGTTGAGGGCCGCACCGTGCATCGCCGTATCGCCATTGTTGTCTATGGCGTTGACGTCGGCGCCACGGTCAAGCAGGATTGTGACTGCCTCCACGGCTTCACTTTCCTCACCGGCTTCCTCGAGGGCTTCTTTGGTGCCGAGACCGGCGGCGGCCATGAGCGGAGTGGTGTTGTTGAGGTTCGGCACGAGTGGATCCGCACCAAGTTCCAAGAGGAGGCGCATCAGGGGAACGTCGGAACGGTCGGCCGCGAACAGCATCGGCGTCGCCCCCTCAGTGCCGATGGACGAGGATGTGGCGGGCATCCGCGGCGTGCCTTTAGGCAACCGAAGATTCACGTTCGCACCGCGCTTCACAATTTCCCGAACGAATTCCAGGCTCGAGAGACGACCCGCGCCGTTCGGCGCCGCGCCATCGCTTCCATCGCTCGAATCCGGTTTTCTTACGCCGGGGATCATGTGGAGCGGAGTGAATCCGGTACGTTGATCGTTGGGATCGGCGCCGGCGTCGATCAACGCAATCGCCAGATCGAAGTGACCGTTCTGAACAGCGAGCAGCAGCGGACTGGTCCGACCCGCCGCGGCAGAAGGGGGACCGCCCGGGCGCCGCATCATCGCGTTCACATCGACGCCCGCCGCGAGAAACACCTTGGCTGCTTCCAGGCGGCCCTCACGCACTGCAAAGAAGAACGGAGTAAATCCGGAGTCGAGTGTCGCGTTGATGTCCGCGCCGGCCCGGATCAAAGCGCGAATGACGGCAGTGTGCCCCTCGGCAGCCGCCCACATCAAAGCGGTCTGGCCGAGCCTCTCGCGCGCATTGGGATTGACGCCGCGAACCAGTAGCATCGTTACCGCCTCAGCGTCGCCGGAACGCGCCGCCAGCATCAGGGTGGTCTCCCCGCCCTTTAGAGTGGCGTTCACATCGGCTCCGGCATCCAGCAACAGCTTCACCATCCCAGCGTTACCGTTCTTACAGGCCTGCACCAGCGGCGATACCCCGTAGCGGTTTACCGCGTTCACATTGGCGCCTGCCTTCAGCAGTACAGCGGCGGTATCCGCATCATCGTGATACGCGGCCCAGTGCAGCGCGGTGGTCCCGTCGGGTTGGGGGACGTTCACGACAGTCGCATTTCCCCGCTGTGTCGCACTTCCCAGCAGTGCGCGGACAGCGGCTGGATCACGCCGTTCCGCGGCGTCCGCCACCGGCGACGGGGTTGCAGCTACCGCCGATCCGCCCAGGCACAGTGTGAGCAGCGCGAGGTTACCCATCATTCGCCAAGACATGTGCGGCTCCTAAACTGCGAAGAGATCTTCGATCTTTCCGGTGCTGTCCA
>Ga0105242_10002864_pt1 | contig 13515 bp, 17 predicted proteins | sample KBSM24metaG_FD_81521 | JGI IMG/M metagenome (GOLD analysis project Ga0105242, IMG submission 81521) | Miscanthus rhizosphere microbial communities from Kellogg Biological Station, Michigan, USA - KBS M2-4 metaG | ecosystem: Host-associated > Plants > Roots > Rhizosphere > Soil | place...
CGTCGCGGCCCTGCTCGGGCTCTTCCCGGTGAGCGCGTTCGTGTGGCGGTTGCCGCGACGCGCTATTTGATCAACTTCGCTGGCCTTCCCGCCGGCCGGTACCCATTCCTCTGCCTGCCGCACCTCGGGCGCCAGATGACGGGTGAGATCGTGGTTCAATGACGAAGGTGGGCGACGTTCCGGCGTCGCCCATTCTCATTCTCGCGTGTCCCGGGGATACTCAAAAACCACGACGGCGGCGACAACCTCGGCTTGTGGTCGCCGGATCAGCGTCAAGCGCCCACGCCGTTCGATAGCGTCGCCGGTCGCATGCCGCGCCGGAAAGACAACCGCGTTCCCTTCTGCCGACGCCGCGCCTGATGCGACAGCTCGGTGGAACCCGTTCCAGTGGGCCTCTCGGTATTCAGGCGGAACGATCAGGTCCAGCGTCTGGCCCACCGCCTCCGACGCGGAGTAGCCGAACGCCCTCTCGGCGCCGTCGCTCCACAATCGGATCACACCGTTCACATCGACAAGCACCAGCGCTTCGCCGTTCATCTACGCCCTCCATCCGCGGCTGCATTGGCTACGGCGTGCGTTCGTGCCCCTCTTCGCGAAGCGCCGCCAGGATTCGCTCTCTCAGCGCGCCGGTCTCGAGTGGCTCTTCAATCACTCGCGTGACGGTTCGCAGGAACGCGCCTTCGTATGTGAAATGGTCAGTGCACCCGCGACATTGATCGAGGTGCTCGCGAATCCGCGCGCGCATCGTGTCGTCCAACTCTTCGTCGAGGTACTCCCACAGCAGAGCAACGACCTCATGGCAGGGCATGAGCGGATCGAGGTTCGCCGTCATTGACGTGTTCCTCCCGTATTCGGTTGCTCAGCCACTGAAGTGAGGAATCCGAGATCCTCCGCATGCTTCATTAGCGTTTGCTGGAGCAAGCGTCGCGCCCGGAAGAGACGCGATCGCACCGTACCGATCGGCACCTTCAGGGCGGCGGCAGCGTCCGCGTAGGAGCAATCCTCGATGTCGATCAGCACCACGACTTCTCGGTATTCCGGTGGGAGTGAGCGAACCCCCTGGTCCAATGCCGGAGCGAGATCAATTCGCTCGAACAGATCCTTGCAACCCTGCTCTCGCACGCGAAAGTACATCTCACGAGTCGCTCTGAGTTCGCCGTCCGCGTCGTCGGTCGCGACAAAGCGCTCGGCTCGCTGACGGTCTCGCAGGTACAGGTTCCGACAAATCGTAAACAGCCATTTTCGACAGTCGCTGCCCGGCCGAAACGAGTCCCATGCCTTGAAGGCCCGGAGAAAGGTCTCCTGCGTAAGATCGTCGGCGTCAGCTGAGTCGCGCGTCAGAAGGCGCGCGTACCGCGCGACATTCGGGAGGAACGGCACCGCTTCCAACTCGAATGCGTCGACGGTTGGAGGGGGGGGCGGGCGAATGGTGCTCTCGGTGGATTCCATGGCAGGACGCGAACGCACGAGAAGCCCAAATAGTTCCAATGGCAGGATTCGGGGCGGAACTTTCGGACGGGCCCTGCGCTTTGTCATCAGTTTACGGCGTACGACGCCGATTGCAACGCGGCCGAGCACCGACGTATTGTACTGATTGGTCCAATCACGTCGATAGAGGTTCCGATGCCCGCCGCACTGATGCCGCGCGAAGAAGTGGTCGAGCGCTTGATGAAGGTCGTACGCCAACGCGGGTATGACGGTGCATCACTCGCCGAGCTGTCGAAGGCGACCGGGCTCGGTCGCTCGAGCCTGTACCATTACTTCCCCGACGGAAAGGACGACATGGTGCGGGCAGTGCTCGAACAGCTCGAGCAAGGCCTGACCACGCTCATATTCGAGCCGCTCCGCGGCTCCGGGCCGCCGCGCCGTCGTCTCGAACAGATGATCAGCACGATCGACGCGTACTATCGCGGCGGACGTGAGGCTTGTGTGCTCGGCAACCTCGTACTCGGCACCAGTCGTACGCGATTCCAGGCGAAGTTGCGCTCGATCTTCGATCAGTGGACCGACGCCGTCGGCGCGGCGCTCGTTGACGCGGGGCTTTCGCGCGCGGAGGCCCAGGCGCTGGCAGAGGATTCCGTCGTGCGACTGGAAGGCGCGCTCATCGTCGCCGGGGGAACCAAGGACCCGGCCGTGTTCGCGCGGACGCTGAAGCGGATCGGCGCCGATATCGTCGCAGCGACGGGCGGCTGAAGAAACCGGGAACTAATCGGGTGGGATATGTATTGTACCGATCGTTCGGTTCACTTACTCTCACTGGAGTTTCCCAATGCCGCGTATCAAGCCGATCGATCCCGTCACCGTCACCGGCGACACCGCCGCCCATCTCGACACTGCTCGCAAGATGTTCGGCGCCACGCCGAATCTCGTCACGACCGCCGCCCACTCGCCCGCTGCCCTCGGCGCAATGCTCTCCCTGTTCGCGAACGTCGGCAAGTCGTCGCTCGGCGCCAAGACGGGTGAGCTGATCGCCATCACCGTCGCGCAGTCGAACAGCTGCGGCTACTGTCTCGCCGCGCACACCGCAATCGGAGGATCCCTCGGCCTGTCGGCCGCGGCCCTCGGAGACGCCCGACAGGCGAAATCACTCGACCCGCGGACTGCCGCGCTTCTCGAACTTGCCGTTGCCATCAATCAGTCGCGCGGCCGCGTCTCGGACGACACGCTCGCTGACGCTCGCGCCGCCGGCGTCACCGACGCCGAGATCATCGAGGTCGTCGCACACGTCGCTCTCAACGTCTTCACGAACTATGTGAACAACGTCGCGGAGACGACAGTCGACTTCCCGGCAGTCCCGTTCGCTGCCGCCGCCTGAGATGCCCCCGAAACCGACCGATCTCCGGCCGCCATTCACCCTCGAGACGGCGCTCGCCAAGGTGCGCGCCGCCGAGGATGCGTGGAATAGCCGGGATCCAGACCGGGTTGCGCTCGCCTATACCGAGGATTCCGACTGGCGCAACCGCACCGAGTTCTTTCGCGGACGCGATGCCATCCGCGCGTTCCTTCGGCGAAAGTGGACGGTGGAGCTCGACTATCGATTGAAGAAGGAATTGTGGGGCTTTCGCGACAACCGGATCGCGGTCCGATTCGAGTACGAATTCCACGACGCCGCCGGGCAGTGGTATCGCGCGTACGGCAACGAACTGTGGGAATTCGACGATGCCGGATTGATGGCGCGTCGCTACGCGAGCATCAACGATGCACCGATCACAGAGGCCGATCGTCGCATCGTCTGAGCGAGTGATGCCTTTCATTGCCGGCGGCGAAGGCGCCGCCTGGCAATGAAAGGATCACCGATTCGACGTCAGCCAACGAACGATCGGCGACAGCTCGCTCGCGGTGATTCGCGGCGTGGTTCCGAGCTGTTCGGGAGCGGCGTTACCTCGATTCATCCACGCGGTTGGATAGCCGAACCAGGTCGCGCCGGCGACGTCCCAGCCGGCAAATGCAACGAAGGCGATCTCGTCGCGCCGAAGCCCGAACGCAGACTCGCCCATCGCGTAGGCTTCCCGCGCCGGCTTCGCGGCACGAACGCGGTCTGTGCTCAGCACATGCTCGAACGAATCGGCCAGGCCGGCGCGCTGCAGTCCATCCGTGAGCATTCGCTCAGTCATGTTCGAAAGCAGCGCCAAGCGCAGACCCGAAGCGCGAAGCTCGCGCACCGCGGCAATCGTGTCGTTCCAGGGACGCAGGTCTGCCTGCGCCAAGACCAATCGCTCTCGAGTAGCAGCCGAGAGCTCCAGGCCAATCGCCTTTGCGGCTACTCCCAATGAGTCGTCCGCGGTCCGCTGAAAATCGGCGTACTTCCCCCCGAGCGTACGGAGCCACTGGTACTCGAAGTGGCGGGATCGCCACGCCGTAAGCAGCTCCCGCCACCTCCCAGGCACCAGCGAGTCCGCGGTCGGGACAACCGCCGTCGCATCGAAGATGGCAAATCCGTCGAAAGCGACCGCGCGAATGCCGGCCGGCCGGGTAATCAAACCCCAGCCGTCAACGGCGCTCATCGCGACTAGACTGCCCGTCGCCGACAGGAATTCTCTCCGGTGCATCACATCAGCGAAGGGGCTTCTTCATCTTACTGCCGGTATCCGCCTTCATCGGCGATTTGGTCATGCCCGAATCCATCATCGCGGACTTCTTCTTGGTCCCCATCGCCGGCGACGATTTGGATTTGCCCATGGCCGCCGCCGATTTGGCTTTGTCCATCGGGGCCGCCGACTTGGCCTTGTCCATCGCCATCATCGACTTCGATGGCTTCTTCATCGATGAGTCGTGCTTCGGCATCATCGGTTGACTGTCGGCCATCGGCGCCATCGCCTTGGACGGTGGGTTCTTCGACATCGATTGCGCCCTGAGGCGAGCGGGCAAGGCGACTGCCAACGCGCAACAGGCGACCGTCAAAACCTTCAAACGCATCTTGGATCCTCGTAAGTGGTTGTAGGCAGCGGAGCGCCGAGTCGCTCGGCCGTCCGCGCGAGGTAAAGTCACGAGGCTGTAGAAAGTTCCTCGACCTTGGCGCGGCTCATGGGCGGAGCACACCCTCACCCGGCTTCCATTCGGCGTTCTGCAGGACGACACGATAACCATCGACGTCCTCGAATGTTCGTCCTGACTCATCCCAGAATGGATTCCACGAGGTCACTTGTCGAAATCCCGCCGCAAGGAGATGACTACAACGTTGCTCCCAATCGCCGCGATCGGGAACGTAGAACACCAAGAGGTGATCGGGGGTGGGCGCTGATCCGACTCGGTGACCCTGCTGGCGCGTGAACTCGAGGTGATACGGCGCGCGCGGATGCCCGAGGATGACACCGTCGAATCCCCGATGGTTCACGAACGCGCCGAGTTGCTCGGAGCCCAAGCCCGCCGAATACATCTGGGCGATGGCTTCGAGATTGTCCGTGGGGCGCGCGACCCTCATTACGACGCCGATCATACTCTCCCTCACATGCGGCAACTTGTGCGGTGGCTTGTCGATTTCACATCGAGGCGGCACACAAGAACGCAGGCATCTAAGATCGTTCCTCGTGCCTCACCGCGTCGAGCGAAAGCGCGGTAGGGCGCGACACTGCCAGTGCCACGAGGATCGCGATGTAGAGGAGGTTGATCTCATAGCCTGGTGGTCCGAACTGCGGACCGGCCGACGTGAGTCCGACGGTGTTCACCGCACTGAACCCGTAGTGAACGTGAATCGTGAACATCGCAACGAGCATGGTGGCGACTAGCGGAACACATGCGATGGCAACCCACAGCCCGATCAAGAGTGCGGTCCCGCCGAGCACCTCGACTGCCGTCGTCGTCCACGCCGCCGTGATCGGCGCTGGGATCCCGAGTTGATGCAGCAGCGCCGCAAACTTTGCGGGCCCACGGTTCCATTTGGCCAAACCGTGAGCGAGGAATCCGAGCCCGACGACGATCCGCACCGGAAGGAGGGCCCACCGCGCGGGGAGTCCTTTTCCACGTCGTGCTTGTAACACAGCGAAGGTGCCGATTCGCTCCACGGTCGATGCTCCAGGATGAGGGTCAGTGCGAAGGTCGCAGCGTGAAGCGACAATGCGCAGACCGATCAACTGGTTCCCTCGGCGTCGATGGCAAAGGCGCGCGCGCTGGTGCCCGATGAGTGAATACGGATGCTGGAACTTTGAACGACCGCTCCGCGTTGGCGCGACGCACGCGCAGGTGTGTTGCCCGCGCTCTCGACCAACATCTCGGAGTCTCATCATGCATGCAGCAGTCGTTTCCGCCGATACGCCCCGCTCTTCCAACGCCGCCTCACGCCTCAAGCGGATGGGCGCGTTTGTTCTGCGGTATTCACTGGTATTCTTTCTTCTCTTCTTCGGGGCCCTCAAGTGGACCCACGCGGAGGCCAATGCCATTCAGCCCCTCGTCAGCCATAGCCCGTTCCTTTCCTGGCTCTATCCGGCCGCGGGCGTTCAAATGGGGTCAGAGATCATTGGAGTTGTGGAACTGATCATCGGAGGCCTGATCGCCATTCGTCGATGGGCACCGTTCGCGTCGGCGATTGGAAGCATCGCAGCAAGCGGCATGTTTCTCATTACGCTCAGTTTTCTGTTCACGACGCCGAACATTGGTGAGAGCCTGCCGTTCCTCCTCAAAGATCTGACGCTGCTCGGGGCCGCCATTTGGACCGCCGGTGAGGGACTCGACGCAAAACGGTCGAGGACCTAGCCGGCGTGCGTCGGCGTCGCGGTCGCCCGGTTTATTTCACTTTCGAGAAGCCGTGCTTCGTGAGTTCCGTCTCGATTCGTTCACGCAGAGACACGGCTTCCTCGTGGCGCTCGAGCAGGCGACTGACGGCGCGCAAGAAAGATCCTTCGAAGGTGTATTGATCACGGCAATGATCGCACGACTCGAGGTGAGTCACGATTCGCTGCTTCTTTGCGGCGTCGATCTCGCCGTCGAGAAAATCCCAGACGGCTCGGATGACTTCGTCGCAGGCGATGCCACCATAGGTGTAGTAGGTGTAGGTCATGCTTCCTCCGCTCCGCGTTGGGATGCGTTCACCCGATCCGTGGCAAGGCCCATGTCACGCGCGCACTCGATCATGACTTCCTGCAAGAGACGGCGAGCACGAAATAGACGGGAGCGAACCGTTCCGACGGGTACGCCGAGCGCGCTCGCCGCGTCCGCGTATGTGTGGCCCTCCATGTCCACGAGCACCAATGCCTCGCGATACTCCGGAGCCATGGCCTGCAATCCACCCTCGAGCGCCGGCCCGACGTCGATACGATCGAACAGGTTGTCGATGCCGGATTCGACCGCTCTCCAGTAGAGCTCCGAAACCTTGCCAACTTCGGCTTCGGGATCGTCCGTCAGTACGACGCGACCAGCCCGCCGGCGCCCGTTGAGGTAGAGGTTCCGACAAATCGTGAACAACCACTTTCGGCAGTCGGTTCCCAAGCGAAACGTCGCCCAGTTCTGAAAGGCCCTGAGGTAGGTTTCCTGAGCAAGGTCCTCGGCGTCGTCCTGATTTCGTGTCAGCAGACGCGCGTAGCGCGCCACGTTGGGTATCCAACGGAGCGCTTCCGCGCGGAATGACTCCTCCGCGGACAGCTCAGCGACGTTCGCTTCTGTCATCCGACGGCAAAGGCGGATCCCCCTGGAAGAGTTCCAATCGCGTTGGAACCTCCTGGCGGGAGCGCGCGTTAGCCATGCGCGATGCGACCCCGCTACATGAACACCCACCGGCGACGCCTATCCAGGCGTGTCGCCATCCTCTTATCGATCGTCGCGATCGACGCGGCCGGCATTGGGGTGATGTTCCCTGTTCTTCCCGGCCTTCTCCGACGTCTCACTGGGAACAGCGACGTTTCGCTGTTGTACGGCGTAGTTGTCGCCTCATACGCGTTCGCTCAACTTCTCGCCGCTCCGATACTCGGCGCTTTAAGCGACCGATTCGGGCGGCGTCCGGTTCTTCTCGCTTCCATCGCGGGAGCTGCAGTCGACTACGGAGTAATGGCATTCACGCCGGTCGCGTGGGGCCTCCTCGTTGGTCGACTGATCGCAGGCGCGACAAGCGCCAACACGGCGGTTGCCGCGTCCTATATCACTGATCTGACCATCGATGAGCGACGAACTCGTTACATCGGATACATAAGCGGCGCCTACTCGGCGGGGTTCATTCTCGGCCCTGTCGTCGGCGGGCTGTTGGCGCACATCGGATCGCGACTCCCCTTCCTCGCGGCATCAGCCCTCTGCGCGGTGAATTTTTGCCTCGCGCACTTCATGCTTCCGGAGTCTCGCACCGGTTCTCGGGCGCCCATCGTCCGACTGAACCCGATCGCACAGATCCGACGCGTGCTCGCGGTCGTGCCGTTGGCTCAGCTCATGGCCACGTACGGCGTCATCGAGCTGATCGCCAACTTCACGGGCACTGTCTGGGCGCTCTACGGACAGGATCGCTTCCGTTGGAATGCTGTCACGCTCGGAGCTTCCTTTGCGGCGCACGGCGTCTTCCATGTCATTTCGTTGGGGCTGGTTGCCGGCCGACTAGCACTTCGGCTTGGCGAGCGCAGGACAATCGTCACAGGAATCGTGTCCGACTGCGTGGCGATGATTGCAATCGCTGCGGCCCGCGACGGCTGGATCGCCTTCGCGCTGACGCCGCTGTTCGCGATCGGCTCGATCGGGCTTCCCGTGCTGCAATCGGCAATGACGCGCACCGTTGACGCGGACGCCCAGGGCGAGTTGCAGGGCGTGCTGGCGAGCGTCACCAGCCTCGCATCAATCGTCGGCCCGTTGGTCGCGTCCGCTGCCTATGCCGCCATGCGAGGCTCGTGGATCGGCGGCGCCTGGATCATCGGTGCCGCGTGTTACGCACTTACGATCCCTCTGTTGCGTTCTCACACGTCGCGGCCGGCCCATGCGCCGACGTTGCAACAATCGGTGGCCGCTTAGCAGCCGTCGTTCATCGCCGCCGATGGTGGGAACTCCCGGGCGACTTGTGCATTCTCTTATTCGCTCGCGCTGATCGCCTCGCGATCGTGCGATGCTCACGCCTTTCTTTCATCCGGAGGTTTTTTCAGTGCGCAGTTCAATCCTGACAGGCATAGCCGCGATCGGCCTCGCGGCGTGCGGCGACACATCTTCATCTACAAGCCCGATGCCTCGCGCGTCGGCGCGGTTCGAGACCAATCCGGTCGGAGCAGCGGTGACCGGTGCCATATTCACGCAGACGAACGCCGTCTCAGGGAATTCCGTTGTGGCGTTCTCTCGCGCGGTAGACGGTTCACTTACGTATGCGGGCACGTTCAGCACCGGTGGCAACGGTATCGGCGGAACGAACGACCCACTCACCTCACAGTACTCGCTCCTTCTCGACGGCGAGAACGACCGGCTCCTCTTCGTGGTGAACGCGGGGAGCAACAGTGTCTCGGTGTTCCGCGTCGACGGTGCAGCGTTGTCCCTCGTCGGCACGACGAGCTCCGGCGGTTCGTTCCCGGTAAGCCTGGCCATCACGGGCCACACACTCTATGTGCTGAACGCCGGCTCGAACTCCATCGCTGGCTTCGACGTGACGGTAGATGGCTCCTTGACACCGAACCCGAGCGCATCAGCTCCTCTTGGTGCTGGCGCGTCGGGCGGAGCGGCCATTCGCGCAAGCCGCGACGGACGGTTTCTTGTCGCGACGGAAAAAGGAAGCAAGTCAATCGATGTCTTTCCGATCGGTGCACATGGCGTTCTCGGCGCACCGGTACGCAGCGCGTCGGTCGGCATCACACCGTTCGGCTTCGATTTCGTAAACGGCGGGGAGCTCGCCGTATCAGAGGCAGGCTCGGCGGCAACCTCGCTGTATTCACTATCGCTCGACGGGAGCCTCGGTGTTGATGCTCCGTCGGTGTCGACGAACGGACAGGCGGCAACGTGCTGGCTGATCGCCACCACGAATGGTCGTTTCGTGTACACGGCGAACGCCGGCAGCGGGACGATTTCCGGTTACGCGGTCGGCGCGCAGGGCAGCCTGCAACTCCTCAACGCGGGTGGTGTCACCGGCAGCACGGGCGCGGGCTCGACTCCGCTCGACCTCGACCTGAGCCGGGGTGACCGCTTTCTCTACGTTCTCGAGAGCGGCACCGGGCGCATTGGATCGTTCGCGGTCTCATCGGACGGCTCCCTTACGCCCCTCTCGGGAATCGGCGGGCTTGCAGCGCAAAGCGGGTTCCAGGGCCTCGCGGCGTACTAGGTTGCCTCTGTACAGGGAGACGCGGACAACTTCCGAGTCTATCGTAACGACTTGACGTTTAAGCACATCAAAAACGCCGACCCAAGATTGGGGCCGGCGTTTTTGCTAGCAGTACGAGCCACCCTTGGCTTCATCCTGGAAGCAAGCCGCGAGGCCGGCACACGGAACGCTTGCGGAACGTCCAGGGAACGTGAGCACACTAACGTTCGAGCAAACGTGACCAGGCGCTCGGATGCCGCACGGTCACTCCGTCGATGACCCGCGTTTAATGGATGCAGATTAGAGTCGCTTAATGTTTCCCATTCCCGTGCCGCGCTTCCCCAGGCGTTGGACCTATGGCGAGGCTGACATGGGCGATGCATGTTATGCCCCCCCCGAGTACCAGACGCATCGATGCTGACGCGAGGCCGGGGTAAAAGACGGTGGCAGCTGAGCGAACGCCTCATGACCATTTGCTCATTGGCGCTTTTTGAGCTAGCGTTTGCTCCCCCGTTTCGCGGCGTCTGCCCTGACAGTCTGCAGGCTGCACCGCGCTCGCCGTTCATCAGTGCCCTGCCCGCCTGTTCTATGGAAGAGAGGGAGGACCATGGCGAAGGATGACTTTGCAATCGTCATCGGCATCGACACCTATCCGGCGTTGCGACGCTTGCGTGCCGCCGTCAAAGACTCGGGTCGATTCCTGGAGTGGCTGACGTCTCCCGAGGGCGGTGACGTTCCACCGGACAACATCCGCCTCATTCAATCGCCGTCCAAAAATTCCGCCGACCCGCTCGCCACCGATACGCGGCCGCTACAAGGCGAAGTGGATCAGGCGTTGCGCGACTTCGGCGTCGACAATCGCCAGCGCATCGGCCGACGCCTGTATTTCTACTTCGCCGGCCACGGCCTCGGCACGACATTCGAGGACGTCGGGATGTTGATGGCGAATGCGACCATGACGACGCTGCGCAGCAACATCGGCCTCAAAGACTATCGGCGCTTTCTGCACGAAAATGGATACTTCGACGAGATCATTTTCATTCTCGACTGCTGCCGCGATCCGGCGATAAGTGTCGGAACGGGCGTGCCGCCGTTCACGTATCCGCCGCCGCCGCCGGCCCCGAGGCCGGTCGAGGGATTTGTCATTCTCGCCGCGGAGTTTGGCGCCAAGGCCTTCGAGCAGAATCAGCTCACGAACGGCGGCACCGAGCCGCGCGGCGTGCTCACCGATGCGCTCATCGATGGCCTGAATGGACAGGCCGCGAATTCGAAGGGCGAAATCACCGCGTTCTCGCTTCGTGACTATCTGCTGAAGAGCGTCCCACAACGCGCAGCCCCGCCGCTCAACCAAACGCCGAGCATCAACGTCCTCCCGACGCGAGACCTCGTGTTTTGCGTGGCGCCCGTGCCAATGGCCGACGTGCGAATCATCGCCGAGCCCGGCATTGACGGTGAGCTCATTCTGTGCGACGGCCAGGCGAATGAACTGGCGCGACGCGCGGCAGCTGATGCGGAAGAGACCAAGGCGTCGTGGGTAACGTCGATCCCGAAAAACGGCCGCTATTCGGTCTCGCACACGGTGTCGCAATTCGAGTCCGTGTTCGATCCGAGAAAAATGCAGGAGCCCTATGTCTACCGTTTCCGAATTCCAAACTGAGGCGCCGAAGCTCGCCCGGCTTCGCGTCGAGCTCCCGCATTGGGCGGCCGACATTCGGCTCTTCGACGACCTGAGTCGACCGGTGACCGGGATCCCCGGTCTCCGCGCCGAACCGAGCGGTCGGTATGTCACCGACATCGATACGCCGGCGGGGATCTACGATCTCGAGGTCAGTTTCCTCGGGAAGACTTTTCGCGATGTGATCGCCCTCGCGGTCGCGAGGCCGTTCACGTGGACGCCGCCCAACTGGAGCGACCTCGCCGCGCCGGCAGCGCTGACGGCAACGCGCGAACCGATCGATCGCATCATTCGCGAAAAGAAACGCACATGGGTCGGCAGTACCGGGGACAGCGAATTCCTGCTCTCGATCCGAATGGTGGACGACAAGGGGCAACCGCTGGCGATCCGGCCCATGCGGCTCGTGGGATTCGACGCGCAAGACAACGAAACGCTCGTCACCGATTTTTCAAACACGTCGGAGCGCCCGGCCGACGGAGCGATTGCGTTCAGTGCCGAGCTGCCAAGCGGCCAATACGTCATGAAGTCCGAGCACCCTGACGGCGGATACTGGTGCCGTCCGGTTTACCTCGTCCCTGGTTGGTCGACGCACCTTGCCATCTCGGTCGACCGAACGCCAGAAGGCCAGCGACTCGTGGCGGTTCGCATGTCCGAAATCGGGCGTGACAGCGTCGTCGATCCGGCGGCGGAAGTGGCATCGCTCGCCGTCCTCGACGCGCTGACCCGGGGCGCGGAAACGCAATTCATCACGAGAGAGCATATCGACGCCCTGACACACCGGGAGGACGCCGATCCCTGGCTCGCCGTATTGGCGGCTTATGCACTGCTTCCGACGGTGGAATCCGAGCCCTTCCGCGGTCGTCTGACCGACCAGGACACGGCGGGACTGTTCGCTGAGCTGCAGGCGTTCTTGACGGCGAAGTTGCCGCAGCATCCGGACGTCCGCGCGCTCACGCTGAACCTCGAAGTGCCGTCGCCGCCGTTCCCGTATCCGCCATTGCTTCTCGCCGGGCTGAGACGGGTCCGAACTCACTCTGCGAGGTGGCGGGGCACAATTCCGAAAGGATCGCTGACCGATCGGTTGCTCGACGAAGTTGCGCCGGGAGCGCCCTGGACGACCTGGATCGACGGCCGCGACGCATCGCCGGCGACGCAGGATGATCGGGTGATTGTCCGTCCCGCCTTTCTGCAGAGCGTCGGATCGAAGGCACCGGTTTTTCGAATTCGCAACTCGCGCAATCGCAACGAGCCGGGTGCCGCGCCTCCAGACAACCGACCTGTCGGCGCACGAGAATCTCTCCAAGAAGCCCAGATCGTCGACCTCGTCAATCAGAGCGTTTACGGTGCCGGGGTTCAGCAGTCGCTGCCCGACCTGAACATCGACACGAGCGCCGAGTTCTCGAAGCTCCTGTCGCTCGACCCGAACGTCATCGGGCAGGCGACGAACATCCCAGTCGATCGCGTCGAGAGCGCACTCGAGTCGATACGCGCCGTGACGTCGACGAGCCCAGCCGACCCAAAAGAGCCTTTGCCGCTGAGTTCGATCGAACAGCGGCTCGTCGCGTTCGCCATTGGAGATAAGGCCTTTGCTCCGCGGACGCCGGGCTTGGCGCCGTCGGTGACCGTCGAAGAAGTGTTGCTGAAACTCAAGGGCGTAGCCGACCAACTGGCCGACATTTCACCGGAGCAGGCGCAAGATCGCGGCTCCGTCAACGTCATCCTCGACTCCGTCAATCGGGTCGTTGCTGCGCTGCTCCAGCGTTGCGCGCTCATTGCGCTGACGGATCTCGACGGCAACATCGTCTACGGCAATGGCGCGTTCCTCGCCTTCCTCGACCTTGGCGCACCGGACGGAGTACTGAGCCCGGCTCGCCCTCAAAGCTGCGTTACCCAAGACCGTTGGGAGGCTGCGCTGCGCAGCCAACCGCAAGGGGACTCCGTTTTGACGAACGTCGGCGGAGCGTCAGACGCCACTCGCTGGACGCTTCGCCGCGCATCCGTCAAGGACGCGCGCGGCCCGTCGGCGATCGCATTCGTCAACGTTCTGACGGTCGAGGGTGCCCCGCCGATCGGCGAGGCAACGCTTGCCCGGATCAGCCTCCTCGTGCACCGGGTCGCGCTTGGCTCCTCGGTATACACGTACGGTTCGGCGCGCGGC
>Ga0105242_10002868_pt1 | contig 13504 bp, 9 predicted proteins | sample KBSM24metaG_FD_81521 | JGI IMG/M metagenome (GOLD analysis project Ga0105242, IMG submission 81521) | Miscanthus rhizosphere microbial communities from Kellogg Biological Station, Michigan, USA - KBS M2-4 metaG | ecosystem: Host-associated > Plants > Roots > Rhizosphere > Soil | place: Michigan...
CCCTCTCCTAAATTTGTGTGAATCTCAGAACCTTGCTCGTAGGATTTTTTGATTTGTGCAAAATTATCAGAAATCCAGAGATGTTCGGGACCAAAAGACCGTGCATACATTGATTGAAATTCTTCGGCTATTGAGTGTTTTTGAAGATAGGACTCTTTAACACTCTTAAGATGCGAGTTAATAGATGCGGGATCAGTTTCATTAATTGTTTCAATATCTAATAATTTTATATATGAATTTTGATCAATACGGCTCATGGTTTTTAGATTATTCTCTGATAAAGGATCCAGGTTTTGGTAATTTTTCAAAAGAGTTCCAAATCCTGGATTTATCAATTCGTATTGACTGAGAAGTTTATTCCATTCGGTGTGTTTAATTTTCAAATCATATAATGATAATTTATCTAATTGTTTTGTTATAGCATTAAGGTTTTTGGCAAAATTTTTATTAAAAGGAGGTGAATTAGTAACTGAAGTTGGAAGATGAGTAAATCGTAGCTCAGGTAGTTGTGCATCAAGCTCAGACTTTGTTTTTTTTATGGCCTCGACTAATAATCCTGGGGTACTCGACTTTTGGAGTACTTTCAAGAGACGAGAACGTGCTTCGCTTGTCGCCCATTTTTCGCATTCTGAAAATTGCTTCTTGGCTTTTTTCAATGCAGGATATTTTTTAGCCAATTGCTCAAGTAATACTCTTTCGTAAGGAGATGCAGCAAAGGATCCTGATTCATGAAGCAATTCTAACGCTTCCGAGATTGCATCGCGTTGTTCGTTTGAAATTCCACCTGCAGCTGCGAGTTTTTTTAAATCATCCTTGATCCCTCCGATCCCCTCGATCTTTTCTTTTAGTGAAGGACTATTGAGATCCAGTGCTTTTATCTTTGCTTGTATCTCTTCAAAAGTAGCCGGTTTTTTTGCAAAGCGTGCTGCTATTTCTTGTGCTTTTGCGGATAGGGGGGGGCTTGGTTGCAGATTTTTCTGCTGATGGCCCAAATGGAGGTGTTGACTTCGTTTGGGGCTCAGGATGAGGAGAGGATGGCTTGGGAGTAGAAGGAGGATGTGGTTGAGAAAGTTGAGGAGTAGAAGGAGGAGGCGGAGCAGAGGGAAATGAAGGGAGTGTCGATTGGGCAACATCTTCTATACGCTTTTTTAAAGCATCGATTCCTCTCTGTAAAGGCTTTGTGGTGACCCTTTCGTCCAGTTCAATCTCGTCCTCGATTTTCTGTAATTTTTTTAAAAACGCTTGCGCCATTTCTATTTCTTTGTGTGGTATTTTATCTGGTGATTTACCAAGGTTTTCAAGCTCTGTTAACACATCCCTAATGATCGATTTAATTAACTCGACTTTTTCCTTAGGAGTACTTGAATCTTGCCTTAAAATTCGTTGAGCGAAGGTGTGCGGATCTGATTCTAAAATTTTATTGAATCCTTCTATCCTACCTAAAGTCATAATTACCGCTATTGGCATTTATGTTCGTTTGCAATTCATTATATACGAGTGAGTTTTAATATGTATTTATTTGTTTTTGGTTTTTTTAAAATTCTTAATAATAGATGTTTGACATCGACGGCAAAACAAAAAATCTCGTTAGAAAGACTTTGTCAGAACGTTTTTCTTCATGGGATCTGTCGGATTTTTGAAACGGACTGCTTATCGACGGTTTGATACAAGAGAGCCTATCCCTCAGGGGCTTAAATGCGGAGGTTGTGTAGGAGAACGACGAGATTGAGGTTGTTGTGCCTGAAGCTAATGAGCCACGTCGGGGCAAAAAACGAATCCTCAACGATGATCGACGGAGACTGACTTTGTGTTGAGGCTAATATGCATTTTTCTTTCCAGGGCAGCGTCGAAGTAAGCAAGCATTTCTGGATCGGTCTTCGCAAGCCAGGATTTGACGGGGTGCATCGTGTCGCGGATCGAGGCGGCGCCATTCGGCTTGTGGTAAAAACTGCCTATGTCGATCTGATAGCCTTTATTGCCGTCAAAGCCGTAATTCCTTAAGAACGATTCGTCTTTGTTCCAAATCTCTTTGCTTCCTCTCGCGACGACGACATCGATGAATGCGTCGAGGATCTCTTTGCCTTTCGCTCGGTCCCCTGAACGAAGGGTATCCAAAAAAGCCTTAATCAAAATAGGCTGTTTGGTTTGGAGGACGAAAGTTGTTTTGTGCGCAGGCAAACGGTGATGATAGCCAAGCGCGTCGATCACTGTGATTTCTTTGCCGAGGTCTGGCGCCCGACCGAAATGAAGGGCGAGGACTCCGGTATCTTCCTGCAATTCCTCGTAGGCGATCTTCATGGAATTCAGTACGAATCGTTCACGCTCGGCGCGCACGGCCCGAAATGTTTCCCGTTTAGTTGTCGGTAAAGGCAAAGTGCGCATCCAGAAGGGGATTTGATAAATGTCGGTGCGGGGAAGTTTCAAGACGTATTTTCCATCGAGGCTCGCAAAAGCGAAACATTGACGCCCACGCCCGAGATATCGGAAAGGCTGCTCCATTGCAAGGTCCGCTTCGCTATTCCAGATTTCGAAATTGGTTTGGGCGGGAGCCGCTACGCGTCGTATGGTAAATCCCTTTTTTGCCCAATGCATCCCTTTCCCGATTCCAGAGCAAGCAGCGACAAGGCAAAGGAGAATGAAGATTTTTCTCAACATCGTAATGAGTATATCTATACAACGGGTTCGGTTCAATCTAGGGGTTTATTGCTATTTGCCATCCTGACCATTCTAGGAATAAAAATTTAATTAAATTGATTTATGTTAATAGTTTTTATTTTATTGTTATTTTTTATTAATTGGATAGTGAATAATGGTATAATTTGTTATGATTGATATATGATAAAATGGATTAACGCTGATTCTAACAAGGTTCGCCAACCAATTGCCCGCGAGGTCGAGCCTAATCCATCCAGGTGGAAAGTTCCCGCATCTATAGCGATCGGGATTGGGGCTGGCCTGGGCAGCCTGGTTACCGCTATCCCTAGAGCCTATTCTTATGTCGCAAACAAACCTCTTCATGATCGTCTTGAGAAGGCCCAGGTAGCAACGCTCGCCCAAAGCCTTAAGATTGTTCTCCAAGGTCCGGAAAGGGGGCAAACGAGCCCTTCTCCAATACGGCCTTCTGTTCAGGCGCTCAGACTCGATCTGGTGAAGCAAGGCGCTCTAAAGGCGCCTTCTGAGAAAAAACAAGCGGATTATCTGGCTCAAGGCGCGGTCCGGATCCGGTATACGATCGAAAAGATGCAAAGAGGCGAGTTTCCAAGGGGAGGAGTGCAAAGTCTTCGAAACGATCTCGCCGCGCTCATGAACACCCCCCTATACCGGAAGTTGGAAAACGCCGACTCCGCGGCTATTAACTTTCTCCAATATGTAGCCGTAAAGCTCATTGCCGTCGATGCAAATACAGTTCTCTTTGATTTTGGCAAAGAGTTCCTCGGTCGAAGCGAAAAGGAAGAATTCAGCCCTCAAGAACTTGCCGACGGAATGTCGGCGTATCTGAGAAAAAGAAGTTTTTCGATCGATCATGGGCGGCTTTTCTATTCGGCCGCACATCCAAACAAAACGAAGCGTTCTTTGATGTCGGTGTTGGACCCTCTCGGATATGACGCTAGCGTAGGAAATCCGACGTTCTCGGCCCACTCTTTCGAATTGGGGAAGAAGAAAATGAGTTTCTATTACGGCCCAGGACCGACGGGAAATCCGATTTTTGAACACGGCGTCCTGCCGGCCTATCGAAAATTCGGTGTTTTCGAACTGCGCTTCAACTTTCAAAATACGAGAGACAAAGCCGAATCTCTAAGAGTACGCGATATGGTCCGGATTGCAGATGCTAATTCTGATGTTCTGAAGCATGCGGTCTTGGGGTTCGATATGAAGATGGACATGACGAAATTCGATAGCGTCGATTCGTTTTTCGATGCATACATCGCCTTTATCAAAGACGGTTTGCGTGAAATTCGGGCTAAGGATGCCGATAACGGAATCTATATCTCACAGGAACTGCTCAGCGTTGCCCAGGTCGACAACGTTCTTGCGAAAGCCAGGGAATTCTGCAGGGTCATGAGTCAAAACAACTCTCATTGGCAACAGGCTATGTCCCAAGGACCCCATGGGAAAGAGAGTATGGGAAAAACAATGAAGCTCATCGCCGATACTTGTCTTTCTCTTAGTATGCTCTACGGATCGTTCGATGCGATTCCTCTCGAAATGGCCGAGAGAGCCCTTGACGAGAGGCTTGATCGGGATCTGACTGCATTTAGGACGAGCGGCGCCTGCAAGCAAGATATCGATCGAGGCGTCGTTGGAAATATCGCTTTGCGTCTCTTTTTCCGTTGGGCTTCCGATGCTAGCCCTCTTACAAACAGGGAAGCCTGCGAGATTGCTGGAGCGGTAATCGGGCGCGCTAAGATCGCCGAAGACCGGAAAATCATGAAAGAGCGCTATAAGGTCCTAGATGATTTCCTCCGCTTCGTCGGCTCCGCTCCTAGAGGGATTGCTCAGGCCCACGATCTTCTCCGCGGCTATACAGCATCCGTTTCGCCAGGGATATCCCAGATTCTGTAAGAGATGGTCTTTAAGTAAAATCAATTTCAACTTATTTTTTATTATATAATATTATAATGATTTAATTTAGTTGATCATTATATTAAAATAATGTATAATTATGTTTTAAAATTTGTGTGAACGTATATGAACGTTGCGATCTCGCAGAAACTTCAAGATTTTCATAATACCCGGATTCTTTTGGAAAAAAAGGAAAGTCAGTGGATTTATGCTGAAAACGGGAGACTGAAACTAAGGGCTGGATTCCAAGATCAGTCCGAAGCTGAAGCCAGAGAGGTGAAACAGCTCATTTCTTCTTTGCTGGCCAGGGTCGAAGTGGGGATCGGGCCTTTGACGGCAGCGAATGTCCAATCATTCGTTTTTGATCAAATTTTTCCTTTACATCCTAGCATCTGCGACCCAAGCGCGATGCAAAAGAACCCTGCTCTTCGAGTCGTGATTGCAAAGCGGGTAGAAGAATTGAAACCCGAGATTGCAAAGGACATCAATATCATTCGATGCGCCGAGAGGATCCAAGAGCTAGAAAACAGGATCGCCCAAGTCCAGCGGCAGTGTCTCAATCCCGTGCATGCCCTGTGGAATAGCGGCGTGCGGGCGGTCGGGGGCAAGGCAGACCGGACTTTGGAGCGGGAGCTGGCATTTTTGCAATGGCGCAAAGGCAGGGAGGAAAGGTACTGTGCGGCCTTGACTGAAGCTCTTCTTGGCCTAAAGATGAATTTGAACCACGAGACCGGCGCGGAGAAAAATAGATGGAGCGGCTCGTTTTTCTGGAGAAGCTATCTAACGAACCGAAAGATCGGAATTTATAAACCAAGCGACCAAGATTCGCTCTCGCCTCGGAGCCCCTATTTAGGAGCTCGCTTGAGATACAATCTCATTCCGGCATCCAACGGCATTTTGGTGAGCCAATCGGAGAAATCCCATATCGCGGAGGCAGGAGCCAGGATTGCGGGTGAAGTGTTCCATCAAGTCTATTTGGCAATGAAAGTCGATGGAATCGAAATGCCGTTCACAGAAATGGACACAATCGTCCCTGACACCCGGATCGTCGAAATAAATTTCTCTTCCGGCCCAACGAAGCAGGGGATCGGTTCATTTCAGCTTTTTTTAAAACGGTGTCTTCCGCTCACCGAAGCTTTTGGGATTGACAAGAGAACATTCCAGCCGAAAGCGCGGAGAGAATCAGCCGTGAAGTTCCAGAAATTCCTACCTCAGTTTCAGTGGTTGAAGTTGCTTCACTACGTGATTTTCGCTCTGGATGACCATGCCGAGAACACATTAGCGGCTCTCAATGCCGATGGCCAGGAAGTCGTCGCTTTGAAGGCAATCGATAACGGGCAGAGCTTGCCGGCGACGCCTCTTGAAAACGGGTTCATCGAAAAAGCGATTCTGTCGATAAAGCCGCTTTACGGTTTAAAACATCCTTTGGCAAAACATAAAATTCTTCCTTTTTTTCGGGACTTTCTCCGTAGATTTATCTTGGAAGGATATCTCGACCTTCTCGCAAAGCAGCTTTTCGATCTTTATCAAGACCCTCGCAATTATCCTGATGGAAAGACGGAAAAGTCTGAAATCACAGCCGGCAGGATCCGGCTTTTCAGGGAGCGATTCAGCGTATTGGAGCGCTTATTTATCAAACAAGAGGAGCCTTTGAATGCTCTTCTCCAATTCCTGAAAGGGAACAGTAAAAAATAGTCATTGAACCTAGTGGGTAAGGGATTGGCGGAAGCCAATCCCTTACCCACTATCTTTCCTTATCCTCTGATACATTCTCGATTCTTACCTTGATTCTTCAGGTTGCTTGCTCCGCTTTCAACTTGTTCTAGACAATGAGTCAAATTTCCTGTAAGAAGGAACTCAAAGATTTTTTTAGCCAATGAGCACCAAAACAAAATTCATCATTCTCCTCTTGATCTTTTGCTCTGTCGCTGCAGCTGCTTTTATCTTCCTATCCGTAACCGACATCGCGGTTTTAAATCCTAAAGGGATGATCGGGGAGAAGCAGCGCGATCTACTTTGGCTAGCCACTGTCTTGATGCTGATCGTCGTCATCCCTGTTTTTCTTCTCGTTTTTGGGATCGGTTGGAAATATCGGGCTGAGAATGCAAAAGCCAAACATACTCCCGATTGGGATCACAGCTTGCTTGCCGAATGTGTCTGGTGGGGCGTGCCTTGTGCGATCATTGTCGTGCTTGGGTGGTTTACTTGGAAAGGATGCCACGAACTCGACCCGTTCAGGCCCATCGCCGCAAAGAAAGAGATGAAGATCCAGGCGGTCGCTCTCCAGTGGAAATGGCTTTTTATCTATCCCGAGCAAGAGATCGCGACCGTCAATTACGTTCAGTTTCCCCAAGAAACGTCCATCCACTTTGAGATCACCTCCGACGCGCCAATGAATTCCTTTTGGATTCCTGAGCTCGGAGGACAAATTTATGCGATGTCCGGCATGCGCTCGGAGCTCTACCTGATCGCAAACGGAATAGGGAAGTATAGGGGCTCTTCTGCGAATATCAGCGGAAAAGGATTTGCGAGCATGTACTTCACGGCCGAATCCACCTCCCATGAGGATTTTGAAGAATGGGTCCAATCGGTCAAAAGATCGCCGAAAACCCTTGGCTTGAATGAATACAAGCGGTTGGTGGAGCCCAGCGAATATCATCCGGCCGCCTTCTATGTCTTAGGGAAAGAAGGGCTGTTCGACTGGATTATTATGAAATACATGTTGCCAATGCCATGATGGATACAACCTATCTATTCGGAAGATTGACTTTAGATGCTTTCAAGCATGACATGATCGAAACCGCTGTCGGAGTGTCGGCGCTCCTGATCGGCATAGCGATCACGGCGCTTTTGACCTATTATAAGAAATGGAGATGGCTTTGGTACGATTGGCTCACTTCCGTTGACCATAAGAAAATCGGCGTTATGTATCTGATCGTCGCTACGATCATGCTGTTCAAAGGCGTGGTCGAGGCTTTGATGATGCGAGCGCAGCAGGTGCTTTCGGTCGGCGATTCCTATGGCTATCTCTCTTCGCCCCACTTCCAGCAGATTTTTACGGCCCATGGAACCAACATGATCTTTTTTGTAGCCATGGGATTGACCTTTGCCCTGATCAATTTTCTCGTGCCTCTGCAGATCGGCGCGCGGGATGTCGCTTTTCCTTTTCTGAATTCCCTTAGTTTCTGGCTGTTTGCGGCAGGCGCTGCGCTTTTGGTGATTTCCATGAATATCGGAGTCTTTTCCTCTGCTGGGTGGGTTGCCTACCCCCCTTTGTCGGGAATCGAATACAGCCCGGGGGTCGGCGTCGATTATTGGATCTGGAGCGTTCAGATTTCTGGAGCGGGTACTTTGCTCTCCGGCGTCAATTTTCTGGTGACGATCCTCAACATGCGATGCCCAGGCATGACGCTGATGAAAATGCCTTTGTTCATCTGGTCGGTTTTGATTGTTTTGGTCCTGATCATTTTTGCCTTTCCGATCTTGACCGCTACTGCCGGCATGCTCTCATTGGACCGTTTTTTCGGCACCCATTTCTTCACTCCCGATGCCGGAGGCAGCCCCATGATGTACATCAACCTGATCTGGGCCTGGGGCCATCCTGAAGTATACATCCTGATCATGCCTGCATTCGGGATTTTTTCCGAAATCGTCCCTGTCTTCTCAGAAAAACGGATCTTCGGCTACGTTTCCATGGTCTGGGCGATGGGCTCCATCGCTTTCTTTTCTTTTCTTGTATGGCTGCACCACTTCTTTACGATGGGGGCCGGAGCGAATGTCAACGCTTTCTTCGCCTTCATGACGATGATTATTGCCGTGCCGACAGGAGTCAAAATATTCAATTGGCTTTTTACGATGCTGAGAGGAAAGATCCATTTCACGAGTCCGATGCTTTGGTTCATGGGATTCGTCGTCATATTTACGATCGGCGGCATGGATGGGGTTCTCATGGCGGTGGCGCCTGTCGATTTTCAAGTGCACAACAGCTTGTTTCTGATCGCCCATTTCCATTCGGTGATCATCGGAGGCGTCGTGTTCGGTCTCTTTTCCGGGTTCACCTACTGGTGGCCGAAGATCTTCGGGTTCAAATTGAACGAAAAACTGGGAGAATATGCCGCCTTCTGCTGGATTTTCGGTTTTCTGCTCGCTTTTATCCCCCTCTATATCCTCGGACTCATGGGTGCGACCAGGCGTTTGGACCACTACGAGCTTTCCACCGGTTGGCGCCCTTTGTTCATCGTCGCCCTCGCCGGCGGTCTCGTCATCGCTATCGGGATCTTCTTTCAGCTCTTGCAGATTCTTGTCAGCTTCAGAGACAGGAAAAAGAACGCCGACCGGACAGGCGATCCTTGGAATGGCCGCACTCTCGAGTGGTCCACCTCTTCGCCGCCTCCTTTTTATAATTTTGCGGTGATTCCCGAAGTGCAGGATCGGGACGCTTTTTGGACGATGAAGCATGGATCCCATGGGGAGGGCAAGCCCCGCTACGAACAGATCCACATGCCGAAAAGCACCGCCATCGGCGTCTACATCGGAGCGTTCAGCTTCCTCTTTGGCTTCGCCGCAATCTGGCAAATCCTCTGGCTTGCCATCGTCGGATTCATCGGGATCATGGCCAGCTTGATCGTTCGCCTTTCCGATCGGTCGACCAGTACCTATGTCGCCATCGAAGAGATCGAGAAAATCGAAGAAGAGAGAGGCCGCGCATGAACGAACACAAGCATCATGCCGATCTCCATTTCATTGAAGTATCTAAAAATACGATCTTCGGGTTTTGGGTGTATCTGATGACGGATGCAATCCTCTTTGCGACCCTTTTTGCCACCTATGCGGTCCTTCATGACAACACCTTCGGAGGCCCGTCGGCCCGCGAACTCTTCAGCCTGCCCCATGCTTTAGGGGCAACGATCGTTTTATTGGCCAGCAGCCTTACCTGCGCTCTAGCCATGGTGGCTGTTTCCAAAAGCGATAAAACGAAAACCATCGGTTGGTACGGCGCTACATTTTTATTAGGCGTCTGCTTTTTGGCGATGGTCGGAACCGAGTTCGCCCGTCTCATCGCGAGCGGCAATGGCTGGGATAGGAACGCCTTTTTGACCGCCTACTTCACTCTGATCGGAACCCATGCCCTCCACATCGTATTCGGACTGCTCTTCATGATCGTTTTCCTCTGGGAGGTTTTCCGGCGAGGGCTGGTTCCGGTGACGATCAGACGCCTCACTTGCTTGAAGCTATTCTGGTTTTTCTCCTACTTCATCTGGATTTTCATGTTCGGCATCGTGTATTTGATCGGAGCGTCATAATGAGACAGGGTACTTTTCAATCATATCTGCTGGGGTTCGCGGCATGCCTCATCTTGACCTTGGCGGCCTATTTCGTCGCTTCCGGACATCTTTTTTCCAAGATGAATTTGGATTTGGCTATTGCCGCCATCACAGCATTGCAAGGATGTCTTTTTTTATTCGTCTATTTGGAGCTTGGCCAAGAGCGGAAGCCCCGCTGGAACATGACCGTTTTTCTCTTTATGATCGGCGTGGCTGCGCTGATCCTTGTAGGCTCCATCTGGATCATGTATCACTTAAACTATAACTTGATGCTCCACACATGATGAAATCTTATTATTTGCTCACGAAGCCCGGGATCGTAATGGGCAATCTGATCACGACAGCTGGAGGGTTTGCCCTAGCTTCGAAAGGACAGATCGACTTTTGGCTTTTTTTAGCGATGCTGTTTGGACTCGGCCCTGTCATTGCGTCGGCTTGCGTATGCAACAATTATATCGATCGGATTTCGGACGCGAAAATGGCAAGGACGCAAAATCGGGCCTTGGCAAGGGGACTGATCGCGCCCTGGAAGGCGATCTGTTTCGCCCTTATCCTCGGCATCTTTGGCCTTGCGGTCTTAAGCCTCTACACCAATTATTTAGCGGCCGGGATCGCCGCCTCCGGCTTCTTCGTTTATGTGGTTCTCTACAGCCTTTGGAAGTCCCGCTCGATGCATGCGACTCTCGTTGGGAGCATTTCAGGGGCAATCCCTCCGGTTGTCGGATATTCCGCCGTAAGCCACCATCTCGACGCAGGAGCCATCCTCCTCTTCGCGATTCTCGTCCTCTGGCAAATGCCCCATTTCTTTGCGATCGCGATGTACCGTCAGAGCGAATATGCAGCCGCCTCCATTCCCGTATTGCCTAACAAACGAGGATCCTTTGCTACCAAGGTCCAGATGCTCCTTTATGTCATCGCTTTTGCTGTCGCTACGCTTTTGCTGATGTTGTTCGGGTATGTCGGCATCGCCTATGTAATCGTCGCCTCCATTCTCAGCGCCGCTTGGCTTTATCTGACGGTCAAAGGGTTCAAGGCGGAAAACGATCGACTCTGGGCGCGCAGCATGTTTCGCCTGTCCCTTGTGATTATCACTGTGCTATGCGTCATGATTTCGGTCGATACAGTTTAGGGGGGTATTTTTAACGTGAGTTTTGGGTTTGTTTCCCTTGGATCGAACCCAAAACTCAGGTTACTAGGAACCTGGCTTGCAATTGCATTGGGATTCGCAGCACTCGCAATCATCGTGATCCCCGCTTCGGCAGTCGCATTCAGAATGACATTTACTGTCGGAGCTTTTTTCTTTCGAGCAAGCGCATGCCATGCTGAAACAGATAAGATAGAAAAAGATTTTTGCCATAACAACCTCTGTTTTTTAGAGTCTGTCTGCGAATTTTTTAATTCGCAGGCAGACTTTTATATATCACCATTCATTTAGAACTTCAAATTAAAGCTGAGTCGGACGGTCGGATAGGCGAAAAGGGAATAGCCGGGCAAAAAACCTTGGGATTTATAGCCTAGCTCCGCCTCGTATCCGATTCTCTCGCTGCCTTGGAAGGTGGTGATGAGGGAGCCAGATGCCCCGAATCGCATCTCATGCTGTTCAGCATCAGAATAAAGCGGGTCGTCCGGATTAGGCTTCTCATGGAAATCAATCTCCTCGAATGGTACATTTCCAGGCTGGAGGAGCAGCTTTGGCTGGCGCCAAAGATCTCCTCTCAGGCCGAACGACCATTTTCTGACAGTCCAAAGAAGCGGGGCGTATGCGCCGGCTCCCAGGTAGGTATTCCCTGCATGTCGGCCCCATTTAACATAAGCGTAAAGAGGGATTTTTTTTCGCGAAAAAAAGTTTTCGAAGAACACTTCCGGGCCGAATGGAGTTAAGCCTAGGCGGAGTCCCGGCAGATAGAGGGATCCAATCATCGGAATTCTGGTTTCTTTCCCCGAGGAAAGATAGCGGAACCAGGCATAAATCGAATAAAAAGTGAACGGGTCGGCCAAATTGATCCATGAGAGGGAGCGGAGGCGTCCGCGGCTCAAAAAATGCTCGGTGTAAGTGTAGTTTAAAGTTTCGACATAGCTGTTGATGTCGTGCCCAGCTAAGGTTCGGGAGTCTTTCGTTTTCAACGTACTGATGTAAATAGTGAGATCTTGCTCGGAAAGCAGGTAAAGAACCGTTTGGCGGGAATCGATTCTCCCGGCGCTTAGCCATTTCATTTTTGTCAGAAGCGCGAGGATCGATGTCCCTTCTACGCCTCCACTGGAAACAGCCGATGACTCTGTAGTCGAGAAATTTTCAGCGGCGGAAAAATAGGTTGCGGCCCCTCCGGGTCCGTAAGGAGGGGGCATCTCGAAGGAATATCCGTCCACATTTGCCAAGCCATGCGTATCGAGATCTCGAAGCCGGTAGCCATGGCCGAACACTTCGTGCTGGACCACCATCGCGAGATAATTAAGGGGCAGCCAGATGGAGATCAGTTCGCTAAGCCGCCAAAATCGGGCATAAGACGTTTTCGCATAGGCGATCGGGCTTTTGCCCAGCAAATATGTTTCGGCTTTTTCGAGGATTCTTGTGGCAAACAGCAAGTCTTCTCCCCCCGCATAGGGAGACATGTTCAGATCCCAAGTAGCTTTGCTGACGGCAGGGGCCATCAAGGTGAAGCGCTTAGGCGGCTTATTCTGTCGGCAATCGAATCGGGGAATCGATGAATTTTGGATCGGCTCGCAGCGGATAGCGGGAGAGGAAATGTTGTAGCTGGCGATATCCTCTTCTTCCTGGGTCTCTTCGGGATCTTCGTCTGCGAAGGATCCTATAGCAATACAAAAGAAAAAGAGAACGGTTCGTTTAAACATGGGGATTATCTCTGATTTTAGGCGAGAGAAATTTCATAAGTCAATTAAAGAAAAATAGATACAGCGTTGACGTCCTTGCAAAAGATATCGCGATCGGCTATGTCTAATCTTTATGCGATGCACCGGCTACTGTACAGCGGCGGGTTATGATACCGCTCGGCTTTTTCAATTCTTGCAAGTGACGGGGACTTCTCAGCTCTACCGCGATGTCATTCATACCCAGCCTAAAGACGATAAAGGGATCAAACGGGATATTTTTTACTTTCCTTACGGCGTCACTGTGTTTTGGGGATTCACTGAAGAGGAAGAAAAAGGGGTTCTGAGCATTCTGAGGAAATTCGAGCGGGAGTCTCTGGCAAAAAGCGAACTCGACGAATTCGGGTTCTCTTATGGCGATAAGATGAAGATCGTAGAAGATGAGATCACCTTGCAGAAAAAAGATCCGATCACCAAATTAGCGATCTCCTATGCGATCGGGCAGTCGGTCAAGCTGACCGTCTTTGAGGAAGCCATTGCCAGGACTGTCGAGCAAACCAAATTCTTGCCAAAAAACCTCGCTCAAAAGGGAAAAATTCCCTTATCGAGAAAAGAGACTTCACAGAAGATGGGAGAACTCTTTCTAGAACGCAACTACATTAACCTTCATGCCGAGATTCTCGACACGCCGGAATTTTTCTGGGAACATTCCGAATTGGAGCCGTTTTATAGGAAAACGATTCATTATCTCGATGTGAGCAAACGGGTAGAACTGCTCAACCGCCGCTTGA
>Ga0105242_10002869_pt1 | contig 13500 bp, 11 predicted proteins | sample KBSM24metaG_FD_81521 | JGI IMG/M metagenome (GOLD analysis project Ga0105242, IMG submission 81521) | Miscanthus rhizosphere microbial communities from Kellogg Biological Station, Michigan, USA - KBS M2-4 metaG | ecosystem: Host-associated > Plants > Roots > Rhizosphere > Soil | place...
ATCCGAAAGCGCTCGCTCAGGAACTCGTCGACGCGTACGTCAGGCGGGAGATCATTCCGGCGCCTTCCTCGCGCGAAGGCGGGATCGATCTCGACACCGCGTATGCCGTCGAAGCAGCGATCGCCGAGGCCCGCCGGGCGAGCGGTCACCAGACCGTCGGCTGGAAGGTCGGCTATGCCAACAAGGCGATGTGGCGCGCGCTCAAGCTCGAGACCCTCGTGTGGGCGCACCTCTACGACGACACCGTCCGCTACGCCGACTGGAACGATGCGACGCTGGCCATCGCGGCGATGATCGCGCCGAAGATCGAGCCTGAAGTGGTCTTCAAGCTCGCGAGAACGCCTGCGTCCGGCGATCCGGTGGCGGTCCTCGAGGCGACGGAATGGTACGCGCTCGGGTTCGAGATCATCGATTGCGTTTTCCCGGACTGGAAGTTTCAGCCGGCCGACTTCGTCGCCGCGCGCGGGCTGCACGCGGCGCTGGTCGTCGGCGAGCCGGTCTACGTCGAGCCCGAGGACATCGCCCAGCTGGTGACCGACATGGCGGAGTTCACCGTGCGGCTGCTCAGGAACAACGAGCTCGTCGAAGAGGGCGCCGCGAAGAACGCGCTCAAGAGCCCGGTGCTCTGCGTCGCCGAGCTGGCCGAGGCGTTGAAGCGCCGCGGCGGCGAAACGCTGCAGGCGGGCGATCTGATCAGCACCGGCACGCTGACCACGTCGCTGCCGATGACCGTCGGCGACACCTGGATTGCGTCCCTGTCGGGCATCCCGCCGTCTTCTCTGACGCTGCGGATTACGTAGAATTCTTAATTCTTAATTCTGACTTCTTAATTCCTGAGGCGAAGCCTCAGGAATGGCGGCGCCGTCGTGCCGCGGCTCCGAGGCGCCGAAGTGGACGCCCGATCCGTCGCTCATCACCGCCTGGCCGTGGCCGAATGTGCCGGTTCGCGGCGGGACCGTCGTCACCTCGTGGCCGAGCGCGGCGAGCTCCGTCCTGACCGATTCCGGCACCAGCGCTTCGATGCTGACGTCGGCGCCGCTGAAGGTGCCCTTGGTGAAGCGTCCCGCCTCGAGCGCCTGCTGGATATCCATCCCGTAGTCGACGATGTTCGCGACGAACTGCGCGTGGGCCTGCGCCTGGTTGAAGCCGCCCATGATCCCAAAGCCGATGCGCGTGTCGCCGCGCGCCATGAAACCGGGAATGATCGTGTGCAGCGGGCGCTTGCGCGGCGCCAGCGCGTTCGGGTGGGTCTCGTCGAGCGTGAACAGCGCGCCGCGGTTGTGCAGCGCGAAGCCGCTGCCGGGGGGAACGATGGCGGCGCCGAACCCTTCGTAGATGCTCTGAATCAGCGAGACGATGTTGCCGTGCCGGTCGATGACCGAGAGGTAGATCGTGTCGTTGCCTGACGAATTGGTCAGGCCGTCGAAGGTGGAGGGGCGGACGTCGTGCGCCGCACGGCCAGGACGAATCTCCGCGGCGCGCCGCGTCGCATACGGCTTGTCGAGCATGGCCGCGACCGGCGGCTGAGAGAAGCGCGTGTCGCAGACATAGCGCAGCATGTCCGCGTAGGCGAGCTTCTTCGCTTCGATCATCACGTGCAGCGCGCGGGCGCTGTGGAAGCCGTACTCGCCCAGCGGATACGACTCCATCAGGTTGAGCATCATCAGCGCCGCGATCCCCTGCGTGTTCGGCGGCAGCTCGTAGACCGTCCAGCCGCGATAGGTCGTCGAGATCGGCTGGACCCATTCGGGCGCGAGCTCGCGGAGATCGGCGGCGGTCATGGTGCCGCCCTTGTCGTTCGAGATCGCGAGGATCGCGTCGGCGGTGGGCCCTTAGTAGAAGCCGGCCGTTCCGTTCGCCGCAATGCGCCGCAGCGACGCGGCGAGGTCGATGTTTCTGAAGAGCTCACCACCGCGCGGGGCGCGGCCGTGGGGCAGGTAGGTCGCCGCCGCGCCCGGCTCGGCCGCCAGCTTGTCGGCCAGCGCCGCCCAGTGCGCGGCGATGACGTCGGAGACAGGGAAGCCCTCTTCCGCATAGGCGATCGCGGGCGCGAGGAGCTCGGCAAACGGCAGCGATCCCAGCCTGGTGCGCAGCGCCTCCCATCCGCCGACGGCTCCCGGGACCGTCACCGTGTGAATGCCCGTCTGCGGCATCTGGGCATGTCCCTGCGATCTCAGAAGCGCGGGCGTCAGACCGGACGGCGCCCAGCCGCAGGCGTTCAGACCGTGGAGTGCGTCGGCCTTCGCGTCGTACACGATCGCGAACAGATCGCCGCCGATGCCGTTCGACTGCGGTTCGACGAGACCCATGACGGCGTTGGTGGCGATGGCCGCGTCGATCGCGTTGCCGCCGCGCTCGAGGATCTGGACACCCGCCTGCGCCGCCAGCGGCTGACTGGCGGCGACGATGCCGTACCTGGTTGCGATTCGCGATCGGCCGACGATGACGCTCATGTGCTTCATCCTACATTCATCAGGCGTGACGCTGCGATCGGCTCGCCGTTGATAGCCCGTCGTGTCTTCGTGGTGGGATTTATGATTAACTGAAGCCGTGAAAAGCGGACGGCACTTTCTCCAGATTCCCGGCCCGACCAACGTACCCGATCGGATCCTGCGCGCCATCGCGCAGCCCACGATCGATCATCGCGGACCGGCCTTCGCCGCGCTGGGGCGCGAAGCGATCGAAGGCCTTCAGCGCGTGTTTCAGACGAAGGGCGCGGTGGTGATGTACCCGTGCTCCGGCACCGGCGCGTGGGAAGCCGCGTTCGTCAACACGCTGTCGCCGGGCGACGCGGTGCTCATGGTCGAAACCGGCCAGTTCGCGACCGCCTGGCGTGACATGGCGGTGAAGCTCGGTCTCCAGGTCGACTTCATTCCCGGCGACTGGCGCCACGGCGTCGAGTCCGCCCTCATCAAGGCGAAGCTGGCGGCGGACCGCGGCCACACGATCAAGGCCGTCGCCGTCGTGCACAACGAGACGTCGACGGGCGTGACGAGCAACATTCCCGACGTCCGGCGCGCGATGGACGAGTCCGGACATCCGGCGCTCCTGCTGGTCGACGCCGTGTCCTCGCTCGGTTCGATCGACTATCGCCACGACGAGTGGCGGGTCGATGTCACCATCAGCAGCTCACAGAAAGGAATGATGCTGCCGCCCGGCATGGGGTTCAACGCGATCAGCGCCGCCGCGCTCGCGGCGTCGAAATCGGCTCGCCTCCCGCGCGCGTACTGGGACTGGCAGCCGATGCTCAGGGACAACGCCGCCGGATTCTTTCCGACCACGCCCGCGATCAACCTGCTCTACGGGTTGCGCGAGGCTGTGCGCATGCTCGAGGAAGAAGGGCTGCCCAACGTGTTCGCCCGTCACCGGCGTTTTGGGGAAGCGACCCGCCGCGCGGTTGCGGCGTGGGGGCTCGAGCTGCTCTGCGTCACACCCGAGGAGTACAGCAGCGCGCTCACCGCCGTCGTGATGCCCGAGGGACACGATGCCGATGCGTTCCGGAAGGTCGTCCTCGATCGATTCGACATGTCGCTCGGGGCGGGGCTCGGCAAGCTCAAAGGCAAGGTGTTCCGCATCGGCCATCTCGGCGACTTCAACGACCTGATGCTCGCGGGCACGCTCGGCGGCGTCGAGATGGGGCTGGCGGCGGCCGGCGTCCCGTTCACACGCGGTGGCGTAACCGCGGCGCTCGAATACATGGCGAGCTGAAAGAAAAAACCTCTGATCGTGAGGATCGGTTGATAGCGAATGAAATCTGCGCCCTGAGCGCCGTCGAGCTCGCGCGTTTGATCCGCGCGAAAGCGCTGTCCGCGCGCGACGTGGTCGGCGCCCATCTCGCGCAGATCGAGCGCGTCAACCCAGGCGTCAATGCAATCGTTACCCTGGTCGCCGATCGGGCGATGGAATGCGCCCGCCAGGCCGACGAGGACCTCGTTCACGGCCGCAGCGTGGGCCCGCTGCACGGCCTGCCGATCGCGCATAAGGACCTGCAGCCGACCCAGGGAATCCGGACGACATTCGGGTCGCCGATCTACAGCGACTTCGTGCCGTCGGAAGACTCGCTGCTGGTTGAACGGGTGCGGCGCGCGGGCGCGATCACCGTCGGCAAGACGAACACGCCGGAGTTCGGCGCCGGATCGCAGACCTTCAACCCGGTGTTCGGATCGACGCTGAACCCGTACGACCGGACCAGGACCTGCGGCGGGAGCAGCGGCGGCGCGGCGGTTGCGCTCGCGACCGGGATGCTGCCGATTGCCGACGGCAGCGACATGGGCGGATCGCTCCGCAACCCCGCGAGCTTCTGCAACGTCGTCGGTCTCCGGACGTCGCCTGGCCGGGTACCCGTGTGGCCCACCGCCACCGCGTGGTCGCCGCTGAGCGTGGAAGGCCCGATGGCGCGCCGCGTGGCCGACGTCGCCCTGATGCTGAGCGCGATCGCCGGCCCGGACGCTCGATCTCCAATCTCCATCGACGAACCGGGAAGCCGCTTTGCCGCGCCGCTGGATCGGGACTTCAAGAATGTCCGCATCGCGTGGTGGAAGGACCTCGGTGGCGTTCCGATGGATCCGCGTGTCCGCACCATCATCGACGCGCAGCGCGGCGTCTTCGAGTCGCTGGGCTGCGTCGTGGAAGAAGCCGAGCCGGACTTCACCGACTTCGACGCCGTCTTCAAGACCGTGCGGGCGATGGCGTTCCTCACGGGCGTCGCGCCTCGAGTCGCAGGTCATCGCGACCAGGTCAAGGAGACGATTCTCTGGGAGATCGATCGCGGCGAGCGGCTGACCCCGGCGGAAATCGTCTGGGCCGAGACCAGGCGCACCGAGCTCTATCACCGGATGCGGCGATTCATGGAGCGCTACGAGTTCTTCGTGCTGCCCGTGTCGCAGGTGCCGCCGTTCAGCGTCGACCAGCCCTACATCACCGAGATCGACGGCGTGGCGATGGAGACCTATATCGACTGGATGAAGTCGTGCTACTACATCTCGATCGTCGGGAACCCGGCGATCTCCGTGCCGTGCGGGTTGACGTCCGACGGTTTACCGATCGGTCTCCAGATCGTCGGCCGTCATCGGGACGACTGGGGCGTGCTGCAGATCGCCCACGCCTTCGAACACGTTCGTAGCTGAGATGTCGTGCAGGCTTCAGGCCTGCCTGGACCGCCGGCCCGCTGCGACCGAGAGCGTGGCGATCATCGCCAACGCATTGGGTATCCACGCGATCGCGGCCGCAGGGAGCCACCGCATCAGGGTCGCGATCTCGTCCTCCGTGACCAGCACGTAGCAAACCGCGAACAAGGCGAGCGTGGTGAACACGATGATGGCGCCGGCCCGGCGGGGGGCGGCCGCACCTGCGAGTGCAAGGACGCCGAGCAGGACTGGCGCAACGACGAGCGCGAGCCGCGTGTTCAACCAGAACACCATCGGCAGCTGGCCGTCTGGCAAGACTCGTGACCCCCCTTGGGACACCTGCCGGCCGAGCTCGATGAACGTCAGCTCGTTGACGCCGCGCAACGTTGGAACTCCGGCGACGACGTCCCGGTACGCCGTGTTCGCCGCCGGCGTGATCCATCCTGTATTGGCGACCGCGAGCAGCATTGCGAGGCGCATCAGCCATAACACCGTGCGCTTTGTCGCCGGATCCCCTTCGTCGCCGCGGATCCAGATGAAAACGCCCAGCGCCATACAGACCGGCAGGCTGATCGCGAGCGCTTGCGGCACGAGGTAGACGACCAGCCACAGCATTTTCCCGCGGGCGGCGATCGTCGCGGGAGTGCCGGCCAGGGCGGAGAGTATCGCCAGGGTCGTGAGGACGATCGCTGTCGACAGCCCGACAGCGATCGCCCGTGCCCGATGGCTGTCCGAGGTGAACACCGCCAGCGCCGCCACCTTGCAGAACGCGATACCGCTCGCGATGCGAAGCCAGCGCGCGCGCCACGTGCGGCCGTGACGCACCGCCTCGGCGTGCTCGCATTGCAGGTCCGCGACCACCGGATCGATCAGCCGCTCCATCGTCGGCCGATCGAACAGACGCGCCGCAACGGCACGAAGGCGTGCGCCAGGTTGTTTCATTGTGGGGACTCCTTCGGCGCGGTCGCGAGAGACCGGCGGAACGAGAGCCATGCGATCAGCAGAAAGGTCAGGTTCGGCATCCATTGCATCCAGGCGGGCGCGAGCGCCAGCGGCGAGTCGCGATAGATCGCCTGCCGAGTGATGTACAGCAGCGTGTAGTAACCGAAGCAGGCTGCGAGAGCAGCCACGGCGATGGTGATCGGTCCGCGGACTCTTCGCTGTGCCGCGATGACGCCGAGTGAGAACAAGGTGAGCGCCAGCGGCGCGAACGCCAACGCGACGCGAAACTGAAATTCCAGGGCAAGACGCGCCTCGGTGACGCCACCCGACATGACCTGCATCAGTCGTACTGGATCGCCGGAGGCCAGCTCGCCCAGCGTGAGCTCGTTGAAGCCTCTCAAAAGTTGGCGTCCGGCAATCAACTGACGGAATTCCTGGTTGGCGGCGGGCATCAGCCACCCGATGATGATGAACGCCCCGACCGAGCAAAGCATCCCCAGCCCGGCCACCGTCCATTTCACGCGGGCCGTCGGTCGCCTGTGGCGAAGGCCGAGAAGGACTCCGAACACAAGACCGAGTGGAAGGGCGATCACCAGGGCACTGGGCACGGAAGACAGCACCAGCCTTGACGCCTTGCCGGCACCCGAGACTCGCAGAGCCGTCCACTCCAGTTCCGGTAGTATCAGGGCCGCAGTCAGCGCGCCCACGGCCACAAGCGAGAAGGCGATCGCACGGCTCACGGAGCGATCGTCGTCGGCCGTCCGCTCGAACACCGCGTGCCTGACGGCGGCGATCGTCAGCACCTTCCAGCACGCGCCGTAGCCGACAAGGGACATTGCACGGCCACGCCAGACGCGCCCATCGTGCGTCGCCTCGTGGTGCTCGTGCTGCAGATCGGCGATCGCCGGATCGATCAGCCGTTCCATCGTCGACGAATCGAAGAGGCGCGTCGCGAGCGAGCGAAGTCGTGCGCCGGGCCGAGTCATTGCGCGGGCTCCGGCGTCAGGTGACGCACGACGTGTTCGTACGCGCTGAGCACGCGCCGGCCGAACGCCGTCGCTTCGTAGATGCGCCGGGGCAACCCGCCTGCGTCCGATGGCCCCTTCTCGAGGCGCGACGCGATGAACCCTTTTTCTTCCATCCGTCCGAGCGTGACGTAGACCGTCCCACGCTTGAGCCGGCCCTTTGATGCGGCGACCAACTGCAGGCCGTACAGTTCGGATCCCTCCACGAGCAGTTCGAGGATCAGCGCTTCCTTCGGAGGCAGGGTGGGAACGGATGATCGCGCCGGCACGGTCACGATCTTACACAATGTAAGACTGCTGTCAAGAGATCACGAAAAGCATCCGCGGATTGCGCGGATTACGCGGATTGAGCCCGCGGATCTGTGTCTGCGCGTGCCGATCGCTGGTACGGCGTCCGGCGGCGCGGCGCAGCCGCGCGAAGGCGAGATGCGAATCGGGCGAACGCGAGCCCGCTCGTCTCCTGTGGCTCGCGTTCACCCGATTCGCGTCTCGCTCTACCCGGCCGCTTCGCGGCCGGCGCCGGACGCCTTGCCGACCAATCCGCGTAATCCGCGTAATCCGCGGACCACCTTGGGCACGCGCCTCAGCTGATCGCACCGATCGCGCGCAGCCCCGCGATCTCCGCGTCGCTGAACCCTGCGTCGGTCAGCACGTCGTGGGTATGTTCGCCCAGCTGCGGCGCGCGGCGGGAGACGTCGGGCGGCGTCGCGCTCATCTTGATCGGCGAGCCGAGCGTCCGGAGACGACCGAGCGCCGGGTGCTCCGTCTCCACCACCATCTCTCGCGCCAGCACCTGCGGATCCGCGAACACCTGGGCGTAGTCGTTGATCGGCCCGCATGGGATGTCGTTCGCTTCGAGCAACGACAGCCAGTGCGTGCGCGGCTGCGTCGCCGTGATCGATTCAATCCTCGCGGCCAGCGCCTCGCGATTCCTCACCCGGCTGGCGTTGTCGGCAAACGCAGGATCGGCGCTCCAGTCCGCGTGGCCGAGCACCGCGCACAACCGCCGGAACAGCCGCTCGTTGGCGGCGCCCAGCGTGATGTAGCCGTCGGCGCAGCGAATCGCCTGATACGGGGCATTCATCCGGTGCGCCGATCCCAACCTCGTCGGAATACCAACTCCGGAGAAGTACTCCGTCGCTTCCCAGACCGACAGCGCGACGCCGGCATCGACCAGCGATGTGTCGATCTGCTGGCCGGCCCCGGTTCGGCGCCGATGCTCCAGCGCGGCGAGGATCCCGACGAGCGCGAACAGGCCGGCGCCCAGATCGGTCACCGGCACGCCGGCCTTGACCGGAGGACCGCCCGGCTCTCCGGTAATCGACATGATGCCGGCGACCCCTTGCGCGATCAGATCGAACCCGCCTTTGCCGCGCGCCGGCCCCGTCTGTCCGTAGCCTGAGATCGACGCGTAGATGAGCCCCGGGTTCTCTGCCGCCAACGTCGCATAGTCGAGGCCCAGCGACGCCATCACGCCAGGACGATAGTTCTCGATTACGATGTCAGACGATCGTGCGAGCCGCGCGAAGACGTCGCGTCCCTCGGCGGTCTTCAGGTTGAGCACGATGCTGCGCTTGCCGCGGTTGACGGCGTTGAAGCTGGGGCTGTCGGTGCCGGCGGCGCCGGGCATCTGCCGGGTGGAATCACCGGCCGGCGGCTCGACCTTGACGACGGTCGCGCCGAGATCGGCCAGCATCATCGCGCAGAACGGCCCGGCCATCACCTGCGTGACGTCGAGGACGCGGATACCTTCGAGAGCCGCGGGGAATTTGGTCATCGGGTGATCTGGTGATCTGGTGATTGGTAATTGATTGCAGATTGGATTATGGCTCACACGGTGTTCGAGACCGACGGTTCCATCGCGACGCTGACCTTCAATCGCCCCGAAGCGCGCAATGCGATGACCTGGGAGATGTACGAAGCGCTCGTCGAGGCGTGCGAGCGCGTCGATCGCGACGCCGCGATCCGCGTGCTGGTGTTCCGCGGCGCGGGCGGCAAGGCATTCGTCGCCGGCACCGACATCGCCCAGTTTCAGGACTTCAAGAACCGGGAAGACGGCTTGAAGTACGAAGAGCGGCTCGATCACGTGCTGGATCGGCTCGAGCGTGTGACGAAGCCGACCATCGCGCAGGTCGAAGGCGTGGCGGCCGGCGGCGGTTGCGCCATCGCGCTCACCTGCGATCTGCGCGTGGCCACCCCCGAGGCGACGTTCGGGATCCCGATCGCGCGGACGTTGGGCAACTGTCTTTCCGGCTCCAGCTACAGCCGGTTGCTCGACCTCATGGGTCCGGGCGCGGTCAAGGACATGCTCTTTACCGGCCGCCTCATCGGCGGCGTCGAAATGCACGCGCTCGGGATCGTCAACCGTCTGGTCCCGGCGGGCGAGATCGAAGCGACCGTTCGCGCGCTCGCGGCTGAGATTGCGGCAAACGCGCCGTTGACGCTGCGCGCGACAAAGGAAATGATCCGGCGTATCCTCGCGAAGCGGCGTCTGGCGGCCGGCGAGGACGCGGACATGGTCGAGATGTGTTACACGAGCGCGGACTTCCGCGAGGGCGTGACGGCATTTCTGGCGAAGCGGAAGCCTGTGTGGACAGGAAGCTAGAACTTAGAACTTAGAACTTAGAACTCAGAACTCAGAACTCAAAACTCAGACCTGGAAACCTGAAGGAGCTCGCTATGGCCGATGAAACGACCGATCTATCACGCCGGGATTTCGTCGCTCTGTCGATCGCCGCCGGTCTGGCTGCGGCGGCCGGCGACCAGCTCGTCTCCGCGGCAGACATGCCGGTGGAGATGTCGAACGTTTCCGTCACGACGCCCGACGGAACCTGCGACGCGGCCTTCATCCATCCCACCAGCGGATCGCACCCGGCCGTGATCATCTGGCCGGACGCGTTCGGTCTGCGTCCCTCGATGATCGACATGGGGAAGCGCATCGCCGCCGACGGCTTCTCGGTGCTGGTCCCCAATCCGTACTACCGGATGACCAAGGCGCCGGGCATCGACATGAACGGCTTCAATTTCCAGAATCAGGCCGACATGGCCAAGCTGCGGCCGCTGATGGGCAGCATCGGCGCGGCGGGCGCCGCCGAGAAGGACGCGGTCGCGTTCATCGCCTTCCTCGACGCGCAGAAGCAGGTCAACAAGGCGAAGAAGGTCGGCGCTCAGGGCTACTGCATGGGCGGCCCGCTCGTGTTCAGGACGATGGCCGCGGTGCCGGACCGCATGGGCGCCGGCGGATCGTTCCACGGCGGCGGCCTCGTCACCGATCAGCCGACCAGCCCGCACCTCCTGATACCGAAGATGAAGGGCCGGCTCTACGTCGCCGTCGCCGCGAACGACGATCAGCGGCAGCCGGACGCGAAGGACAAGCTGAAGGAAGCCTTCGCCGCCGCGAAAGTGCCCGCGGAAATCGAGGTCTACAAGAGCAACCACGGCTGGTGCGTACCCGACATGCCGGCTGAGGCGAACAACCCGATCTACAACAAGCCGGAAGCCGAGAAGGCTTGGGCCAAGCTCGTCGCGCTCTACAAGACCGCGCTGATCTGACCACGAAGGCTCGAAGATCACGATGACGCACGAAGAAGAACGGCATTTCCCAAAACCCTTCTTCTTCGTGATGTCTTCGTGTCCTTCGTGTCTTCGTGGTTAATGCTGTCTGTCTTCACCGAAACGTTTCGGCGGCGCCGCGCGCGGTGAAATCGATCGCCCGGTCGCCGACCTTGCCCTTCACTCGATACTCGCCGCCCAGCTGCAGGAAGTCCGACGGCGTCCCTGGCGCGGCGGTCATCGCCATCGCGGTCCGGACCGTGCGATCGATGATGAAGACGAGCTCGAGATCGATCGTCTGGCCGCGCGCGTGAACGGTTACGCGCTGCGGCACGCCGTGCTCGTCGCCGGTTTCCTCGAGGGACACCGCGGTCGAGAACCCGAGCGCGCCTTTGTCGCCGAGCACGCCGAGAAACCCGGGGACGCGATCCGGGTCGGCGACGTCAGGCGGCGGAAAAATCCGGCCGTACACGAACGAGAGATCGCCGTTCGCCACCTGGCCCCACTGCCAACGCACGCCTTTCCAGAATCCCCAGTTGTGATCGTGGTAGCCCGCGGCATCGTGCACGCTGATCCGATCCCGGCCGACGGTGAGCTCTCCGCTGACGCGTCCCGACAACACCGGCGCGGTGTATCCCGTGATCCAGCCTCGTGCGCCGGTGATCGTCGCGGGCGGCAGCGATTGGCCGGGCGCCGCGTCGAGGGTCAGCGTTCCCGACGCGCCGGGCAGCGACAACGCGATGTGGTACTGCAGGCCATCCAGCCGCACGTGGCTGCCGGCGATGTCGAGATTGGGCGCCCCGGCCAGCACGCCGGCTTCATCGACAATCTCGCCGGCTGAATAGCTGGTCGTCTTTCCATCGCGATCCAGCTGCAGCCGGACGCCTGCCGCCCTTCGTCCCGGCCCCGCCGCGGGTCCGACCATGAACGTCAGGTAGAAGCGCACTCGGCCGTCCGCAGTTCGCCCGTTGAAATAGAGCCACTCGGCCCACGACGCCGCGAATTCCGGCGTGCGGGGAATCGGATGAAAGCGATCCATCGCCTTCAGGACGGCCGCCTGGTCCGGAGCGGCCCAGGCGTGATCGGCGGCCACCTCCTTCCATGCGGACGCGGCTTCCACCTCGCGATCGCCCAACGCACGTTCGGCGCCCGGCAGGCCACCGGTGACGGACACCGCGGTCGCGCGACCGTCCTTCAACAGGTACAACGTCGCTTTCTTCGACGGCGCCACCGCGACGGCTTGCGCGGCGATATCCGGCGCTCCGAGGACGCTCGCCATCAGGAAGCGCGCGTTTTCCAGCGCGCCGAACCGCCCGGCGATCACGACGTCGCCTCCGCCCTCGAGGGCGGGCGAATGCGACTGCTCGAGAATCACGTCGCCGACGCCGAGCAGCGCGGCCATCACCGCGATGCCGAAGCCGAAGCCGCACGCCAGCACCGCCGTGCGCACCGGCCGCGTCGCCAGCGATCGGAGCGCGAGCCGCAGAATCACGAGGTGACCACGCGGCCGCTCTTCATCGCCAGGTGACGGCCCGCCCGCGCCGCCACCGCCGGATTGTGCGTGACGACGACGATCGCGGTACCGTCGGCGTGCACGCGATCGAACAGGCCGGCAATCTGCGCGCCGGTCTCTTCGTCGAGCTCGCCGGTCGGCTCGTCGGCGAGCAGCAGCGCCGGCCGGTTCGCCAGCGCGCGCGCGATCGCGACCCGCTGCATCTCGCCGCCGGACAATTGCGACGGCCGGTGATCGCTCCGTTCCGCCAGGCCAACGTAGTCGAGCAGCTCGCGCGTCCGCGCGTGACGGGCCGCCTTCGTCGCGCCGGCTTCCGACTGCGGCAGCTCGATGTTTTCCCAGGCCGTCAGCATCGGCAGCAGGAAGAACCGCTGGAAGACGAAGCCGATGCGCGTCAGCCGGATCCGGCTGCGCTCCGCTTCGGTCAGGCCGCGGACGTCGCGTCCCTCGAACTCGAGCGAGCCGGCGCTGGGACGATCGACGCAGCCCAGAATGTGCAGGAGCGTCGACTTGCCGCAGCCGGATGGTCCGGTGATCGCGACGTAGTCCTGCGGCTCCACGCGGATCGACACGTCGCCGAGCGCGGTCACCGCCCCGGCCGGCATCGCGAACGACCGCGTCAGGCCGCGACCCTCGATGATCGGCATCGCGGCGCCGGTCATGACAGGATCTCGCGCCGCAGCGTGGCCGCGATCGGCAGGCTTGTGGCGAGCCAGATGGGATACACCGCGGCCAGCGCGCCGGTGACCGAGAGAAGAACGGCGTGCAGCACGACGGTCCGCGGCTCGAAGACGAAAAAGTGCAGCCGCTCGGGAACGCCGGGCATCTGGCGAAGAATGCGGTCGAGGGCGAGGGCCAGCAGCCCGCCGACCGGCAACGCCGCCACGCCGCCGACGCCGACCAGCAGCACCGATTCCCACAGCAGGTTCGCGGCGATGCGCCGCCGCGGGAAGCCGAGCGCGCGCAGCGCCGCCACCTCGCCGAGCCGCTGGTTCACCGACATGGTCAGCAGCGTCGCGATCAGGAGGAAGGCAAAGGCGAGCGTCATCGACGACAGCACCGTGGAGATCTGGCGAAAGTAGCTGAATGCGTTCTCGTTGAACTGCTCCATGACCTGTTCGTTGGAGAGCGCCCGCACGTCGGGGCGGAGGCGTGAGATCGCGGCGGCCGCGGCCGCTCCGGCCCCCTTTTGCGACGACACCAGCACCATTTCCGCGACGGTGCTGTCCCGCGTTCCCGCCGCGGCGGCAAACCCCTCCATCGTGGTCGCCACGGTGTATTCGTCGGCGGCCTCGAATGTGAACTGGGCGACGCCGATGACCCGTGCGGCGACGAGCGGGAG
>Ga0105242_10002870_pt1 | contig 13495 bp, 23 predicted proteins | sample KBSM24metaG_FD_81521 | JGI IMG/M metagenome (GOLD analysis project Ga0105242, IMG submission 81521) | Miscanthus rhizosphere microbial communities from Kellogg Biological Station, Michigan, USA - KBS M2-4 metaG | ecosystem: Host-associated > Plants > Roots > Rhizosphere > Soil | place...
GCCTGTACCTCGCAGGCGACCGTGACGGCGACGTTCTCCGCGGGTGCCGTGACGGGGTTCACCGGCCTCTCGGGCGGTACCGGATACACGCCGAGTTCCAGCACGATACCCGTCAGCATCTTCGGCGGCGGCGGGCTCGGTGCCACGGCCCACGCGACCTCGAACGGCTCCGGCGTCATCACGTCGGTCACGCTCGACACCGGGGGCAGCGGCTACACGTCGGCCCCGAACGTCACCATCGGGGTCATCAATGGATACATCATGTTCTATCAGCCAGTGCCGAGCGTCTACGCGTCTACCGCGACGATGACGGCGGGCGGCTCGAGCGTCCCGGCACCGGGCGACGTGAAGGTGCTCGTTCCATACGCCCGCGGTACCCTGACGGCGACCAAACCGACCAGTTCCTACGAGGGCACGGCGTACACGGTGGACGGAATCCAGCGGACCATGTACGTGGACGTGCCGCAATGGCTCGACTCGGGCGACCTGACGAAGATGTTGATCCTGGCCCAGGAGAAGCTGGACGCGGTGAAGGATACCGTGATCGAGGGTGGTCTCACGTACTACGGCAAGTCGCTCGGCTGGCTCACGCTCGGCAAGGCGCTGAATATCGCGATTGCGGGCGGGGGCACCACGGGCTGGGAGGCGCTGGCCGCGCCCGTCAAGGGCGTGTCGATCGAGTACCAGAACAAGTCGGTTGAATGGGTGATGAAGCTGCGATTCTCGACCCGTCGCAAGCCGTTCTCGGGCGATCGGCTGTATCGGCCCATCCCGTATGCGGCAACCCAGGTCCGTGGCGGGTTCAAGGGCTTCGACATCGGGGGCGCAACGGCAACCAACATGGGCGGCATGCTGGGAGAGGGCGGCGTCGGCATGGTGGGCGCGGCCGGGGGCGGGATCGGTGGCGTCCTGGGCGGCTCACAGGCCGGCTCCGGTGCCATGTCGGCCGCGGCGCAAGGTGGCGGGGGCATGGGCGGCGGCTCCGGTGGCAACGGCGCGGCCATGCCGATGTTCGCCGGGGATGATTTCTCCGGGCGAGACCCAGCACGACCGAACAAGGCCGCGATGAAATCCGAGGGCGACATCCTCGGCTCCATCACGAACGAGGGCGACGGTTCGTCGGGCGAGGGCGAGACGCTGGGAGCGGCGACGAACCAAAGCGACGGTTCGGAGGTCGCGATGGCGGCGCAGTCCGCACGCCGCGAACGGGCCGCGTCTCACGGGTCGCTCAGGAAATCTCGCAGGCCCTTCGGGGAAGATTCCTGATGGCCACCGATCTGGAAGGCCGCGTGGTGCGTCTGGAGATCATCCTGAAGGCTTACCAGGCCCAGCTCTTGAAGGATGAGCAGCGTATCCAGGATCTGGAGCAGCAGGTGAGATCCGGCGAGGGTGGTGGGCCGGGTGCGTCTGGCAACACGACGGCGGTCTACATCATCGATCCGGTCGTGATCAGTTCCAACGGCAACGTCACGGCGCAGACCATCAAGGCGATGGTGGGCGGCACCCTGACGACGATCAGGACGGATGCCACGGTCCACAATCGGATGGACGTGGCCACGGTCTCTACCGCGAATAAGCGGATCATCGTGGCACCCAACGGCGACGGCACCTATACCGCAGTCGCCCAGAGTTGCTAGATGGCATGCTTCTCGAAATGGGACATCCAGAATTGTGGGTGTGCCGCACCGTGCACCTATACGCACCACGTCACCGGTTGCGGCTCGCTCGACCTGGCCGGCGCGGTGGTCTCGGTATGGAACAACAGCGGCAAGACCGTCTCGTATGGCGGGGGCACGACGGATTCTAGCGGCAACGTCGGCGGGATCAGCATACCCGCGGCGGGGACTTATTATCGGGAGATTACGTGTACGCGGTTCACGATGAAATCCGGCACCTTCTCCGTGTCGTCGTGCGGCTCGACGTTCACCGATTCCATGTCGGCCAACGCCGACACCAGCACCTATTTCTGCCAGAACTGCTGCGCCTACCCGCTCAAGAAAACCCTGGTGTTCAGTTCGGGGAAGTTCGGGACGTGGACGGGTGACTGGGTGGCGGGGGCCAGCGGATTCACGAGCACCCCGGCGTGCACACCGTGCTCGGGCGGCTATACGATCTATCCCGGCTTCTTCTCTAGCGTGTTCCCGTGCACGGTGATAGTCGCGATCTTCCAGAATATCTCGACCGGCTGTCCGCAGACGTTCGGCCTGCCGGGTGGCGGCACGTGCGCCAATATCGGATATGTCGCTAGCGTCTCCATGACATGCCCGGTGACGGGCACGTTCGCGTGGTCCGGCGACACCAGCATTGCCAGCGCGACCGGGTGCCTGGACAAGGCCACGGGCTGCGGCACTTATCCCTGGACCGACACCATAACGGTCACGGAATAGCTTGGACGCAGCGACCCATGCGATGATGAAAACGTGGCTCGATTCCGGGACCGAGGCCCAGCGGGCGCACGCCAGGCACCGGCTTGCGATGCCCGACGCCGCGGAGTTCGAGCGGACGGGGTTGGATACCACGGTCAAATATCCGTCGTTCGGCTCGATGGTGGTCAACGCTGCGGCGGCGGCGGTCGACTTCGTGGCCAGCGGGTTCGAGCTTGCGGACGATGCCGAGGTCGAGCGGAGGCTGGCGATCTGCTCCACATGCGAATTCTTCGACGCGGGGCCGCAACGGTGTACCAAGTGCGGCTGCTATATGAGCGGCAAGGCCAGGGTCGCGGCGGAACACTGTCCACTCGACCCGCCGCTTTGGTGATCAGTTCGGGCTCGTGTACTTTCCGGTTACATCCACGTCCGATTCCACCAGGCCCGTTCGATGCCACAACGTAAGCGATCGGCTGTGACCGTCAGGATTCACGAACACGAACCGGCTATACGCCTGACGAAGCGAGACGGCCGATGGTGCCGCGTAAGGGCCGCTCGTGTCGACGGTGCCGTTCGGCTGGATCATCAGGTCGACGGATCGCGTCAGGGGGTTCACGAACAGCGTGGGGACCGGAGGCGTTGCCGCGGGGTCGATGACCGACGCGGCCGCACTGACCGGCACGAGCAGATTGACGGCGAGTTCGGGCTTCCCGACCGCGGGACGGCGCGTGATTGAGTAGGACAAATTTGCACCCGCGGGAACACCCCATGTCTCGGTTTCCCATTCCGCGAGATCATCCACGCCGTTCAGATTGTCGTTATCGATGCCATCCCAGCCGTTGTCAACGAATCCGTCGCCGTTGTCATCGATTCCATTACAGAGCAGCAGGAATTCCGGTGCGAGCGGTGGCGTCGTGGTCATCCCATCAGGAGCGGTATAGACATGGCTCAAAAGCAGCGGATCGGCAGAGACGGCGAGGTCATTGACGATGACGCCACCGGCATCCGTCGTGAATGGGCCGCATACCGTGAAAGGGCGACCGTTGTTGATGCGGATTCGATCGCCAAGCCGGATGTTTCCATACCACGCGGTGGGCTCACCGGCCATGAAGACCCAGCCTGTGGGCGTATCGACCCAGTGGCCGGGGCTGGCCTCGAGGACCAGGCAGGGACGGCCGTTGACCACGTTCGGGCCATAAGTGGCTGTGTAGCCGGCTGCGTCCATGCCGGTAATCGTGACGAGTCCCGAGGCGTAATTTGGGGGCTGAACGAGCGTGGCGAGGCGGTCATATTCTCCGGCGTTGACGGTTGACGGCATCAGCCGCACGCCCTGAGCCACACCCGCCAGTGCTGCCCCGTCCCGCGCGGTCACCAGAGCCCCCTGGAGGGCCTGGGTGGCGCTGAGCGTCGTCCTGTCACCCAGGCTGGCCACGATCGTCGGCAACGCCACCACGGACACCAGGAGCACGATAGCGAGGACCGCGAGCAGTTCTAGAAGTGTGAAGCCAGATCGTTGATGACGATGTCGCATAGCGTCTCCCCGTAGAAGGTCCAGATCGTCCGAAAAATGCTGAACAGGCAAGCGGTGCACCCTATCAGCAGCAGGCACACCCGCAACTCGAAGAACTTCGCTCTCATCGGCAATGCCTCCACCCCATCAGATCACACCGAAAGACCGAGCCATGAGCCCTACCGATATCCCGTTCCCGATCGTCGAAGACCGCGCCATGTGCATCATGATCCAGCGGGTCGACACCGGCCAGTGGTGGGATTTCCTCGCGGCCGCGTACACCCCCCCGGCCGTCGCGTTCGACGTGCGACGGTTCACGCTCGCCATGACGAAGGATCGAACGTTCCCGTCCCGACAGTTCGCGCCAGTCCCGGCCGAGGCCGCTGCTGCCCAGTTCGCGGTCCTGACGGTCGCGGTCGCCAGCACGACCGGCCTGCCGAGGCCCGACACCTCGTACTGGCTGGGCCTCGTGAGCGAGCCCGAGAGCGTGCCGTTCGCGGAAGCGTTCGGTGCCAAGGTCAGGTTTACGCCACGATGACGGGGACAGACCTCCTCAAGATGTCCCGATCCTGCGCGGCCCGGTTCCGTGGCTCCCAGGAGTGGCAAGACTGCATCCAGGAGGCCGCGATGGAGATCCTCACTCGCCCCGATCGCCCGTGGCGCCGTGCGGGCGAGAACGGGGCTCGCAGGGTGATGCACAACGAGCGGCGGCACCATCGGAGGCGGGACAACCTCGGATTGCCCCACGTCGCGTCTCAGGCCGTCCAGGTGACGCACGGGCTCGACATCCAGGTCATGCTGGCGATGGTGCACGAGCGGGCCGCTCGCATGCTCTGGAGGCACCATGCCGAGGGCGAGGAAACGGCCGCGATCTCGCGGGCCGAGGGGCTGGCCCCGAACTCGGCCGCGATCCTCTGCCAGCGAGCCCGCGTGCGAATCCGCGCCGCCTTCCCACACTATTAAGGAAACCGATATGCCGCTCACGAATTTCGCCAAGGGCAAGATCGCGGCGGGCAAATTCGCCGCGCTCCACACGGGCGACCCAGGCCCCGATTGCACGGCCAACACGGCGGCGCAATCGCTCCGCGTGCCCGTGACGCTCGACGCGGGCGGGCTCAACACGTCGGCACTCCAATGGCCGCTCTGCCCCGCCGCCGAGACTATCACGCACGTCTCGCTCTGGGATGCCGCGACGGCGGGCAATCCCTGGATCTCCGGGGCACTCGCGGCACCCGAAGCGGTGGCGGTCAACCAACTCTTCGAGGTCGCCGCCGGCAAGCTCGCGGTGACCCTCAAATGACCACGATCAACATCGACGCCGCCTGGCTGGCCGGCAAGACAAGCCCGTATCCGCTCGCGGGCGGGTCGACCTACGTGCTCCAGTCCGACGTGACGACGCCCGGCACGGCGTTCGGCGTCGCCGGAGCGAACACGACGTTGGATCTCAACGGGCATACGGTCACCTATGACGACGCGGTCCCGATCGACGTGATCAACGGTGGGTTCGAGGCGGGCGACCTCACCGGCTGGGACGTGTCGGCCGCGCCCGGTGCGTCCGTCGTGCCGGCCCGGCTCGGATTCTGGGGCAGGTGGATGGCCCGCGTGACGGGCATCACCTCGACTCAGACGATCAGGTCGAGCCCCGTCGCGATCCCGGCGGCGGGCGTGCCCTACATCGCTTCGGTTGCCCTGAAGGGCACTGCATCCATGACGGTGGTCCTGTCGGTCGTGGACACCGTAACGGGTGCCGTGCTCTATGCCAGGACGGGGACCGGCAACGCAGTAAGCACCGGCTCGACGCTGATTGCCTGGTTCACCCCGACCACGGCCAACCCCGTCCGGCTCGCGATCGCCATGACGGCTGCGTCGGGCACCACGGCGAGTCTCGACCTCGACTACGTGCAGGTCGCCCGCAACGGCGACTCTGCGACCGGCCACATCAGCGGCGTGGACATGACGTATCGCTCGGGCATCACGGTTACCTCGTCGGTGCTGGGCGGGAGGATCGTCCAGGGGAAGGCCGGTAGCTACCTGGCGCATCCGCTCATGGCCTACGCGGCGAACGGGGTCACGGTCACGAACATTGAGGTGCATGCGCGAGGGCTGGATACGTACCTCTTTAATGGCAACTACGCCGGTAACGTGACCATTCGCAATAACACGTTCGTGGGCGAGATCGATCAGATCTCCAACCGCATGGCCGCGTGTGCCGTGCTCTATCTTTCCAACGGCGGCGGCGTGTTCGACATCCAGGACAACACGCTCACCGGGGTCCACCAGAATGGAATCGTCCTGAGTTCGGGCTACGAGACCGCCGCGGCGATCGTCGGCAACACGATTACCCTGGACTCCCGATGGACGGACGGTTACGCGATCGGGCTCCAGATGGTCCGCAACTTCGAGGTCGCGAACAACACCGTCAGGCCCAGGAGCGGCCGGGGCATCATGTTGCAGGCGACGAACGCAACCGATCGGCCGATGAGCGACGGCACCATCCGTGACAACACCTTCGAGGTGCAGGAGCAGGGCAACGTCAATATGGAGTTCGGCCCGGCGGGCCTCGAGGCGACGGCGTTCCGGTTCCGCAACTACTCCGGGACGATCAAAAATATCCATGTGTACAACAACGTCTTCTCGGCAAGGACCGGCGTCGGCCAGGACTGGGCGGCGATCGGGGCTCGGTTCAGCGTCTTCAACGACAAGGGGCAGATGAACGGCTGTAACTTCGTGTTCGAGGGCAACACCTGCAAGGCGGTCGTCGCCGAGACAGACCCCGGCCTCAGGTATCAGGACGCCTACGCGCTCGACCTCGCGAGGTTCGACGCCGGCACGGGAATGGTCTTCAGGGGCAACACGATGGAGAGCAACGACATCTCCATGAACTTCGGCAGCAACGACGGCATCAACGAGAGTGATATCACGTTCACTGGTGACACGTTGGTGAAGTCCAGCGAGGGCATCGCCACGATCCGGTCGAACGACGGCACGGTGCGAGGTTATGTCAGCATCGAGGCGGGTGGGTTCGGGAGCACGGTCAAGGCCGTCCGCTTGATCGACCTGGCCTATGCGGGTGGTGCTACCGCGACCATCAAGTATGTCGGACCAGGGATCAAGGACATTGTGACCAGCACCTCGATCGCGTGCGTCCTGGACGGTTCGGGCGATCTCACGGCAACCGGGACGGTATCGGGCGGGGGTGTTGAAGGCGAGTGCGTCCTGGACGGTGCCGGGGATCTCGCGGGCGAGGGCGCGGCCCGGTGGCGGTTCATCGTCTACGATCCTGTTCCCTACTGAGGTATCCATGTCCGATATCGTCCATTTCCCCGTCGACATCATCCCGACCCAGACCGTATTCAGCCGACCGTGGAAGATCGAGCGGTACATGAGCGTGGGCGGCATCGTGCAGTATGACGGGATGTTCACGGCCTCGAACGGCCGCGGGCTGCTCTACGTCACGATCCTCGGCACGAGGTACCCGAACTCGAAGGACTTCGCCGCCGGCGAGCTGCTCGAGTGCGTGCCGCCGGGCGGCTCGCTCGTGCAGGCGAAGGGGCCGGTCCAGGTCCACCCCCACACGCAACAGGTCGGGAATTACTGGATCACGACCTACTCGTTCACGGCCGATATGGCGGGGCTGATGCCCTGACGGCCTTGCGGTCCAGCTCCTCGCACTCTTCCGTCGTGAGGTTGTTGACCTCGCGACCCTCTTCCGGGTCGTACCAGTCGCTCCACGAGCCATCCGGGCCGTCGTGATCATCCGTGGGGTCGAACTCCTGCAAGCCGCCCGCATTGCAGTAGTCGGGCTTGATGCGATGATCGAACTGGAAGGCGTCGTAATTCGCCAGGATATCAAGCACAAGCTTTCCCTCTCGGAGCGTCTTGACCGGGACCGTGAATGGTTCCCCCGGCACCTGCGGAATCCACCAGACTCGAAGCTTGTTCATCTCGTCCCTTTCACGTTTGATGCCTTCGTTCCCCACCCTTCCATCGGCCCCTGGTGTAACGTCTCGTACCACTCCTCGCGCCCCGGATCGTGGACGCGCTGGAGCGTGACGGCGGACGCCACCGCGGCCTCGATGACGGCGGACAGGTTTGCCTCGAACGTCCAGAAGACGTAAGTTTGTTTGCGCCGCCCCATGAAGTCTGAACCGGCCTCGATCATGCCGGTGAACCGCATGAGCCTGGCGTCCGTCGCGGTGGCCAGGAGCGTGATGATATCGTTCATGGAATGTCCCTTCGCGGCAATCCAACGCATTCGGTTATGGACACATCAGCCAGGCGGGTCAGGCCGGGCGGGTTGATCAGTCATCGTATACGCGGCACTCGCCGCAGATCGTCCCGTATCTCTCGCCGGAAAAGGCCGTGTCTTCCGATACAAGTTGGCGGGTTGCCATACCGATCTCGAATTCTCGGTGGGCGATGAACTTGCCGCACACGTCGCAGCGATTCCAGGGCTTCTGCTTAGCCATGTTGGCCTGAAACCGCCGCAGTGCCTCGCTGGTTTCCTTGACCCACTCTGGGTCGGTTCTTGCTAGCTCGTCGGCGAGAGAGTTGAGCATGTGCTCGTAGCCTTCGGGAAGTTCATCGCTCATCGTTCGTCTCCCGTGCTCGTGGTGGTGGTGCCCGGCCCCCGCGGTGGAGGCCGGGCGGGGCGGGTCAGGCTAGGATCTCGATGAGCGGTCGGCCCGGCTTGTCGTCGTCTTCGTCGTCCGGTTCCTCGCACTCGTGGACAACGAGACCGTCGTCCGCGTCGTACCTTGCGAGGATCGCGGCCTCTGCCTCCTCGCGAGAGTAAAATCCGGCCTCGACTGATTCCTCAGCTGAGTAATCAGCCGACTCATCGTTGAACAGCCCGTATTCAGTCATCGTTCGTCTCCAGTTCGTGGTGGTGATGGGTCAGGCTCGGGTGATGCCCGGCGGGTGAGGCCGGGCGGGTGGTGTCAGCGGGACTCCAGTACGTCAGTAAGCGGGCCGTAGACTGCCAGCCATGCTTTTCGCTGCGAATCGGTGGCTGAATCCTTCATGGCCGGATCGCGATCGGCCGCGGCGAATGCGGGATGGCCGGCGTCTTCGAGCGCGTCCAGCACGTCGCCCATGAGACTCAGGAGTTCATCGGTCGCGATCGTCTCGGGCGAATCAGCGGACGGGGTCGGGTTCGTGTATCCTTCGGGATTTGGTCGGCGGTTCATCGTCTCGTCTCCCGTGTTCGTGGTGTGGTGATGCCCGGCCCCGCGGTGGAGGCCGGGCGGGTGTGGTGTTCAGTCGTCGTCTCCGAAATCTTGCGATCCATCCCAGCAGACCGCCGTGAGCCCATCTGCCTGACGAGCGTGGTTTACGAGGTCTCGGATTTGTTCTTGGACGGGCATCTCCGAGGGATAGTCCCTGATGATCGGCTCTCCGCACGGGCGATGCATGGCGATGTCCAGGCAGCCGGTCGTCATGCGGAGCGAGAATTCCCACTCGGACGGGATATGCTCGCAGACGAATTCGGTGATTTCTTCAAACGTTCGATAGGTTTCCGCCACCGTCTCATCTCCTGGGGTAAATGGGCGTCCCTGCCCCGGTGTCGTTCAGTCGCGGTGCTCACGCTCCATGATCTCGACCCATTCAGCGTACCGGCGGGCGTCTTCCTCGTCCTGCTCGCGGGCCTCGCACTCGGCACGCCAGGCGACGTAGTCGGCCTCATCCTCGACGGACGGCGTGAAGAACTCCTCCGTCGCGGGCTCGTCATCGCAGGCGTCCAGGACGATGCCGCGGGCGGCAAGGTATTGCGTGAGTTCGGGGCTGATCTGTATGCTGGTCATCTGACTTCCCTTTCCTAGCGGTTTGGGGGTCTTTCCAGGGCTGTCGGGGGGTCGCATCCCCGACAGCCCTTCGTCGTTTCACTCGTCCGTGCTCAGGATCTCGGTCACGGCCTCGATGGCCCGGTTGATCTCGTCGGTGCTCAGCCCGGCCTTGGCGGCTGCGGTCACGGCCTGGGTCAGGGCGGCGGTCAGTGCGGCGGTCGCGTCCAGCTTGGTCATGGTCGTCTTGCTCATCTCTCGTCTCCCCCTCGTGGCCCCGTTGCGTCCTTCACTATAGGTATCATACGCCCTTACTGTGTTGAGAGTCAAGACGCAGTGGGGGAAGTTTTCTGGATTGTGCATCCAGTGTACGTCATTCTACTTCAACCGTCTCGGGCTCTAGGTTAAACAACATCTTCTCCTGATCGGGCTCATCTACGGACTGGAGATTCTTCACGGCCTGACGGAAGTACGTCGGCTTGAGTTCCGCCCCGACGCCCCGACGCCCGAGCCTGACGGCCCCGTAAACCTCGGAGCCGACCCCCATGAACGGCGTGAAGACTACCTCGCCGGGATTGCTCCAGAGCGTCACGCACCGCTCGATCACGTCGAGCTGGAGCGGATGCATGTGACGCTCATCCTCGCCGTCGCGGGCTTCCTTGTACGGCAGCACTCGTTCGAGCCTCACGTCATCCCAGAACGCCGAGGCGTATTGCCGCCAGATCCAATGAGACAGGCGGTTCTCGGTCTGCTTGCCCTTCCAGTTCTTGTACTTGGCCAGCTCGTGCGGCGGCTGACGCGAGCCGATGTATTCGCTCAGCCCGGTCGGATGGGCGATCGGCCTGGCGTTCGTCCCTCGCTTGCGGAACATCAGCAGATAATCGGCCGACGCACAATCGCAGAGCGACGAATCGTCTACGATCTGTTTATGGGCGAGGCCCTTGGCCATCGTTCGGTTTCGCACGGCAAGCGGCTCTTTCCACACGCAGTACCGGCCGACGTACTCGAATTCGAGCCCCTGGTGAAGCCTGATGATGTCGCCGGGGAAGTCGATCAGCCCGCCGCCGAGATTGGCCCCGTTGTTCGGGACGTCCATGCAGTGGACCCCGGTGAGCCGGCCCGGAGGCGTGAGCCTGAAAATCTCCCGCACGACGAACTCGTAATGCTCGAAGAACTCGTCGTAACTCCGGCAGTTCGAGAGATCCTTCTCCGAGCTGGAGTAATTGTAGAGCCCGCAGAACGGCGGCGAGTAGACCGACAGGTCTACCGAGTGATCGGGCAACGATGTCATGACCTCGATGCAGTCGCCGTTGTACGCCGCGAAACGATCGGTGATCAGTTGGTCTTTGACAGCCATGATGGGAGCCTCTCCTGATTGGTGTAGGGGTTCTCTCGCTTGATCCTGAGTTCCGCGTTCATGAGTTCGACGAGTCGCGAGAACATCTCGTCGGCCTGATCCGCCTTGCGTTGCAGGTTGGCCATCACGCCCATCTCACCTTCTGAAGTTACCATGTCGATCTCGACCGGGCGTGTCTGTCCGAACCGCCAGCAACGGCGAACCGACTGGTAATACTGCTCGAACGAGTGCGACGGGAAAAATGTCTCGTGGGCACAGTGTTGCAGGTTCAGTCCGAACCCGAAGACGACGGGCTTGGAGATCATCACGCGGGTCTTCCCCGACGTGAACGCCAGCAGCTTCTCTTCCTTGGATTCGTCCGAGTCTTTGCCGGAAACCTGGATCGATCCGCGAATCATCTTCTCCAGGCGGTTTCCCTCGTCGTTCAGGTGGCACCACACGAGGGCCGGCTGGTCATGGTCGATCAATTCCACCACCCGCTCACACCGCTCGTCCAGGGTCCGCCTACGCTCCTCACGCTGGTCCTGGAGCGTCACGGCAGGAAGGTCGAAGAGGAAGCCGGGCCGGCTCGTCTTGGCCTCGACGACATGCTCCCGCGTGATCAGTTCGGGGAGCACGAATTGCTCGTCATCGAATCCCAGGTCCGATGGCTTTCGACACGCCCGTGCCCACGAGCAAACCCATCTCCAGAAGTCGTGCTCGCCGTGTGCACGCATGCGATATTTCGTCCTGCCCCATCCGAGATGATCCTTCGTGGTCTCTTGCTTGAACCATCTGGTTATCATGTCCTGGAATCCCATCTCGCCCAACGCCTCGGCCGACGTGCCGAGTTCGATATAGTCGTTGGGGGCGGCGGTAGCCGTGCAGAGCAGCCGGTACGGGATGGTCCGCATGAACTCCGTCACGGCGGCTTTCGTCGCCCCGTCGAAGTTCTTGAGGATGCTCGACTCGTCGCATACCACGCCCGAGAAGTCGGATGGGGAGAAGTGCTTCAACTTCTCATAGTTGGTGACCACGATCGGGGCCGTCATCGAACCGTCGCGAGATTGTGCCGCCATCAGCCCGAATTTGTCGGCCTCCCTGACGGTCTGTCCCGCGACGGCAAGAGGGGTCAGGATGAGCACGGGATTGCCCGTGTGCCGGACCACATTATCCGCCCATACTAATTGCATCGGAGTCTTCCCCAGGCCGCAATCCGCGAAGATCGCGGCACGCCCCTTCCTGATCGCCCATTCCACGAGACTCCTCTGGAACGGGAATAGGAATTCCGGGATCTCCAGCGGCGGGAATCCGCATGCATCTCCGAGATCCTGCTTCCCGTTCAAGAATTTGCCGTAGTCTTTCACGCTCGACCTCCAATTCTTTCGCCGCATATCCGGGGTAAATGATCCTCATCTCGAATACCGTCATGGTGGCCTCCTCTTGACACGATCAACCATACCGCCGACAATATTGAAAGTCAACAAGATTTCTCTTGACTCTCAACATTGTCTGTCATAGATTGGTGATAGAAAGGAGGTGCCCATGAGGAAGGGACCGAAAGTCACGACCCGATCGATATGCTTCCAGAACGAGGTCTATGAAATCCTCGAACGGGAGACCGTCAGGCTCGGCTACGGTAGCCAGAGCCAGATCGTGAATCTTGCACTCCGCAAGCATTTCAAGCTCAAACAGAGGCAATCATCATCCCAGAGGGAAGGGGCTTGCAAATGACAAAACGCGACATCATCGACGGATTGAAGACCGCGCTCCGCACGATCGGTGCAAGCGGCGTCACGGGCTCGGATGCGATCAACGCATTCGCGACGGCCCACCAGCTCGTGGGACGCCTGGAAGCGGATCTCATGGAAGAGCAGCGACGGGCTGCGTATGCGAGCGCACGGGCGGCACGGCTGCCCCGCTCGGTAGTCGAGACGATCGACCCCGATCTCCCGGAGCAGCAGGTCGAGTCCGCCATGCACATGGCCGTGCGGACGATCGTCGAGAACTCGGATGAGCGGCTCGACGAGATCGAGGCCGGGCTGCAGGCGTACCTGATCGAGCGTGGCATGGCCGCGAGCTTCTAGGGGGGGCACCATGACGCCGCATCAACTGCACCTGCTGGACCACATCACCACCACCACGAGCCCGCGATCAATCAGCGCGAACGATCGCGAGGCCGTGCGGGCGATGATGGCCGAACGGCAATCGTTGCTGGACCTGCTCGAGCGGTTCGACGCCCTCGACAATGATCCGCACATCACGGAAGCCGAGTGGAGCCAATTCCGCCGCGACGTTCCCGCCATGCTGGCCAAGGCCAACGGGGGGGCACCATGTGGTGGCTGATCGTGTGGCTGTTCGCGGGTGACTATCAGCCCGCGTGGGCGGCATGGATGACGGGGGGGAGACCGTGAACGCCACGAGACGCGGCGTCGGCATCCACGCCACGCTGGAGACGCTGGAGACGGCACGGCGCGACCTGGGCCGCATGGGGCTGGAC
>Ga0105242_10002875_pt1 | contig 13491 bp, 9 predicted proteins | sample KBSM24metaG_FD_81521 | JGI IMG/M metagenome (GOLD analysis project Ga0105242, IMG submission 81521) | Miscanthus rhizosphere microbial communities from Kellogg Biological Station, Michigan, USA - KBS M2-4 metaG | ecosystem: Host-associated > Plants > Roots > Rhizosphere > Soil | place: Michigan...
ACAAAAGATTTCACGGCCGATCAGGTTTTCGAACTCTATGTCCGATTTACTTCGTCGAGTCTCATTCCAGATGAATCGGGCAGCGATGGTCCGCGTGAAGCGGCGCTTTATCCGCTCGTCTTCGGAATGAATCGCGAGCACGGGCCGATCGCGGCGCCGATTATTCAAATCGATCGGTTGCAAGGCGAGTTCGCCGGCGGACGTTGGATATTCGCGAACTTCAGCGGTCGCATCAGCGCTGCGGTTACCGGTCAGCTGGCCCAACTCGCGTCGCAGAGCGCCATCGAGTTTCGCATTCGCACTGAGTTTGCCTGTTACCGCGCGGGTGAAACGCCGCAATTCACAATCGATTTGCATCGGCCGCGGGGCGGTATCAGAACGCTGGTTCATGATGATTGTCGCGTCGAAGTGCGCACTGGTGCTGGTCAACTCGTATCGCAGCTAACCATTCCGCTAAAGACGGAAGGTGCGCGCGCAAACGGTTCAGGCAGAGCGAAAGACTTGACGCAATTAGAGCCGGGACTCTACCGCGTCGAAGCGCGGTTACGGGTGGCGGGCAGCCCGGCCCACGAGCTGACTTACACCTCAGGCTTCTGGGTCTACGATGCGAAGCTTTTGCGTAGCGGCAAACCTTTGACGGTGAATCGCGACGGCTTCCTTCGCGACGGCGCGCCCTTTCCGGTGACGGGGACGACCTACATGGCTTCCGACGTGCACCGGCAGTTTCTCTTTGAGCCGAATCCGTCTGTGTGGGATGAAGACTTTCGCGCGATGAAAGCCGCCGGCGTCAACCTGGTGCGCACCGGCATCTGGACTGGCTGGCAGCAGTTCATGTTTGCAGACGGAAAGATGAATGAACTGGCGCTGCGCGCGCTGGACGCGTTTCTGCTGACGGCGCATCACTACGACATCCCGGTCATCTTCACGCTCTTCGCCTTCCTGCCGGAGACGTGGGGCGGCAAGAATGCTTATCTCGATCCTCAGTCTCTTCGCGCGCAATCACGATTCGTGTCCGCGTTCGCTGAGCGGTATCGCGAGGTGGACGATCTGATTTGGGATTTGATCAATGAACCTTCCTTCTGTTCGCCGAAACACTTGTGGAGTTGCCGGCCCAACTACGATGAGCATGAAAAGGCTGCGTGGAAGGGATGGCTGACGCAGCGATATCAATATCCTGACGATGAGACCAGAACAGCAGCGCTGCAGCAGCTGTGGCGCACCACGGATGAATCTCCTTTTGACCTGCCCCGGCTCGAAGATTTCGATAGTCCGAACATTTTGAATGATCGGCGCCCGCTGAAGACGCTCGACTATCGCTTGTTTGCGCAAGAGGTGTTTCGGCTTTGGGTCGTGTTGATGAAGGTAGCGATGATCAATCGCAATCCGAAGCAACTGATTACGGTCGGTCAGGACGAAGGTGGTTTAGGTGAAAGTCCAGGTCCGCACTTCTTTGCTGAGGCGGTCGACTTCACGTGCATGCACAACTGGTGGGCCAACGATGACCTGGTGTGGGACAGCGTCATGGCCAAGACACCGGGAAAGCCGAGCTTGATCGAAGAAACCGGAGTCATGTTCTACGAGAAGCTGGACGGCTCGGCCTGGCGCACGGAGGCGGAAGCGCGCAACCTGCTCGAACGCAAGCTGGCGATTAGTTTCGCCGCGCAAGGCGCGGGCTTCGTCCAGTGGATCTGGAATTCGAACTGTTACATGAATTCCGACAACGAGGCAGCGATTGGGTTCTATCGCGCTGACCAGACCGCCAAGCCTGAGTTAGATGCGTTTTTGAAGATCACGAACTTCATTGCGAGACATCGCGATGCCTTCCGCGCCCCGGAACCTGAGTCAGTCGTGATGTTAATTCCTCATTCGCAAATGTTTTCAGCGCGAAGTATCGCGACTGAAGCGACCCGCAAGTGTGTGCGCGCGATGTTCTATCACTGCCGCGTGCCGCTGCGCACGATTAGTGAATATGAAATCGGCAAAGCCGACGCGCAGGCGAAAATGATCATCGTGCCGTCGCCTCGCGTATTGACCGATAAGTGCTGGAAGGCGCTGGCGGATCATGCAAGGCGCGGCGTCACCGTGGTGATCTCAGGAGTCCTCGACACTGATGAGCATTGGTTGCGCGTCGCATCCCGGTACCAGGAGATTTTTGGTTTGTCCGCGGACACCGCACCGGTTGCCGAATCTGAATCAGTCACAATCGCAAATCGCGAATATCTTGTGCGCTACGACGGAGAGAAAATTCAGCGAATCGAAAAAGCGGTGACGAAAGCGACGGGACCCGCGCGGGTCATATCGCGGCCATACGGCGCGGGTCGTTTTGTCTGGAGCGCGCTGCCGCTCGAAGCCGGTAACTCGATGGACGCATTGGTGGCGTTCTATCGGTTTGCGCTCATGCAGGCCAGGGTCTCGCCCGGGTTTACCGTCTTGCCCGACACTCCAGCAATGCTGGCGCTCCCATCAATTTTCGAAAAGCATGTGCTTTACACGATGATCTCAGAAACCGGCGGCGACCTGCTGGTGACGCTGCAACATCGCGCGACCCGCACGCGTGTGCCGGTCACTGTTCCTGCCGGCCGGACTGCATTCGTCCTGCTGGACCGATTAACTGGAAGAGAGATCGATTCGACCCGCTGAATCAGGCAGTCGGCTCAGTCCTATCTGAGTAAAGCGGATCGATCGTTTGCACGTTGAGCTCGGCACGCTTTCCATGGTTCGCCCTGCGCTGAGTCACCTGTGATATGGTTAGACGCTTCCGCTCACTGGCTACTGCAAATCCGGCTATGGTGCGGTGTGAATAAGATCAATACCGACAACCTATGATCCGAAGACTCTTTGTCGCCACTGCGCTTTTAATCATCACCTCAACTCAGACTGCGCTTAACTTTGATTTTCAGGCCAGTCGCGCGTCAGCACTAACTGGCGCGTCTGCCCAAACAGCTCAGACTCAGGCGCCGGGTTTTGATCCCGCTTACAACCTGTCACTCCCGCATCCGGTCCAGGACAAGAACTTTTTTCTGTTGAGTTTGTTTCAAAGGACCCGCGACGTGCGGAAGGTTTTGAGCCGGAGTCAGACCTTAAGACAGTTGGCGGATCAAAAAGTTGCGGCTCTGAAAAAATCGGCGAGTTGCCACAACGTAAAGTGCTTCGAAGAGTTAATTCGCTTCGATGCTGCGACGATTGACACGGTGGCGAGTGAACTTCAGATGTTGGCGAATCAGCCCGAGTTCAAATTACTGATCAGCAAACATCTGCGTCCATCGGGCGTGTTTGTTAAGTACAGCCAGCAGCCCGATGCGCAGATGCTGGCCGCGGCGTGGAAGGATGCGGCCGCGGGTCTGAACCGGATACTGAATGTTTATTGCCTGGGAAAAGATCCGCGCTACGCCGCGATCGATAAAGTGAGCTTCGACGTTTCCACTCAAGCTTATTCCGATCTTCTTAAATCAAAGATGGCCGAAATCAAATTCTCAAACGATCCATTGTTCTTTGAGCCGACGCTCGACTTTGCCATGAAGGTGTTGGAGATCAATCGCCGGGATGAAGCAGCTCGGTACGAGCCGCTCGCGCAAGGTGAAAACAAGGCCGCCATTCAAAATCTCAAGCACATTAAGTGGAATGATTATCCTTATTCCTTCATTTTGGTGCTGGGCTCGGGCCCGGCCGATGCGGCGCCGTTAAGTCCGATCGGGGCCGCGCGCGCCGAGGTGGGCGCGCGCTTGTTTTTAGATCACAAGGCGCCTTTGATTATTCTCTCGGGCGGTTTCGTCCATCCGATGCAGACGCCTTACTGCGAAGCCATCGAGATGAAAAAACATATCATGGCAAAGTACCGGATCCCGGAAGCAAATATTCTGGTTGAGCCGCAGGCGCGTCATACGACCACTAACTTTCGCAACGCCGCGCGGCTGGCGTTTCGCTATCGGCTGCCGACTGACCGCACGGCGCTGGTGACCTCGAGCGAGTCGCACATTACGTCGTCGGCCAGTGAAGATTTCCGTACTCGCTGTATTAACGAACTCGGATATTTTCCGATCGAGTTTATTAAACGCGTGTCGCCGGTCGAAGCTGAATTCAAGCCTGCGGTTGCGTCTTTATTTTTTGATGCGAACGATCCGCTGGACCCCTGATCGATTTGGAGTGCGGCGGCTTGACGCCGCTTTTTCATTCGTTCGAATCGTGATGAAGAATCAATAGCAGAAGGAGATCCCCCCAATGGCAAGACCTTCAAAACTTGCGCACGTGGTCTACATGACCAGAAGGTATGAGGAGATGTTGGCGTGGTACCAGGCCGTCTTTGAAGCAAAGGTTCAATATCAGAATCCCGCGTTTGCGTTTCTCACCTATGACGATGAGCATCACCGGTTTGCGCTGGTGAACATGCTGGCGCTGAATCCCGATGCTGTCCAGACCGATGACGTATCTAAAATCGGGGTCAATCACGTCGGCTACACTTTCGCAAATGCCGGCGAACTGCTCGAGAACTATGACCGGCTGAAGCGCGCGGGAAATTGCTCCTTATTGGAGCGTCCATCACGGCGTGACGCTTTCGATGTACTACCGCGACCCCGACGGCAACCGCATGGAGTTTCAGGTTGACTGTTGTGCCAATGCCGACGAGGCGCACGCCTTCATGCACAGTGACACTTTTGCGGCCAACCCGGTCGGCATTGATTACGAGGCCGACGCGCTGCTGGCCCGTTACCGCAACGGCGCGTCAGAAGACAGCTTGTTGGCCATGCCTGTCGGCGCGCCGGCCCAAATTCCACCTGAACACGGCATGTTCTGAGAGTGAATCATGATTACGCAGATGCGCTTCTTTCTACTGTTGATTGTTTTGAGCTGGTTCGCGGCCTCGGCCAGCGCCGCGGCTCCGACTTATCTCTACAAGACCAATCTCGTGCAAGCGGCGCCCGGAAAGTTGCTGGACGTGATCGAGTTATATAAGTCAGCGCTGACTGCGTACCGGAATGCAGGTGACGAACAGCCTTTGATGATGCGTCACAGTCAGGGCGATCGTTGGGACCTTCTTCTGCTAATCCCGATGAAGAGCTATGCCGACTATTACAGCCCGGAGCGCGTGGCGAAAAGAAATCAGTCGCTGCAAGAGACTCAGGACAAACTCGACGGCCTGATCGCGTGGCAGGAAGATGTCTTTGTTTACGGACCATCGCTCGTTGAAGTACAGAAAGCATTTGCCTCGTCGACATTCTTTCATGTGGAGATGTTTGACGCGCTGGCGGGTAAGCAGTCTGAATTATTCAAGGAACGCGAAATGGAGAATGCCTATCTGAAGGCGCTGAAACGTCCGGAGAATTTAATCTTCGTGCGCGATCAGGGCGCCGCCTGGGATCTATTTACCGTCGGCACTTACCGCGATCTAAAACATTTTGCGGAAAGCGCCGGCATCCCTGAAGCCGACCAGGAAGCAGCAGCGAAAGCGGCAGGCTTCCCGGCCGCCAACCGCATCGGCCCATACCTCCGTACGCTCATCAGTTCGCATCACGACACGCTGGCAGTAAGCGTGAAGTAGTCATCGCGAAAGCGAAGCGCCGCGCAACTCATAAACTCCTCGCGTGACCCGAACCGCGAATCCTTCATCAACCAATTGATGATTGCCCAAACCTGCGTCAACGCGGCTCAAGCCCGAAGCGCGCGCGGTCTCGCCGAGTACCGTCATCCCGGCCCCCGCCAGATACGCCCGCGCGATCTCACGCAGCGCTGTCTTGCGCGCCACTCGCTTTCTCAACTCTCCGGGAAAACGATCTTCGGCCAGCATCCAGATGTACGAGAACGGTTGATAAATCACATCCTGCGGAATCACCTTCATCTGCCGTTGTAATTCATCGAGCGCGCGGGTGAAGGCTACGCGGTCCGTGACGCCGCTTTCCGCGCGCAGGTCACCGGTAGCCAATTCGTGTTCGCGCCGGAGCACTTTGAGCACCCGCTGCGCCGCCTGCGACAAAACTTCGCTTTCGTCTTTCCGTCGCGGCATCCACACCGCGGCAAAGTTACTAATCAAGCGTGGCGCGACAAACATCGAACGCCCACCCGCGAGCTTCGCGTAGTAGACGCGCCCGCGGCGCATGACTTCGTCCTTGAGATACCATGTCAGCCGCGTCTCTTCGTCTTTCTGCACGTTGCGCGGCAGAGAGACATCGCGCCGCCCGCACACCGCGATGTACAGCGACGGCCCGGCGCGCCGCGCATCGGTTAACGTATTGGCGAACCCTACCTCGTCGATGAACCGTTCCGCGTCAAGCGCACTCTCAACCCGAATCTCTTCCTCGCGCCGCCACGTGCGGTCGCGGTGAAATTCGATGTGCTCGGGGAGCGGTGGAACGATCATAAAGACTTAAAAGCTATTTGCCATTTCTCATTGGCTAATTGAAAAGCGCGAAAGCTTCGCCGGCTGCGTTCTCAAATTAGCAAATGAGAAATGGCCAATGACAAATGGCAAATAGTCTTTTCAGGGCTTTATGCTATCGGCCGCTTCGCGGACTGGGAATCATTCGCTGCACCCAGCAACTCGATTTCATCGCTCAATCCCAAATACTCCCAACGCAGCAGCGCGATGGGCACGTTGCCGTTCTTCCACAAATAGTCGTGGAAAGCTCGCAGGTTGAAGTCGTCCTTTTGATTCAGGCGCGCGTCGGCGAGGAACTTTACAATCTGAAGTTTGCCAATCTGATAAGTGATCGCCTGGCCGGGAGAGGACGCGAAAAAAACAGCCTCCTGGCGCGCCGTCGCGCGATCGACGGGCACGATCTTCTCGAGATAATCAGCAGCTTCGTCGATGGTGAAAGTGCCCACGGCCAGGCGGACGTCGACTTCGACGCGCAGCGCGCGCAGGCGCATGAAGTTGTACATGATCTCACGGAGCCTCGGCTTGTCGTCGAAGAAACCAAACTGCAGCATCATCTCTTCCGCATAGAAGCCGATGCCTTCGTTCGCGCCGGAATCGTAATAGCGGCGCCGAATCTCGTTTTCGTGCGCCCAGGAAAGCGTCATCTGAAAGTAATGGCCGGGCACTCCTTCGTGCACAATCAGCGGCCGCGGGTCTTTGGCAATCGACAGCGAAAAGTAATCCAGATCCGGCGATGGTTGCTTGATGTAGCTGATGCCGTTTTCATCGAGCCTCGTATCTGAAGTCAGATCGTCAGTGACACCCATGAATGCCAGCGGCTCGACATAAGCCGGCAGCGGTAGGTTGTGATAATGCTTCATCCACGCAGGTACCGTGAGAATGTTCTTCGCTTCGAGAAATCGTCGGGCCGCGCTCTCCCAAAGTTCTTCTTGCGCGATCTGCGTCGCTTGATCAGGAAACAATTCGAGTTCGGGCAAGCCCTGATTCCGGGTTTGCTCAAACGTTTCGTCGGCCACTGAGCGTTCCCACTCGTGCGCGCCCATCACCAGCAATTGTTCCGGCGTGAAAGGCATGAGCGCGACATGCTTGAGAAAGTACACGTACGCGTCGCGGCCGACGGCCGTTTCTTCGGTCATCCCATCAAGCTCGGCCCGCAACCAGTCGTGAAACGATTCGAGTGCCTTGATCGCTTCGGTGACCGCTTCGTTGAATTGTTTCGGATTGATGCCGGTGAGAAACGGTCCGAGTTCAGTGCCGACTTTCGTCAGACGCGATCTGACGGCGACTAATTTTTCCAGCGCCGCCACCGCGAACGGTTTGATGGCATGGCCGGTGAGATTCGCTTGCGCGGCCGCAACCGTCGCCGGGAAACTCTGAAGGTAACGCACGATCGCGCGGCTGCGTGATTCAGTGAACGGCGGCGGCTGAAGCAGGGACAAAAAGAGCAGGCCCAGCGTCTGGTCAACGTAGAAGCCCGGATTGCATTCCTGGCCACGAGTGACATTCAGCTCCCAGTGCACGCGCGCAATGGCCGATCCGATTAGACGGTAATCGACCTGCTGGGCCACCGGCCACGATCGTGGATCGATGGCTTCGCGGCGCTCACCGAATTCAACCAGTTCTTTTCTGCGCCGTTCAATCGCAGCCGCCGCCCAATCAGGAACCCAATCGTTCGGGCGTTCGAGGCGCGGAATATCATCGCTGGAAATTGGTTGATTCGCTGCGCGCCAGGCCCAGAAATCCGTGGCGAGTTCCTGTAGTTGATCGTAGGTGGATGTCATCTCGATTTCAGTTTCCTTTTACGACTGTTAATCACCGCGAAGCGGTGCTGAATGCTGAATCATCAAAGGGACATGCGCAAGTCGCGCGCGGCTTTTGCCGATGATACCTCGTGGATGGGCGGCTGTGTCGGCGCACATAGCGGAAAGGCTCTGCCTTTCCGGTTGGTGATGCAAAAATGATTCGAGGCTGCGCCTCGAACGGCGGCGTAGCCGCAAATAGAATAGGAACCAGTTCCCGGTAAGCCGGAGGCTTACCGCAATGTGCTGCGGCACAGCCGCGCCGAAGCTTAAGTGATTTGCGCGCTGCAAATTCGATCCCGTGCGCTTCAGTCCTGCGTCGCGCTCTGACTCTTTCACCGTTATTTAAAAACATCAGTCTAGTTTCATACCTCTGACTCGGATAGAATCAGCGGGCTCCTAAAGTTCGTTGCACAGAAAGTTCCGTCGCCGGAGACATCTATGAATCGATTTCGCCAAATCAGTTTTGCGCTCATCTTATTGTTGTGCGCCATCGCGGTCTGTCCGCCACCGGCTGCGGCCCAAACCGATCAGGCTACGCTCACGCTGGACAGCGTTTTCACGTTTCGCGCGAAGTCACTCAACGGACTTCATTGGCAGGCTGATGGCAAGGGCTACCTGGTGCTCGAAGCGGCAGGGAAAGGCGAGGCCCAGGACATCGTCCGCTACGACATAGCCACTGGTGAGCGATCGATTTTGGTCGGCGCAGATAAGCTGGTGCCTGCCGGCGCGTCGACCCCGCTGGTGGTTGAAGAATTTGACGTAAGTCCCGATAGGCAAAAGCTCTTGTTGTTCACTAACACCGAGCGCGTCTGGCGCAGCAATACGCGTGGCGATTACTGGGTTTTCGATCTGGCGAAAGGAAAGCTGCAGAAGTTGGGTGAGAATGCGCCCGCCTCCAGCTTGATGTTTGCCAAGTTCTCGCCCGACAGCACTCGCGCCGGCTACGTGCGCGGGAACAACATCTACGTTGAGAACCTCGCTGATGCGCACGTCACTCAATTAACGAATGACGGCACGTTCCATCTGATCAATGGCACGTTCGATTGGGTGTACGAAGAAGAGTTGTTCTGTCGCGATGGTTGGCGTTGGAGTCCCGACGGCAAGCGCATCGCTTACTGGCAACTCAATTCAGATGGCGTCAAGGAATTCAAACTCATTAACGACACCGACGCTTTGTATCCAATCATCACGACTTTTCCCTATCCGAAAGCCGGTGAAACAAACTCAGCGGCCCGCGTGGGCGTCATCAGCGCTACCGGTGGAGCGACAACCTGGTTCGACGTGAAGGGAGATCCGCGCAACAACTATCTGCCCCGTATGGAATGGGCCGGGAACTCGAACGAGGTAACCATTCAACAACTCAATCGCCTGCAAAATACCGACACCTTGATGATCGGTGACGCGGCCACGGGCAAAGTGCGAACGGTGCTGGTGGAAAAAGACGACGCCTGGCTGGACGTAGGGTTTTTTGATCTCGATTGGGACCGCACCGGTCTCGCGCGCGGCGATGCGGAATGGATTGACGGCGGTAAACGATTCTTGTGGGCCAGCGAACGTAACGGATGGCATCACGTCTATTCGATAGCGCGGGATGGCGGCGATGTGCGAGACATCACCCGCGGAGATTTCGATGTCATCAGCGTCAACAGTGTCGATACGGGAAAGGGTTGGCTCTACTTTGCGGCCTCGCCTGAAAATGCGACGCAGCGATATCTGTTTCGCACGCGGCTCGACGGCGGCGGCAAGCCGGAGAAAATCTCACCTGCGAGTGAGTCGGGCACCAACAACTACGATGTTTCGCCCGCGGCTGATTTCGCGATTCACACCTACTCGACGTTCAGCTCGCCGCCGGTAATCGATGTGGTGCGCTTGCCCGAGCACACGACGGTCCGCACCTTGATCGACAATCGAGAACTCAAGGACCGCTTCAGCAAGCTGAAGCAGGGACCGCGCGAATTTTTCCGCGTCGACATCGGCGACGGCGTGAAGCTCGACGGTTGGATGATTAAGCCGCCTGACTTCGATGCGAGCAAACGCTATCCGGTACTGTTCTATGTCTATGGCGAACCGGCCGGACAGACGGTGCTCGATCAATGGCAGGGCTTCAATTTCATGTGGCACCTGATGCTTTCGCAGCAGGGTTACATCGTCATGAGCGTGGACAATCGCGGCACGCCGTCGCCGCGCGGACGCGCCTGGCGCAAGATCATCTATCGCAAGATGGGCATTGTAAATTCCGGAGACCAGGCGAGTGCCGTCCGGGCGATCGACAAATGGCCATTTGTCGATCCCTCACGCATCGCCATTTGGGGGTGGAGCGGCGGCGGCTCATCGACGCTCAACGCGATGTTTCGTTATCCCGATCTTTATCGCACCGGCATGTCGGTCGCGCCGGTGCCCGACATTCGCTTCTACGATACGATCTATCAGGAGCGTTATTGCGCGCTGCCGCAGGACCATCCGGATGATTACAAAGCGAGCTCGCCGGTGACCTTTGCGAATCAGTTGAAAGGGAACCTGCTCGTGGTCCATGGCTCAGGCGATGACAACGTCCACTACCAGGGAACGGAAGAGTTGGTTAATGCGCTGGTGGCGGCGAACAAAGATTTTCGGATGATGGTTTATCCGAACCGGTCGCACGGTATTTATGAAGGAGCCGGTACGCGCAAGCATCTCTACACGTTGCTGACTAATTATTTGAATGAGAAGCTGCCGCCAGGTCCGCGTTAATAATTTGTATCCCTAAGGCTAGTCGCTGATCACCAAACTCTGACTCGCGCCTCGGGAGCCAAATAGAGCTTCCGCCCCGGCTGAATATTGAACGCCTGATACCACGCGTCGAGGTTGCGTACGGTGTCGGCCCGATACTGATCGGGAGCGTGACCGTCGGTGGTGAGCAGGACTTTCAAAAACTCAGGACGCACCTTGCTGCGCCAGCTTTGCGCGTAAGCGATGAAGAAACGCTGGTCATTCGTCAGACCCTTCGCATTTGCCGACAGCTTGTCGCCGTAAGCAGTGCGGTAGGCGTCGTAGGCGGCTGACAGCCCGGCCACGTCGGCAATGTTCTCGCTCAACGTCAGCTTGCCGTTCACGTGCATTCCCGGCAGCGGTTCGTAAGCATCGAACTGCGCGGCCAGACGGTCGGCAGCGGCGCGAAAATGTTCGAGGTCAGCCGGCGTCCACCAATTCTGAAGTTTGCCGTACGCGTCGAACTGGCTGCCTTGATCGTCGAAGCTGTGACTGATTTCGTGACCGATGGTGGCGCCGATGCTGCCATAGTTTTCAACCGGATCCGCGTTTGGATCAAAGAATGGCGGATTCAATATCGCGGCCGGAAAGTTCAATCCATTTTGAATGGGCAGATTCACCGCGTTAACCGTCTGCGGTGTCATCCACCATTCAGTTTTATCAACCGGCTTGCTGAGTTTCGACAGCGTCCATTGATAGTCGAACAAGTCTGAACGTTGGGCGTTGCCGAGTGGATCGTCGCGCAGAATCTTCAGGCCGGCGTAGTCCCGCCAGTGCTCGGGATATCCGACACCGACATATAACGTGCCCAACTTCGCTTTCGCCTTCGCTTTGGTCGCCGGCGTCATCCAGGTGAGGTTGTCGATGCGCCGGCCTAAGGCCGCGATGATGTTCTTGACCATCTCCTGAATCCTGGCTTTGGCTTCGGGTGGAAAATATTTCTGCACGTAGTGTTTGCCGACGGCGTCTCCCAGCGCGGCGCTGGTGTTGCTGATCGCGCGCTTCCAGCGGTCCGACTGCTGCGGAATGCCGTTGAGCGTCGTCCCATAGAATTTAAAGCGCTCGGTCGCGAATGGTTTTGGCAGCAGGCCCGAGGCACGATCGATTAGGTGGAATGTCAGATACTCTTTCCAGACGTCGAGTGGTTGACTACCGACCAACCTGGAAATACCGGCTACTCCGCCGGGATGCCAGACGATAATCGTCGGCTGAGCAGAAAGACCGGCCGCTTTGAAATACGTCGTCCAATCGAGGCCTGCGGCTTTCGTGGAAAAGTCCTTCATGGCCCAGGGATTATTTGCCTTCTGCACATCAGCCGAATCAGTCCGGGTGGCGTGGGCGGTCGCGATCATCTTTTCCAGATCGTAAATGCGCGCGGCCTTCGTCTCCGCATCAGCGACTTGCGCCAGCTTCAGGATCGTCACGATGTGTTCGCGATACTTCGCTTGCAGCTCGAGATCATCTTTCTCAGTGCCGAGGTAGTTGTCGCGATCAGGCAGACCCAAACCGCCCTGCAACATGTACGCGACGTTGTGAGTCGGATTGTTAAAGTCGGGCGAGACCCAAATGCCGAACAATCGATCGGTATAAAAATTTGTGCTGTTAAGCGGGTCGACGTCTGCTCGCAACTGAGAACCCAGCACTCGCGCCAGCGCCGTCTTGTCAGCGATGTCGTTGATCTCGTCGAGCTCAGTTTTGATCGGGGCCAGGCCCTTCTTTTCAATCACATCCTCGTTCATGAACGCGTCGTAGTAATCGCCAATCTTCTGCGCTTCCGGATCGTTCGCAGATTTGCCGGCGCTTCGGATCAAGTCCGCGGTCCGCGCATTCACCTTTTCGGCGATCGCGTCGAAGGCGCCATAGCTGGGACGATCCGAAGGGATCTGCGCCGCCCTGGACCACGTGCCGTTGGCGTAACCGAAGAAGTCATCGCCGGGATCGATCGATTTGTCGATGCCGGCCAGATCGATGCCCTGGGCCCTCGTGCCGCGAGTCGAGAGCAGAACATTCCCGCTGGCCAGCATTAGCGCCAGAACGACAACCAGAACCTTCAAATGCTTTGCGCGCATATTCTTCAACGTCATTTGTAATCCTTAGTGAGTGACCTGGTTAACCTGATCGATTGTTTTCTCGGGGATGACTGGGGTTTTGCGAGCATATTCGGGTGAAAAGGCTAGTGTCAAACGCGAGGCAAAAAAGACTCGCACGCCAGCGGCAATGCAGCTAGAATCTCCCGACTTCAAAATGACGCTACCTCCCGGAACCAAACTTGGCCGCTACGAGATTCGTTCGAAGCTGGGCGAAGGCGGAATGGGCGAAGTCTATCGTGCCTACGACGAAGCGATGCACCGTGACGTCGCCATCAAGGTTTTGACCGCAGCGCTTTCGAGTGACAAGGATCGACTTGCGCGTTTTGAGCAGGAGGCGCAGACCGCGGGCTAGCTGAATCATGCGAACATTATCTTGATTGATCATATCGATACGCAGTAAGGTGCGCCGGATATCGTTTCAGAGTTGCTCGATGGAGAAACATTGCGCGAGCGCATGGGCGGCGTCGCGCTGTCGCAGCGA
>Ga0105242_10002877_pt1 | contig 13478 bp, 15 predicted proteins | sample KBSM24metaG_FD_81521 | JGI IMG/M metagenome (GOLD analysis project Ga0105242, IMG submission 81521) | Miscanthus rhizosphere microbial communities from Kellogg Biological Station, Michigan, USA - KBS M2-4 metaG | ecosystem: Host-associated > Plants > Roots > Rhizosphere > Soil | place...
CACCGGCTGGTGTCGTGACGCTGCGAACGACGTTGTCGAACTGAGGGCAGGTCAGTGCTCTCGATGTCGATTCGCACGTGTCGGCGCGTCTGGTGAGCTGGATCCGCGTTTTAGATTTGGAGCTCAAGCAGCCATGAATCGCTCGTCTGCCACATATGGTAGCTGCCTCGCCGCCGTCCTGATGGCTACGGCGTGTGGAGGACACGGAGATTCGTCGTCCGTCACCGGTCCATCGCCGCGGAACCTCTTTCCGTTCGTTCAGCCGATCACCAGGCTCGTCGCCGGCTCGGTCCTCGATGGAGACGACGCGACGCCGATTCCGGGCGCCGCGCTCGGTCTCTTTCCGCCCAGCGCGTCACCGTCGATGACGGACGGGAACGGCCACTACAGCCTCTCGATCGCGTCGAACAACGTTTCACAAGGGTTCTTTGCCCAGATCACGAAACCCGGCTACGAAGACGCGCTCGAATTTGCTCCGGTCGGCGCAGGCGATCGCTACGATTTCCGGCTGTATCGGCCAATCGTGATTCAGGCCGGCGCGGCGATCTCGGTCTCGATCAGCGAAGACAACGCGCTGTGTGATTTCGTGAACGGTGAATTCGAGGATCAGTTCCGATGCCGGGCCGTCCACATTCAGATCCTGTCGGACGGCGTCCTGACGGCCGCGACCTCGGCTCTTGATTCGACCGATTCGTACTTTCTCCACGCGGGAACCGCGCACGATCTGCAGTACCCGTTTCAGGGGGTGACCCGCGTTGAGCAGGCGGTCACCGCCGGAACGATTGTCACGTTGCAGATCATGCGACCCTGGAGTCCCGCGCCCAGCGGCCACGTCAGGCTCACGACCGCGGTCGTCCCGGAGCGCGAAAATCCCGGGAATTCCCCGGAGACGTTTTCGCAATTCACGCCTCATGATGTCCGACGTGAATTCGGATCGCGCTGATGCGATACGAAGAAAGAGAGGACACATGCGACGAAACCTGACGTGGCTCATGATGCTCGCGGCGACACTCGTAGTGATGACCGAGTCCGCAACGCCGGTTCATGCGACCGACCAGGCCGGGTTCATGGGAATCACGGTCGTCAAGGGTACCTTCGGAGACATTGACGTGTTCAATCACATCATCCCGCCGGACTTCTGGAAGGCCTGGCACCGGAGCGACGTGTGGATGTCGTGGCAGAAGACGAAAGGCGATTCCGACCTCTATGTCCAGAACAACACCTGGCAGCCAGGCGGAACCACAGGCTGGCACAGCCACCCGGGGCACAGCCTGATCATCGTCACCAGCGGAACGCTGACCAATTACGAGAGCGACGATCCCCAGTGCCAGCCGCACGTGTACACCGCGCCGGCCACGTTCGTGGATGCCGGCGGTGACCACGTGCACATGGTGCGGAACGAGACGAACCAGGTCGCCACCGGCTATGCGGTGCAGTTGATTCCGGCCGGCGCAACCCGGCGCATTGACGCGGACTCTCCTCCGAACTGTCAGTGGTAGAACTGCAGCGGCATCGCCGCCGCCGAAGCCGCCCGCCCCCTCGCCGGCTTCGGCGGCCGATTGGCGACAAGTTGCTCGATTGAACATCTGGCAGCACAGAACGGCGTCGAGGCGCTCGCGATAACGTCTCGTTCGCGCTGCGTGTGCGTGTACCACACCCCCCAGATTGGTAGTGGGTCAGTTTGAGCGCACGCGATGTCCTTGGAGTGCTTTGATCGCGGCGGCAAAATCTTCGGTCTTAACCATAAGCTGAGCCGCGTTACTCTGGGCAAAATGCTTTCCCTGGGAAGGGCCCCAATGGATGATGGTCGGATCTGGCTGGACTACGGATTCGATCCCGGCCTCATCCAAGGCGTCCTTGCCGATCTGAGCATCAGCGCTTGACCTAAATTGTGAGACGGCGATCAGATCTGTGGATTTCACTAGCGTACCTACTGTTCTCGCAACGCCACGATTTCCTCGATCGACCAGACATGGTCCGCGGTGCCCGCTTCCATCGTTGGCGTGACGCGGAGCGTTTGCCGAATCGCCCGACGTCGTAGCAGACCGCACCTACCGGTGCGAGGATTGGCGGCCAGCCGGTTTACCGCGATCAGCACCATCGGCAGCGGTGGCGGGTTGATCATGCGGCCCTGCGCTGCCATATCACAGCTGGCCCAAAGAATGTCGATCAGGTTGTGAAACAGTACGGGCCTGATTCGCGCATCCCTTCACGCGGCGCATCAGTACACAATAATCATGAAGTTCGCGTCATCACCAAAGTCGTTGTTGGCATTCGTGATGACCGTGTCGACTTGCACTTCCTGATTACTGAACCCGAGGTAACGAAAGGATGCGTTTACGTGTGTATTCAAAATATCGGGATCTCTCGCCGTGACTGAGATGAAGCGGTCATCAACCTGAAAACCGAAATTGATGTCGTACTCACCAGGTCCTCCGAGGTGTTTACTGATCGTAAAGCCGCAACTGCCGGTGCTCGAATTGGTGATGCCGTTGTAGCAACGGAGGATCGTTCCGTCTTGCTGGACGTAAATCATCGCCTTGACGAGGCCTCCCTGACCGCGCGCCTGTCCGGCACTCCCGTCGACAAACAGCGCCTGGCCGCCCGAGAGATTGCGAGCGTAGACGCCAACGCCGGCGGCATTCGCACTCACGCCAAACACGCCCACCGCGCCAAAACCGGTCCCGCCCTCCACGTGCAACCTAGCGGCCGGGCTGCTGGTGCCGACGCCGACAAGGCCGGCGGTCGTAATGGCGAGCCCATTCGTCGCCGGCGGAGCGCTCCCGGCGGGCCCATTCAACAGCTTCAGCGTGCCGTCGAATCGCAGATCGGCTCGACCGCTCCCGCCTGAAATGGTCATCCCCGTTTCGCCGTTAGGGGAACCGAATTGCACTTGATTCCCTTGCGCCCCGGCCAGGAATGCCACGTTGTTCGGTAGTTGCACCGACAGCGGACTAATGGACACGCCGCTGGTCGCAGCGGGTGGGCCCCCGCCTGCGCCGACCACCAGTCGCAGCGTGCTGCCGTCAAACCTGATGTCCGATCTGCCGATTGGCCCCCCGATTGTCATTCCGGTTTCGGAGTTGGGAGCGCCGAACGAAACTTGATTCCCTTGCGAGCCGGGCGCCAGCTGCACGTTAAAGGGCAACTGGACGCCACTCGCGGACTGCGTGATCTGCGACGTGCCCAGCGTCGAGGTCCCGCTCCAGACCGGGATACTGTTGACCGTCCCGCTTCCCTTCGGCACACCGCTCGGCGCAGCAAGGTTGGTGAGGCCCGATCCATCGCCGACAAAGGCCGGGGCGGTCTGCGTACCTGTAAACGTGTTCGCGCCGAGAGTGGCCGCTCCCCCAGGTGCCGTGCGCGTATAGGAAAACCGCAGCCCGAGCACGTGGTCACTCGATGTGGTGGGAGCCGTGTAGGCGAGCACCGCCAGATAGGTCGCGCCTGGCGTGCCGATGCGCGATCCAAGCAGGCCGCCGATCTCGACTTCGACGAGCTGGTTGGCAGCGCCGGTAAAGGCCTGGGGGAACGGACCTGCGCATCCTGCCGAGACACTGTTGCCGTTCTGAGCGGGGCAGATGAACACGTTCACGGTTGAATTGCCGTCAGCACTGCCAGGGATGATCGCCAGCTTCGCGCCGTTGAATGTCTGCAGATCGTTGGGGATCGCCCAAGCAAGTCGCACTGCGCCGGAGGGACTCGCCGGCCAAACCACGTTGCTCGCGACCTCCAGCCCGCCCATGTCCGACTGTGATGTGGGTGGTATCCAGAGTTCATCAGCGAGAACCCAACGGGCGGTCCCGCCGATGATGATGCAGATGAGCTGAGCGATGAACAGATACCGAGACACACGGGACGATGTCATACCGCACGGCTCCTTAATCAATGACGAGAAAGGTACAGAATTCTATGGAGCCGATGAGGCGTCTTCAAGCCTCTTCCTTTAGTCCCACTGTTCTTACGAAATGCTTATCGTTTCATTTCGTGCTCGTTGCGTCTTCGCCGGCCAAGCCGTCGGCGTCACCCAGGTAGGCGACCACGTCTAGCTCGTGACCTTCATGCAGTACGATTTGGGTTACTTCGACGACGAGGTGGGCAGAGTGAAGCCAATTGCGGATCCCTTCGGCTCGAAAGTGTTACCTATGTGCTCGGTATAAACCGTCACCCATGTGACCGGAATGGATCGAAGGAAATTGGCTCCTCAGGCTGGATTCGAACCAGCAACCCTCCGGTTAACAGGGCGATTCAGCCGGGGAGGGCTCACAACCCTCCCCAACTCGCCCCAATCAGAATGCCGCTGATCTGGCCAAGACGCTGTGCCGAGCCGCAACGGGTCGGCAGCGGTTCACGGACAAGTCGCGGACAGCGGACTGACTGTCGCAATCGGATAGTACGCGGACTGCTTCCCTTTTTCCCTGCGGGGATGCAAGTTCATGGATCTGCACCTCGCCCGCATGCGCTTCCCGCCACATTTGAGATGCGAGCAGCGGAGCTGGCTTCTAAAATGGTTATATGAATCGCCGGTTGGCTCTGGGAGGCATGCTGCTCGTCGCCATCTGCCTGGCCTCGCGGATGCTTGGTGCCGAGTGTGTTCCAATCTACAAGCCGCCAGTTGCCGTGAAGGGGGTTATATGCGGGACTGCCGTGGATACGATTCGACAACCACTCGGTGGTGCCGATGTGACTCTTATGGAGGCCGGTCAGTCCGGTAAGTCCGTCGCAACCGTGCATACCGATGCAAATGGGAACTTCGCCTTCCCGAACGTGCCCGAAGGAAGGTATCGGTTCAGCTTGACCGGATTTAACACTCCAATTGGGAGTGTCCACGTCACGGGTCGTGCAACGCAGTGCGGGCAAGTCGTGACCGTGATGTTTGTCGCTGGCGGAGAAAATTGCGGAAGTCAGGTTCTATTGGAAGGGACGCTTCGGTTGGCAGCCAACGTCGGCTTGGCGAAAGTCACCATTGATGATGATTCCCCCGTGGGGATCGAATTTGACCGCCCATTCGAGGACATCGATCTCGAGGAGGGTAATCATCACATTGTCGTGAGCGCGCCTGGCTATCGGGCGGTCGAATTTGACGTGAAGATCCGGAATCGCCGAACCACGACGCATCGGGTTACGTTAGTGCGTTCATCTCGATGAGATGCCGTTTGTGAAACACGTCGTGAAGGGGCTGTCTCGTGTGGCACTTGTTCTCGTCCTGTGGCAAATTGCGGTGCAGGCTGATTGCATCACCATCGGAGGACCCTCTCCACCGAAGCCACCGATCCGGGTTTCTGCTGCGTTCTGCGGGACAGCCGTAGCCGGGGCGGATCCTTTGACGAGCCAAGATCTCGAACTCATCGATGCCGATACCGGTGTAATGGTAGGCAAGGTTCACGTTGATTCACGGGGGCACTTTCGGCTATCCAAACTGCCAGTCGGAAGGTATCGTGTCCACCTGGCAGGGTTCATGACGAGCGAGGCGGTAGAAATCACGACATCGGGAAAGGCCTGTGAACAGCCTATCCTGGTGAAGATGATCGTCGCAGGTGAATGCTATCCCGCAAGCCATGTCAGCAAGGTTCCGAGAAGTCGCTAACCTCTTCAGAGATCTTTAGGCCAGAGCGGCCGAGACGGCGCCCCCATAGGGAGCCAACATGATTCGTTGGAAGAGTGCCGCCTGAGGCCAAGCTGGCGCACAGAAGTTCAGCATGCCGGGTCGGAACGCTATTCCACGCTGCTTGCACTGAACGTGACTTCGTGTGGCCACTCGACGTGCATATCCACTTTTCCACGAAGCACCGTCGAATCGATTGCGTACTTGAACGTGATCCGAAATGTGTCCTCGGTGGCGGCCGGCTCAAACCACCAGGCCTGCAGATTCTCTAGGGCTGCACGGACGAAACGGTCCTTACCTTCCAAAAGGCGACGATCTGTTTCAGCGACCTTCGCATTCGTGATGAACCCGTCAGGTTTGACGGTACCGGTGACCGTCACCGTTGCTGACATTCTGCGCCTCAATGCTACTTCGGGGTAGTCAGCAGGTCCCAATGCCAGCACGCAACGCCCCTGCAGTTCAAGACGGCAATGAGGACGCGATGACGTGGGCAGGTCGATTCGTGTGTCGTATTCTCCGCTTCCTTCGAGACCGAGGGGTGTGAACAGGAGAGACTCGTCGCGCGTTTCGGTGTTGACATTGTAGATGGCCCGCAACTGTCGATCGAACTGCCAGAACCATTCAGGAGCGCCCATCTTCGCCGCCGCCACAAAATTCGTGGCTGCAGCGCTCGAGCTGAACATTAGTATCCCGGCTTGCTTCCACTCGGGATGCGCTCTCTTGAGTTCAGCTGAGAGACAGATCACTTTTGTGATCGTGAAATCATCAGGCTCGATGCTTATGTACAGCGACCCGCGACCAAGCGACGGATTACTGAAATCGCGTGCAACCTTATACTCGGGCGCAACACATTGGCCGTTCGCCGCCGTGGCCGACGACAGCGCGAGCACGATTGGCAGGGTCAGGTGACCGTTCAGTTTTCTCATTGATCAATTATGGCGTCGCACAGCCAGCCCGTACTATCCGGACATTCGACCGGAGTCATCAGGCGGCCCGATAGTAGTATCGAAGCAGCCCGCCGAGTCGCGGGCGACAACGTATAGGGTCCATCCGGCGGATCAACCAACGTTGGCATGATCAGCCTATCCTGCAGACCCTGATGATTCCGCTCCCAATGTAATGTTCTATGAAGGCGACGAGCGTACGACGGAGATGCGTCTCACCCAGAATCGCAAGACGATTCAAGCACTCTTCCTTCACGGATCGGACGAACCGTTCGGCGTCGGCATCGGCGCGGGCGTTACTATCTGCTCGGCTACGCGCCAACGGCGAAGCCACGCGACCAGCATACGATCAACGTCACCATACACGATCAGCTGTGCATCCTTTGGCTCGCACCAGCCGAGGCGACTAAGACGAGAATATCGGTTCCAATGAGCAGGTTGGCGGAGCTCTTGGCTCCACCTGTATTTCGCAATTCTGTCTGCACCCCTCCCGTTGCTAACCGACGTGCGTCTGCAACCACTTGATTGCATTGATGTTGGTAAAGCCTGTCCGCGAAGTGTCCGCCTGTTTTCAAGTGAGCGTTCGAGGCTTTCTACTCGCGGCCGGCAGGCCACAACGTGCGCCTCTTTCGGCCAGTTCCTGCTGCCTACCCCTTGAGTCCCATAGGGGCATACGGACGGATCTCACAATCCTGTCGAGAACACTTGCAACCCTTCGGAAGCTCTCTGAGTTCGTGTTCCATCGGAAAGGGGAACCAGTAGTTGACTTCCGGAAGCCGTGGAAGGAAGCCGCGAAAAGGTCTCACGTTCCTGGACGGTTGTTCCACGACCTGCGGCGCACAGCCGTGCGGAATATGATCCGCGCGGGAGTGCCCCAGTCTGTCGCCATGAGCATCAGCGGACACAAGACGGTCAGCATGTTCCTCCGCTACAACATCACCAGTGCGTCCGACAAGATTGATGCACTGCGAAGAACGGCGGAACACCGGCGACTCAGCCCAAGAAGCAGGAAGGCGCGGTTGTTGAAATGCCAGACCTAGAGGTGGTCTCTCGATGAGAACGCGGACAAAACACGGACACTCCCGCCAGGACGACTAGGTGTGATTTCTAATAACGTTGTTCACTCGGGACTCCTTGGAAAGAATGGGCGTTACCACACGTTCCATTCAGTCCGAGAGGGGGCCCCGAGTGAAGCTTCATCGTAACGCGAAGGCGACCCCGACCATGCGTGCGCTGATCGTTCAACGCATCCGACACGAACAGTGGCCGGCCGCCGAGGCGGCGGCCGCAGCCGGCATCAGCGTGCGCACGGCGTACAAGTGGCTGCGGAGGCACCGCCTCGGCGGCCGGCCGGCACTCGACGATGCCTCCTCGCGCCCGCAGCGCCAGCCTCGGCGCACGTCGCCGACCCGGGTCGCGGCCATCGTTGCGGCTCGGCACGAACGCTGTACGGCCTGGGCGATCGCGGTGCGGCTCCAGATCCCGCGGTCGACGGTGGCCGCCGTGCTTGCGCGCGTGGGCCTCAATCAGCTACGGGCCCTCGAGCCCATGGTGCCGGTCACGCGCTATGAACGCACGGCTCCGGGCGAGCTCGTGCATCTCGATATCAAACCGCTCGTCCGGATCCTCCGCGTCGGGCATCGGATTCACGGGGACCGTCGGACGCGCGTCACCGGCGCCGGCTGGGAATACGTCCATGTCGCCGTCGATGACTACAGCCGCGCCGCGTACGTCGAGGTGCTGCCCGAGCAAACCGGCGGCACGACGACGGCGTTTCTGCGGCGCACTCTCCAGTGGTTTGCGCGGCGGGGCATCCACGTCCAGCGGGTGCTGACGGACCATGGCAGCGCGTACCGCAGTCACCCGTTTCAGCAGGCCGCGGCGCGCGCCCGTGTGCGGCTCACGCGAACGCGGCCGTACCGTCCCCAAACGAATGGCAAGGCCGAGCGATTCATCCAGACGCTCATTCGCGGTTGGGCCTACGCGCGGGCCTATCCCAGCTCTTGGCAACGCATCCTCGCGCTACGGCCGTGGCTCCGCCACTACAATTTGGCGCGGCCCCACGCCGCGCTCGGGTATCAACCACCGTGCGTCCGCTTTCCGAGGCTCGCGCAGTGATCAACCTTGCTAGAAACCACACCTAGGGCGCGACGAACTGCCGTAAGTGATTTAATACCGGTTGGGACGCCACTTCGCCGCCGATCTCGCACTACGCTGCGCGCCGGTCAGATCGCCAGATCCCGCGAAATTCAGGCTGGTAATCAATGCCGAATCCGGTTGGGGATTCGAACCCGTGTTTCGACCCGCTACTCGATAAACCGCAGGCGGTGACGCCCAAGCTGACCTGCCCCCTCCCAACCTTGGCACTTAACCCCCTGAAATTGCCCCACAGCCGCAGTCACGAGTGTCGGTGGGACTGGATTGAGCCGGGCACACATACAACGCCCACCGGCTCTCGACGACTGCGGCCATTGCCAGCTATTGCTGACGGACACTACGGCGCCGACACCTTGTCTATTGCATCCGTGACCAACACTTGATCCGGAAGCGCGAGCGTGACGTGAAGGGCAGCGTTCCCGGGTGGTGAGGACCGAACGTCGAAGATGTACTTGATGCGCACAATGTCTTGCTGTGGCGCCGGCTCGACTCGCCACTCCCGCAGATTATCTATTGCGGCTCGGGTGAGTTCGCCGCGATTCGTGCCGAACTCACTATCGCTCGAGACGATGTGAATCGACGACATGCCGCCCAATCTGTTTACATGGGCCGTCAACGTCACCGTACCAGATAACGGCGACTTCGATATGTCGCTGTGGTCCTTGTACCCTTCAAACGTGACGAGACACCGGCCATGTAGCTCAAACCGACACTGCGGAATCGTCGCAACCGGCAGGTCGATCCTCGTGACATATTCATCGCTGCCGTCATTCCATCCCACCGGCGTAATCAGGAGATACTCCTCCTGGATGCTTTGATCGAGCGAGTATATCGCTCGGAGTGCCCGGTCGTACGACAACGAGTAGCCCTCGGCGCCGCTCTTAAGGACCAAGAATCGTCTCGCAGCCTCCTCAGTGTTGAAAATATATACAAACATCTTCGGACGGTCGTAGCGAGCCTTCAGTAGGCCAGCCAGGCATATGAGGTTCTTGACCGTCAACGCACTCGAAACGACGGTCAGGCGGGTATTCAGACGATAATCTGCGACTTCTCGATAGGCGGGCGCTTTGCATTCTGCGGCAAGACGGTTGGCACAGCAGAGACTCAGCAGGAGCAACAGGCAGCAACGGCGGATCGCACGCTGGCGGCCGCTTCCGTCGGGTGTTGTCTTGACTATTCCGCATACTAATGTTTTCAATGGCACTGAACCTCTCGATCACCGTGGAGCACAGCCGAGACCCACACGTAGGTCGGTAGATCCCACTGGCCGCCGTCGGCTGCAACCGCTTGTTAGCCGGCAGCGGCCCTCGACGGATCGCAGCACTGCGAAGAATGCTCATGGCCGTCCCCAACGAGTCTACGGCGTGTTGCCCGATGCTTCCTGACGCGGGCGCCAACCGCACTTCCACAGCCAGGCACAGCGGCCGCTACGAACCCGATAGTTATAGAACGTCATGCCGCCCCACTCACTTCCGCAGTACGACAAGTACAAACACTTGGCCGACCGCACGCTGCGGTACGCGAACAAGATGTGCATCATCGGCGTCTTGGCGGTCACGTGAATGCGCGAGCCGGACTCGCTGCCGGCCTCCGGAGGCATCGGCGGAGCGTCGAGCTGGAACGTGTACGTGATGGTGTAGGAACCGGTCGCCCCATCGCATTCGCGGCACTCGAAGCGCGAGGCCATTGCGGCGCGCACGGCGACCTCGCTCAAGAGAGGCCTACCGCTCACCAGTTCGGCATCGGCGACAGCTCCGTCTGGCCGCACCCGCACGACAAGGGTGACGTCACCTGACACGCGCGCCGAGACCGCGATAGACGGATAGACCGGGCTGACGAGGTCAACCGGCACCACCTGACCAGGTTTATGAACCTGGCCTGCCACCGCGGCAAACGTCGCCAGCACGATGGCTGCTGCGCCGATTGGCCTCAGTCCGAGGCTCGCGACCTTCCACATCGCTTGTGTCCGGCTAACGTCCGCGCTTCAGCCGCGGCGCTTCCTGATCGCGCCGAGCGCCGACGGCTGCAAGCGCTTGTAAGGCCGTCAACGAACGATTAGAACCAGCATAGCGTATCGATGATCTCGTCGAGGATTGCCACGCACGGCTTCGACGCGTGATCGTAGCCAACTGTTTCATTCAGCACACCGGCCCACCGAAAGTACGTGCCGTCGGCGCGGGCGCCACGGTACTCCTCCCCCAACACGACGTCATGGGGCACGTCGTACATTTCGCGCTCCGTCATCTGCCGAACGTTGGAAAAGAAACTCACCCACATCGCTGACTAGCGTCCCACTCGACCAGAGTGGGCCCCAGCCATGCTCCAAGCCTCCTCCGTTGGTGCAGATGACATTCAGCCAGTAATCGGCATCAGCTATCCTCTGGACACGAGCACCCGCCGGCAACACGAAACGCATGTGCGCGCCTGACACCGCGCGGGGAGGGTCGCTTCGGGCCGCAGTGTCCGCCTGCGGGCCACATTTCGGTGCGCGCCAGACTTCCGTTGGTGGGTCCATCACGACGACTGGATTGGCCACGATGTCCTCACGGAGCTTCGTGACCGGTCGATACCCTGGCTTCGACAGGCCAATGACTTTGCCCTGTGTCAAACTGAACTTGCCGGCGTCGTCACTCTCGGTTTTGCCTGTTCCCGACCAGACCCAAACACCGCTCAGAGGCTTTCCGTCCCTGTCCGTTACCTTTCCCTGGAGCTGTGCGAACAGCGCAGCTGGCGTCAGAAGGAGGAATGCAAGAGCAGGCAAAGATCGGCTGTAAGCCATGTTAAGCATCTTATCGGCCGGACCGACAGTAGGCCGACCGGCATAGTCACGTGATCACCGCAGCCTGCCCAACCTGTCTCCCACCGTGAAAAGATTGCCTCGCGGCACTCGACGCTTTCCGCAACTGGTTGATTCGTTCAGCGGCCTGAGGATTCGCGAAGCCCTGAGTGGGACCTCCTCGATCTGGCGAGAGGGTCTCTCGGCTCCCGGACGAAACCGGTTCTGCTCACCACAGCACATCGTGGCTCCGCCAGCGGTAGCGACCGCATCACGGTGGCGGCATAACGAACCGAAACATCGGTGTGACCTTGCAAGAACCTCAAGGGATTCGTCCACCTTCCGACTGAGTGACACTTGGGATACGCCACGGTGATGGTTCCGGACGCGCGTGGCCGTTTGCACTCCGGCGGAGTCTAACTGATCGTGACCCTGCACATCCGCCGGCATTGATGATGTCGACTTTGGACCGGTGGTTCGTGGTCGCGGCCTTCGCCCTCGTGATTCCAGTCTCGGTGGCCGCTCAGAGTGAGGCGCAGCCTACGCCTGCCGGCCTCTGCTGGCGATCCCTCGCACCCGATACCGGTAAGCAGGATGGATCTGGCATTGCTGAATCGACGCTGACCTCCACCCGCTCCGGCGAGGTCTGGATCAGCCGGTCGACGGGCCCGAATCTCCTGCAGTGGAGAAACGGGCGATGGACGTCCCCACCGGCGCCGGCGCGAGCCGGTGTCGACGAACTCTGGGTGGAAGCCGTGGCAGCCTCTCCATCAGGCCGCATCGTCATTGCGGCGGCGGCGAATCGCGCGGATGGCGCGCGGGTGCTGCACATCGCGCGTTTGAACCAGGGCGCCTGGGAATGGCTTGGAGCGCCTCTCGTCTCGACGCCGGAGCCGTTCACGCACGCCCAACGACCAAGCATCGCGTTCGTCGGGGAGCAGCCGGTCGTCGCCTGGTCAGAGGAGCGGGAGGCCGAACTGACGGGCCTCTTTGTCGCGCGCTGGAACGGCTCGTCCTGGACGGGGCTAGGCGTCCTCACGCTCAGTCGCGATGAGGACGACTCGTTTCTCACGCCGACGGTTGCGGTCGATGTGCGTCAGCAGATCTGGCTCGCCTGGACCGGAGCCGGTGGCGGTGTACGGGTCGCCCGCTGGAATGGCGGTGCCTGGCGCGACGTCGGGCGCGAATCGCTGGAGAAGGTCGTTGCCGTTCAGGGTAGGACCGCGGTGCGTGAGCTGTCGCTGGCGGTCGACTCGAAAGGGCGTGCCTGGGTGCTGCGGCTCACGGGCCAGCAGGCTGGCCCCGCGTTCGCCCTCGCACGATGGGACGTCGACGGCTGGACGGCGGTGCCTGCCGCAGCGAGCGGGCCACCTGGAAAGCCCGCCCACACCTGGTCCGCTTCAATGATCCTGCAACGCGACGCACCGCTCGTGGCGTGGTCGCAGGCTGACCTCACCGACAATCACCATCTCTATGTCTCGACGTGGGCCACGGGAGACCTCTGGACATCGCAACTCTCCGATCTGCATCTCGTCGAAGGCGTGTCGAACGTGACGGACGTCAAGCTGGCGGCCGGCGATGGCCGGCGCTTCTTCGTCTCGTGGGACGAACCGGGGAAAGACAAGCGGAACACGCGGATGGTGCAGGCAGATGCTTGTGCGCCGGGCGAGATCCCGGCGTCACCGCCGACCTCTATCGTCGAACGGGATACGTGGCCGACTGCGGTCGATGAGGCCGCACGGCGGATCGTTGGCCAGTTGGACGACCAGTCGAAAGAGCTGGTGCGGACTACCGCGAAAGACCAGCTGATCCAGTTCTACTCCGACTGGGGCCGAGGCATCAGGAACGGCTTCGGACTGTTGCGCGGGAACGAGCAACTTCTCGAGTCGTGCGGTCGCGGCACGAAGACGGATCCCGAGGCGTGCTCGATGGTCATTATCGAGGCTGTGTGGACGCTCCTGCAGTCGCCGGCGCCAAAGGCCACGGCTCGCTGACG